>Ga0185299_10000508_pt1 | contig 102659 bp, 79 predicted proteins | sample PaiPotPPA55metaG_FD_128002 | JGI IMG/M metagenome (GOLD analysis project Ga0185299, IMG submission 128002) | Iron sulfur acid spring bacterial and archeal communities from Banff, Canada, to study Microbial Dark Matter (Phase II) - Paint Pots PPA... ... | reverse complement strand
CGCGAGATTGTCAGCGCCCATGATCCAGACGAAGCGCAGCCCGGAAGCACGGCGGCGCAAATAGGTGATGGTGTCCACAGTGTATCGGGTTCCGATGACGGATTCGAGACAGCTGATGTCGATGCGCGGATCCTCAGCCATCTCGCGCGCGGCATCGATGCGTTGGTCGAGATCGTGCAAGGCGCCGCGATCCTTGAGCGGATTTCCCGGCGTCACCAGCCACCACACGCGGTCGAGTTTCAGCCGCTTGATCGCGAACAGGCTGATGGCACGATGGGCGACATGCGGCGGATTGAACGAGCCGCCGAGCAGGCCGACGCGCATGCCGTTGCTGTAGAGCGGGATGGCTTGTGCGATGGATGGCGACCCGGGCGAAGCTCTATTCAACCGAGCCACCGCGTGCGCAGAGCTTTTTTGTTTGGCGCGTTTTCTTCACGCGAACCGGTTTCACTTCGCTTGAAAACGCTATGATCTTCACGGCCGCGTCTGCCCGGTGCCATGGACGCGATACTTGAAGCTGGTCAGTTGCTCGGCGCCGACCGGACCGCGGGCATGAAATTTTCCGGTGGCGATGCCGATTTCCGCGCCGAAACCGAATTCGCCGCCGTCGGCGAATTGCGTCGACGCGTTATGCAGCACGATCGCCGAATCGACCTCGTTGAGAAATCTGTTTGCCGCGGCGGCGTCTTCGGTCACGATCGCATCGGTGTGGTGCGAGCCGTGATTGTGAATATGTGCAATCGCCTCACTGAGCCCGTCCACCACTTTCGCGGTGATGATCGCGTCTTCGTATTCGGTGTCCCAGTCCTCCTCGGACGCAGGCTTTACCCTGGGGTCGGTGCGTTGCACGGCTTCGTCGCCGCGCACTTCGCAACCGGCGTCGATCAGCATCTCGACCAGCGGCTTGAGATTGGTGGGCGCGCCCTTGCGATCGACCAGCAAGGTTTCCGCCGCACCGCAGACGCCGGGGCGGCGCATCTTCGCGTTGAGCACGATCGACTTCGCCATCTCGAGGTTGGCGGCGTGATCGACATAGACGTGGTTGACGCCTTCGAGATGCGCAAACACCGGCACGCGGGCTTCCGCTTCGACGCGCGCGACCAGGCTCTTGCCGCCGCGCGGCACGATCACGTCGACGCCGCCGTTCAATCCGCCGAGCAGGAGACCGACCGCGGCGCGGTCGCGGGTCGGCACCAGCGTGATAGCAGCCTCCGGCAGGCCTGCCTCGCGCAATCCCTGCACCAGGCAATCATGGATTGCGCGGCAGGATCTAAAACTGTCCGAGCCGCCGCGCAGGATCACCGCGTTGCCGGATTTGAGGCACAGCACCCCGGCATCCGCGGCGACGTTGGGGCGGCTTTCGAAGATCACGGCGACGACGCCGAGCGGCACCCGCACCCGCTCGATGGTCATGCCGTTCGGCCGCTGCCAGCTCTCGGTCACGACGCCGACGGGATCGGGGATATCGCGCACGGTTGAAATGCCATCGGCCATCGCATCGATCCGCGCCTGCGTCAGCGTCAGCCGATCTATGAATGCAGCACTTGCGCCGCCTGCGCGAACCTCCGCGACGTCCTCGGCATTGGCCGCGAGGATCGCTGCCGCGTTGGCGCGGATGGCGCGCTCCATCGCCTGCAGCGCGCGATTTTTCTGTTCCGGCGAGGCGAGCGCGAGCGCCCGCGCGGCGGCGCGTGCGCGGGTAGCCAATCCGGTCATCAGGGCCGGCAAATCGGCGTTGCCATCGATCGCCTTCAGGGAAGCGCTCATCTCGGTTCCGGCTTCAGTTAAGGCAGTGTCCTAGCACGGAAATCCGCCTGTTGCGATGGGCGGAAGGGACATGGCTGGCGGGCGGTACCGGAGATGGCGGCGGGGCCCGTGGTCAGCCATTGGCCCAGCCTTGGAAATTAGCCTTGGGAAACCGTGCCTCTCGGGCCGCCCACCACGAGATCGTCGCGGTGGATCATCTCAGCGCGGCCGCTGATGCCGAGGATGGCCATCACGTCCGGCGACGAGCGGCCTTTGATCCTCTCGGCGTCGTCGGCGTCATAGGCGACCAGGCCGCGGCCGATCTCATGGGTGTCGGGGCCGCGCACCACCACCGCATCGCCGCGGGCGAATTGGCCGTCGACCCGGATCACGCCGGCCGGCAGCAGGCTCTTTCCGGCGCGCAGCGCGCTGACGGCGCCGGCATCGATGGTCAGGGTGCCCTTGGGCTCCAACGATCCGGCGATCCATCGTTTCCGCGCGGTGACGGGATTGGCGGGGGTCAGGAACCAGGTGCAGCGCCCGCCGTCGGCGATCGCAGCAAGCGGATGCTCGATCTTGCCGGAGGCAATCAGCATGTGCGTGCCGGCGGTGGTTGCGATCTTCGCCGCCTCGATCTTGGTATACATGCCGCCGCGCGATAATTCGGATTCGGCGGCTCCCGCCATCGCCTCGATTTCGGAGGTGACGGTTTCCACGATCGGGATCAGTTTTGCGTTCGGATTGCTGGCGGGCGGTGCGTCGTAGAGGCCGTCGATATCCGAGAGCAGGATCAAAAGATCGGCGCTCGCCATGGTGGCGACGCGGGCGGCGAGGCGGTCGTTATCGCCATAGCGGATTTCATTGGTGGCGACCGTGTCGTTTTCGTTGATGACGGGCACCGTGCGCCATTCCAGCAGTTTTGCAATGGTCGAGCGGGCGTTGAGATAGCGGCGGCGTTCTTCGGTGTCCTGCAGCGTCACCAGAATTTGTCCGGCGCCGATGCCGTGATGGCCCAGCACTTCCGACCAGGTCCGCGCCAGCGCGATTTGGCCGACCGCGGCCGCCGCCTGGCTTTCCTCGAGCTTGAGGGTGCCGCGCGGCAGTTTTAACCGGCTGCGTCCGAGCGCGATCGAACCGGAGGAGACGATCAGGATTTCTCGTCCCTCCTTGTGCAGTTTTGCAATATCGGCGGCGAACGCTGCAAGCCAAGAGGCGCGCACCTCGCCGGCGTCGGAATCGACCAACAGCGACGAGCCGACCTTGACGGCGATGCGCCGGAATTTCTTCAAATTGAGACGGGTCATGGATGGGACTTTGCGGCAAAGCTTCCAAGCAGGAGTGTCGGGCGCGTAAGGAATACTACCAGATCGCCGCAGCGGAAGCTCGCGCCCTGCGAAATTCAGCCTTGCGGCGTTGGCGGCGCCCACGGCTCCGCTGCCGCGCCCTTGGCCTTGCCCGACACCGGCGCCTCGCCGATCACCTCGACCAGCGCGCGCAACGCGTCCTTGACGCCTTCGCCGGTGACGCCGGAAATCAGCAGCGGCGTCTTCTTCGCGGCGCGCTTCAGGCGGTCCTTCTGCTTCTTCATTTCGTCCGCTGTCACGGCGTCGATCTTGTTCAGCGCGACAATCTCGATCTTCTCGGTGAGGTGCCCTTCATAGGCATCGAGTTCGGTCCGCACCGTCTTGTAGGCACGGCCTGCATGTTCGCTGGTCGCATCCACCAGATGCAACAGCACACGGCAGCGCTCGACATGGCCGAGAAAGCGATCGCCCAGCCCCGCGCCTTCATGCGCGCCCTCGATCAGGCCTGGAATATCGGCCAGCACGAATTCGCGGCCGTCGGCATTCACCACGCCGAGCTGCGGATGCAGCGTGGTGAAGGGGTAGTCTGCGATCTTCGGCTTGGCAGCGCTGACCTTGGCCAGGAAGGTCGACTTGCCGGCATTGGGCAGGCCGACGAGACCAGCATCGGCGATCAGTTTCAGCCGCAGCCAGATCCAGCGCTCTTCGCCCTCTTGCCCGGGATTGGCGTTGCGCGGCGCGCGGTTGGTGGAAGATTTGAAATGCGCGTTGCCGAAGCCGCCATTGCCGCCTTCGGCGAGGGTGAATTTTTCGCCCAATGTCGTGAAATCGTGGATCAGCGTTTCGCGATCCTCGTCGAATATCTGCGTACCAACCGGCACCTTGAGCAAGATCGGCTTGCCGTTGGCGCCATGGCGGTCCTTGCCCATGCCATTGGTGCCCTTCTGTGCCTTGAAGTGCTGCTGATAGCGATAGTCGATCAGCGTGTTCAGGCCGTCGACCACTTCGATGATGACGTCGCCGCCGCGGCCGCCATTGCCGCCGCTTGGCCCGCCGAACTCGATATACTTCTCGCGGCGAAACGCCACGCAGCCGTTGCCGCCGTCGCCGGAGCGGATATAGACTTTTGCTTCATCAAGGAATTTCATGGCCTACAGGTATCGCAGGGGTGCCGGTGCGGCAACCTTTAGATAGGAAGGATCGCGCTAAAAGCCAATATTTTCGGGGTTAATTGACACGTCAGGAAGTGCCAGCTCTGCCGTTTCGGCGTTGAGCGATATCCGCCGGCCGCCGATGTGATAGAGTTTTGTACGAACCATACGTGCGATATCAAGAGGACGTAATGAGGCGCCGCCAGTTCATGACCCTTCTCGGCGGCGCGGCCTGGCCGTTCGCGGTGCGCGCGCAGCAGGCCGCCCAGATGCGGCGGATTGGCATGCTGATGGGGTCCAGTGCGACCGATCCGGAAATGCGGGCCCGTCTCGCCGCCTTCCAGGAGGCTCTGCGGGCGCTCGGATGGACGGACGGGGACAATATACTGACTGAAAAGCGATGGTTCGGCGGCAGTTCCGATCGTGCGGCACAATACGCAAAGGAGATTATCGCACTCAATCCTGATGTAGTCGTCGCAAATGGTACGGTGGGAATCGAGGCTGCGCTTGGCGCGACGCGCAGCATACCGACTGTGTTTGTGCTGGTCGGCAATCCCGTCGGCAGCGGCTACGTCGCCAGCATGGCGCGCCCGGGGAGTAACGTTACCGGCTTCAGTGCGTTCGAGCCCGAGATAACCGGCAAGTGGATGCAGTTGCTCAAGGAGATGGCCCCTGCCACCAGACATGTGACGATCCTGTTCTATCCCGGCTACGAATTCCTCTGGCGTGCCGCTGAAGCGGCGGCCGCTGCATTGGGATTAGAAGTGAAGCAGGCGACGTGTCACAACGCCGCCGAGATTGAACAAGCCATTCCTGCAATCGCGGCTAGCCCGGGCGGGGCGCTGATTGTCCTGCCCAGTCCGCTGTTCGGGCTCAATCGTGAACTAATTATCCGGTTAGCGGCAACGTACGCCCTACCGGCGGTCTATCCATATCGCTACTTCGCGACGGCCGGCGGTCTTATGTCCTACGGCATCGACTCGGTCGATATCTTTCGGAGGGCGTCGCTGTACGTGGATCGCATTCTCAAAGGAGCGAATCCCGGCGATCTGCCAGTCCAGGCGCCGACCAAGTTCAAGTTGGTCGTCAACCTCAACACTGCAAAGGCGCTGGACCTAGCGGCCCCGCCAACACTGCTCGCCCGCGCTGACGAGGTGATCGAATGAGGCTGCAGCTTGACGTCCATGCCGGTTACGGTTGAGCCGGCCGGCGGCGGATGAGAAATTTCTGCAAGCCTTCCAGCACCAGTTCGCGGCGCTGATTGAACACGGTGCTGCGCAGCATCACCACGCCGGTCGCGCGGCCGGGTGTCAGCTCCGTCACCTCAAGCGCCGGATAGATCGTGTCATCAGCATACACGGGCTTGAGAAACCAGCTCGACTGTTCGAGAAAGCCGACCAGCGATTCCTCCACCATGAAGGGAAACAGCCCGCCGCCCGGCGCGGTGTGGATCAGGGTCTGGAAACCATGGGCGAGCAGGTTCGGCATGCCGCGGGTGCGGCAATATTCGAGATCGTAGTGCACCGGATGGGTATCGCCGCTCGCGGTCTGGAAGGCTGCGAACACCGCGCTCGTCATGGTGCGGCTCGGAATGACAAAACGCTCGCCGAGCACAAAATCCTCGAACCAGCGCTGTTGCGGGACCATACGATGCGTCGCGGGATCGAACTCGGTCATGGCGGGTTTCTCTTGCTAACGGGCTGATGTTCTTCGGGAAGCAATCTATAGCACCCAATTCGTCATGCCCGGGTCCCGGGCATCCACGTCTTTAAAACAACGGGGAACAAAGGGCATTGAAACGCCGCGGTCCGAAATGAGCCTGCTCGCCAAAATCTCCACCACCACCACCGACGAGCGCTCCGCGCGCCTCGCCGGCATCGGCTTGATGCTGGTGTCAGTCGGCATCTTCGCGTTCGGCGATACGCTCGGCAAGTTCATCGTCGCGACCTATTCGGTCGGGCAATTGCTGCTGCTGCGTGGCGCCGCGGCGCTGATCCTGCTATCGCCTTCGATTTGGCGCCGCCGCCGGGAATTTTTGCGGCTGGAGCGGCCGCGGCTGCAGTTGTTTCGCGTGGTGCTGTCGACGCTCGAGGTCGCGGCGTTCTTCCTCGCCACCGTGTATCTGCCGCTCGCCGATGTCGTCACCTACTATCTGGCGACGCCGATCTTCGTCACCGCGCTGTCGGCGATCGTGCTGCGCGAACAAGTCGGCTGGCGGCGCTGGAGCGCCATCCTGGTCGGATTCTGCGGCGTCGTGATCGCGCTGCGGCCGTCGGCGCAGACCGTCAGTTGGCCGGCGATGATCGCGCTCGCCGGCAGCATGGCGTTCGCGGTGTTGATGCTGATCACCCGCTCTTTGCGCGCGACGCCCGATATCGTGCTGGCGTCGGCGCAATTCATCGGCACGTTTGTTTTCGGCGCGGTGCTGGCGCCGTTCGGCTGGATCGCGCTGACGCCGGCAGGCCTCGGCCTGTTCGTCGCGGCCGGCTTTATCTCGGTGTGCGCGCTGTTGTGCGGCAACCGCTCGCTCAAGCTCGCACCGGCTTCCGTCGTGGTGCCCTATCAATATTCGATGATCATCTGGGCGGTGATGTTCGGCTATCTCGTGTTCGGCGACGTGCCGTCACCGGCGACGATTTTAGGCGCCGCCATCATCATCGGTGCGGGGCTTTATATTTTCCTGCGTGAGCGGGATTTGGGGCGGGCTGACGCGATGGCTAGTCCGCCGGGTGCTTGACGGGGTTCTCCGTCATTGCGAGCCAACGGCTCGCGCGAACGCGCGTCCGATGACAGGCTCCGCGAAGCAGTCCATAGCGCCGCAAGCGGAAAGCTGGATTGCTTCGTCGCTTCGTTCCTCGCAATGACGCAAAAACTCACCGCACGCGCCTTGTCGAACTGCCCCAGTTCTTCAGCGACGACCACACGCCGCGCGAAAGCTTGAAGCAATCGACGGGCGTCGATGAGCCGAGCGCCTCGAAGCGATGCAGCTCGACGCCGCTCCACTGGAAGCCGCACTTCTCCAGGATGTTGCGCGAGGACGGGTTGGTGACGCGCGCGCCCGAGGCGAGGTGCTCGATTCCGAATTCCTCGAAGGCGAAATCGATCACCGCGCGGGCCGCTTCGGTGCCAAAACCCTGGCCCCAATGCTCGACGCCGAGCCAGTAGCCGAGTTCCGGCGCTTCCGGCTCGCGCCAGTCGATGCCGACCATGCCGATCGGCACGAAATTGTTTTCGATCAGGAACACTGTGCCGCGCCGGTCGCTCGCGGTTCCGCGCACGAATTCGATGGCGTGGTCCTGGGAATAGGGATGCGGCAGGCGGCGGGTATTTTCTGCAATGCGGCGGTCATTGGCGAGACGCGCAATCGCTTTTACGTCCGCGAGTGTCGGCCTGCGCAATGTCAGCCGTTCGGTCTCGAGGACGCAAGGACTAGCCTCGCGTAGTGCCGGGGTCGGAATATCCTGCAGCATCTCGGGCTCCGTGAGCGAAATAGAAAGAGGAGGCCGGTTTCCCGCCTCCCCTTTGGAGCCCTTGGAGCTCCGCCGGTTCAACAGGACCCGGCGGACTCATGTTGTCCACCGTTTACTCGGCCGCGGCTTCCGTCATCGGAACAACCGACACGAAAGTGCGGCCGTTGGCTTTGGCACGAAACACGACATGGCCTTCGACCTTGGCAAAAAGCGTATGGTCGGTGCCCATGCCGACATTAAGGCCGGGATGCCAGGTGGTGCCGCGCTGACGCGCGATGATGTTGCCGGGAATCACGTGCTCGCCGCCGAAGGCCTTGATCCCGAGGCGCTTGCCCGCGGAATCGCGCCCGTTTCGCGATGAACCACCTGCTTTTTTGTGAGCCATAGCTCGTCTCCAAACTTGATCGTATCTCTAGATCAATTCCTTGACGGAATCATTTCACTTTTTGTCACGTATCAATTAATCCGCGATGCGGATCACTTCTTGTCGCTCTTCTTCGCCGCGGCCTTTTTGGCATCGGGCTTGGCGCGCGGTTTTGCCGCGGCCTTGGCGACCGCTTTTTTGGCGGGCGCCTTTTTCTTCGCTGCCTTCGGCGCCTCGTCGTCGCCGTCCGCGGGTTCAGCCATGACCGGCTTCTCGCGCTTCGGACGCGGGCCGACGGTCGGCTTGTTGTCATTGGTCAGGATCTCGGTGATGCGCAGCACCGTGATCTCGTCGCGATAGCCGCGCTTGCGGCGAGAATTCTTGCGGCGGCGCTTCTTGAACGCGATCACCTTCGGGCCGCGCTTGTGCTGCAGCACTTCGGCCGCAACAGATGCGCCGGCAACCGTGGGCGTACCCAGCACGGGTGATTCGCCGCCGACCAGCAATACTTCGCCAAGCTGCACGATCGTTCCGACATCGCCGGCGATCTTGCCTATCTCGAGCACATCATCCGGAACGACGCGGTATTGCCGGCCGCCGGTTTTGATGACTGCGAACATCGTTTAATTCCTTCGTGTTCGATCCCGGCCTCGGAACGGGTCCGGGCCGGCTTTTTCTTCAGTCGTTATGGGTTCAATTTCCGCGCGATCAGGGAACGGTCCCCCAAAATCCGCGCAAAAACAAACAGCGCGAGAAAATCCCGCGCCGGGTGGCCGGACTTATAGCCGCAGATCGCCCCGAGTCAAGCGAAACTGGCCTGAAACAGGGCTGAATATGAGGGATTTAGCGCGAAAATGGCGAGTAGCGAATGGCGAATAGCGAATGGGGAAGGTCCGCTCGCCGTTCGCCATTCGCTACTCGCCCCCCAGATGAAACCAACGGGTTCCCGCGCCGTTGTCCCCTGATTTCAAGGGTATGAGGCAGGGGCAAATGGCCGAAGAAGCAGTGACGATCTCCGGCATCGGCAAGCACGGTGCCACCCGCCTGCCGTCGGTCGATGTCGACAGCTTCAATATCGAATTGAAGGACGAGGACGGCTTTCTCGGCGACCGCGCCAGCAAGGGCGCGTTCCGCAGGATATTGGACGGGCTGCGCAAGCCGTTGAAGAAGAACGGCGAGGATCCGCTCGGCAACAAATCCGCCGATACCATCGCCAAGACCACGCTCGACGAGGCGCTGGCCGGCAATGACATCGGAGCCGCCGCGCTGGTGCACGGCGCGATCGAGGAATTTGCCCGCGAACTCGCTTATGTGACGCAGCGGTTCCTCAAGACCAAGGCCTGGGCCGATACCGAACGCATCGTGGTCGGCGGCGGCTTTCGCGACAGCCGGGTCGGCGCGATCGCGATCGCGCGCACCGACATCCTGCTCAAGGCTGATGGCCTGACCGTCGATCTGGTGCCGATCCGCTTCCACCCCGATGAAGCCGGCCTGATCGGCTGCCTGCATCTGGCGCCGTCCTGGATTTTCGAGGGCCATGACAGCATCCTGGCGGTCGATATCGGCGGCACCAATATCCGCTGCGGCGTGGTCGAGACCCGCTGGAAGAAGGCACCCGATCTGTCGAAGGCATCTGTCTGGAAATCCGAGCTCTGGCGCCATGCCGATGATGAGCCGACCCGGGAAGGTGCGGTGAAGCGGCTGGTGAAAATGCTGAAAGAACTGATATCGGCCGCCGACAGCGAGGGCCTGAAACTCGCGCCCTTCATCGGCATTGCCTGTCCCGGCGTGATCAACGAGGACGGCTCGATCGCAAAAGGCGCGCAAAACCTGCCGGGCAATTGGGAAAGCAGCAAATTCAATCTGCCGGCGAGCCTCACCGAGGCGATTCCCGAGATCGGCGATCACGACACAGCGGTCCTGATGCACAATGACGGTGTGGCGCAGGGCCTCGCCGAGGCGCCGTTCATGCAGGACGTGGAGCGCTGGGGCGTGCTGACCATCGGCACCGGTCTCGGCAATGCGCGCTTCACCAACCGCAAGAAGGACAAGGACAAGGATCGAGACAAGGACGAGAAGAAAGAGAAGAAGAGCAAGGATTAACGCGACCGAATACTTGCGAAGTTCGGAACCGGCGTGGCCGGTAACCTTGACCAGTTAGGTTAAGAATGACTTCGCGTTGCCGAACGCTACGGGATCGTTACCGTCAATCCGTCGCTCACCTTGGCCAGCGAAGCCGCACTTCCCGGCCAAAATTTCAATGACGCGACACGGGACCGCCGGTTTTTGTCGCGTACGGCGGTCCCACTCTTATCCCACTCCTATCCCACCCCTTGGGGCCGCCGTTTTGGCAGCGCACGACGGCAATTTCTCCGCTCCCGCGCCTTGTCTGGATAGCCGTCCTCGCCTAGAACACGGCCCGACCAAAGGGGCGAGAGCAGCTCCAATATGGCGCCTGGAGAGGTGGCAGAGTGGTCGAATGCACCGCACTCGAAATGCGGCATAGGTGCAAGCCTATCGGGGGTTCGAATCCCTCCCTCTCCGCCAGCTCATTGATACTAAAACATTTTTTGAGTTTCTGCCCCCGGATTAGCTTCCAAAATCTGCGCTATTTCCCTTTGTATCTTTATCTTCACGCCATGAGATACAGCGCGCAGATCAATTGATACAGGTCGATCTAATGCGCGTCGTAAAATAGGATATTTGGGCGAGCAAAACGGACCTCTGAGGAGCGATATCAACCTAGCCCTGAAGCACAGTCAGTCCCTGTCAACGTCCTAGCAATCAGGGATTTGCGCGAGCATGGCAGCCCTTTTATAGATGCGCCTGAGATCATCCACCAAATGGAACGCATCGTTGAATTGTCTGAAGTTGTAATCAGGTCGCAAGTGTCTGAGACGCGTCCATTCAGCATCGGCTTCATCCATTCGTCCTGCCGTCGCGAGCGTTAGGACCGCGATCGCTCGTGCGTGTATGTGAGCGTTGGGCTGCTCGGCGCCACGAACGGCAAATTCGGCGGCTTCCTCGATTTTTCCAAGCCGCAGCAACGCGAAGGTCCGCGCTCCATAGATCGCAAACAGCATCGGATCCAACGGGCTGAGAAGGGCTGCGGTGTCCGCGGCTTCGACAGCGCGCACGGGATCACCGATCTGGCAATGCACCATTGCAAGGGAGTAGTGAGCCGAGGCATAGCTGGGACTCAAGCGAGTTGCTTGATCGAGTGCGTAGATTGCGCCCTCGTGTTCTCGCCGAAGCCAAAGCGCTCGACCCATCGCCCAATGTGCTGCCGGGTCGCTAGGGTCTGCCTCCAGTCCCTGCCCAGCCGTGGCAAGTGCTAAGGCGATCTCTTGTTCACGTTCGTGCGTGTTCAGCACGAATGCATTCTGGAAGTGTGTGAAGGACAAGCCGGCGTAGCTTCGCGAGAAGGTCGGGTCGAGGGCGATAGCTCTGGTGAAGAACATCTGCGCCTCGCGATTACTCTCGCTTGTGAAGCGGTACATATTGGCGAGGCCACGATGGTACGCTTGCCAAGCGTCGAGCGAGGCAGGCGGCATAAGCAGTGCTCGGTTGCGTTCGATGATGTGAATTTCTGTATCGAGACCTGCCACAATCTGTGCGGCTAATGGAGTTGCCGCCGAGAAAGCATCAGCGACATTGCAATGAAATTCGTCGGCCCAAAAGATACGGCCGCTCGCGGGCTCGATGAGTTCTGTTGAAGCAACATACTTCTTGCCGTGGCGCTGCAAGCGGCCCACAACAACATATTGCGCATTCACGCGGGCAGCCGCGGCGGCCACGGATTGGTTGCTCAACGAAGACGCCGTGCTTCGGGCAATGGTGCTGACGCTCCGCAGCTTGGCGATACCAAAGATAACATCGCTTGTGACGCTGTCGGCGTCCGCGGCCTCCTCCGGATCCGCCGCGAATGGCATCACCAGGAGCGTCGGTCTGCGCGTGCGTATCTCCTGCTGATTGCACGTGTCGTCGAGGCAGAGGACGCTGGCGCGGGTCGTTCTGGCAGGTTTGAAACCCTGGTGTTGTGCTTTCGCAAAAGCTGACTTGAGCGACGACGGATCGATACCTTCGCTCTGAAAGCGTCGAACCGATGCTTCGATCTGTTGCTGAGCCTCGGAGTAGAACGCGCAGTCGAGCAGCGTACGAACGAGCGCGATGTGGCCCGTTTCGTCGAACGGGGCGACCTCGATCAGTTCGCGCAGCACTTCGATACGATCGTCGGGTGGTAAGACCGCGCTAAGCCGCTCGAGCAGTTGTTGGCGCAACTGACCGAAGCGGTGCCGCTGGCCCGCGAGCCAGTTTTCGAACGACGGAGCCCCGTCGACTGAGAGGCCTTCGAGAAAGTCGCCGCGGAACAAATCCAATAGCGACCGAAGCTCGTTCGGTGAAGAGCCGGCGAGCGCCTTCTGCGTACGGCGCGCGACCGACAGGGCGTCGACGTCGAGGGAACTTGTTTCGATCCAGACCTGCTTGCGGTCGGCGATGATCCGCGTCGTCTCCGTCCGGTCGACCAGTGGCCGTAGCTTGGAAAGGCACCAGCGCAACTCGCTTCTTGGGTCGTCCGCGACGTCCCAAAACAACTCGCACAGCTTTTCGCGGGTGACAGGCCGCGGCGCCATCGCGAGATACGCGAGAAGGGCCCGGACCTTGCGCGAAGGCGGCTGGTGCAGGGGGACGCCATTCTGGATGACCTGCAGCGGTCCCAGCAACAGCACCCGATCTGCCGACAGGTTCGCCATTTCCATGATCACTCCAACGCTCGCTCCAACGAGGACCGCCTATCGCAGGGAGTATCGGACATCTTCTGGCTGCTCGGGAAACTACCACAGGCCCAGCCATGCCCGGAAGAAAAACGTTGAACGCAATCAGCTATTTGACGACGGCGGCCACTACAAGCCCGACAATCCGTCAGGAGAAGCAGTCATGATATCTGCGGCATTTCCTTACAAAAAGCAGCGGCGCAGGGTCCTTGGCCGGGAGATGGCGTACGTTGAAGTTGGGAAGGGCGATCCCATCGTATTCCTGCACGGCAATCCCACGTCATCTTATCTTTGGCGCAATGTAATACCGCATCTCGAGCCGCTGGGGCGCTGCATCGCCCCCGACCTGATCGGCATGGGCGACTCCGAAAAGCTGCCTGACAGCGGGCGTGACTCCTATCGTTTCGTCGAGCACCGCCGTTACCTCGAAGCTCTGCTCGAGGCGCTGAATGTGCGCGAGCGTGTGACTTTGGTCATCCATGACTGGGGTTCGACGCTCGGCTTCGACTGGGCGAACCACCACCGCGATGCCGTGAGGGGTATCGCGTATATGGAGGCGATGGTGGGACGGCAGTATTGGGACCACTGGGACAAGTTCGGAATGCGCCCGGTCTTGCAGGCGCTGCGCTCCGAGGCCGGCGAGGAGATGGTCCTGCAAGACAACTTCTTCATCGAGAAGGTCCTGCCGGGGGCCATACTGCGAAAGCTCTCGGACGAGGAGATGGCGGAGTACCGACGGCCATTCGCCCAGCCTGGCGAGGGTCGGCGGCCGACGCTGACGTTCCCCCGAGAAATCCCTATCGAAGGCGATCCTGCCGACGTTACTGCGGCAGTGGACGCCTACGCGGACTGGCTGAAGACGAGCAGCGTACCGAAGCTGTTTCTCAAGGCCGAGCCCGGTGGAATCCTGGCGGACGGCAAGGTTCTTGAACTGGCCCGAAGCTTGCCGGCGCAGACCGAAGTGACGGTCAAGGGAGTCCATTTCGTCCAGGAAGATTCGCCGGACGAGATCGGCAGTGCCATCGCAGCCTGGATGAAGAAGCTGGGCTGATTTGCAGATCGACGGCCGACCTTCTGCGATTACAGGTTCGACGGTGCGCGGCGATGACCAGCGAAGAGACAGTGACGCCGGAAAGGATGAACGCCATCAGCGATGGCGTGTTCGCCGTGATCATCACGATTCTGGTGCTGGAGCTCCGCCCTCCGAAGGAGGCGAGCTTCGGAGCGTTGCTGGAGCTATGGCCGACCGCGGTCAGCTACGCGATCAGCTATCTCTTCATCGCGATCGTCTGGGTGAACCATCATCACCTGTTGCGGTTTCCCGACGTCGCGACGCATCGCCTGATATGGGGAAACTTCGCGCATCTGTTCGCCGTTTCGTTGATGCCGTTCTGCACTGCGTGGATCGCCAGCACTCGACTTGGTGCCGTTCCGGTGGCCTTTTATGCGGGAGTCTTCTTTCTGGTGAACGTGACGTATGTGCTGCTGTGCATGGAGGCCGTGGACAGGTCCGTACCGCACAAGGTTGCGGCGCGCGATCGGTCGATGATGCGCATGCGTTCTTTTGCGACGTTGGCGGTCTTTGCCGCCGCCGGCCTCGTCGCGCTTCGATATCCGCTCGGAGGCATGGCGATGATCTGCCTGTGTCTGGTGGTTTACCTGAGCCCGGGGGCACCGGGCGTTGCACGTCAACTCAAGTAACTTGAGTAATCTGAAGAGGATTGTTTCATGGTAGGATCGAAGTCTGCTCCAACTTTCGTGCTCGTTCACGGGGCTTGGGCCGATGGGACGAGCTGGCAGAAGGTGATCGACGCGCTCGAGGCCAGCGGGGCAAAGGCCATAGCCGCTCCGATTCCGCTAACGAGCATTTCGGACGACGTCCGAGCCTTGGATCGTTGCCTGGCAAGGATCGAGGGGCCGGTCGTGCTAGCTGCACACGCCTATGCCGGCGCGGTCATCTCTGGGACGATGAACGAGCGCGTTAAGGGACTGGTCTTCGTCGCGGCATTGGCGCCTGACGAGGGTGAGACCGTCGGCGAAGTGTTCGGCCGAGGGAAACCGCATCCGAAAGCACCGCAATTGGCACCCGACGGTGACGGCTTCATCTGGATGCCGGAAAGCGCGTTCGCTGCGGCCTTCGCGCAGAACGCCAGCCCGAAGGAGAGCGCACTGTTCGCCGCCGTACAGCGGCCGATCAATGGAGCCTGTCTGCAGGAGAAGGCCCCGAAGCCGCTCTGGAAGACTTTGCCGTCCTGGTATCTGCTGGCGGAGCAGGATCGCATGATCAACCCCGAGACGCAGGCCTTCATGGCGCAGCGGATGAAAGCCACGCTTCGGCGGCTGGATGTGGATCATATTCCGATAGCTACGGCGCCCGACCGCGTCGTCGAATTGTTGCTCGAGGTCGGCAAGTCCGTATCGGCCGGATTTTGTGACTGATCGAATGCGAACATAGGAGGGTCTGATGAGTCCAATCAGATACCGTACCACCGAGGTCGACGGCATCAAAGTGTTCTATCGCGAGGCGCAGAATGTCGATGCGCCGAAGCTGCTTCTCCTGCACGGCTTTCCGACCGCGGGCCACATGTTCCGCGAACTGATCCCACTGCTAGCCGACAAATTCCACCTAATCGCGCCGGACCTTCCCGGCTTCGGCTTATCCGACATGCCGTCGCGAGAAAAATTCAAGTACACATTTGATAATATCGCTCGCGTGATCGAGCGTTTTACAGAGATCATCGGATTCGATCGTTTCGCGCTTTACGTTTTCGACTACGGCGCACCGACGGGCTTTCGAATGGCCGTTCGCCATCCCGAACGCATCACCGCGATCATCTCGCAGAACGGTAACGCCTACGAGGAGGGTCTCAGTGATGGGTGGACTCCGATCCGGGCTTACTGGGAAGACGCGTCGCAAGCGAACCGAAAAGCGCTTCGTGCTTTCCTCACGCCCGAAACGACTCGCTGGCAGTACACGCACGGTGTACCCGACCCGACGACTGTGTCGCCGGACGGTCAGAACCTCGATAACTACTATTTGGCTCGTCCCGGTGCGGATGAAGTTCAGCTCGACCTCTTCGGCGATTACAAGAGCAATGTTGCGCTCTACCCCTCATTCCAACAATACTTCCGGACGCACAAGCCGCCGCTTTTGGCGGTTTGGGGCAAGAACGATCCGTTCTTCCTTCCGCCGGGCGCCGAAGCGTTTCGGAGCGACATTCCAGAGGCAAAGGTCCGCTTCTTCGACACCGGCCACTTCGCGCTGGAGACGCATTACGCCGAAATCGCGAAAGTCATCAGCGATTTCCTGGACGAGCGCGCGGGTAAGTAACATCTTGTGAGGTCTCCGACCTCGATCATCCAACCCAATAGGAGAAAGCCGTGGGATTGTCCTGGCAACAAGGTCCGCTCTCAACGGGAGCAGTCGGCAAGTTCATAGTACCCGAACCGCTGCCAAAGAAGCTTTTGTACGTCGAGCGACTGCGCAGGCGCATGCGTGTGCGCTTCGGAGGACGTTGGATCGCCGAAAGCGACAATGTTCTCCTGCTGTTCGAACCAGGCCGCTATCCGGTAGCCTACTATCCGGAGGCCGACGTATCCCCACATGTGTTGGAAAGCACCGAGTATACGACCCAACACTCCGATCTCGGGCTCACGTCCTGGTATAGCGTCCGAGCGGACGAGCAGCACGTCGCACCGCGAGGCGCCTGGCAGCACACCGGTTTGCCCTCCCACGCGAGCGAACTGCAGGCGCGCGTCGCGTTCGCCTGGCGGGCCATGGACGCCTTCTACGAAGAAGACGAACGAATTCTGGGGCATGCCGCTGATCCCTACCACCGCATCGACGTTCGCCAGACCGCCCGCAACCTCGTTGTCCGCCATGGCGACCGGATCATCGCCGATACCAAGCGGCCGCTGGTTCTCTACGAGTCCGGTTTCGCGCCGCGCTGGTACGTTCCACGCGACGACATCGATGAGTCCGCCCTCACGCCTGTGAAACTCCAGACGTTCTGCCCGTACAAGGGACTCTGCAGCTATTACTCCATCGGTGACGCTCGTCAGGCGGCATGGTCGTATCCTAACGCCTATCCCGAGGTTCGTCGCATCTCCAATCTGCTATCGTTCGAACCTGATATCGTCACCGTGCATCTCGATGGCACCCAGCTTCGTCTCGAGCCGGGTCAGTCGGTGGTTCCGCACGGCCCCGATCGTAACCTCGACCTCGCCGAGATGGACCGCGCTGCGAGCGGGTAGGTGGCTTCCGGTCCCTTATCAAGGCGAAGCGGCACATGGCTCGACTGCTGTCGGTGAATGTCGGACTTCCGCGTGACATCGAATGGAAGGGCCGCATTGTACACACCGGGATCTGGAAAAATCCCGTGCACGGCCGCTGCCGGGTCGGCCGGTTGAATCTGGACGGAGACGGTCAAGGCGACCTGGGCGGCCATGGCGGTGAGCAGCGAGCGGCATTCGTCTATCAGATCGAATCCTATCGCTATTGGCAGGAGCAGCTGAACAGGATCGACTTCGTGCATGGACAGTTCGGCGAGAATTTTACGATCGAAGGGTTGCCTGACGATGCCGTTTGCATCGGCGATCGCTTTCAAATCGGCAGCGCCCTGTTCGAGGTCACGCAACCTCGCGTCACCTGCTATCGCGTCGGCATTCGGACCAATGAGCCGCGGATGCCAGCATTGCTGACATCCAGCGGACGGCCGGGGTTCTACTTCCGCGTCCTGAGGGAAGGCGTGGTGGGCGCCGGCGATGAAATCGTGAAGATGGGAGAGGCGAGCGAGCGGATGACCGTCGCCGAGATCAACGCGCTGCTCTATTCGCCCAATCATGCGCGCGATCGACTGGAGCGCGCCTTGCGAATCGAAGCGCTTTCGCCCGGATGGCGCGCATCGTTCGAGGCATTGCTGCAAACGACTGGCGCGGGAGGCGGCAATGCGGGGCTCACGCCGGCAGCGGCGGCGCACCCGGTGGCGCCGGGATTTCGACCACTCACAGTGGCGGCGATCAATCAGGAGTCCTCGGACGTGCTCTCCTTGTCGATGCGCGATCCGGGCGGTCGGCCACTGCCGCCGGCCCTGCCGGGTCAGTACGTCGTCTTGCGTCTTCGGCGGACCGCTGAGCCGCCGCTGTTTCGCAGCTATTCGCTCTCGGGTCCGCCCTCGACGGAGCGCTATCGCATCAGCGTGAAGATCGAGCCGAATGGAACCGCTGGAACCTATTTGCGGGAGCATGTCCGCCTGGGCGATGTTCTCGACGTCAGCTCGCCGCGCGGAAGTTTCGTTCTGCAGTCCGGGGAGCGGCCCGTGGTGTTGCTCAGCGCGGGAATTGGAGCGACGCCTGTTCTGGCGATGCTGCACGCGCTGGCAGCCGCGCGCTCGACGCGGCCGGTGTTGTGGCTGCACGCGGCTCGCGATGGGCAGCATCATCCGTTTGCCGCCGAAGTCCGCCGCCTCATGCCCGCGCTCACCCACGGCCGCCACTATGTTTGTTACAGCAGGCCGGACTCGCGCGACAAGATGGGCGAGGATTTCGATGCTGCCGGCCACCTGTCGCGCTCGGTCTTCGACGCGGTCAGCGTCCCGCGAGAGACGGATGTCTATATCTGCGGGCCCAATCGCTTCATGGCAGACATGAAGGAGACGCTCGCAGCCTTCGGCGTGGCGCCGGCGCGGATTCATGCCGAAGTCTTCAATGGCGGCGAGCCGCTGACGCCCGGTGTCGTCGGCGCTGCGGCGCGAGCTCCGCATCTGCCCGATGACGACGCTAATACCGGCCCGCTGATATCGTTCGCACGAAGCGGCATCGCCGCACACTGGAAGGCGTCCGCCTACCAAAGCATCCTGGAGCTGGCCGAGGCCTGCGACGTCCCGGTCCGTTGGTCGTGCCGGACTGGTGTTTGTCACAACTGCGAGAGCGGTCTGGTTTCGGGCGCGGTCGCCTATGGACCGGAGCCACTCGATCAGCCCGCCGACGGCAACCTCCTCATTTGCTGCTCACAGCCGACGAGTGACGTCGTCATCGATTTGTGAATCCTGAAGGGGTGAGGCGATGAATACAACCAGCACAGCGGTTGTGAAGTTCTCAGTCGAGGTGATCACGTTGTCGGTCAGCGATGTCGAGCGAGCGTTGCGGTTTTACGTCGACCAGGTCGGCTTCACGCTCGACGTCGACTATGCGCCGAGCGAGTCATTCCGCGTTGTACAACTCACGCCGCCGGGATCGGCCTGCTCGATACAGATCGGCAAGGGACTGACCAACGCGGCCGCGGGATCAGTTCGCAACGTCTATCTCGTCGTCACCGACCTTGAGGCTGCACGGAGCCGCCTGCTCGAAGGTGGCGTCGAAGTCGGCGAGATCAGGCACAAGATACCAATTGATGCCTGGGACGGAAGTTTCGCACCCGGACCCGACCCCGCACGCAGGGACTATGCCAGCTTCGCCAACTTCTCGGACCCGGACGGCAACAGTTGGGTGCTGCAGGAACGCGGTTACGGCAACCCCCAACGTGCTGTCGAAGTTCCCCCCGGGCGGTCGCTTCTGGCCCATCGCGTCATTTAGCTGCACTGCAAACTTTGGTCGCTATCGGTGCATAGCGAACTCTGGCAAGTCGCCCGGCTGATTTATGGGTTCACGGCCTGGTCGCTTGATGGCACTGTTGTCAATGACGGGCCATTGGGTGGGACAGGCTCTTGTCGAAGGCGAGATCCCATTTTCCGGCCGTGGCTCAAACGGTGGGTTTTGGTCTACGAAGGTCGAAATGCTCGATCTTTTAATGGGGATTGACCGACTCCCTCTCCGCCAGCTCATTGCGACGGGCGAAAGTTGGAAAAGATCGGTTTCGGCAACAGCGCGATCAATGTTTGGGTGCGGGATGCCGATTGCGAACGTTTTGACTGCTTGCCAGGAGCTGATCGTACAATCGGTCGATCTCGCGCGCCTGATGGGGCGTGACATCCTCCTGATGCAACGCTCTCAGCTCATGCTCGGTTGGCTGGTAATCGCGACCATTGCGAATCGGCCATGGTCCCTTGTGAAGTGACGAGGCGTCCTCTGCAGATCCGATGTTTGCCAGCAATAACGACGCCAGACCCAATCCAACCCCAAAGACAATCTTGCTTGACATGGCTCCCTCTCAATCAGCTATCGAGCTCAGGAAGTTCCACTATGCTCACGAGAACGCCGAATGCGTGAAGCTGAGGTAGGTTCGCAGTCCGCCGGCGCCATTAACTTTTGATTTAGAAAGCACTTCGGTGCGGGCGTCCGAACTGGAACGCATTTGCACTGAAAGTGGTGAGCGAGGAACGAAGAATTCCTTGCCTGGACAGGGCTTCATTCATCAACAGGAGGGTTGCTCGATCAGGTCGGAACCCCCCTCGGTCCCACCGACGATCCAGCCGCATACCGCAAGCAACAGCGTCATCCCGGCGATTACCGACACCGGGACCGACTTACCGGTTGCCAAGGCGAATCAGCGGAGAGCTTGGAGAGGCAGTCAAGACGTCGCGGCTTTGACAAAAAAGAATAAAACGACGAACTCCTGTACGAAGCGAACGCGCAGGCTTCCCCAGATCCGAGTTCAACATTGATCGAGCACCGCATCAGGGTTGGACTCGCGATAAATCCGGATCTGTCGACATCGGACGCAGAGTGTCGGATTCCCGTGCCGCGGCGGCGATCGCAGGCTCCGGAGTTCGAATCGGCGGAATTGCCTGGTAATGCTCCCATCCGCCACCAAGTGCCTTGTAGAGGGCGACGAGCTGAACGCCCGCCAGCCGCCGGGAGATCTCGTATTGGGCTTCGATTTCAAACCGCTGTCGTTCGGCATCAAGGACGTTGAGGAAGTCTGTGAGACCTCTCTCGTAGCGGTCGGACGAGAGCTTGACTGCGTCAAGCGCGGCACTGCGGGCGCGGGAAAGGCTGTTCAAGCGACTCTGTTCGGCGTTGTAACCCGCAATCGCCTGGTCTACCTCCTGCACGGCACCTAGCACGTTCGCCTTGTATCGAAGCAGCGCTTCGCGGGCCCGATAGTCAGCCACCTCGATATGCGCATCCAGGGTTCCAAAGTCCAGGACCGGCCAGTAGAGCGCCGGACCAATCCCGCCGATGAACGTAATGGGTGTTCCAGTAGCAGCACGCGGACCGCCCTGGCCGCCCAAGGCACTTGTCACAGCCACGCGCGGAAAAAGATCGGCGACTGCAGATCCCATGCGGGCTGTCGCGGCCCCTACCTCCAATTCCGCTTGCTGGATATCCGCACGCCGCTGCAACAGGCTGACCGGCAGGCCAGCCGGAGCCCTGGCTGGAAAACGCGGAGCGGGTCCATCCGTTCTCAGTTCTTTCACCAGCGTCTCCGGATACTGTCCGAGCAGGAAGGCGATGACGTACTGGCTTGACTGGAGCTGGCCCGTGAGCGGTCCGAGGCCCGCCTCAAATGTGGCGAGCTGGCGTTGCGCCAGCGTCACATCGAGCTCGTTGGTGAGTCCCTGGTTGAAGCGGTCCTGCACGAACTGGAGACGCCGCCGGGCGGATTCGATGTTGCTGCGGGTTACGGCGATCTGCGCCTGAAAACCTCGCAGCTCGATGTACGCGCGAGCAACGTCGGCGATGACCGATACGAGAACCGCGTCGCGGGCCTTCGCGGCGGCCAGCGCATCCAACTGGGAGGCCTCGATCTCGCGACGCAGCTTGCCAAAAATATCGAGCTCCCACGCGGCATCGAAGCCGCCGGCTTCGTCTATGTGATTATAGCCGGTCGTGTTGGCCGCGCTATGCAGCGTGTCCGAGATGCGCGCGCGGGTATTGTCGGTGCCGGTTCCGTAAGCAGCGCCCGCCGACAACTCGCCCTTCGGAAGCGCCGCGCCAATCGCGACGAATTGCTGCGCGCGTGCCTGCTGCAGTCGCGCAAGCGCAATTGCGATATCCGGGTTGGCCGCGATTGACCGCTCGACAAGCGAAACAAGTTGAGGGTCCCGGAAGGAGCGCCACCATTGCGTCAGATCGACGCTTGCCACGAGCTCGGAAGCCGGGACAGTCTTACTGGTGTTCACGCTAGCGATGTAGCTTTTCGGAAGCCCCGTTTCGGGAGGCTGGAAATCAGGGCCGACGGAGCAAGCCGACAGACCTGCGGCTCCCCAGCAGACAATCCAGCTTCTAACGACCCGTTCGGGAAGAAGTGAACTCATTTTGCCCCCCTGCCATTATTAAAGCTTCGACAATCCAGGTTCATTTCATTCCGACGCTTTTACATCGCGACGTTCCCCGACTCGCTCTCCTGAAGGCCGACCACCGGGCTCATGTCCATCAATCTTCATTCGAGAGACGATTTAGCTGCCAAGGTTCACGCGACCTTATCACCTTCTTGGGGCAAAATTCGATCTGCGCGACATGCCCATCGTCTACCCGATCTTGCCCCCTTCGAAACTCAACCACATTCTTTCGTGAATGATCGCAATTTGACCGCAGGGTGCGTGGCCGACGAAAGCCTCAGCCCTAGTTCGCTTCAGCTTCCTTCTCTGACCCATCCGGCGGGTTGCCCGGGGCGGGATGGCCGGCAATGCGCACGACGTCGCCGGATCCAAGCGAATCGGGCGGGCTATCGACGACCCTGTCGGACGGGACGAGACCGCCCGTCACTTCAACCTTGACGCCGAGATTCCGGCCCAAACTGATCTTCTTCAGCGTGATCTTATCGCCGTCGCCGGCTACCGCGGCTTCCAGGCCATGTTGCCGGAACAATATCGCGCTTGACGGAATCAGCACGGTGTTTGGATCGCTCGGAAGGTTCAACTGAGCTTCGACATAGGTACCGGGCTGAAGCAGCCCATCCGGGTTGTCTGCCTGAAGTTCGACCAGCAGCGTTCGAGATGACGTGTTGACCGAACGTGAGGTCGTCGTGGCCTTTGCCGTAAAGACCTTGCCCGGATATTGCGGCAGGCGCAGTTCGGCCGTCAGGCCCCGGTGAATGTTGCCGGCCAGCCGCTGGGGCACCTTGACGTAGATGCGCACCTTGTGAGTGTCCGCGACGCTGAACAGTTCCCGCGCCGTGCCGTCGCTGCCGGCATTGATGAGCGCACCGATGTCGGTTTCGCGCGCGGTCACAACGCCATCGAAGGGGGCGACCACCTGCTTGAAGCCTTCCAGTGATTGCAGCCGGTCAACATCGGCCTTGGCCACAGCCATATCGGCTTTGGCCGCGTTGAGGCGTGCAATGCCGCTCTGATAGTCCGCCTGTTTGGCGTCCTGTTCCTGGACCGATACCACGCCGCGCGGCGAGTCCCGCCAGCGCTCGTAGGTCGTCTTGGCGAACTGGGCTTCGGCGTCGCGAGCCTTGACCGCGGCATTGGCCGCATCGAGCTTGGCCTTGGCGGCGGTCAGCTGGGCGTCGATCTCCGGCGTGTCGATATCGGCGAGCACTTGACCTTTCTTCACCTGAGCGCCGAAGTCGAAGTACCAGTTTTTCAGATAGCCGTTGACCCTCGCGTAAGTCGGCGCCTGGTACCAGGCATGAATTTCGCCGGGAAGGACGACTTGCTGCTCCGGCGCGCCTTTGGTGGGATGAACAATGTCGACAGTCGGAATCGCGGCGGCATCGGTCCATGCAGCGACCGCCTTCTCTTGCGACTGACGATGCAAGATTCCATCAACTGCGACCGCCATCACAAGGGCGACGGCGCCCACGCTCAGCAGTCGCGGCATCTTGCGTGGCCGTCGCTTCGCCGGGATGGATTCTGGCGCCTGGTTTTCGTGTTCCGACACATCGGTTCTCCCATTCAGCTGACAGGTTCCGCCACCTGGTCGGAACCCGGTCTCCGCTCAGGCGCCCCGCTATGGCGGTGATGCAAAAGGCTGAACACCGTGGGGACGAAGAACAGCGTGGCCGACGTTGCGATAAGTAGCCCGCCGATCACGGCTCGCCCGAGCGGAGCGTTCTGCTCACCGCCTTCACCCATCGCGAATGCCATAGGCATCATGCCGATAACCATCGCCAGCGCGGTCATCAGCACCGGTCGAAAACGGGTGAACCCGGCTTCGAGCGCCGCGGCCGTCGCGTCCAAACCCTCCTCGAGCTTTTCGCGCGCGAAACTGACGAGCAAAATGCTGTTTGCTGTCGCGATGCCCATGCACATCAGGGCCCCCGTCAGAGCAGGAACCGACAACGTCGTCTCGGTAATGAAGAGCATCCAGACAATGCCGGCGAGCGCCCCGGGCAATGCCGAGATGATAATGAGCGGATCGAGCCAGGATTGGAAGTTGACCGCGATCACGAGATAGATCAGCACGATCGCGCCGGCCAGGCCGAGATAGAGCTGGTCATAGGCGCTCGTCATGGTCTGGACCTGCCCGCGCAGCGCCACATAGGAGCCGGGCGGCACATCCTTCTTGGTCTCGCTGATGATGCGGCGGATGTCGGACGCGACCGCGCCAAGATCCCGTCCTTGGGTGGCGGCGTAGACGTCGATCACCGGCTGAGCGTCGTAATGCGATACGACGCCCGCGCTCGGACCGACGGAAAAGTCGGCCAGCCCCCCGAGATATTGCGGCGTTCCGGATTTATCGGACGTGATCGGAACATTGGCGAGATCGGACATGGTGTCGATCCGGTACTGCGGCATCTGCGCCACGATCGGGTAGGAAACGCCGTTCTTGGTATTGAGCCAGAAATTCGGCTTCACCTGACCACTGCCGGACAGCGTGACGAGAAGGCTGTCGGCGACGTCGCGCTGGCTCAGGCCAACCTCGTCCGCAAGCGTCCGATCGACCGCGACATTGATTTGCGGATAGCTGTAGGTTTGCTGGATACGCAGGTCGGCGATCCCGGGCACCTCGCGAATGCGCTTGAGGAGGTCAGTCGCGTACGCGTAATTGGCTTCCTGCTTCGTTCCGATCACTTGCAGATCGATCGGCGCCGGCAGGCCAAAATTGAGGATCTGCGTCACGATGTCGGCCGGCAGGAATGAGAATGTTGTGCCGGGGAATGCCTGCGGCAGCAGGGTCCGCAACCGCTTGACGTAGGAGGCCGTCGGCGAGTGGTTCTCGTGTAGCGAAATGAGGATATCGGCATCCGACGGACCGATCGTGCCGGTGTTGCTATAGGCGACGTTGATGCCGCTGATCGGCAATCCGATGTTGGTCACGGTGCTCGCGAGCTGATCCGGCGGGATCATCTGACGAATTTTCTGCTCGACCTCGTGGCACAGGCTCGCGGTTTCCTCGATTCGCGTCCCAGCTTGCGAACGCACATGGATCAGGATTCGCCCGGCATCGACGGATGGAAAAAAATTCTGACCGAGAAATGGCACCAGACCGAACGACAGCACAGCGCAAGCCAAAAACCCGGCGACAAACAACTTGGGATGCCCGAGAGCGCCCGAGAGAAGTCCACGGTACCCCTCGCGGATTTGCTCAAACCGATGCTCGAATCTGAGTTGAAAACGCTTCAGCGGATTTCGCGATGGGGCGGCCGGGCGTGCGGAATCATCTCCGCCGTGGGCAAGGTGCGGCACACGCAGCAAATAATTCGCCAGCGTCGGAACTAAGGTGCGGGACAACAGGAACGAGCCGAGGAGGGCGAAAACGACGGCTTCCGCCATCGGCCTGAACAGATAGCCGACGACGCCGGCAAGCTGGAACATCGGTGCGAACACGATGCAGATGCAGACCAGTGTGACGAAAGCCGGAACGACAATCTGCCGGGCCCCGTCCATGATTGCCGGTTCCAGCGTCTTTCCCTGTTCGAGATGCCAGTTGATATTCTCGAGCGTGACGGTGCCGTCATCGACCAGGATTCCAACCGCAAGCGCGAGCCCCCCGAGCGTCATCACATTGATCGTTTCGCCCAACAACGACAGCGTGGCGAGCGAAAACAGAATAGCGAGCGGGATCTCGATCATGATGATGATGGTCGAGCGCCAACTTCCGAGGAACAGCAGGATCATCAATCCGGTCAACGCCGCCGCAATGGCGCCTTCGCGAACCACGCCGGTGACGGCGGCTTTAATAAAGGGCGACTGGTCACCAACGGTGTGGAGATCGAGCCCAGACGGCAATCCCGCCTCGATCCTGGGCAGCCGCGCCTTGACGCCGGCGATAATGTCCAGGGTCGAGGCCGACCCGGCATTCAGGATCGACATCAGCACGGCCCTCGCGCCATTGACCCGAACGATATTGGTCTGTGGCGGCGAGCCGTCATGCGCATAGGCGACGTCGCGCACATGAATAACTGTGCCGTCGACCTTCTTCACCGGAAGATCATTAATGTGATCCAGCAGGGTGGGACTTGCATTGAGATCGACGTTCCACTCGAACTTGCCGATTTTCTCGGTCCCAGCCGGAAGAACCAGGTTCTGCGCGGAGATCGCGTTGACGACATCGTCGGCCGACACATTGTGCGATTGCATCGCTCGCTGATCGAGGTCGACCTGAGCCTGAAGAATTTTGCCGCCATAAGGGGAAGGCAGTGCGGCGCCGTTGACGGTTGCGAGCTGCGGGCGAATGAAATTTTGGCCAAGATCGAACAGCTGATCTTGCGGAAGTTTCTTGCTCGAGAGCGCCAGATTGAGGATCGGAACGCTCGATGCGTTGTAGCTGAGGACATAGGGCGGAGTAATGCCGGCCGGCAGCAGCTTTAGGACGGTCTGCGACACGGCGGTCACCTGAGCGAGCGCAGCCCCGATGTCGACGCCTTTCTGGAAGAAGATCTTGACGACGCCGTAGCCGCTCAGCGACTGCGACTCGATATGCTCGATGCCGTTGACCTGCGAGGTGAGCTGGCGCTCGTAATAGTAGACGACGCGGTCGGACATGTCCTTCGGCAGCAGTCCCGAATAGCTCCAGACGACGCTGACGACAGGAATGTTGATGCTGGGGAATATGTCGGTCGGCGTCCGCAGCGCCGACAGCGAACCAAAGATCGCTATGACAAATGCCAACACGATAAACGTGTAGGGCCGCTTGAGGGCTACTTGAACGATCCACATGCCAATAGCCCCACTCCGGCGAACAATTGCTGTTTCCGCGTTGACATGTTCTTTGAGCGCAAGATATTTCCCTGCAACGAGTGCATCATGATGGACGGTCCATACCCAGACGACGCAGTGGGCCGCACGATGTCGCCGCGGAGGGACAAACGCTGCGTGGTTGCTCGGAACATTATCTAGCTCGCGGGTCTATTTGCGCCATTAAATAGTGTTTTAGGGTTGCTCACATTGTTCTGAGTGGTCGCAGGATTAGATCCTATTTTCCGATTGCGATCAGGCATTCCGCGGCACGCCAAGTCGTATCATTCGGCGAAGGCCTGACAGGACAGGCTCTTTGAGTTCGGAGGGCTGATAGGCGAAGGAGAAGCGGTCCGCCGCTTTCTGCCATGCCGCAGGGTCTGAATCGTCCTGCATCTCGACGGTAGTGATCCCACAGCGCAGCAGAAACGCGTACTGGTCAGGTAGGATGTTGCCCGTCGCTCTGATCTCGTGACGAAACGCGAGCCGCTCGCGAAGGCTACGGGCCTGAGTAAAGCCGCGCCCGTCCCGAAACGTCGGGAAATTGACAGCAACGAGAGACAGTCGGTCGAGATAGGGCGCCAGAACCTCTGCCGGTTGGTCAACCGGGAGGACGACGCCGAGACGCAGATGCGGTGTCGTTCGAACGGCCTCGTCTTGCTGCAAGCGAGACAGGCTCAAAATACAGGGGGCCGAAGGCAGCGCCGCGTCGTCCGCCAGCTTCTGCCAGGAATCACGTACGATCCGACCGCATTCAAGCAGCGGCATAGGCAACCTCCTTGAAGAACGTTGCACCGAGCCGCCGATAGGTGTCTCGGAAGCGTTCATTTGGCAGGCGTCGCGCGAGATAGGTGTCGATCACCCTCGAGATGGCGTTAACGGCTGCGCCTTCGGGCAGAGCGGTGCCGATGATTTGGCCGATCGCGGCGTCCTCCTCTGCGCAACCACCAAACGTCAGCTGAAAGAACTCCTCGCCCTTCTTGTCGACGCCGAGAATCCCGATGTCAGCATTATGGTGGTGACCGCACGCGTTGATGCAGCCGGAGATGTTGATCCGTAAGCGACCAATTTGCTCCTGTAGTTCGATATCGGCAAAGCGCTCGCTGATGCGCTGCGAGATCGGGATCGAACGCGCATTCGCTAGTGCGCAATAGTCAAGCCCCGGGCAGCAGACAATGTCGGTGATCAGACCTTGGTTCGGAGTAGCCAAGCCAAGCGATCCCAGCGCCTGCCATAGCATGTATAGCTCGTCCTGACGAACATGACCGAGGACGAGGTTCTGCAAATGCGTCACCCGGATTTCTCCGCTTGAGAACTGTTCGGCCAGATCGGCGATCGCGTCCATCTGCACGGCGCTGGCGTCACCTGGGATGCCGCCGTTGGGCTTGAGCGATATCACGATGGAAATGTAGCCGGCCGCGCGATGTGGATGGCTGTTCGTCCGAACCCAGAGGTCGAAGGCGGGATCGCGCCGCCGGCAGTCGCTAAGCTTGGCCGGTGCATCCTCAGGTGCATCGAGATGTGGCTTGCCAAAGCGCGCGCGGATCGCGTCGACGATCTCCGGGCCTAGCCCGTAGCGCTCTTTCGGAATGGCCGCGTACTCGGTCTCGACCTTCTCTGCGAAGGCGTCTCGGCCAACCGCCCGAACAAGAATCTTGAGCCGCGCCTTATAGAGATTGTCCCGTCTGCCATACGCATTATAGACGCGCAGGATCGCTTCCATGTAAGCCAGCAACTCGTGTTCCGGCAGCCAATCACGCAATTTTATCCCGATCGCCGGTGTCCGCCCGAGCCCGCCTCCGGCGAATACTTCGAAGCCCACGGCGCCGTCGGCGCCGGGCTTTGCAACAAGGCCAATGTCGTGGAAGCGCGCCGCAACGCGATCATGGGGGCTGCCGCTGATGGCGAACTTGAACTTGCGCGGCAGGAACGAAAACTCCGGGTGGAGTGTCGACCATTGCCGAAGGATTTCCGCATGGACGCGCGGATCAAGCAGCTCGTCGGCAGCGGCACCTGCGAACTCGTCGCTCGTGATGTTCCGAATGCAATTGCCGCTGGTCTGGATAGCATGCATCCCCACCTCGGCCAGTTCAGCGAGGATATCCGCGGCCTCTTCCAGCTTGATCCAGTTGAACTGGATGTTCTGGCGGGTCGTGAAATGCCCATAGCCACGATCGTAGATGCGCGCAATCCTGGCAAGCCGGCGCAGCTGAGCTGCGCTCAATACGCCATAAGGAATGGCGATGCGCAGCATATAGGCGTGGAGCTGTAAGTAGAGGCCATTCATCAGACGCAGCGGCTTGAATTCATCTTCCGACAGATCACCGGAAAGGCGTCGCGCGACCTGGTCGCGGAACTGCGCGACACGGTCGTTCAGGAAGGCCAGGTCGACCGGCTGATAACCGTAGGTGCCGACCGGCAAGGTTGCGTTAGCTTGCATGAACGGTTGCTCCCTTTGCTTGCTGGCCGAGGTCGGGTCGCACGCTCGGACCGGCTGCGCGAATCCGCTCGCGCTCGGTGACTGGAACCGGGCCCGGGTGCGCGGAGTCGAGCTCGACACCGTAGACGTCGAGCACGACCCGCTGCTCCTCGAAGATCCGAGCGCGGGAAATCGCCTCGTCGATGATGCCGTTGTCGAACACTTCAGCGGCGGCGATGTCCTCCGCCCAGCGCCCTTCTGGCGCGAGCCACACGACTTGGCCGTCGCGGAGACGGTTCGCGGTCACGATGCTGGACCTCCCGGGTTGGCGTCGGTTGTTTCTCACTTCGAGACCCATAGTCCGTGCCTTCTCTTTCTCAATGCTCTACGAAGGCCCGTTCGATCGCGTAGGTCCCAGGCCTGTTAGACGTGCTGCCGGTAAATCCTCGATCGCTGAGTAATGCGTCAAGGTCGCTCAGCATCGCGGGACTGCCACAGAGCATGACGCGGTCGTATGCAGGATCGAGCTCCGCGAGCTCGAGATCGCGGGTCAGCGCACCGTCTGACAGAAGGGTGGTAATCCGTCCCTGGTTGCGGAAAGGCTCCCGGGTAGCAGTCGGGTAATAGAGCAGATGTTCTGCCGCCAATTCCCCGGTGAGCTCTCCATTCCGTACCTCATCCACGACGCAGGCGCTGTAACCGAGTTCCGCGACTTGCCGGCAACCGTGCACGACGATAACGCGCTCGAATCGGGCGTAGGTTTCCGGTGTACGTATGATACTGGCGAACGGAGCGAAGCCGGTGCCCGTGCCCAGCAGGAACAGGTTGCGACCCGGCAGCAGATTATCCGGCAGCAAGGTGCCAGTCGCCTTCGTTCCCAGCAGAAGCCTGTCGTCGACATGCAGATACTGCAGATGCGACGTGAGAGGGCCGTCCGGGACCTTGATACTGAAAAACTCGAGATGATCATCAAACGGCGCACTGGTCATGCTGTAGGCGCGCATCAATGGTTTGCCGTCGAGCTCAAGCCCAATCATGGCAAACTGTCCGGCTTCGAACCGAAACGATGGATGGCGAGTGACAACGAAGCTAAACAAGCGGTCGGTCCAGTGCCGAACGTTGATAACTTCTTCGGATAGTATGGCAGCCAAGGTTTTTTCTCCTCATCGATAGAATTCTTGTCTGTCGTTGACCTAGTTGCCGATGAGGCGCGCTTCCAATCGAATGTTCTGTTGGAAATGTTCTCGGAGAGAGATTGATTGCCCCCGAACGGCGGCGATGATCAGTGTCATCGCAATATCGGATTGGACGGCGAGACCGTGCGCTGCCAAAGATACGAGAGAGAAAAGAATCCACGGCGCTGTTGCGCGAAGGCCCTCGCGCCAATGCAACCTGCGGCAAGAGGAGTTGTATGATGCGCTACTACCCCATCTTTATGGACCTGCACGAACAGCGTGTCCTCGTGATTGGCCGCGGTGAAGTGGCCGACCGCAAGGCCGAGGCGCTGCGCCGTAGCGGTGCTCTGGTGGACATCCATCCGGCCTTCGACCCGCGCGCGCTCGATGGCTGCGCTCTAGCCGTCGGCGCGGAGGCGTCCGAGGCCGATCTGCGTGCCCTGTCTTCAGAGGCGCGCGCCCGCGGGATTCCAGTCAACATCGTCAACCGCACCGAACTCTGCAGCTTCATCACTCCCTCAGTAATCGACCGCGAACCAGTGACAGTCGCTGTATCCTCCTCCGGGACAGCTCCAGTGCTCACTCGCATGCTGCGCAGCCGTATCGAGGCCATGATACCGCCCGCCTATGGTCGGCTGGTCGCCCTTGCAGATCGTTTCAAGGCCGAGTTGCGCCGACACATTCCCGACATAGCGATGCGCCGGCGCGTGTTGGAAGGTATCTTCGCGGGCCGCGTCGCCGACCTCGTCTTTGCCAATCGTGACGGCGAAGCCGCCGCCTTGCTCGCAGACAAACTGGCCGAGAGCGGTCCGGCCTCGCGGTCCGGGATGGTGTATTTGGTTGGCGCCGGGCCGGGAGCAGCCGACCTGCTGACCTTGCGCGCGCAGCGCCTGCTCGGCGAGGCTGACGTCATCGTTCACGACCGTCTCGTGACCGACGGCGTGCTGGACATGGCGAGACGTGACGCTGCCCGTATCAATGTCGGCAAGGCACGCGCAAATCACTGCATGAAGCAGGCCGACATCAGCGCGTTGCTGGTCCGACTCTGTCGGGAGGGCAAGCGGGTCGCGCGCCTCAAAGGTGGCGATCCCCTCGTCTTCGGGCGCGGCGGAGAGGAGGCGGAGGCGCTGGAGCATGCGGGGGTCGCATTCGAGATCGTGCCCGGCATCACTGCGGCTCTCGCCTGCGCCGCCCAGGCCCGCATCCCGCTCACCCATCGATGCGCCGCGCGCAGCGTCACCCTCGTCACAGGCCATACCAGCGATGGCAGGCTCGAGATCGATTTCCGGGCCGCTGTTCAGTTTGGCGGTACGCTCGCAATCTACATGGGGGTAGCCACGTTGCCGCTGCTGCGCGACGGCCTCGCGGGGGCGGGACAGGATCCGTGCATGCCGGCGGCTCTGATCGAATGGGGCGGCACCCCGCGGCAACGCAGTTTGTTCGGAACGCTCGACGAGTTGGTGGAGCGCGCAGCCGCTTGGTCCACGGGCGGTCCTGCCCTCGTTCTGGTTGGCCCTGCCGTCGGGCGGGCAGTACCCTTCACGAGCCCGGCTCCGGCCAACGCGGAGTTGCAGGAAGCCAATGTCTCTTAGGATGCCCTTCTGCTTGTAACTGGGCGGGCAAGCGCGAAAGGCGGGCGCTGCTGCTACGCGGCTGGTTGAGCGGAAAACAGCTTGCCCTTGTCGGACTTATCCTTCCACTCGTCCGCATCGGTTGGCGGCTCGCCCTTGCGAGTAATTCTCGGCCATTGTCCGGCATAGGTCGCGTTGGTTTCGGCCCAAGCCGACGCGCGCTCGTCGCTATCGGAGCCTTGGCCGGGCACTCCGGTTCGCACACGCCGCAATCGATGCACTCACTGGGGTTGATCACGAGCATGTTTTCACCGGCGTAGAAGCAGTCAACTGGGCAGACCTCGACACAGTCCATGTATTTGCAGCGAATGCAGTTCTCGGTGACCACATAGGTCATGGCTTATCCTTGTTTGGCTGGAAAGGCTGACCCGCACACAGTGTTTCTGCAGGCTGTGGTAATTTGAGTGCATATCGCTCGCAGTTCCAATCCGAATTTCGGATCGGTTCGATCGCAACATTGCGTTGGTCGCGACGCGTTGTTGCAAACCAGGGCAAAAATCAACCTTCTGGCGGTCGGGTACGCGCCCCTTGCGACCCGACCCACGATTTCAGTGCGAAGCGTCACAAAATCGATAGGCTTGGTGAGGTGCGCCTCTGCGCCGCTATATCGAACGCATTCTTCTGGATCATTTCAGGGGGGCGGACTGGCGGCCGTGGGCCGGCGCTTCTGCAGGCCGCAGCGTGAGCTGCGCTGCCGGCGAGAAGGCTCGCGAGCGCATGAGAACGGTCGCGACAAGACCCGTAATGCCGGAAGCAGCCAAGATCATCGCCACGACGATAAATTGGTAGACGCCAGCGTAAACCGGACTGGCGCCCGAAACCACCATGCCCGCCATGACCCCGGGGATCCATACCAGCCCGAGCGACTTCATCATGTCGAGCCGGGGCAGAAGGCTTGCATAGACGGCGCTCTGAAGATACGGCGAGACGGTGACGGCGGGCTCGGCACCCAGCGACAGGCCTGCTTCGATGTGGCCGACATGGGCAAGGATTTCGGCCCGGAAGCGCTCGATTGCCTGCGCACACGCATTCATCGCGTTGGCAATGATCATGCTGCCTACCGGGACAAGCATCGAAATCTCGGGCCGGAGACTGCCAGTCGCGAGCATCACGGCGATGATGATCCCGGCGCCGGCGGCTATCGACCAGAAACACACGAGAAGCGCACCGTCCATTCCCTTGAGACGGCGGGCGGCCGTGACCGCGGCAGCGATCGTCATCATGAACAGGATGAGAGAGCCGATCGGCAGGCTGCCGTGCAGCAGCAGGGCCAGCACGACGCCGACGAGAACCATCTGCACGAGGCCGCGCGCCATTGATACGGCCGCCTCGCGTTCCACATGGACAGATTGCCATCCGCATAGCGCCACAACGGCCGCACACAGCGCGATGGCCCCGACAGCCTGCGCGAGGCCCGTCAACACGTCGTTGCCGATACTGTTCTGAAGTTCAGCCAGCATGCAGCACCTCCCTGGTAGGGCCTACCGCCACAAGCCGGCCCGCCTCCATGACCATCGTCCTTCCCGCAAGACGGACCGCCTGGGCGCGGTTATGCGTGACCATCACGCATGTCATTTGCCGTTCCGCGACAATGCCGAGAATGAGATCTTCGATGCCGCGCACCGATGCCTCGTCCAGTGCGGAGGTCGGCTCGTCGAGCAATAGTACCTCAGGTTCGTTCGCGAGCGTCCGTGCCAGCGCCACACGCTGCGCTTCGCCGCCGGAAAGATTGCTGACGTGGCGACCGGCGAATCCGGGCAAGCCGACACGCTGCAGCAGAAGGGCGATCCGGGCCTGCGCCAGGATTTCGCCGCGCTGATTCGGTCCGAACGCGATGTTGGCGGAGACGGTGTCGGGAAAAAGATAGGCCGTCTGCATCACCATGCCGACTCGGCGCCTCAATTCCTGCGGGACGATCGAGCGATAATCCATGGACTTGAGCAGAACAGTGCCGGAAGTAGGCTCGTCCAGCCGATTAAGTAATCGAAGGAACGACGACTTTCCCGCCCCGCTTGGTCCAACGATCGCGAGAATCTCGCCCGCCGAAACCTGCAGGCTGACGTCTTGGACAAGAACTCGCTCTCCTATCCTCCGCGACAAATGTCGGGTTTCAAGCTCCACGGTCGCTTGAGGCGGGCGATCCTCAACCATCGCCGATGAAAGCGCGCGGGCTGCTGCGTCGAAATCATTCCCGCTGCTGGTTATGCTCGTTGTCACGCAATTCCTTTCGACCGAAAGCCGCTTGAACGTGGAGCCTGCAGCGGCCCGGAACTTACACAGAAGTGAGGGCGGCTTTCATAGGTCCGTTGGGTCGAAAGCAGAGCATAATGGATGGCCGCTTTGCCGCAAAGCGGCCGTTCATGCCCAACCGCATCTCGTGGTCTATAAACATGAGTTAGAAATGGAGGCTATTCGGATTATTCGTGTTGAACTGCTATGTCGGGTAGAGAATTGGTTTGTGTGGATTCTGTAGCGACCTGCCCTCGCTCAGGCTGGGCGTTGCGCCGCGTTCTGCCCTTTTGCCACCGCGCGCGTGTTGTCCGGCCCTTGTAGCCATAGCTGGCGAATCTCGAACCCGCCGCCTCCAGGGTGCGGTAAAAGATGAGCCAGGAGTTCAGTCGATTCCGAGCAACGCAGCCATACGTTCGCGCACTTCGGTGAGCACGATGTCAGGTGCTCGTCCGGCATGCTTGACCGGTCGTTTCTCCCAAGAGATGCTGCGGGGTTGGTCGGCCAGTACAACGTCACGGAAGCTGGCACTATCGGGCAGCATAGCCTCGAAAGGATAGTCGCGTACACGGCTGGTGATTGGGCAGATCACGCAAAGTCCGGCTACCGAATTGTAGTTGTGCGGTGACAAGACAATTGCTGGTCGTCGGCCGCTTTGTTCGTGGTCGACCACAGGGTCAAGATCGATCCAGATGAAGTCGCCAGCCTCCGAACAATAGTTACCAGACTTCATTGCCAACGGGCGGCCCCCAATCAATCTCTTCATGACGGTTGTCCGGTGTTATGCCGGCAACCAGTTCGTCGAGTGTATAGCGACGCTTGCGCCGCCGCGACCGCGCGATCTCGATCGCCAGTTTGCCGTTGCTCACGGTCATTTCCGCGGCCTTGCCGTCGCTGGCACCGATTTCATCGGCGAATGCTTTCGGCACTCGCAGTGCGAGGCTGTTGCCCCACTTCTGAAATGCCACCTTCATCTTCAGTCTCCGGCATTGATGATACAATGTAGATACGGTCTCGACCGCAAGGGCCGCTTCTGGCGCGGACGTTCGGTTTGATTGGACTGTCAAATTCGGCCGGAAGCTTAGGGGTTCCTCCCTCGCATCACCGCGACAGTTTGCGGACGTCGATCACGCGCGACGTTGAAATGATCTCTCTGTACGATGTCCGTAATGTTGCGCGGGCGGTGCGCGACAACGTTGAGACCGGTCCGTCGTCGTGAGGCGCGATCGGCGGGGGGCAGAACCTGAAGTTGCGGATCTATGCAAGGCTGGCCCGCACAGTTTCCCAGATATTAGCGGCATGATGGGTCATGATCTGGCGGACTGCCGCTGCGTTTCGGGCAGTAAGCGCCTCAAGCATCGCTTCGTGATCCAAAACCGATTGTTCCCATGCGGTCTGCTGAAGATTGCTGATGTATCGGATCCGCCGCAGCCGACGGGTACAGCGTCGGTGCGCTTCAATGAGATGCTTATTGCCTGAAGCTGCCACGATGTCGTCGTGAATGCGTTGATTCAACTTGAAATACGTCGGCTTGTCGCCCTGGTGATAAGCCAGGATCATGTCTTCATGGGTTCTGGTCAGGGATTTCAGCATCTCCTCGCTGTAGCGTTGACAGGCAAGCTCTCCGGCAAATCCTTCGAGTTGCGCCAGAAGTTCGATAAGTTCCCGGGCGTCCTCGGCCGTGATCTCGGCCACATAACTTCCCTGATTCGGAAAGATGTCCACCAGGCCCTCGAACGCCAAAACCTTGAGCGCTTCACGGACCGGCGTGCGCGAGACACCGAGCGCGAGGGCCAAGGTCGGTTCATCAATGAAACCACCTGCCGGCAAACCGCCTTCCACGATCCGATCGCGGATGAGATCGGCAATTTCCTCATACAGGGACGGGCGCGGTGTCCGCCTGCTCTTGCTCATCGCCAATTCTTTCGTCATGTCTCTTGCCCCTCGGCTGCTCCGCCGTCGCTCGGCCGATCAGGCGACCGCCGCCATTTGCCGTGGATCGACGTCCAACAGGACCTGCTGGCCGGCGTCGAAGGTTTCGTTCGGCCGGCAGACGACGCGCAAGCGCTGCGCCCCGGCCCCGAGCGAAACGACGTATTCCCAATATTCTCCGAAAAACGCGGCTTCGAGCACTGTCGCCGGCATCCGCAGAAATGTCTCCTCACTCGCCGTCGCTCTGACCACTTGCCGGCGCGCCATGCCGATACTTTGCGGTCGGAGCGAGAACGTGACGTGCCCCGAGAATTCCAGCCCTCGCGGACCAAACTGTTCTCGCGCGATCGAAAATCCGTCGAACACCACATCCGTGTCGTCGCAGCGAGCCTCGAGGAAATTCGTCCGGCCGATGAAATTCGCTACGAACCGCGTTTTCGGCCACGCATAGAGCGCGAGTGGTGTGTCGACCTGTTCCAACTTCCCCTTGTTCATGATCGCGATTCGATCCGAGGTCGCCATCGCCTCCGCCTGATCATGGGTGACGAGGATCGTCGTCATTTTGAATTTATTGTGCAGCCGTCGGATCTCAACCCGCATTTCCTCGCGCAAATTGGCGTCGAGATTTGACAAAGGCTCGTCGAGTAGCAGCACCGCCGGTTCCACGACGATCGCACGCGCCAGCGCGACACGCTGCTGTTGGCCGCCGCTCAGTTCTGCCGGATAGCGGCCCGCGAGTGCATCAAGCTTGACCGCCTGCAGCATCTCCGTAACTCTGCGGCGGATGGCAGCATCGTCCAACTTGCGTAATCGCAGACCGAAAGCCACGTTTTCCGCGACGGTCTTGTGCGGCCACAACGCGTAGCTTTGGAAGATCATGACCATGCCACGCTTTTCCGGCGGCAGTGCCCGCTTGGCACTCGCGATGATCACGCGATCCTTCTCGATCACGCCGGCGCTGGGCTGAACAAAGCCGGCAATCATTCGAAGCGTGGTCGTCTTGCCGCAGCCCGAAGGACCAAGCAACGAAATGAACTCGCCCCTGGCGATCTCCAGATTGAGATCATCAACCGCGATCTCATCGCCAAAACTGCGACCGAGCGCTCGCAATGCAAGGCGTGGCACCTCACCTGCTATCGCGCCGGATCCGGGCGGCGCCGCTCGATCCGAGACCTTTGGAGTATTAGACATCATTGGTCACCTATAACCTATTGGCTGCGTGACAACAGGTCCCGGCCGAGCACGGCCTGTCCTGCAACCACCACCATCAATGTAATCGCCAGCAGAACGAGGCCGAGGGCCGCCGCCAGCTCCAGGTTTCCGCTCTCGCTATAATCGAGCAGGAGCATCGAGATGGTGCGCGAGCCAGGCCCGGCGAGAAAGACCACGACGCTCAATTCGCGAATGGCGAGAATGAAGACGAGGATCCATCCGCTCAGCAGGTGTTTGCGCAGCAGCGGCACGATGACGTGTCGCACGCTTGTTAGCTGCGAGCCGCCGAGGCTGCGTACAGCCTCCTCGAGTTGGGTGCTGATGGCGGCCAAACCCGAGACGCAACTGCCGTAGGCCATGGGCAGGAAGCGAGCGGTGAAAGCCAGCACGATGATTGTGATGGTTCCGTAGAGCCGGAATGGAGCTGTCGAAAACGCGCTGTAGAAGCTGATGCCAAGGGTGATCCCGGGTATCGCAAGAGTGCCGAGGCTGATGGGTCCCAGGACGCCGCTCATGGGGAACGTGCGTCGGGCCACCGCGTAGGCGGCGCAGATCCCGAGCACCACGGCAGCGCTCGCAGCGAGCGCCGCGATCGCCAAGCTGTTCGTGATCCCACGCTGCGCGTCACCGGAGGACCACAACTCGTTGAAATTCGCGATGGTCAGGTTTGCCATGATCAGCGGTCTTCCCCAGGCGACGCTGAAGGCTGCCTTCGCGAGGCACGCGACCGGGAACACCACCGCAAGCGCCAGGATCAGCATCGCATAGGCAAAGAGGATCCACTGCACCGCAGGCGATGCCGCGCCGACATTTGCGCTGGTCCTGCCGGTCACGCTTTCATAGCTGCGGCGACCTCTGAGGACGCGCTGCAGCCACAGGGCGAGACAAGTGATTGCGACCAGGGGCAGGGAATAAGCGGCAGCAGCTTCGGCGCGCACCGGGTATTCGAAAAACTCCAGAAGTTGCACGGCTGCAACGTTGAAATGCGCCGGCAAGCCGAGCACGATCGGTGTCCCAAACAGCGCAATCGTGTCGAGAAACACAATCAGGCAGCCGTTGAAAATAGCGGGGGCTACAAGCGGCAGGGTGATCTTGACGGCAACACCAATCGTTCCTGCGCCGAGCATTCGCGCCGCATCTTCCATCTCGGAGGACACCGCACTCAGCCCGTCGCTGACGTAAATAAAAATGTAGGGAATTGCATAAAGCGCGCTAACGAAGACCAATCCGCCAAAAGAATACACATTGAACAGGCCGTTCTCGGCCCCGCTCAGAAACATCCAGGCACGATTGATCCAGCCGGCATTGGGACCGGCCAACAAGATCCATGCAATGGCGGCGAGATACGACGGTATAACGAACGTGCCGAGGAGCCCTGCGCGGATCAGCGGTTTGCCCGGCATCCTGGTTCTGGCGAAGCCCCAGGCGAGCGGCAAAGCGAGCAGCGTCGCAACCAACGTCGTGGCGGCACCATAGAGAAGTGAATTCCACAGCGCTTGCAGGTATCTGGCGCGGCCGAACGCGTAAAGATAATTGTCGAAGGTGAGTCCGGTCCTTGCAGTGAAGCTGAAAATGACGAGTTTTACGATCGGATAGACGACGATGAATGCCAGCGCTCCGACGACGCTCGCCCATACAAGGCCGGTCGCCAGACTGCCTCCCTTCGCATCCTGGATACCGCTCGCCGAATGACGAAACGGGATTTGGAAGATTGTCATCATGCCCTTTGTTGGTAGGCCGCCGCAGCTCATGGGCCGCATGATGGCACGCCCGGTTCGCGCCGCCATTGAACGGCCGAGATCATCCGTTGTCGGCTATTTTCCGAAAGTATTGCGCCACTTCTCGCGCACGTCCTTCAGATTGTTCAGGATATCTTCAGTGACGACGCGGTTGATCTTGATCTGGTCCAACGGCTTCGCTCCCGGGACCTCCGGGCGAAGGGATTGCTCGAAGGCTTCCGCTTCGATCTGCGCGGCTTCGGTGCTGAGCAGAAACTCCATGAACAATCGGGCTGCGTTGGGGTGCTTGGCGCCCGCCACGATGCCGGAGGGCCCGACCACCGCGATCGCACCGTCGGTCGGGTAGAAGACGGAGAGTGGGTTACCCTTGGCAGTGCTGCGCAATGTGGATGCTGGATCTCCGGCCGCCAATATTCTCTCGCCCGAATTTAGGATTGTGACCGTGTCATCAATGGAGCGAGTTATCAGCGGTTTGTTGTCGCTGAGCCGTGAGAAATATTCCCAGCCGTACATCTTCTGGAGCGTCACTGTCCACGCGCCTACCATGCCGCTGAAATTTGGGTCGCCGAGCGCAATCTTGTTCGACCATTTCGGATCCAGCAGGTCTTGCCAGGTCTTTGGGATATCAGCTTCGCTGATTTTCTGATTATTGTAGGTGACCGCGACGAGGCTCACGGCCGTGACGTGATAAAAACCGCCGGGGTCAAAGTTCTGGAAGGCCGCAATGATCTTCTTTTCGTTTTGCGGACGGTAGGATTCCAGGGCGTTGTTGCGTGCGAGCTCCACGAATTGGCTCGCATCGGTCGAACTGAATATGTCCGCCTGCGCGACGCCGGCGTTGATGTCCTGGAGTAGACGCTGGTAAGAGACCTGCGCGGTCGCCTTCAGGCCATTGACCTTGATGCCAGGATATTTGGCTGTGAAGGCGCTACCGATCTTTCCTACCAACGCCGTGTCGAAATGCGCCGTGTACCACGTCAGTTCTCCCTCTGCTTTCGCCTTTGCGGCAAGATCGGCGAATTCGTCGTCCGCCAGAGCCGGCGCCTGTACCGCGAAGATTGCAAACGAGGATAATACTGGTATCGCCCAGAGTAACTTCATGTCCGCGCTCCATCGAGTTGTGGTTGGGTCCGGCATCGGGTTCGGGCTTGCGCCAAGATTTTTCCCTGGCGGCGAGCGAGCCCGCAAATCGAATAGTGCCGGGCGCGAGCGTCGATCTCACGGGACGGCATCCCTTGCCTTGACGTGCGGTTGCGCGTCGCAGGCCTCGGCGCATTGAATCGCTCCCACGGCGACGAGCGCGTCAATCTCGGGGTCATCGTAGCCATGCGCGAGCAACACCTCGCGGGTATGCTCGCCGAGCACAGGCGCCCCGGCACCAAGCCCGACAGGGGTCTTCGAGAACTTCAACGGATTGCCCAGCGTCTTCACCGCGCCCAACACCGAATGCTTGACTTCAGCGATCATGCCGCGCGCAATCGCTTGCGGGTCTTTGTGCATGTCGCCCACGTTCAGCACCGGCGAAACCGGCACACCGGCCGCATCCAGGGTCGCCACCCATTCTTGGGTCGATCGTTTGCGCATCTCCGGCGTCACTGCGGCGATCAATTCGTCGAAATGGCGCATCCTCTCCACGTTATCGCGAAAGCGCGAATCGGCCGCCAGATCCGGCCGTCCGATTGCCTCCACGAACCGAAGCCAGTTCGCCTGATTGGCGGCGCCGATCACGGCCCAGCCGTCGGATGTTTCAAAAGCCTGATAGGGAGCATCGAGCGGATGCGCCGACCCTAACGGCCCGGGTGACGTCCCGGTCGCGAAACAGATGGCAGATTGCCAGAATGTGTGGGTGATCGCGGCTTCGAACAGTGATGTCTCGACGCGTTGTCCTTCACCGGTACGCTGCCGATGAGCGACAGCCGCCGCGACTCCGAGCGCGCCGAGGATACCTGCGGTAATATCGGCAACGGGCGCGCCGGTTTTGACCGGCGGCCGGCCCGGCCCTTCGCCGGTAAAGCTCATGATGCCGCTCATGGCTTGCGCCATCAGGTCGAAGCCCGGCCGGTCGGCATAGGGGCCGGTCCTGCCATATCCGGAAATCGAACACCAGATCAGTGACGGGAAACGCTTGCTGAGTTGCTCATAACCAAGCCCGAGCTTTTCCAGCGTTCCCCCGCGGTAGTTCTCGACCAGCACGTCCGCGGTCTCGAGCAGCCTCAGCAACGCTTCGCGCCCGCTTTGGTGCTTGAGGTTCAGGACGATGCCGCGCTTGTGCCGATTCACGATCAGATAGGCGGCCGATTCCTCGCCGATAAAGGGCGGCGCCATGTGGCGGGAATCATCGCCTGCGGTCGGCCGCTCGATTTTGATCACTTCGGCCCCAAGATCGGCCAAGAGCAGCGTGCAGACCGGGCCCGCCATCACATGGGTCAGGTCGACGACTTTGAGCCCTTGTAGCGGGCCAATGTTATTGTCGGCCACCGCTCAGCGCCCGACGAAAACGGGGGCGCGCTTCTCAAGAAAAGCGCGCGTGCCGAGGCGGTAATCTTCGCTGTCAAACACCTCAAGCGGCGCATGCCGTTCTTCCGGAGTCACGGGTCGCGGCTCTTCGAGTCGCTTGACCATGCGTTTGTGCCAACGCGCGACCAGAGGCGCGCCCGACGAGATCCGCTCAACGACGCCGGCCAACCCTTCAGCGAATGCCGCGTCGGCAATGACGCGATTGACGAGGCCTTTCTGCAGGGCCTCGTCGGCCCCGAAGATACGTCCTTCATAGAGAATCTCGAGCGCATTGGAAGGGCCAACGAGGCGCTTCAGGCCGTCGAGTTCAGGGTAGTCCACCGTGAGACCAAGCCGCTGTATAGGCACGCCAAACCGACTGGAGCTCGAGGCAAAGCGCAGATCGCAAGCCGCGGCAATCTCGACGCCGCCACCGACACAGAGACCCTCGATGGCGGCGAGCGTCGGATGAGGGCAATTCTGAATGGCCCTTACGCAGTCGTGCACGACTTCCGCAAAGGCGATCGCCTGTGGTTTGCCGGCGCGCGTCTGTTCGAACTCTGCGATGTCGGCGCCGACACAAAAAGCGCGTCCGCCGGCGCCGCGCAGGACAACGACGCGCACCGATCCATCCGCGGCAACCGTTTCGAATGCCGCCCGCAACCCTTTCCACATTTCGGTGGTCAGCGCGTTGTGTTTTTCAGGCCGCGCAATTTTGATAGTGGCCGTGTTTTCCGCCCGCTCGAGCTCGATATTCTTCATTTTACAAAGCCTCTCTGCCACTCGCGCGGATATAATTATATAATTATAACTGTGTTATCAAGTCAAGAGACTGCCGCCAGTGGACGAAAGACGACAGCACCCGGTGCACCGTGTTGGAGGTGGATGCTCTGACCGTTGATCTTTAGTGTTAAAATTAAGCCATGCCGCGCGGAGCCGTGAACTTCGGACGAATGACTGCTGCTGGCGTGCGCCGTGCAAAGGCGGCGCTTTCCAGTGGGTGCAAGCCCCACCCGGCAATCGGCCTGATACCGATCGCACGACGAGCGATATCTGCCGCCCGCGCCAGCGCGCCTTTTTCGATCGAGATGCTGACGTCGATAGCTGGAGTCGGAGCCGTGATTATCGGCGCGACCGAGGAGGTGGGCTAGGTGGCTGCCGGGATTATGGGATTGTTCGGCTCGCGCCACACAATCAGCGTGCCTGCCAGCAGCAGACCGCTAAGCATCATGCTCAGTGGAAGCGACAGAAAGAAGGCCGCGATATCACCGAAGTTGGTGCCCCAGGTGCGGATCGCCACGATCGCTGCCCAATAGCTTGCGGCCTCGGCGGATGCCATGTCGAGGCGCGTTTTCTGTGCGAAAATAAGGGCAACGGCCCCGGTCGCGATTATGGCAGAGATCGGTACTCCGACCGTGATCGGATGGATCATGTGACTTATGCCGTCACCGAGCACAGTGCCGAGTGTTCCGGCGGTCAGCATGGCCAACCAGTAGAGGCCATTCGTGCGTGGAAGCCCGCATGTCACCGGCTGCAAGGATGACGCGCCGCGCAAGGCTAGGATCGCAACCAGGAGCGCGGCCAGGCAGACCGAGACCGTGATGTAGTCCAGATGCGTACGGTGGATTCCGAGGTCGGCCAAGTTGGTCGCGGCGGCTCGTACAACGAGGATTGCCAGCCAGTACAGGGCCTCATGTCCACGTCTGCTCCGTTGATTTGTCAACGCAATGACGCCGAAAATCAGTGCAAGCATCAAAAGGCCGCCGAAGTCGCTCAACTTGAGCACATCGGGTATGAAATCACCCATGTTCGCTCCACAGATGCTGGCGATCATGATACTGACCCAATAGCGTGGCCCTACGGTCGGGACGATCTTGAAGTGCATGGAGAGCCTTTCTCGGTGCCTACGCGCCGCGCGTGCAAAACCTATGGTCGCGCGACAAAACTGGATCCTTCGCAGTCCCTGCCATCGCGCGGTGCACTTTGCCCGTCGGTAAATTGCCGCAGCATTGCCCGTTTTCCGACCGCAGGGCTTCGGCCATTCGTCAACCTCATCTCTCCAGCCGGGCTCGCGATCGTGCCGCTGGAATCGGTCTACGCCGGTACGAAGAACGCCGTGTGCGTGATTTCCGAGGGGGTGCGCCAGGAAGCGGGCGACAGGGTGCGCCATTTCGCTGGGCTTCGTCCAAACAGGGCTTGCCGACTTGCACGACAAGCCTCGCGATAAGAAGTGAGACTGGCCAAAGAATGGGTGATGTCGTCATCCGCGCGACCGCGCTGGTTTGCCGGCCTGCCAGCGAATATGGCGTGGTTCGCACCTTCTTAGAGCGGCGTCACGTTCGATATGCTGCTGTTTCTCCACCAGCGTATTCGCGCTTCGCCGCTGCTTCCTTCTTCCCCTCCTTGAAAACATGCTGACGTGCCACCTGCTGCTCCGGAAAAAGCCGCCGTGCAAGCCGCTTCACAATCGCGCGTACAACAGGATTGCGCGCCTTCACATAACAATACATCGGCACCATCTCGGTCCCTAACCGCGATTTAAAGCCATCCGACGTCTCGCCCAGATGCACCCCGGTCGTGCCGATCGAAAACGCATAATCAAGATCGTGATAAAACAGATTGAAATAAATGTGCGCGCGCTCGTTCATCTCGTAATCCACGCCGGAATACACGTTGTAGTGGGTTCCATTCGCCCGCATCGCCAGCGTAAACCCGACAACTCGCCCTCCCGCCCTCATATCCTCCACAAACATCACTGCCACGTGCTCCGGCAACGCGTCTGGCAACTCCAGGAAAAACTCCAACGGCAAAAACTCCAGTTTCGTCTTCGACTTGGCGTGCACGGCCGCATACAACTGATGCACCTCCGGCGTAAACCGTCGCCGTATCTCTTGCCCGTCCGTGACATGAACCACCCGCAACCCCGCCGCCGCAAACTTCTTCTGCGAACGCGTAATCTGATTTCGATATCGCGCCTTGATCGCGCCCAAGTACTCCCCGAAATTCCGAAAACGTCCGACCAGTTTGTGCAATACCGGCAACGTCCCGCGCAAATACCCGCGCTTCTCGAGCAACCCCATGGGCCCCGCATCCGTTCCTTCAAACTTCTTGTACACCACGTAATCCGCATTCTCCTCTCGCGCCAACTCCTGCACCCGTCGATCGAGCGCCTCCAGCGCCATTTGTCTGTCTGCCCGCGCCGCAAACCGCAAATGATTCGACGCACAAGGCAAAGGCAAGCCGACAAACAACACTCGACTTTTCAAGAACCTTCGCCACACCTCCCGCGCCACTCCCACAACCTTCCTCAGCCACCCACGCGGGTTTACTATTTCCAAATCAAATCGCGCCAAACACGCAATTGCCGCCGGCTCATTCGCGCTATCCCTCACCACGATCACCCACATTCGGCTCTGCTCGCGCAGCGTCCGCTGCTGAAGCGTAATCAACCGCCGATCCATCGCAAAATCTACCTCTGTCACCAGACACCTCCACACATCCGGTGGCACGTCCTGTATCGAATCGTACATTGTGCAGGTATGCATAAATTGTCCTTTGGAGCCGATTCAAAAGCTCATTCAGCCGGATGAATCAGATGCGGTGCTGTCGCGAGGGGAGCTGTGGCCGGGGGCAAGGGCCGGTTGCCATTTCCATGCGTCGTAATTCCTCTGCTTGGCATGACGCGCGATGCACGCCGTCAGCAGAGAGCTCCGACTACGTTGCCTCAACGTTGCGGGATCTGGCTTTCGCCGGGCGTTGCTTCAGAAGCTTCGGGAAAGCGAAGGCAGGCTGTCGTCCCGCGTCCTGGGGTTGACGTGACGATCAGCGCGCCTCCGTGGGCCGCCATGATCTCCTGAACGATCGACAGGCCAAGCCCATAACTCTCTTTTGAGGAGCTGCCCGTTTGAAATGGCTCGATGTGTTCGGAGCTTGGAGAGATGCCAGCGCCGTCGTCGCAGATCGACACGCTCCCGCGATTGAGGTTAGCCACGACGCGTCCAGCGCCGTGCGCATGGACCAATGCGTTGCCGACCAGGTTAGCCAGCGCGCTCCGAACCGCAGCTTCGACGCCGTGCACCACGAGGGTGTCTTCCTCGACCAGTTCCAGCGAGAGTTCTATTCCTGCGTCCAGCGCGGAAGGGCTGAAATCCGCAAGGACGTCCCGTGTCACAACTGCCAGATCGATGGGCCGCTTTTCGATCGCATGATTTTGTAACCGCGCCAGGTCCAGCATGGCTGAGACCAGTGACGAGAGGCGACGAACATCGCGCACAAGTTCGACCTTCAAGGCAGGTTCGGTCACGTCCTCGATCTTCGCACGCAACAGGGTCAGCGGGGTTCGGAGCTGATGAGCCGCATTGCCAAGGAACCGGCGTTGCCTTTGGATGTAGGCGTCAATCTCCTGGAAAGCGCGGTTGAGCGCGCTGGCCAGCGGCTTGAGCTCGACCGGGACCTCATCGAGCGAAATCGACGCCTGCGGTGCCGTCGGCTCGATTGCGAGCGCGAGCTTCGTCACGCGTTCGATGCTGCGGGCCACGAAGCGTGCGGACAGGAACGCGCCGGTGGCGACGGTCGACGCGAAGGCGATGGCCAGCAGCAAAACCGAGAAAAAGTTACGGACGACGAACGATCTCGCGATCTGATCGAGCCCGACTTGCGCACCTCCGATCATCATAACCAGTTCGAAAGCACCCCTTCGGACAACGGCCAGGCAGAAGGAGCTCTTCTGGTCAAGCGTATTGAGGACCGAGAAACCGATCGGCCCGGTATAGGGTAGCGAGAAGGGCAGGGCCGGTCGGAGTTCGCGTCCGTACTCGGCCATCAGGCCATTGTAGGACACGACGTACCACAGGTTTGGGCTGGTGGATTTCAGTTCCTCGATACTGTGTATGGAACTGATCGTCAGTCCCCGGCCCGGATCGACGACCGTGGCGCGATTGAGGATAGCCGCGGCTGCCTGGCAAAAGGTTTGCTCGCGTTCACGCGCCACATCCAGCCAGATCACGGTCCCAAGCAAGACGAGGTAGATTGCCGCCGCAGCCACGCTGAGCGAAAGCGTCAGCGTCCTGGTGATCGACGTCATCAGATCTGCGTCATTCTGAGAATATAGCCAATGCCCCGCATGCTGCGGATCTCGACGTCGCCGCCAAGTTCGGCCAGCTTTTTTCGGAGCCGGGACACCTGCGCCTCGAGGGTATTGGATTCGATCTCGTCATCGAACCCATAAATCTCCTCGATCAGGGCGGCGCGTGTGACAACGCGGTCCCTTCGCATCAGCAGCGCTCCGAGGATCAAGGCTTCGCGCCGCCGCAGCAGAATCTTGTTGTCGGCCACAATGGCCTCGTTGGTGCCGACGCGCAGTTCGACGTTTCCGAACGACAGGACCGACGGAACGAGGAGGCGAGGCCGCCGCAACACGGCCCGCACCCTGGCGATGAATTCCTGCGGCTCGAAGGGCTTGCCGAGATAATCGTCCGCCCCGCAGTTCAGGCCATCGATCACGTCTTCCTTGGTATCCTTGGCGGTCAGCATGATGATGGCCGGCCTTTCCGGCAATTGGCTCAACGCTGTGACGATGTCGAGCGCATCGCCGTCAGGCAGCATCCGGTCGATGATCGCCAGATCGTACTGGAAATTGCTGAGCGCTTGCCGGGCATCCGAAACGGATGCGACGATGTCGACGATCCCCTGCAACTGCGCGAGCAAACGACCGAGATAGGCTCCAATCTGCGGTTCGTCTTCGATCACAAGGGTGCGCATCGATCTTCCCGGTTATGGCTGGATAGATCTTGCGGGATCGCGGCATTCCCCGCTTCGCTGGATGTTGACACGTCGGTCCGCCCGGACCCTCCCCTTACGGCAATCGGCCCCGCGAACGCAAGCCATGAAGGATCGGACGTCCTTTCAGGCTCGCGCGAAGGTGACGGTTCGGCTTCGCGGAGGCAATCTTGGGGCAATGTTGGAGGATCACTCGCCCGCTTCGAACCTTATGAGCCACGACCGTGAGGTGAACTCAAAGTCGTGGAATAGCTGCGCAGCCTTCTGACCATGCCTTGTCGGTGTGAACGCAGGGTCGGTGTGAACGCAGCCCCAACAGGAACCACGATGACGATTCGTAAGATCGCAAACCGGCTTCAGTTAAGCATGCTGCTGGTTGTCAGCTTCGCGGCGCTCACGGCATTGGCGCATTCAGCGAGAGCAGACCAGCCAACGGCCAGTGGTCTGTGGGAGAAATCTGAAGCTGGGAAGCCTGTCGTGTGGGTATTGATCTTCGAGCGCGGCGGCACCTATGAGGGGGCCATCGCAAAGAGATTTCTCAAGCCGGGAGATGATTCCGGCGCAGTCTGCACCAAATGCGTGGATGATCGCAGGAATGAGCCTCTCTTGGGGCTTACCTTTATCAGGGGAATGAAACGGAACGGCTTGAAATACGAGGGTGGCGACATCCTCGATCCGCGCGATGGCAAGATCTACAGCGCGAACATGGCCGTCAATCCCGATGGTCAAACTCTTACCCTTCGCGGCTATATGGGTATTTCGATTTTGGGACACGACGAAGTCTGGAATCGGCTGCCCGACAGTGTCGTCGATATCCTCGACGCCTCCATTGTCGCAAGATATTTGCCTGCTGCGATTCCGGCGACTTCAGCGGCCTCGCCAGCAAAGTCCAAATATAATGATCGCGCGCGCTGAGCCGGCGATTTCAACGAGCCCTCGCCGCATTCATGGCGAGACCGATTACTCTTGATGTGCGCAAATATGGCGCGCGCGGGTTCGCGGTGACGCAGGCATGACGGCCGCCAAAGCTGTCGGCGGCATGCATGCAATCTGGAGGCATTATGGCGAACATCCGGCCCTGGAATGTATTCGGGAGCGTTTGAGAGAGAAAAGCAGCGATCATCCTCACAGCACCACAAGAACATTTCGCGGAGTGCCGGTCTGCCTCGCCGGAGGCAATCTAGGGGCAGTAATAGCGCAGCATCTTGCCGCTCCGAACCACACGAGCCGACCCTGCCAAAATGGCCCCGGGGGGTCAGAGGCACTCCATGAAGCTTGCCGTCCAAGCCGGTCTCCGCTCATCCACGAGCGTGGGCGCGCACCGAACGCTCTTGCCCGCGTTGCTTGCTGCACTTGGTACCATCGGGGTGGTCTTTGATTCCGCGTCAGCCCAACCAGCGTTTACGTTGCCGGCTCCGCCCTTCGAATTACCTATGGTCCCATCGGTGTCCGGCACCTGGACCGTCCAGGTCGGCGTCGGGGGCGAATACAAACCTGATTTCGCGAGGATGCGACGTCGCGTCCTCGGGCAGGGGCCAGGCGTCGCCGGTGTAAGTGCTGCCGTCCGGTAACGTCCAGGGCATGGCGTCAGACGCGATCGCGCCGCCGGGATACAGCACTGACATATCCAGGAGGTCACGATGGTGCGAGTTGTTCTCGGTATCCAGGATATGCCACAGCACCAGCGTGGAGGGTTCGGCGGCCTGTGCCGCAAGCAGCTCCTCCCGGTCGCGGAAACGCCGCCCGTCGGTCACCCGCTGCACCGAATCGTAGCCCGTGCCGTTGCGCGCTTCGAATTCGGGGTCGCTGAAGAACGCCGCCGCAAGCACAGTCGAACCGGTCCCGTAGGGATAGGCTTCGACCGTGATCGCGCTGTGGCGCTTCGCGACCTTGGCTAGATCGCCCGCCGCGAGCGGACACCACGGGATGAATCCTATCCCGCGCCGTTCGCAGTATTCGAGCACGCCTTCGCTCGCGCGATCGACGAGGTTGCAACGGTTCTGCACCGTCGCGACCTTAGCTTCCATCGAGATTGAAGTTGTGCTTCTCGACCTGCCTCGAGGCTTTGTCTTCCGTGCCTTAGGCGGCGGCCGTGATGCATGATGCGATGACCGTGTAGGGACCGACGCTGGCGCGCGCCCAATACCAGTTGTGGATGAGCGTTTGCATCGACAGGAACCGGCCAGCGAAGATCGTTTCGCTGGCCCCTTTGTTCAATCCCTTATTTCTCCGAGGGCAGCGGCGGCGCGCTCTCCGGCGAGCGGCGGAAATGCGTCGCCTGCTCGAACGAATAGGCCAGCGACAGCAGTTTTGCCTCGCTCCATGGCTTGCCGAGGATGTCCATGCCGACGGGGACGCCAAGCGGGGCGGTCGGGGTCGGCGCGGAGAACCCGGCCGGGACCGTGATCGCCGGGAAGCCGGTCACAGATGCCAGGATGCCGTTCCGGTCCGCCTGGTTGAGTTCGGTGACAGGTACCACTAGCCGCTTTTGCAAGGGATAGACGACGGCATCGAGGTGGTTGTCCTCCATCACCTTGTCGAGGAGCGCGCGGGTCTTGACGTCGCGGTCGAGCCGGACCTGATAGTCGGCTTCGGACAGGCCGTCCTTGAAGGAGACGGCGGATTTAAGGAAGCCTTCGAGGGTCGGGTGGTTGTAGCGTCCGCCCGCATAGATGGCGTCAACGGTTTTGGCAGGCGCGTTTGGGATGGTGGCGAGATAGCGGTCCATCACCGCCTTGAACTCGTACTTCTGCACGTCGTTCTGGGCGATGAGCTGGTCCGCGCCCAGCTCCGGAGCGTCAATGTCGACGAGTACGGCGCCAGCCTGCCGTACGGCCGAGATGGCCCGCTCCATCACCTCGTTGACTTCACTGTGCTCAGGCTTCGATCCGAACATCACGCGCAGCACGCCGATCCGTTGCCTTTGAGCGCGTCGGCATCCAGCCCGGCGAGGTAGTCCTGGTGCGGGTGGTCCGCGGTCTGCGGATCGGCCGGATCGGCTGCCGCCATCGCCTGCAACATGGCGGCGGCATCGACGACGTGGCGGGCAAGAGGCCCGATGGCGTCCTGCGTGCTGGAAACCGGCATGATGCCGTTGAGGCTGAGGAGCCCGTGGGTTGGCCGCACGCCGACCAGCGCGTTGGCCGAGGAAGGCGAGCGGATGGAGTTGACCGTATCGGAGCCGGTCCCAGCCATCGCCAGGTTGCTGGCCACAGCCACGCCGGTGCCGCCGCTCGAGCCGCCGGGGGTGCGCGTCAGGTCGTAGGGGTTCAGGGTCTGGCCGCCGAGCGAACTCACTGTGGTGCCCGAAAGGGCAAACTCGTGCATGTTGGTCTTGGCCAGGACGATGGCGCCTGCCGCGCGCAGCCGCGCGACGACGAAGGCGTCCTTGTCAGGCTGCGCGCCCTCGAGCGACAGCGAGCCGCCGGTGGTCGGCAGGTCGGCGGTATTGTAGTTGTCCTTGAGAACGACCGGTATGCAGTGCAGCGGGCCCACCGCTCCGCCTTGGGCGAAGGCGGCATCGAGGTGGTCGGCCGCGGCCAGCGCACTTCCGCTCAGGGTCAGGACGGCATTGAGCTTCGGTCCCTGCTTGTTGTAGGCCGCGATCCGGTCGAGGTAGGTTTGGACGAGTTGGTGGCAGCTTAGGCGGTGATTGCTGAACGCCAGCTCGATTTCCGGGATCGTCGCTTCCTCAACCCTGAAGTCGGCGGCGAGGACGGGCGTGACCAGGGTTGCGAGGCAAGTGGCTATGGCAAGGATGTGCTTGTTCATCATGTGTCTTTCGCGGGAAGCGGAACGAGACGACGGGAAAGGAAATCAGGTGGCACTCATCAGGTGCCACTCAGAGATATCTGGATGACGTATCGACATATGCAATCACCGCGTGAACTGCGAAAGTTGAATGATTGGTCGTCAACCTACACTGGCGCAAAACCGACCTTCACCAAAACATCGAGGTCAGCTAAGTGCCCCACGAAGTGACATGCGCACTTTCTACCTAGGCCGCGGCCTTCTTGCGGTTCTTGTCGAGCAGTTCGTCGACCAGCGTGACATTGGCGTCGATCACCGGGTGGCTCAAGCCCTTCTGCTTGGCGATTAGCTGCACCAGCTTGTCGCAGCGTTCGATATTGGACGCGCCGTTGAACAGGGCGCGCGCGGCGGACGCCGGACGCGACAGGTCAAGCGCGGCGGCGGCGTATTTCTCGAACGGTACCAGATCGTTCGGATTGGCGCCGAGCTTGACGCACAGGTCGAACACGAAATTATACACCGAGCGCGATTCCTCGAGGTTGTTGTGCACCGCTTCCTTGGCGGTGCGCATGCCGTTCCTGGTGATGCAGCGATAGTTGCCGGCCAGCAGCATCGACCACTTCGCGAGCGGCACGAAAATCGAGTCGTGCACCTTGAGCTTCACCGGCAACTCGATCTTGCCTTCCGGCGTGTCATAGCGCACCGCCTCGATGTCGGCCTGCAGCTTGTGCAGGATCGCGGTGTAATGGTCGTTGTCGAACTTGGCGACCTTGAAATTGGTCGGCAGCGTGACCTGCAGCACGTTGACCTTTTCATCCGGCGGTCGAATCGCCTGCGGGTCGGGGCTGCACAGCGTGAGCAGGCCGGGCTCGAAATTGTCCCACACGGCCGAATTGGTATAAGCCGGTTTGAGTGCGTCGTGATTCAGGCCGCGAAGGCGCCTGACGTAAGGCAGCGGCGGCATGTTCATGATGGACATGCAGGGAACTTTGGACGTCGCAACTAGATCCAGCAGTTCGCGCACACCGGGTGAACCGTATTGCGGCTCCTGCATGGCGAGCCCGACCAGGTCGTAATCCTTCGGATTGACGCCCGCGGCGGGGCCGGCCGTCACCTTGCCCGGGAGCTTGCGCGAGTCGAGTTCGATCGGATCCTTGCGGCCCTTAACCGGCAGGCGCACGCGGAAGCCCTCGGAGTTGATCAGGTCGGCTTCCGCCGGCAGGCAGACAAGGTGCAGCGAATGCCCGCCGAACATGATCTTCGAGGCCAGCAGCGACCCGTAGGACGCGCCCATGAGGAGGATTTTGTACGGTGCCATACGATGTTTCCTTCCAACAAATGCATTGATTTTCGTATTGGTTTTCCAATGCGTATGCATTTTATAAGCCATTTGGAAAATAAATGCATTCAAAAAAATGTTAATGCATTTCGAGATGCAACTTCTCGATCGCGGCAAGCGCATCATCGGTAATTCGAGCGCAGGCCATTTGACCGGCGACAAAATCCAGGCCTGACAAGACTTCGAGCAAGTTTCGAATATCGGCCTCGGAAAATTGTCGCACGCGAGCGCCGCGGTTGAGCAACAGCTCAATAAACCCTTCCGCCGCAACGGCTTTCAGTGCCTCCCGGAGAGGGGTACGCGAAATACCGAATTTTTCGCAAAGTTCGCGTTCGGGAATTCGGCTGCCCGGGGCCAAGTGCCCTTCGACGGCGAAATCGCGAAGTTGACTGACGATGTCGGCGTGTAACGAGCCTGGCTCGTCTTCAACGCGCTTTAGGCCGCCAGCGGTCAAGAAATTGGTCAAAATCGCGGTTCCTTGGTGTTGGAAGCGCTCAAATCGCTCGTCGGTTGTGCCCCGATGAGCCCTGGACCCAGCTAGTTAGCCCCTCTTTAGATTGCGGGGTATACGAATTTGTATGCAATATCTCTTGCATCTCCAATATAACTGCATTTTATGAATGCAAAAGGATGATGGGCGCTCCGGGCCCGTCGCAACGTTAAGCGAAGGCGGAAATCAAGACACGGCATTACCCGTTGTAATGCCGCGGGCATCCAGCGGGTCAAGCAGCAAAGCTTGCATCGCCGAGTTCAAAAAAACGAGGGACATCCCGCTGATCGCGGGCACCTCAATAAAGGGAAACGCAACATGGAACGGATAACTCGTCGAAGCATGGGTCGTTGGTACATATTGGTACTGATCAGTTTGATGTACCTCGTTACGTACCTTGATCGGGTGAATATCTCGACCGCGGCGCCGGTCATCAGCAAGGAATTTGGCTTCGACAAAATAACGATGGGCGTGATCTTCAGCGCTTTCGGCTGGGCCTACGCCATGTTTCAGGTTCCCGGTGGCTGGCTCAGCGATCGATTCGGTGCGCGGAATGTTCTGACAGTTATTGTCGGTTACTGGTCGGCCATGACGGCAGCGACCGCCGTGGCCAGCGGCGCAGCCTCGTTTATGGTGCTCCGCTTTCTGTTTGGCATGGGCGAGGCTGGCGCGTTTCCGGGCGCAACACGTGCCATGCAGCTCTGGTATCCGCGGCACGAGCGTGGCTTTGTCCAGGGCGTCACCCACAGCGCAAGCCGGCTCGGTGCAGCAATTGCGCCGCCGATTGTTGTGCTCATCATAACGGTGCTCGGCTGGCGGTCTGTGTTCTATATTTGCGGTGCGGTCGGCATCCTTTGGTCGGTGTTATGGTACTTCGCCTATCGCAATCTGCCGGAAGAGCACGCGCTTGTGAATGAAGCGGAGCTCAAATATATCCGCGGTGTCGACGAAAAGGGTAACGCCAAACTTGCCAACGTCGCCAAGAAGCCCGAAGTGCCGTGGAGCATGATGCTCAAATCCCCCAACATGTGGGCGATCATGTTGGCCTATTTCACGTACGTTTACTGCCTATGGATATTTCTAAGCTGGTTGCCTTCTTACCTCGTGGAATTCAGGCATTTCACTTTGCTGAAAGTTGGCTTCTTGGCCTCACTGCCGCTCGTAGCGGGCGTCGTCGGCGATACTGTTGGCGGCTTGACGACGGACTGGTTGTTGGCAAAAACCGGCAACATCAAGTTCTCTCGACGCGTGGTGGCGATCACGGGCATGCTGGGCTGCGCGGTGTTTATCGTGCCGGCCGCGTTGACCGAGGACGCCTACATCGCCGTCTATTGCTTGACTGCTTCCATGTTCTTTCTTGAATGCACGATCGGGCCTTCCTGGGCAGTTCCCATGGATATTGGCGGCGAAGTCTCCGGCACCGTATCCGGCATGATGAATATGGCGGGGAACTTTGGTGGCGCGCTGTCGCCAATTGTCTTTGGCGTCCTGGTTCAGTTCGGATCGTGGCAAGCGCCATTCATTGTTGCAGCTGGCCTTCTTGTAGTCGGTGCCGCGATTTGGGGATTCTGGCTTGATCCAAGTACCTCGGTTGTCGAAAAAAAGGTTGCCTGAGCGAAGGCATTCGCGCTCGTAACCGATATCAACCAGTCTCGCGCGTTGCGGTTAAGTTGCGACCCACGTGGTATGGTTAGCGATGCATCGGGCGGGTCCCGGTCGGGCTTTCGATCCGCCGACTATGGATGGGTCACCGGTTGCCACCCATCCGAGGGATCCCGCGAGGCGGCATTTCCCTTTACCTGCGAACGGGAGAAGTAGTGTTGCTCCAGGTGGGGACTGCGTTTGTCACGCCTACCGAAGGCCAGTAGTACGACCCCACGGACGGAGCGGTGACAGTTCCAATGGAAATTCCGGATGTGCCATAAGTTCGGGATCGCGTTGTCGATATTCCGGACGTCCCATAAGTTTCGGATTGCATTGTCGAGATATGGTGCCTGATGTGCCTGTATTTCTTCCCTTCCGCAGCAAACGGCGCACCCGCCAGCGCCGCGGTCACGAGCACGGCAATCGCCAGTCTAGTCGTCATCATGGTTGGTCCTCTCTCATCGTAGATAGGGAGGAAGGTCCCTCTCATCGTGGAATGCTAGAGCAATCTTCAGGTTGCGCTCAAGTGCGGTTTCCGTGCCCATAACTTTGCGCGGGCTACGGACGCTGTTTGGATTCCGGTGTCGCCGTGTCGCTGGTCTGCAGGGGCCGCGCTTCTCCAACAGCGCCACGCATTGCCGATATCTCGCGCTCTCGTTGCCCGATGATGTTCTGAGCTAAACGCCGAAGGTCGTCATTGTGGCCGTATTTGAGCTCGGCGCGAGCGATATCGATCGCGCCCTGATGGTGGGGCACCATTGCCGCAACGAAATCGCGATCGACGTCGCCTGTTGGACCGACCAACATACTCAGGCTCATTTTGCTTATGGCAAGGTCATGTTCGATTATGAAATGCTGCTCGCTGCTGTCGATGGGGGCAGGGGCGACGCGGGGCCGTGTTGTTTGGTCCTGCGCCGACGCAATGGGAGTCGCCAAGATCATCGATACTGTCGTCGCCAGCGGGATGAGCCGCTTGATTGGACGAGTGCAACTAAGCCACATTTGACCTCCGTCACAATAAACGATCAATTCCCTCGCGTTCAGGTTCAGCACGGGCGGCCGACCGAGCCAATGCCTTAGCCATATCAGCGTGCGAGGCTTGCTCAGCTCGACGCTCGTAGTCCTCGGCAACCGCCTTAAGTTGACCCGCAATCTTTGGGTCAGTCATGTTTTGGTCAGCACGCGGCAAGGTCCGCGCGGTTTCCAAACATTTCTTGCTAACCATTCGCCTCCACACGCACCCAGCCCCGGATTCATGTGGGTACGTTCACACGGCTGCAAGTTCACAAAGTTGAGAGATGAGCAGAACGTGACCGCGTGGTGAAGTTCGGAGCAAGGTTGCCAACAGTTGCGAAGCCGTGGACAACGTTACTCCGCTTTCCGTGAAGCGGGCCCGTTCCAAGGAGATTTTAGCTTCGCTGATTTCTTCGTCGTCTCCGCCCGCGCCTTCAATTGGTATAGCGACGGCCGGGCCGGTCCGCATAATGTCCCCGGATCCCAACCGTTGATAATCGCATTTGTCACCATCGACAGCCTCGTCGACTAGAACGACTAAATCGACAATGCTTGTTGCGGCGAAAACTCCGACCAGTCGTGCTGTCAATCGTGCGGACCAAATATGCGGGCATGTCAAATGCTCCATGGTGCATCCAATAATTGCCGAGCAACTGCCCCTGTGTGTACCGAGAACTTGAACGCGGGCGTAGCGGTGATGACGTCCGCCCAGGATGGCGCGTGAACTGATGACACCGGTCGAGCGGGTCATGTGGTCGCCAAGCGTAGGTCCATAGCGTAAAGATAGTGCTCTTCTTCGCCGGTCACGACCCGAACTCCATCCACAGATCAATTTGTTTCGCGGTGCGGGTTGATGAAGCGATCAGCGATGGTCCATAAGCGTCCACCCGCGGCTGGTTCGTCACCCGCGGCAGCGACTTTGGAAAGATTGCACGTGACCAACATCTATCGACAGATTGCCGAGGAACTCGGCGTTCGCGAGCAGCAGGTCGAGGCGACGGTGGGGCTGCTCGACGGCGGCGCCACGGTTCCGTTCGTGGCGCGCTATCGCAAGGAAATCACCGGCGCGCTCGACGATGCGCAATTGCGCACGCTGGAGGAGCGCCTGAATTACCTGCGCGAACTGGAGGAACGCCGCATCGCGATCCTCAATTCGGTCCGCGAGCAGGGCAAGCTGGATACCGCACTGGAAGCCGCCATCCTGGCCGCCGACAGCAAGGGGCGCCTGGAAGACATCTATCTGCCGTTCAAGCCGAAGCGCCGCACCAAGGCCGAGATCGCCAAAGAGGCGGGGTTGGAGCCGCTGGCGGATTTGTTGCTGATGCAGCCGCAAAATGATCCGCAGGCCGAGGCGGAAAAATTCGTCGATCCCGACAAGCAGGTGGCCGATGCGGCTGCTGCGCTCGATGGGGCGCGCGCCATCCTGGTCGAGCGCTTCGACGAAGACGCCGACCTGATCGGCGCGCTGCGCGAGCAGATGTGGTCGAACGGGGTGATGGCGTCCGCCGTGCGCAAGGGCAAGAAAACCGAGGGCGAGAAATTCAAGGATTATTTCGATTTCAGCGAGCCGCTCACCAAGCTACCCTCGCACCGCATCCTGGCGATGTTCCGCGGCGAGAAGGAAGAGATTCTCGATCTGCAGATGCAGCCCGAGCCGGTCGCCGCGACGCCGGCCGCGATCAGCCCGTATGAATTGAAGATCATGCAGCGCTTTGCGATCTCCGATCAGGGCCGCCCCGGCGACAAATGGCTCGTGGAGACCGCGCGGTGGGCGTGGCGCACCAAGATCCAGGTGCATCTCAACATCGACTTGCGGATGCGGCTGTGGACCGCGGCCGAGCAGGAAGCGGTGCGGGTGTTCGCGTCTAATCTGCGCGACCTGCTGCTGGCGGCGCCGGCGGGCGCGCGCGTCACCATGGGCCTCGATCCCGGATTCCGCTCCGGCGTCAAGGTCGCCGTCGTCGATGCCACCGGCAAGGTGGTGGCCACCACGGCGATCTATCCGCACGAGCCGCAGAAGCGCTGGGACGAAGCGCTGGCGACGCTTGGCAAGCTCGCCGTGCAACATCGCGTCGATTTGATTGCAATCGGCAACGGCACCGCGTCGCGTGAAACCGACAAGCTCGCCATGGAGCTCGTAAAACTGCTGCCGGATTTGAAAATGTCGAAGATCGTGGTGTCGGAAGCCGGCGCCTCGGTCTATTCGGCCTCGGCCTTTGCATCCGAAGAATTGCCGGAGCTCGACGTCACCTTGCGCGGCGCGGTGTCGATTGCCCGGCGGCTGCAGGATCCACTGGCCGAATTGGTCAAGATCGATCCGAAGGCGATCGGGGTCGGACAATATCAGCATGACCTCGGCGAGAGCAAACTGGCGCGCTCGCTCGATGCCGTGGTCGAGGACTGCGTCAATGCGGTCGGCGTCGATGCCAACACCGCCTCGGCGCCGCTGCTGGCGCGGGTGTCGGGGATCGGCACCGGGCTCGCGCAAAGCATCGTCCAGCACCGCGACGCCAACGGTCCGTTCAAGTCACGCAAGGCGCTGAAACAGGTGCCGCGGCTGGGGCCGAAGGCGTTCGAGCAATGCGCCGGCTTCCTGCGCATCTCCGGTGGCGACGACCCGCTCGATGCCTCCGGCGTCCATCCGGAAGCCTATCCCGTCGTCCGCAAGATTCTTGCCGCGACCAGGAGCGACATCAAGGCGCTGATCGGCAACGCCGAGATCCTGCGCCAGGTCAGGCCGCAAAACTTCGTCGATGATACGTTTGGCTTGCCGACGGTGACCGACATTCTGCGCGAATTGGAAAAGCCCGGCCGTGATCCGCGCCCGGCCTTCAAGGCCGCGGTGTTCAAAGAGGGTGTCGAGACGCTGAAGGATCTCAAGCGCGGCATGATCCTCGAAGGCACGGTCACCAACGTCGCGGCATTTGGCGCCTTCGTCGACATCGGCGTGCATCAGGATGGGCTGGTGCACATCTCGGCGATGTCGAAGACCTTCATCAAGGATCCGCGCGAGGTCGTGAAGTCAGGCGACATCGTCAAGGTCAAAGTGCTGGAGGTCGAGGTCGCCCGCAAGCGCATTGCGCTGACGCTGCGTCTCGATGATGAAACCGGCCGCAAGAGCGAGCGTCCGGCGCAAGGCAAGCCGCGCGACAATTCCAATGCGAAGACATCCGCGGCGCCGCGCAAGCCGCAGGAGCCGTCGGGCGGCGGGGCGCTGGCGGAGGCCTTGCGCCGCGCCAGCGAGAAGGGCGGCGGCGGCAAGAGCAAGGCTTAGCGATGTCGGGCGGCTCCGACCCGTTGGCACGCAGATAGCGGCATGAGTTGCCGGCCGCCTCAAACATGCACCGCGGTGCGGACGCGGCCGGCGTCGCCGAAGACGCGCAAATAGCGCTCGACTTCGGCCGCGCTGCCGGTGGCTTTTTCCGGATTGTCCGACAGCTTCACCGCCGGCCGGCCGTCGACCGAGGTCACCTTGCACACGATCGAGATCGGATCGAGATCGACCGACCCATCCGGCGCGCAGCCGACGAAATCATTGGTGAGGTTGGTGCCCCAGCCAAAGCTGATCCGCACCCGCCCGGCAAAATGACGGTAGGTCTCCTCGATCGATCCGACATCCATGCCGTCGGAGAACACCAGAAGCTTCTCCTTGGGATCGCAGCCCTTCTGCTTCCACCATTTTATGATTTCCTCGCCGGCCGAGATCGGCGGCGCGCTGTCGGGGCGAAAGCCGGTCCAGTCCGCCACCCATTCCGGCGCATCGCGCAGGAACGATTTGGTGCCGAAGGCGTCGGGCAGCGCGATCAGAAGATTGCCGCCGTAAGTATGGCGCCACTGATCGAGGATGCGGTACGGCGCCCAGCGCAATTCGGTGTCGTCGTTGGCAAGCGCCGCCGCCACCATCGGCAATTCATGCGCATTGGTGCCGATCGCTTCCAGGTCATTGTCCATCGCCAGCAACACATTGGAGGTGCCGGTAAACGACGGCCCCAGGCCTTCCTTGACGGCCTCGACGCACCAGCGTTGCCACAAGAATCCGTGACGGCGGCGGGTGCCGAAATCGGAAAGCCTCAAGCCTTCCAGTTTGCGCAGCCGCTCGACCTTGCTCCACAGCTTTGCCTTCGCGCGGGCATAGAGCACGTCCAGGACAAACCGCCCCTGTCCCTTCATGACCTGGCGTGAGCGCAACTCGTTGAGAATGCTGAGCGCCGGGATCTCCCACATCGTGGTGTGGGTCCAGGGTCCGTGGAAATGCAATTCGTACTGCCCGTCGACCTTGTGCAGCTCGTATTCCGGCAGACGGAAGTTGCCAAGCCAGTTGATGAAGTCCGGCGAAAACATCTGGGTCTTGCCGTAAAAAGTATTACCCGCGAGCCAGATCAGCTCCTTCTTGGAAAAGCGGATGGTGCGGGCGTGATCGAGCTGGGCGCGCAGCTCGCCCTCGTCGATGATTTCGGCAAGCCGCACATGCCGCGAGCGGTTAATGACCGAAAAGGTCACCTGCTGATCCGGGTAGAATTCCCGAATCATTTGCTGCATCAACAGTTTGTAAAAATCGGTATCGAGCAGGCTGCGCACGATCGGGTCGAGCCGCCAGCCGTGATTGTAGGTACGCGATGCGATGTCTGTGACTGCCATACGGAAACTCTATCGCGCCGGAAGCTGTGCAACCAGTGGGTTTTGGCCGGGCATGGCAGGTCAGCGCGTAACCCCTTGTCGGGCTTGGCGAATGGCGGCCTCTACCCCGGTCCAGGCCGGCTTGTCGGGGGCGAATTTCTGGCGCAGATACGCCACCAGATCGGCGACCTGCGCGTCGGTCAGGCTGTCCTTGAAAGCGGGCATGTAGCCGAGATCGCTCGAGGCCGGAGCGGCGATGCCGTGCAGGATCACCTGGATCAGATTGTCCGGGATGGCGCTGTGCAGATTGCTGTTGAGCGCCAGCGACGGCCGACTGCCGAACAGCGGCGCGCCGCCGACCGCGTGGCAAACCGCGCAGGCGCCTTCGTAGAGACGCGCGGCCGTGCCAGAGGCTGAAACGGCTCTGGTGCCGGTCAGCGTTTCAAGCTTGGTGGCAAGAGCGTCCTGGGCCTGCGCGTCGATCGCATTCCCGTTGAACGAGGCGAGATAGACCGCCATGGCGCGGATGTCCTGGTCGGGCGAGATTGCAAGCTCCTTCACTACCGGCGCCATCGGGCCCGTGGCGACGCCGTGAAAACGGGATTCGCCGGAGCGCAAATAGGCAAACAATTCGTCCTCGCTCCAGGGGATCGGCGCCTGCGACAGCGAGGTCAGCGGCGGCGCTTCCCAGCCTTCCGCGAAGGCGCCGGCGAGATAGCCGTTGGCTTTTTCAGCGCCCAGCGCGTTGCGCGGCGAATGGCAGGCGCCGCAATGGCCGAGCCCTTCGACCAGATAGGCGCCCCGATTCCAGATATCCGACTTCGTTGCGTCAGCCTCGAACACGCCCGCCTGATGGAACAGCGCATTCCATCCCGCCAATAGCGGACGCAGGTTGAACGGAAAGGCGAGCGTGTTTTTTGGCGTGTCGACGCGCACCGCCGGCTGCGCCATCAGATAGGCGTAGAGCGCCTGCAAATCGGCGTCGGTTGCCTTGACGAAATGCGGGTACGGAAATGCCGGATAGAGATGCCGTCCGTCGCGGTGAATGCCCTCGCGCATCGCGCGCTCGAAGGCGGGGTAGGACCAGGCCCCGATGCCAGTTTCGACATCGGGCGTGATGTTGGTTGAATGGATCGTGCCGAATGGCGTTTCGATGGCGCGGCCGCCGGCGTTGATCGTGCCGTTGGCAACGGTGTGGCAGACCGCGCAATCGCCGAGCGCGGCCAATTGCCGGCCGCGGACGATGGTCGCTTGCGAATAGGCCGATGGATCCGGCCGCGCGATCGGCGCGATCGCTCGCCACGGCAGCACGGCGGCTCCGATGCCGACGACTGCGGCACACAAAGCCGCGACGGTTGCGAGCGCGCCACGCCGTTTTGCGAATGGATTGTGCCATTTGTCGCCCGGAGCCTCAGGCTTCGGCGTCGTGCCCGGCAACGCGCTTGGCGCTACTTGTTGTTCGCGGCGCAATCCCCTGAGAATGCGCTCCGGCGTGAACGGCAATTCCCGAAAGCGCACGCCGGTGGCATCATAGATGGCGTTGGCAATGGCCGCGGCGCTCGGGACGGAGGCGGATTCGCCGACGCCGAGCGGCGGCTGATCCTGCCGAGGCAGCATCAAGACGTCGATCTTGGGAAGCTCCGAAAATTTGATGATGGGGTAGGCGCCCCATTCGCGGCAGGTCACGGAATTGCGGTCGAACGAGACTTCTTCCATCAGCGCGCGGCTGGTCGACTGGATGACGTTGCCATGGATCTGGTGGCGGACGCCATCCGGATTGATCATCAGCCCGGAGTCCTGGCCTGCGACCACACGCGTCACGCTGACGTCGCCGGTCGCTTTGTTGACGGCGACGTCAGCGATCCAGGCCGACCACGCCGCGCCATAGCCGGGAAACTTGCTGTGCACATAGAGCGCATAGGCAAAGCCGCGCCCGCGCACGATGTCGCCTTCGGCCTCAGGCTCTTGCCGGTGCGGGCGCGGGGACCAACCGGCGCGCTCGGCGACGGCATTGACGAGGTCAACCGCGCGAGAATCCTTCAGGTAACGCAGGCGATATTCGATCGGATCGACGCCGGCCTCAGCAGCGAGTTCGTCGATATAGGATTCATGCGCAAACGTGTTCGGCAATGCCGAGACACCGCGCAGCCAGGCGGCGCGCACGATCGGCGGCATGTCGTGCACAACCACCCGCATATTGTCGTATTCGTAGGGCGGGATCGCGGTGCGGTCGCCCATCTCGAGCACGTCAGCGACGGGCGCAATCGTGCCGGTCAGCAACAATGCCAGGGTCGGCGCGCCGTTGGACGGATAGCGCGTCGCAAAATCATAGCCCGCGACGCTGCCGTCGGCATTCAACCCGCCTTTGACGTCCATCAATTGCGCGGTGCCTTTTGGCTCCCAGGCATGTTCCTGCTCGCGTGTGAGCTGTACCCGAACCGGGCGGCCGGCCGCGCGCGACAGCAACACCGCGTCGGCCGAAACGTCGTCGGCGCAGTTGCGGCCGTAGCAGCCGGCAGCTTCCATCCGGATCAATTCGATCTCGCCTTCCGGCCGCGCCAGCAGCAGCGCGAGATCGGCGCGCAGGAGGTGTGGATTTTGCGTGCCGGACCAAACCTTGATGTGACCATCACGAAAATCCGCGACCGCGCAGGACGGGCCGATCGAGCCGTGCATCTGGTACGGCCACACGTAAGTTCGCGGCATCGGCCTTGCAGCGGCGGCAATCGCAGCCTCGACGTCGCCTTTGTCGATCAGGGTTCGCGGCGTCGACGGATTGGCTCGTAGCGCCGTCTCGACGTCTTTCAGATCGGGCAGCGTCGGCGTCGGCTTCCACGTGACCTTAAGCTGCGCCGCCGCCTTGATCGCGTTTTCCTCCCGTACGGCGATGACACCAACAAAATCGCCGATCGTGACGACGGCGACCAATCCCGGGATATCGTGCACCGACGTCTCGTCGACCGCGATCAGGCTGGTGCCGACAAATGGGCCGGCGTCGACGCCGGCATAGGGCGGGCGGACGACGCGGCCATGCAGCATGCCGGGGACGCGGACGTCGTGGACATAGACCAGTTCGCCCGTCGCTTTTGCCGGCAGATCGACGCGCGGCTGCGATTGCCCGACGATGCTGTAGGCATTCACCGGCTTGACCGCTACATCTTCGGCAAGTTCGAGCCGGATGGTCTCGCCGGCAATCAATTCGCCATAGCTGACGCTGCGGTTGTCGCGCCCGTGGATCAGGCCATCCTCGATCGTGAGGTCTTCAACCGGAAGCTCGAGCTGTGCCGCGGCGCGCGCGACCAAAAAATGCCGCGCCTGCGCCGCCGCATTGCGCAGGGGTATTGCCGTGATCTGGATCGTCTCGCTGGCAATCGTCGCGCCCTGATTGGGTACCCGCGAGGTGTCGCCGAGCACGACGACGACGCGGGCAAAGGAGACGTCGAGCTCTTCGGCGACGATCTGTCCGAGCGCGGTGCGGATTCCGGTGCCGAGGTCGACATGCCCGTTAAAGGCGGTGACCGAACCGTCCGCCGTGATCTTGATAAACGTTTCGAATGCGCCGCTAGATCCAGCCGGGCGCACCACCGACAGCGAACCGGAGAGGGTCGTATGATTGTCCGGAAGGTCAGGCGCGGTCATCAATCTTGCGCCTCGGCGAGGTGACCAGCCGCCCGCATCGCCGCGCGCATGATCTCGATATGCGCCCCGCATCGGCACAAATTATAGCGCAGCGCTTCGAGCAATTCGGTCTCGGACGGCCTGGGGTTACGCAACAATAGCGCCTTGGTGCTGATGATCATGCCGTTGAGGCAATAGCCGCATTGCGCGGCCTGTTCCTTGATAAAAGCGTCCTGCACGGGATCGGGACGTTCGCGCGAGCCAAGACCCTCCAGCGTCACGATCGCGCGCCCGGCGCAGCCACTGATCGGGATCACGCAGGAGCGCGCCGCGACGCCGTCGATCAGCACGGCGCAGGCGCCGCATTCCCCTAATCCGCAGCCATATTTCGGCCCGTTCAATTCGAGATCGTTGCGCAGCACATAAAGCAGCGCGGTATCCGGATGGGCGCTGACATCATGCACCCCACAGTTGACCGTCAGGCGGATCGTGGGCTGCGTCATGCTCATGGTCCCGGACGGTCGTTTTAAGTCGCAAACATCGCGGTTCAAACCCGCCGCAAAGATACCGTTTGTACACAAACGTGCAAGCCGCTGCTTTTGCGCTGCAGCACCTTGCCCGGTTTGTGAACAGAGACGGGAGGCAATCTGCGCTTTTAATCGGCAGCGGCGTTTTTCGCCGCCTACGACGCTTGACAGGTTTCCGCAACGCGCGCAACATCGTTTGTATACGAACGAAAATCCGGGACGGCGACAAACAAGATACTGAGCGCGCCACCCGACTTGGTTGACCACGCGTCGTTACCAATCCGGCCGATCCAACAGTTTGACGCTGGCTTTGAGAGCTTGTTCATGCTGACCCAACCGACGAGCGCTGCCGCCGACGACAAGATCCGCTGCGATGCCTGCCCTGTCATGTGCTACATCAAGCCGGGGGCTGCGGGCGCCTGCGATCGCTATGCCAATCACAATGGCGAACTGGTGCGCGTCGATCCGCATATCGTGCTGGAGCGAACAGTTTCCCATGGCGGACGGCTGGTGCCGTTCCAGGTCACCGGCGATTGGGACGGCAAGATCGTCCACGAGCCGAGCGTCTTTGTCACCGCGATCGGCGCCGGCACCACCTATCCCGATTACAAGCCCGCGCCCTTCATCGTGTCGTCCGAGATCGACGGCGTCGATATGGTCACCGTGGTGACCGAGGGCATCTTCAGTTACTGCGGCGTCAAGGTGAAGATCGACACCGACCGTTATCTTGGCCCGGAGACCGCGACGGTCCGCGCACAAGGCGAGGCGATCGGCCACGTCACGACCAGCGAATACGGCTCGCAGATGCTCTCGCTCGGCGGCGTCCATCATCTGACCGGCGGCTCGAAGAAGGAAGGCCGCGTCACCTGCGACGCGCTGATGGATCTGAGCAACTGCAAGCCGGTCGAACTGACGATCGATGGCGGCGCCACGGTGGTGGTGCGGGCCGGCTATCCGCCCATCGTCAACGGCGTCGCCGAGGAGCGCATGCGTGTCGGCTGCGGCTCGGCGACCATCGGCATGTTCGCCAAGCAATGGCACGGCAAGGTCGATGAGGTCGTTGTCGTCGACGACCACATCACCGGCGTTCTCAGCGAGCATCAGGCCGGTAAGCTGCTGGATATTCCCGACACCGGGATCAAGATGAAGGGCCGCCGCTCGACGCCGGGCCGTTATTTCCAGGTCGCCGAACCCGGCACCGGGTGGGGCGGCACCAAAATTTCCGATCCGCTCTCGGTGCTCGGTCCATTCGATGCGAAGAAGGCGCGGCCCGGCATGACCATGCTGATGGTCTCTACCACCGGCGAGCATGCGGCTTATTATGAACTCGACGAGGCGTTGAGGCCCGTCGAGAAGGAGATGCCGGCCGACCTGAAATTCTCGGTCGAGCGGATCCAGGAGAATTGCGAACCGGCGCTGTGCACCGTGCTGTTCATGGGCGGCGCCGGTGGGTCGCTGCGCGCCGGCGTCACCGATAATCCGGTGCGGCTGACGCGCTCGGTGAAGGAGGCGCTGACGCGGGTGACCAGCGGCGGCGCGCCGGTCTATGTCTGGCCGGGCGGCGGCATCACCTTCATGGTCGATGTCACGCGATTGCCGGCCGGCGCCTTCGGCTATGTGCCGACGCCGGCGCTGGTGGCGCCGATCGAATTCACGCTAAAACTGTCGGACTATGCGGCGCTCGGCGGCCACATGGATCATGTGCGTCCGCTGGCGTCGTTGAAGGACACTGAATTCCGCCAGGCGCTTTCGCCGCCATCAGCGTCGGGAGCGCGCGCATGACGCGAACGCCGCAGATCGGGTTCTTGCCGGACGGCAGGCGGCTTCATCTGCAGGACGGTCCGATCGACCTGATCGTGGAGGCGCGCGGCAGCGCGCGCGATTTACGCGCGGCGTATCAGGCGGCCGCGCGGCGTTTTGCCGGGCTGCTCGATGAACTCTGCAGCGAGTTAAAGCTGCTGCGCCAGCCAGCCGATCCCGGGCAAAACCCGCTGCAAGGCAACGTCGCGCGCCGCATGCACGCCGCGGTGGCGCCCTTTGCCGCCGATTGTTTTATCACTCCGATGGCGGCGGTCGCGGGCGCCGTCGCCGAAGAGATTCTTGGCGCGATGCTGCGAGAGGCCGAGCTTAGCCGCGCTTATGTCAACAATGGTGGCGACATCGCGCTGCATCTTGTGGACGGCGAACCTTTTGTCGTGGGCCTGGCAGAGCGGCCGGACGCATCCGGCTTGATGCGGACCATGATCATCGATGCCGAGGATCCTTCGCGCGGCGTTGCCACCAGCGGCCGTCACGGCCGCAGCTTTTCGCTCGGCATTGCCGATGCCGTGACCGTGCTGGCGCCAACCGCCTCGCTGGCCGATGCCGCCGCTACCATCATTGCCAACGCCGTCGATCTGCCCGGTCATCCTGCTATCATCCGCTGTCCGGCACATGATCTGCAGCCCGACAGCGATCTCGGGGCGCGGCTGGTCACGCGCGGCGTCGGCGAATTGGCGGCGCGCGAAATCGAGCATGCGCTCGAATCCGGCGCGGCTGGCGCGCGAAAACTGCTGGCGTCGGGATTGATCGACGGCGCCGCCTTGCGGTTGCAGGGCGAGATGGTCATCGTGGGGACGAAGGCGATCGAAATGCCGGGTTTGCCAGCGCCGCTCCGCGGCAGGGCATTGGAAGGCGCGATGCATGTCTAGAGAACGAGGCGGACAATCATGAGCGCGGTCATTCGCAAGATCGTCACGGTCGTCGAGGAAACCCGGCTGGAGATGGGGAAGGCGGTCAACCCGCCGACCCGCCGCGCCGCGGCCATTGCCGTGATCGAAAATCCGTTCGCGGGAAAATATGTCGAAGACCTCTCGCCTTTGATCGCGATCGGCGAGGAGCTCGGCGAGCTGCTTTCTAAGAAGGCGGTGGCGGCGCTCGGGATCGATGGCGCCAAAGCACAAAGTTACGGCAAGGCCGCCGCGGTCGGTGAAAACGGCGAGCTCGAACACGCGGCCGCGATCTTGCATCCCAAAATGGGCGCGCCGGTGCGCAAAGTATTGGGCAAGGGCGCGGCGCTGATCCCGTCGTCGAAAAAGCGCAGCGGGCCGGGCACCACGCTGGATATTCCGCTCGGCCACAAGGACGCAGCATTCGTGCGCAGTCATTTCGACGGCATGGAAGTGCAGATCAACGATGCGCCGCGCGCCAACGAGATCATGGTGGCGGTCGCGGTCACCGACAGCGGCCGGCCGCTGGCGCGGGTCGGCGGATTGACGGTTGCGGAAGTCAAAGGCGAGGACGGTCTACGTTAATTTTTCTTTGGACACGGAGGTACGGGATGCGAATGAGCAGATACTTCTTGGGCGCGGCACTGGCGATCATCGTTTGCGGCATGGCGGATACCGCCATGGCGCAGAGCGAAATCAAGATCGGCGAAATCAACAGCTACTCGCTGTTGCCGGCCTTCACCGAACCCTACCGCAAGGGCTGGCAGCTCGCGGTCGAGGAAATCAACGCCGCCGGCGGCATCAACGGCAAGAAGCTCGTCGTCATCTCCAAGGATGATGGCGGCAAGCCGGCCGACGCGCAGACCGCCGCCAACGAACTGGTGTCGAGCGAGAATGTGGCGATGCTGACGGGCACGTTCCTCTCCAACATCGGTCTTGCCGTCAGCGATTTCGCGAACCAGAAAAAGGTCTTCTTCCTCGCGGCCGAGCCTCTGACCGATGCCATCACCTGGGCCAAGGGCAATCGCTACACCTTCCGCCTGCGTCCCTCGAACTACATGCAGGCGGCGATGTTGGCGGAAGCGGCGGCAAAACTGCCGGCAAAACGCTGGGCGACGATCGCGCCGAATTATGAATACGGCCAGTCGGCGGTTGCCGTGTTCAAGAAGCTGATGTCGGAAAAGCGGCCCGATATCCAGTGGGTCGACGAACAGTGGCCGCCGTTCGGCAAGATCGATGCGGGTCCGGTGGTGCAGGCGCTCGCCGCCTCCAATCCCGAAGCGATCCTCAACGTCACCTTCGGCGCCGATCTGGTCAAGTTCGTGCGTGAAGGCAACACGCGGGGCCTGTTCAAGGATCGGACCGTGGTCTCGTTCCTGACCGGCGAACCCGAATATCTCGACCCCTTGAAGGACGAGACGCCGGAGGGCTGGATCGTCACCGGCTATCCCTGGTACTCGATCAAGACGCCGGAGCACGATGCGTTCCTCAAGGCGTATCAGGCCAAGTACAACGACTATCCGCGGCTTGGTTCGATCGTCGGCTATCAGACCATCAAGTCGGCCGCCGCCATTCTCGCCAAGGCCAACTCCACCGATCCCGAAAAGCTGATCGCGGCGACCGAAGGTCTGTCGGTGCCGTCGCCGTTCGGCGAGATCACCTTCCGCAAGATCGATCACCAGTCGACTTTGGGCGCCTTCGTCGGCAAGACCGCGCTCAAGGACGGCAAGGGCATCATGGTGGATACCGCCTATCGCAAGGGCTCGGACTATCTGCCGAGCGATGCGGAAATCGAGAAGCTGCGGCCGAAGGAGTGAGCCGTCTTCTCCCTCTCCCCGTTCTTCACGGGGAGAGGGCCGGGGTGAGCGGCTCCATCCGCGCATTCGGACCCGCGGATAGCCCCCTCACCCGGATCGCTAACGCGATCCGACCTCTCCCCGCAGGCGGGGCGAGGTGACCAGAAACGCGGATGCCAATGGCCTTTTATGTTGTTCAGTTCCTGACCGGTCTTGCCAGTGCGGCGTCGCTGTTTCTGGTGGCATCTGGGCTGTCGATCATCTTCGGCGTCACGCGCATCGTCAATTTCGCCCATGGCGCGTTCTACATGCTCGGCGCTTACGTGGCGTTCACGCTGACCGAGCGGTTTTCCGGCGTGATCGGATTTTGGGGCGGCATCGTTGCCGCCGCGCTCGTGGTCGCTGCCGTCGGCGTGCTGGTCGAAATGGTGCTGCTGCGGCGGATCTATCACGCGCCCGAATTATTCCAGCTATTGGCGACCTTCGGCCTGACCCTGATGGTCGAGGATCTGGTGGTGCTGATCTGGGGTCCAAGCGACCTGCTCGGCCGCCGCGCGCCCGGGTTCAAGGGGGCGGTTGATTTCTTCGGCCAGAATATTCCAAGCTATGATTTGTTCCTGATCGTGCTCGGCCCGGTCGTGCTTGGTGTGCTCTGGCTGATGTTCCAGCGGACGCGCTGGGGCGTGCTGGTGCGCGCGGCGACGCAGGACCGCGATATGGTGGCGGCGCTCGGCGTCAACCAAAAATGGCTGTTCACCAGCGTGTTTGCGTTGGGCGTCTTTCTCGCGGCGCTCGGCGGGGCGCTGCAGATCCCGCGCGATGCGGTCAATCACGCGATGGATTTGCGGATCATCGTCGACGTCTTCGTGGTGGTGGTGATCGGCGGCCTCGGCAGCATCATCGGCGCCTTTGTCGCGGCCGTGCTGGTCTCGGAACTCAACGCCTTCGGTATTTTGATCTTTCCGAAGATTTCCATCATCCTGGTGTTCCTCGTGATGGCCGCGGTTTTGATCGTGCGTCCCTGGGGGCTGTTTGGAAAGGCGGAAGCCGCCGCGCGCCGCACGCCGGGCCTCACCGTCAATCCCTGGCGGCCGCTCAGTTCGAACGAACGGTTAGCTGCGATCGCCGCGCTGGCGCTGGCGGCGGCGCTGCCGCTGATCGGCGGCAGCTACGCGCTCACCGTCGGCTCGGAAATCGCGATCTTTGTCATCTTTGCCGCCAGCCTGCATTTCCTGATGTCGGTCGGCGGACTCGCTTCGTTCGGCCATGCCGCCTATTTCGGGCTCGGCGCCTATGGCGTCGCGCTACTGGCAAAACTCGCCGGGCTGCCGATGATCGCTTGCCTGCTGCTCGGCCCGCTGCTCGGACTTTTTGGGGCAGCGGTGTTCGGATTCTTCGCCGTGCAACTGTCCGGCGTTTACTTCGCGATGCTGACATTGGCCTTCGCCCAGATCGTGTGGTCGATCGCGTTCCAGTGGGTCGACGTGACCGGCGGCGATAATGGCATTTTGGGAGTGTGGCCGGAGAAATGGGCGTCCAGTCCGTCGCATTTTTATTGGCTGTCGATCGGCGTCGCCGCATTGGCGGTCGCAGCACTCCGGATTTTGGTATTTTCCCCGTTCGGCTTCGCCCTGCGCGCGACGCGGGATTCGCCTTTACGCGGCGAGGCCATCGGCATCGACGGCAAGCGCATCCAGTGGACCGCTTTTGTCATCGCGGGCACCGTGGCAGGCATCGCCGGCGCCCTGTTTGCGTATCTCAAGGGCAGCGTGTTCCCGGATAGCCTCGGCATTTCGCTCTCGGTCGATGCGCTGGTAATGGTCTTGCTCGGCGGCGTCGAGACCGTCTCCGGCGCAGTCGTCGGCGCCATCGTCTACAAGGCGCTCAACATCTGGCTGGTGAGCCAGACCGATCTGTCAAAGCTCGTGCTCGGCGCCGTCATCGTGCTGATCGTGGTCGCCTTCCCCAAGGGCATCGTCGGGATCCTGGAAACGATCCGCAATCGCCGCCGCTCGCTGTCGCCAAAGGCACTCCTCAATTCCCGCATCGAGACCGCCGAATGAGCACCACGCCGACGCTATTGTCCGTCGAAGGCTTGAGCAAATCCTATGGCGGTGTCCATGCGGTGCGCGGCGTTTCGTTTGCACTGAAGGCCGGAGAGATCCTGGCGTTGATCGGGCCCAATGGTGCCGGGAAAAGCACCTGCTTCGACATGCTCAACGGTCAGAATGTCCCGGACAGCGGCCGGATCCACCTGCTCGGGCAGGACACCACGGCCAAGAAGCCGCGCGCGGTCTGGCGGCTTGGCGTCGGACGCACGTTTCAGATCACCGCGACGTTTCCAACCATGACCGTGCGCGAGAACGTTCAGGTCGCGCTGGTGTCATACCACCGGCAGCTGTTCAATCTCTGGTCTTCGACGCCTCGGTTCGCGCCGGAGGAGGCCATGCGGCTGCTGGAGCTCGTCGGCATGGGCGGTTACGCCGAACGTCCCTGCGGCGAACTCGCCTATGGCGATCTGAAGCGGCTGGAGCTCGCGATCGCGCTCGCGAACCAGCCAAAACTGCTGCTGATGGATGAGCCGACCGCCGGCATGGCGCCGCGCGAGCGCATCGAGTTGATGCGGCTCACCGCCGGCATCGCGCGCGAAAAATCGATCGGCGTGCTCTTCACCGAACACGACATGGACGTCGTGTTCGAGCATGCCGACCGTATTCTGGTGCTCAATCGCGGTACATTGATCGCCGAAGGCTCGCCCGAGGAAGTCCGGCGCAACCCGCAGGTCCGCGCCATCTATCTCGGCGAGGGCCTGGTCTATGACGCCCGCCATCGCGAGGGAGCGAGCGCATGAAGCTCGCAGTCGAGGGGCTCAACAGCCATTATGGCCCGGCGCACATCCTGTTCGACATCGCGCTCGAGGTCGGTGACGGCGAGGTGGTGGCGCTGCTCGGACGCAACGGCGCCGGCAAGTCCACGACCTTCCGCTCGATCGTCGGCCTGGTGGCACAGCGAACCGGACGTATTGTTTTTGAGGGTAAGGATGTCTCGGCTCACCCGACGCACGCGATCGTCAGCCGCGGTCTCGGCTATGTGCCGGAAGAGCGGCGCATTTTTACGGACCTGACCGTCGACGAAAACCTTGAGGTGGGCCGCCAACCGCGGCGGCCGAATGCGCCGCATTGGAATAAGGAAAAGCTGTTTGCGCTGTTTCCGAACCTCGGCGAGATGCGCGGCCGCGCGGGCGGGCGCATGAGCGGGGGCGAACAGCAAATGCTGACCATCGCGCGGACCTTGATGGGCAACCCGTCGCTGGTGCTGCTCGACGAACCCTCGGAAGGATTGTCGCCAAAGATCGTCGAGCAGATGGTCGACGCCATCCTGACCATGAAGAAAGCAGGCGTCAGCATCGTCGTATCAGAACAAAACCTGCATTTCGCGCGGCTGATCTCCGACCGCGCCTACATCATCGAACGCGGCCGCATGTGCTTTTCCGGCACCATGGCCGAGCTTGACGCGCGCCCGGACGTGCGAGACGCGCATCTGGCGCTCTGATCGCAGGCGCCAGCACAAAACAGGGGACGGGAACTTAGATGACCAGGAGCCTTTCGGCCAAACGGAGCGTCAAGCCGGCACGCCCCGGCTACATTCTTGACGAGCAGATCGGTTTCATCCTGCGCCAGGTCTGGCAGCGCCACGCCACCATCTTTGCGAAGGAAATCGGAATCAACCTGACGCCGACGCAATGGGCGGCGGTTTCAAAACTCGCCGAGACCGGGCCGTGCTCGCAGAATCAATTGGGACGGCTCACCGCGATGGACGTCGCCACCATCAAGGGCGTGATCGACCGTCTCACCGCGCGTGGCCTGACCGAGACCAGCCCCGATCCCGAAGACGGCCGCCGCCTGCTCGTCAGCCTGACGCGCGCGGGCCAGCAGGTTGCGGAGAAGGCCGCGCCGAACGCGCTTACGATCACACGCGAAACGCTGGCGCCGCTGGATGCCAGGGAGCGCGAGACATTGATCTCGCTGCTCAGCAAGCTGCGGTAAGGTAATAAGGTTAATGCCTTCGCGACAATTTTACGTTGAGTTCCATCGCGCCTCTGCTTTTCCTTCGGATGTTGCCGAACTGCGACAGTTGCCGCGAGGCTCCGGTGATAGCCTGCGTGCAGTTCTAACCGCACGGATCGTGCGATCTCATGGCTCATGCCGTTGAGTTCGCGGGGGATCACGGAATGAACCAGCGCTTGGGGTCTCTGACTTGCGTCGTCTCCTTGGCCATGCTCGCCGCGTTTTCCGGTGATGCGTCGGCGCTCGCCCGCCACAAGCCGGTTGAGCATGCCAAGAAGGCAGGTGCGGCGAGCAAGGCGGAACATCACCGCGACGCCGGGCTCAAGAAAGACAAGCATGCCCAGCATGCGGCGCGGCGCAAATCGGAACCGCCTGCAAAAGCCTCTCCCGAGAAGGCGGAGGCGCCCCCGCTCTCCGGTGACCTTGCCGCGGTAAAGGACGCGATCGATCTGGTGCGTAAGGCCAAGACGGCCGAAGCGACAGCCGCAGAAAAAACCATCGGCGATCCGGCCGCCCTAAAGCTCGCCGAATGGTTCATCCTGCGACATCCGGACGGTGCCGCGAATTTCGACCGTTACGCGGCCTTCATTGCCGATAATCCGGGCTGGCCGAGCATGGGCCAGCTGCGACGGCGGGCGGAGGCGCGGCTGTGGCAGGAGCGCAGCGATGCCGCGACGGTTCATGGCTTTACCGGCGATCAGCCGGCGAGCGCCAAGGGCCGCTTCGCGCTGGCGCGCGCGCTGCTCGCAGAAGGCGATCGCGACGGCGCCGTACGCCTGGTTCGCGAGAGCTGGCGTTCGGAGGAATTGGCCGAACGGATCGAGGGTGAGGCGTTCGACACGTTCAGCGACCTTCTCACCCGCGATGACCATCGTGCCCGCATGGACAAGCGCATCGGCGCCAAGGATTTTTCCGGCGCGATGCGCGCGGCGCGCCGGCTCGGCGATAACGACGTCTCGATCGTGAAGGCCTGTGCCGCGGTCATGACCAACGCGGACAAGGCCAAAGACCTGCTCGACGCTGTCGAGCCTGCGGCCCGGCAGGACCTGGGCTACACGCTGTGCCGCATTCACTGGATGGCTCATCACGATCAAATTGCCGGGGCGACCGGTCTGATGCTGGCGACGCCGGCCGAAACCATGCCGCTTCAGGACACCGATGAATGGTGGCGCGAGCGGCGCATGCTCGCCCGCAAGCTGCTCGACTTTGGTGATTTCCCTGACGCCTATCAAGTGGTGCGCAATGCCGCGCTGCCCGCGGATCCGTATTACCGGGCGGATTTCCATTTCATGGCCGGCTGGATCGCGCTGCGCTATCTCAATGATCCCGCGACCGCGCGTGCGCATTTCGCCCATATTGACGATGGCGCCACCAATCCGATCGTGATCGCACGAGCGCATTATTGGCGAGGCCGCGTCGCCGAGGCAGAAGGCAAGAACGAGGAGATGCGCGCCGAATATGAAGCTGCCGCCCGTCATGGCACCGCCTATTACGGACAGCTGGCGCGCGCCAAGCTCGGCCTCGAGAAGACCGAGCTGAGAACCCCGCCGCGGCCCGATCGGGATAGCGGCTCTGCACTTCCCGACGAACGCGTGCGCGCCGCCGACATGCTCTATGCGATTGGCGAGCGCGACGTCATCAGATGTTTCGCTGCCGATCTCGCCGATCAGAGCGATGACGCCGCATTGCTGGCTGCGATCGGTGAGCTCACCGCGCAAAAGGGCGATGCACGTGCCATGCTGGAGCTCGGCAAGACGGCGCTGGCCCGCGGCCTGGCGCTCGACCCCTATGCCTTCCCGACAATCGGAATCCCGCAGCATCGCCAGATCGCCCCCGCGATTGATCGCAGCATCATCTATTCGGTCGCGCGCACCGAAAGTGCGTTCGACCAGCACGACAAGTCGTCCGCAAACGCGGTCGGCCTGATGCAGGTCACGCCGGAAGCAGGCCGCGATACCGCCAAGAGGTTCGGCGTCGAGTACGATTGGGATCGGATGGTTTCTGACCCCGTCTACAACACGCAGATGGGCGCCGCCGAGCTCAGCGCACTGCTAAAGGAATATGCCGGCTCCCAGATCATGACCTTCGCCGGTTACAATGCCGGCCGGGGCCGCGTTCGCGAATGGGTGAAGCAGTTCGGCGACCCGCGCGATCCCAACGTCGACGCGGTCGATTGGGTCGAACGCATTCCATTTTCCGAGACGCGCAACTACGTCCAGCGCGTGATGGAAAATCTCGGGGTCTATCGTGTCCGTTTTGAAGCGGACGCGCCGGTGATCTCGAAGATTGATCAGCCTCGGGAGGCCAGGCAGGAGGCGAACTCGGCGCCGCTTCCCTTGAGCCAAACCACCGAACCCGAGTAACAGATCGGTCCGGTGATCGGCGCCGCGTCCGGCTCTACTGCGGCTCGTCGGTCGCGGGCTTTTGGCTGGTCTCCTCGGCCAGGCATCGGATGATGTAGGCCGTCAGATCTCGGGGCAGGATCTTGGCGACATCGGCCTTGTTGCGGCATTCGAGCCGCTCGTTGAGCCTGGCACGGCGTTTTTTCTCGGTCAGGGGAGCTTGCTTGATCGTCCGCACCGTAATCGGCGAGCCGTCGGACTCGAACTGCAATTCGTATTTCTTGCCGTCCTTGTCGGTCGCGCTGCAGGAGATGCTGGAAATCCGCGCGGCAGCGAAGCTTCCGACCTGTTTGCATGTTCCCGCCGATAATTCGGCCGACGGCACCGGCAGGCCATCGATCTTCGGCCGGTCCTTGGAGTTCAACAGCATCCGGTCGATGGACAGTTCGTACAGATCGTCCTGTTCTCTTTTGGCATTTTCGCCGGAGAACGAGATGATGTGGCTGTTGTCGGAGGGGTCGTCGAGCGCGACGGTAAAATTGGCCCGACCCTGCTGGCTATGGAAGTAGGCAACGGCCCGGCACGCGAAATCGCGTCCGGCGACTGTGAGGGTGCTGCACTTTCCGGTCATGAACGCGAACATGTCGATGTCCGCTTCCTGTGGTTTGGTCTCGTTCGAGACGAGAATGAAAGGCCGCGCGGAGGTCTCCGGGCCAGGCCAAAGGCGGCCGCCATGCGGTGGCGCCGCAACACACGGTGTTGCGAGCAAAACTATGGCAACGGCGAAAGCTTGCCGGCAAAGGTGCATCATCAGGCTCGGTTGATCGGACATCAGATCGCGCCGTGTAACATTAATCGGGATTATTGGTAAGCCGCAACGATATCCGACACGGCACGCTCGAGTTGTTTTGCGGTTGCACACTGGCGTACCACGCTGCAGAAGGTTGAGTAGCGCGGCATCTCGGAATCGCCCCAGCCCCAGGCCATGCGTCCTTCCGGGTTGAGACAGACCAGCCGCTTCGATCGCTCCGAAATCCGGCGCAGGATGTCCGCGCGCGGATCGAGATTGTTGGTGCGGGCGTCGCCGAGCACGATCACCGTCGTCTTCGGGGTCACGGCGCGGATAAAGCCTTTTTCGAAATCCGCGAGCGAGCCGCCGTAATCGGACGAGCCGAATCCGACCTTCGACATGATCTCGCGCACGGCCTCTTCGGGCGATTTGGTGTCGAGGATGTCGCTGACCTCGATCAGATGGCCGGAGAAGGCAAACGAGCGCACCTCGTCGACCACCTCATGCAGGCTATGGATCAAGAGCAGGAAGAAGTCGGACACCTGCGCCACCGATCCGGAGACGTCGCACAGGGCCACGATCTGCGGCCGGTCGCGGCGGCGGCGTTTCCAGGAGGTGAGGAAGGGCACGCCGCCCCAGGCGGCGTTGCGCCGCAGCGTCCGCCGGATGTCGAGATGTCCGCGCCGCTGGCGCTTGCGCGGCTTGCTGTAGCGCTCGCGCAGCCGCCGCGCGATGGCGCGGATCAGGGCTTTCATCTGCTCGACCTGACGGCGTTCGAGGCGGGCGAGCGGCGCGTTGCGCAGGATTTCATGCCGCAGGTTCTCGCTTTCCTCGCGGCCGTAGAGCAAGAGCGCCTGGTTGACCATGTCCCGCACGTTCTCGCGCAACGCGTCCGTTGCCGCCACGAGCCGTTCGGCGTCCGCGGGATTGGTCGCCGTCAGCGCGTCGAGGTCGTCGCGCAGCCGGGCGATGCCGAGCACATCGAGGATCCTGCTCGAGAAGATCCCGCGCTGGGTGAAATAGCGGATGTCGGAAAGTGACGCGGCGTTCGCCGCATTGGCCAATGCGGCCGCGATCGCGTTGCGGTCCCGCGACATCAGCATCTGCGTAAGTTCGCCGAGTTCAGGCGATGGCGCGCCCGGACCGCCCGGCTCGGTTTCGCTGGCGCTCGAATCCGCCTGGGTGTTTTCATGGGTACTTTCTTGGCCGTCTTCGGCAGCGTCCTCCGGCGCGGTATCGGATTTCAGTTCCGGCTGGCTGAAGAACAGATCAAAGCATTGCCCGAGTGCCTGCTTTTCGTCCTCGCTCTTGGCGAGCGTCAGCAGCAGCGTGTCGCGCAGGATGCCTCGATCGGCGAACCCGACATCGGCCACCGCTTTCATCGCATCGATGCTTTCCGCGGGCGACACCCGCACGCCGGCGCCACGCGCCGCCCGGAAGAAGCGATGCAGTTCCTCGCGCATCAGCCGAACACGCCCTGCCGGCCGGCCCTGGCGATGAAGGTCGTCACCTGCGGCGTCGTGGTCTCGATATCGGCTTCGTATTTCAAGAGCACGTTGAGCGTGTCCTTGACGGTCTCATGATCGAGTTCCGACGATTGCAACAGAATCAGCACGCGCGCCCAGTCGATGGTCTCGCTGACCGAGGGCAGCTTCTTCAGGTCGAGCGCGCGGACCTGGTTGATGAAGCCGACGATCTGCTTGCGCAGGCTTTGCGAGATGCCGGGGACGCGGCTCTCGACAATGCGCTCTTCCAGCTTCTGCTCGGGGAAGCCGATATGCAGATGCAGGCACCTTCGCTTGAGCGCGTCGGAAAGGTCGCGCTCGCCGTTGGAGGTCAGGATCACCATGGGCTTCACCACCGCCGCGACGGTTCCGAGCTCGGGGATGCTGACCTGGTAATCCGACAGGATCTCCAGCAAAAGCGATTCGAATTCGGCGTCCGACTTGTCGATCTCGTCGACCAGCAGCACGCAGCCGTGCGGCTGTTCCAGCGCCTGCAGCAGCGGGCGCGGCTCGACGAATTCCTTGGAGAAGAACACGTCGCCGAAATCGTGCAGCCGGTCGAGCGCGGCCGACAGCGTTTCGGCACCGCCCAGCACTTCGCCGAGCTTGTCCTTCAGGATCTGGGTGTAGAGCAATTGCTTGGCGTACTTCCATTCATACAGCGCCTTGGCTTCATCGAGCCCCTCATAGCATTGCATGCGGATCATCTTGAGCCCGCGCCAGGCGGCCAGCGCCTTGGCCAGCTCGGTCTTGCCGACGCCGGCCGGACCTTCCACCAGAATCGGCTTCTCGATCCGCTCGGCGAGATATACCGCGGTCGCGATCTGCTGGCTGGCGATAAAGCCGGCGGATGCGAGGCCTAAAGTGACGGCCTCGATCGAGGCCGCGGGAAGGGTCTTGTCCATCGCTGTTTTACGCTCCATGTCACACTTCTTTTAGAGCACGGAGACGCCGGTCGCGAGGGTATTTTTGGCCGCGGGCGCGGTCCGCCCCTCGGCCTCAGGATGCGCTATTCTCTTGCGGTCTCGGCTTTTTCGACCGTGTTCCCCATTGGCGAAACGGCCGGGAAGCGTGTAGAGCCATTGATATGACCGCCCAAAACTTAAATCTTGTCAGCCATCCCCTGGTCCAGCACAAGCTCTCGCTGATGCGGGAGAAGGATCGTTCGATCAAGGGCTTTCGGGAGCTGCTGAACGAAATCGGCATGCTGCTCTGCTACGAGGTCACCCGGGACCTGCCGCTGGAGATGATTGACATCGAGACGCCGATGCAGCCGATGAAGGCGCCCCAGATCGCGGGGAAGAAGCTGACCTTTGCGCCGATCTTGCGCGCCGGCGTCGGCTTTCTCGACGGCATGCTCGCGCTCGTTCCATCCGCGCGTGTCGCGCATATCGGTCTATATCGCGACCCCGAGACGTTGCAAGCGGTCGAGTATTTCTTCAAGGCCCCGCATGATTTGTCGGATCGCATGGTGGTGATGATGGATCCGATGCTTGCGACCGGAAATTCAGCATGCGCCGCGGCCTCGCTTCTCAAGGCGCGCGGCGCCCGCGATATCAGGTTCGTCTGCCTGCTTGCCGCGCCCGAAGGCATTGCGCATTTTCAGAAAGAACATTCCGACGTTCCGATCTGGACTGCCGCGATCGACGAAAGACTGAATGATCACGGCTATATCCTGCCCGGCCTCGGCGATGCCGGAGACAGGATGTTCGGCACCAAGTGAAATGAAAATGGCTTGATGGCGGCGGCAGGCTAGCGCACAATCCATCCCATCCTTGCGCATCGCCGAGATTGCCGTCGGGTCAATCGGGGTGAGTTGCAAATAACAGGCGAGCGAATGTCGTGAGTGCGGGTTCTCTGCGCGTAGGCTGCATCGGGATGGGATGGTGGTCCGATGTTCTGGCCGATGCCATCCAGCGCTCGGGCAAGCTCGAAATTCTGAGCTGCTACACCCGCTCCGAGGAAAAGCGCAAAACCTTCGCCGCAAAATACCGCTGCCGCACGGCTGTAAGCTACGAGGCGATGCTGGCCGATCCCGAGATCGAGGCGATCATCAACACCACGCCGAACGACGTGCATCTGGCGACCACCAGCGCCGCCGCGGCTGCGGGCAAACATATCTTCCTCGACAAGCCGATCGCCAACACCGTCTCGGACGGCCGCGCCATCACCGAGGCCTGCCGCAAGGCCGGCGTGGTCCTGGCGCTGGGCTATCAGCGGCGCCGCGAAAGCCATTTCCGCTGGATCAGGCGGCAGATCGATGACGGCCTGTTCGGCAAGCTCGTCAACGCCGAGGCCAATATCAGCCGCGACCGCCTCGGCAAGATCGATCTCGCCTCGTGGCGCTATCAGGCCGCCGGAATGCCCGGCGGCGTGATGCTGCAGATCGGCATCCACTACATCGACGTGCTGGAATATCTGATCGGGCCGGTCCGCGCGGTACGCGGTCAATCGGCGCAACTGGTGCTGCCCGGCGACAATCCGGATGTCGCGAGCCTGATGCTGGAGCACGACAACAGCGCGCTCTCCACATTGAACGCGAGCTACGCCTCGGCATCGGAATATTATCTGATGAACATCTACGGCAGGGATGCGACCGCCTATTACGATCTGCACAATGGGCTCCGCCTGCTCAGGCGCGGCGAGAGCGCGCCGGTAGCGATACAATGCGCTGAGAACGACACGCTGGTCGAGGAGCTGGAGGAGTTCGCCGCGGCCGTGCGCGGGCAGGGTCAGCACGAAGTCGGCGGCGACTATGCGACGCGATCGCTCGCGGTGGTGCGTGCCGGCATTTTGTCGGCGCGCGAGGGACGTCGGGTCGAGGTCGCCGAAATATTGGACAGCGACCGGAACTTGTGAACGCGCGAGGGTACGGATTTGGGCGCACCATGAAACCTAACGTCTGGCGTTCGATCATGCTCGCGTTTGCGCTGGTCGCCGGCGTTGTGCCGGTACGCGCGCAGGATTATCCGTCGCGGCCGATCACGGTGATCGTGCCGTTCCCCGCGGGAGGCGCGAGCGACGTGGTGGCACGCATCGTCACCAACCAGATGTCGAAGATCCTCGGCCAATCCATCGTCATCGAAAATGTCGGCGGCGCCGGCGGCACCATCGGCAGCGCGCGGGTCGCGGCCGCCGCCCCCGACGGCTACACGCTACTGGCGGCGGCGATGGGCTCGCATGTGGCGGCGCCGGTCCTTACGCCGAATCTCAAATACGATCCGGTCGCGGATTTCGTGCCGATCGGGCTCACCGCGAATTCGCCGGCCGTCGTCATCGCGCGCAAGGATTTCCCGGCCAAGGACTTGAAGGAATTCGTTGCCGTGCTCCGGCGACAGGGTGACGCGGTAAAGGAGGCTCATGGCGGCATCGGTGCGTCCTCGCACATGGCCTGTCTTCTGTTCACCGCCGAGATCGGCGCCAAGCCGACGCTTGTTGCCTATCGCGGCTCCGGTCCGGCGTTGAACGATCTGATGGGCGGCCATGTCGACTTCCTGTGCGAGCAGTCGGTCAGCGTGGCCGAACAGGTCCTTGCCGGCTCGGTCAAGGCCTACGCCGTCTCCGCCACCGAGCGCCTCGCGAACCTGCCGGATGTGCCGACCGCCAGCGAAGCGGGCGTCAATTATCAAATGAGCATCTGGTCCGGGCTGTTCGCGCCCAAGGGCGTCCCGCCCGAGGTGATCGCGAGGCTTGCCGACGCCCTCGACAGGGCACTCGATGAGCCCGCGGTGCGCGAGCGACTAGCGCAGCTTGGAGGAACCGTGCCCGCCAAGGCTGAGCGCACCCCGGCGGCCTTCGACCGGTTTGTCCGCTCCGAGATCGCGCGCTGGGCGCCGATACTCGCGGCGAGCCGGGCGGAGCAATAGCCTCTGCCCGAACCTCCGCGGTCTGCACGTGCCGATCCACGCAAAAAGTTCCGTTTTCGCCCGCGGCCAGTTGTGGTTACTCAGGTAGCAATCATTCACGTCGCTGCCGCGTTCTTGTCGGCACGATCGCGTCGGCAACGTGGGTTTAGCGCAACACATTGGAAAAAAGCGACGTGGGACAAGAGCTGCCAATGGCGACCGGCGGCGACTTCAAATACTCATCTATACGGACTTCACGCGGAAGGAGCGGTTCTCCGTGTAAAATTCCGCGGAGCGGTTGGTTGATCGATTTTGTTTCGTCATTTGAATCGGTCGTGGTAGGCGCCAAGCGCTCTACAACCTGCGGATTTGCCGCAGCCGTCTTGCTGTCGCTGCTGGCGACGCCATCCTTTGCTCAAACTGCTTCGCAGATCACCCCGCCGAGCTTCCGGCCTAATCTAGAACGTCAGAGTGGCTTCGCGCTGCCGGGAACGCCGGGATTGGCGACGCCGGCGGGCGCCGAAAAGCTCTTTGTCAAGCTGTCGGGCGTCACCGTCAAAGGTGGATTGCCGGCACTGGCTGAGGCGACAAAAGAGCTTGAATCCAAGCTGACCGGTCACCGGATTTCCGGCGCCGATGTGTTTGCGGCGGCGCGCGAACTCGAAGCCGCCTATGCCAGGGCCGGTTATGTGCTGGTGCGGGTGATCCTGCCGCCGCAGCAACTCGTCAACGGCGCCCGGCTCAAGCTCACCGTGGTCGATGGCTTCATCGAGCGCATCGAGACCAAGGACGTGCCCGAACGGGTGCGCAACCGGATCATGACGCTGGTCAATCCGTTGATCGGCCGCACTGGCTTGATGCTGACCGAAATCGAGCGCCGGGTGCTGCTGGCCGGCGATACGCCGGGCGTGGTGCTGCGCTCGACCTTGGCGCCGGGCAAGGCCGAAGGCGCCACCATTCTGGTGATCGAGGCCAGCTATCAGCCGGTGGACGGCACCTTGACCTTCGACAACACACTGTCGAAGCAGCTCGGCCGCACCACGCTTGGCGCCGGCATCGACTTCAACAGCGTCGCCGGCCTCGGTGAACTGATTTACCTGCGCGCTGCCGGTCATCCCGACGATGGCGAAAACGGCTTTTTCGACCGTTATCCGCGCAACCGGACGCTGGCGGGGGGGTTTGTCGTTCCGCTCTGGGTCGATGGCCTGACCTTCAATGCCGAATACACCGACGCGCGCACCACGCCGGAGGCGGTCGCGGGCGTGCAGACCACCGACACCTTCGACCGGTTGTCGCTGCGGCTGCGCTATGCCTGGCTGCGCGGACGCAACGCCAATTTCAACAGCGAACTGGATTTCGACGCGCAGGACGAGCGGCAGAGCCTGTTCGTCGCCGATTTGCCGGTGCCGCTGTCGCAGGACCGCCTGCGCATCGTCCGCTTCGCCAATGACGGCGACGTGCTGACCCCGTGGGGTGCCCAGATTTCAGGGCGCGCCACCGCGTCGTTCGGCATCGAGGGGCTCGGCGCACGCTCGGCGGCCGACGCCAGCGTGCTGCTGCCGTTGTCGCGCCAGGGTGCCGACGCCAGCTTTCAGAAGTTCGATATCATCCTGAACTACAATCAAAGCGTGCTCGATCATCTCGCCGTCAGTCTTTCGGCGCGGGCACAAACCTCGTTCAACGCCCCGCTGTTGCGCAGCGAACAGATAGGCATCGCCAATACCACGGGGCTGTCGGCGTTCGACGCCGGCACCATCGTCGGCGACCAGGGCTATGTGGTGCGCGGCGAATTGCAGTCGCCGTGGAGCCTGCCGGTGCAAAGCCCGATTTTCGGCAAAACCGTCAGCGTCGTCGTGGCGCCCTATCTGTTCGGCGCCTATGGCGAGGTATTCTTGAAGGATCCGACGGCATTGGAAGCCCCTGCGATCCACGCCACGTCCTATGGCGCCGGTCTCCGCTTCGGCGGCGGCGCCCTTGGCACACTTTCCAATGGGTCGTTGTCGCTCGAATACGGCCACGCCATCCGCAGCGACGCCGTCGCCGCGGTCGGCGACCGCTTTACGGTGGTCGCGGGATTCCGGTTCTAGCACCCTTTTGATCGAAACGCGGTTCTACAACCAGAGCGTGCCGCCCGCGTATCGCCTGATATTTAGTCGAAATAATCTTGCAAGATGAGCACGATTCCAACTTTGTAACAGGCTTGTCGCAAATTGATCGATCAGGCCGCCGATCCACGCAAAAAGTTTCAAGCGTTAACGATAGAGATTCGTGGCCATCGCAGCGGACTAAGCTTAATAATCCCTTAAGCGCATATTTTCCGTTGGAATGGATTTTTTAATTATGTTGGCGTCGAAATTCGTTGCGAAGAAAATCATCTCGACCTCAACACGGAATTTGCTGGCATCGACCGCGATAGGATGTGCGCTCGCGCTGCCGAGCCTCGCCTACGCGCAGAACCTGCCCACGGGCGGCAGCGTCGCCGCCGGCAGTGTCGCGATCTCGCAGCCCAATGCGACCCATCTGAATATCACACAGTCGAGCCAGAGCGCCGTCGTCAACTGGCAGGGTTTTTCGGTCGGGCAGGGCAGCGCCGTTAATTTCGCGCAGCCGAATGCATCCTCGGCGATCCTCAATCGCGTCACCGGCGGGACACCTTCGACCATCGCCGGCTCGATCACGGCCAATGGCCAGGTGTATCTGGTCAACCCCAACGGCATCGCCATCACCAAGAGCGGTTCGGTCAACGCCGGCGGTGGTTTTGTCGCCTCGACGCTCGGTATTTCCGACGGCGACTTCATGTCCGGCAAGCGCAGCTTTTCCGGCAACGGCGCCTCGGCGCGGGTCAGCAATGCCGGCGTCATCACGGTGGGCCGTGGCGGCTATGCCGCGCTGATCGGCGGCACGGTGTCGAATTCTGGCAGCATCAGCGTGCCGCTCGGCAAGGTGGCACTGGGCTCCGGCGAACGCGCGACGCTCGATTTCTCGGGCGATGGCTTTCTTCAGGTCGCGATGCCGACCAATGCCGGCGGCAAGGGTGCGCTGATCAGGAACTCCGGCTCGATCAAGGCCGATGGCGGCAGCGTCATCATCAGTGCCGCGACCGCGCGCGAGGCGGCGCGCAGCGCCATCAACATCTCCGGCCTGGTGCAGGCGCGCTCGATCTCCGGCCACAACGGCTCGATCATGATCGGCGGCGCTGCTGGCGGCCGCGTGAAAATCACCGGACGGCTGATCGCCAACTCACGGCACTATGCCGGCGGCAACATCACCGTTACCGGCAAGGACATCGCGCTGAAGAGCGCTACCGTCGATGCCTCCGGCGCGACCGGCGGCGGCAATATCAATATCGGCGGCGGCCGTCAGGGTTCCGGCTCGCTGCAACATGCCGACACCACAACGATCGATGCAACGACGACCATCAAGGCCGACGCCACGCAGTCAGGCAATGGCGGCAATGTGGTGGTGTGGTCCGACTTGCTGACGAACTTCGCCGGCACCGTCAGCGCCAAGGGCGGCGCGCTCTCGGGCAATGGCGGCGAGGCAGAAGTCTCCTCGCATGGCGTGCTCGGTTACACCGGCTTCGCCAATCTCACGGCGCCGCATGGCGCCACCGGCACCCTGCTGCTCGACCCTTACGACATCGTGATCTCGAACGCCGCGAACGCGAACGGAAGTTTCGACGGCGCTACTCCGACCAGCACTTTCACGCCATCAGGCACCAGCGTCATCAGCGTCGGGACGTTGCAGAGCCAGCTTGGGGGCGCCAACGTCACCATTACGACGGGTGGGACAGGAAGTGCGGGCACCGATGCCGGCAACATTACCGTCGCCGACACGGTGACGTGGTCGAGCGGATATCTGCTGACGCTGACTGCCGCCGGCGCCATTGCCGTCAACGCGCCGATCTCCATCACGGGCGGCGGCCAGCTGGCGCTGAACTATTCGACGAACCTGAGTTTCGGCGCCGGCGGAGGCGCGACATTCGCCTCCGGCCAGACCGGGCAGGCGCTGACCATCAACGGCACCGGCTACACACTGGTCTATTCGATGGCACAGCTCGACGCCATCGACGGCAGGGAGGCTGTCGGCGGTACCAACGTCACGACTTATGGTCCGGGCCTCGCCGGCGCCTATGCGCTGGCCGGCAATCTCGACGCCGCAGGCACGTCCTATACCGACTCGGTCGTCCGGACCTTCAGCGGTACGCTGGAAGGACTCGGCCACACCGTCTCCAACCTGACGATCTCCAGCTCCAATAACAATGTCGGCCTGGTCGGCTTTTTGACAGGCACGGTGCGCGACATCGGCGTGGTCAACCCCAACGTCTTTGGCTTCCTCAGCAACACGGGTGCCCTTGTCGGCGACAGCCAGACCGGGGGTACGGTCACGCAATCCTATGCGACCGGCGGCACCGTCAGCGGTGTGGCAAACGTGGGCGGCCTCGTCGGAAGACAGTCCGGTGGCTCGATCACGAAGTCCTATGCCGCGGTCAACGTCAGCGGCCAGTCCACTGATGTCGGCGGCCTCGTCGGCAGTGCCCTTGGCGCTACCGTCGCACAGTCTTATGCCAGCGGCACCGTTAGCGGCAGCGGCGTAACAGGCCTCGGCGGCCTTGTTGGATTCGCCAGCGGCGGCACCGTCACGCAGTCCTATGCCACAGGGTTCGTCAACGGCAGCGGTGCGTCCAACGTCGGTGGCCTCATCGGCACCAATAGCTCCGGCAACACTGTCAGCCTGTCATATGCCACCGGCGCCGTGTTGAACGGCGGCGGCATCGTCGGCAGCAACATCGGCACACTGTCGAACATCTACTGGGACACGGACACGCATACGACCGGGCAGAGCGGCGTCGCGACAGGCAGCGCGACCGGCGCCACCGGTCTCACCACGCGCCAGTTGCAGGGCCTCGATCCGATCTCGGGCTCGACCTATTTCTCGACCGCGACCAATCTCGGCAACGGCACCATCTCTGCCTTCTCCGGCGGGGCGAACGGCCTCTATCCCTACCTCACCAGCTTCTTCCCGGGCGGCGTGCAGGCGGTGTCGGGCAAGGCCTACAAGGATGCCGCAGGCACGATCGCCGCGGCCCCGAATTCGGCGGGCTCGGTGACGGTGGTGCTCGATTCCGGCAGCCGGATCGGGCAGGCCACGACGGGCGCCAACGGCTATTACTACATCGCGGTGGCGAACGGAACGCTCAAAAGCGGCGCGAGCCTGCTCGCGACGGTGCCGTTCAACTCCGGCCGCTCCGCCAACGCCGCTACGCTTGTGACGAGCACGGGCGGAGTGGCGCAAACCGGCGTCGATCTCTATGGCAACACGCTGACAGCCACGACGTCGGAGACGACGCTGTCGCAGGCGAAGCTGTCCTTTGCGTCGGTTTCGACCTCCGACAGCACGGCAACAGGCATCGTCAACACTCTGTCCGGTTACAACCTGACCGCAACCGGTGCGAGCTTCAAAATCGACCGGGCGGTGACGACCGGCGGGATCTTCTCGGTGATGACGCAAACGGGCAGCCCGCTGACGGTGGCGGCGCCGATCGAGATCGACGGCAGCGGCAGCCTCGGGCTGCTATCGGGCGGCGCGCTCGCGATCAATGCGCCGATCACCGTTACTGGGGCCGGATCGGTCAATCTCGCGGCGGCCAATGACACGACGACGGTCGTAGGAATGCCGCTGCTGGAACTGAGCTTCGCGCAAGGCGCGAGCCTGCAATTTACCGGCACGCCGCACAGCGGCCAGGCGCTGACCATCAATGGCGCCGCCTATACGCTGATCTACACCGCAGCCGATCTTGGGGCGGTCAATATTAATCTGTCGGGCAACTACGCCTTGGCTAAGCCACTGGACCTGGGCACTACGACCTACACTGACGCCGTGATCGCCGGCTCGACCGCCGCAACAGGTTTTCTCGGCAAGTTCGATGGGTTGGGTAACACCATCAGCAACCTGACCATCGATGCTTCTTCAAGCTATAATGTCGGTCTGTTCGGAATTGTTGGCGACGATGTCAACAATAATTCTGCCGGCACGGTCGAGAATATTGGCCTGATCGGGGGGTCGGTGACGAGTACCCTGGCCGGTGCCGGTCCCGGTGCCGGTCCCGCCGTCGGTGCGCTGGCCGGGACGAACACCGGCACCATCCTCAACGCCTATGCGACGACTTCGGTCAACAGCCCCAGCATCGGCGCCGCGGCCGGCGGTTTGGTCGGATATAATTGGGGAGTCGTGGCCAACGTCTACGCCAGCGGGAGCGTCACCGACAGGACGACCGGTAGCTGGGTTGGTGGGCTGGTCGGCTATAATAACGGCTACCCTGCCGGCGTCGGGGTCGGGTCGATCATCAACGCCTACGCCACGGGGGCAGTCAGCGGCGGCAGCGGTAGCGGCGGTCTGGGCAACGGCAGCGGCATCGGCAGCGATACCGGCGGCCTGGCCGGCATCAATATCGGCACGATCAGCAACGCCTATGCCACAGGGGTGGTCAGCGGCGGCAGCGGCACCTATCTTGGCGGGCTGGTCGGGGAGAACGATACCTTGGATGGGCCGGCGACCGTCAACCATGGATATTGGGACACGGCAACCACCGGCATCAGTTCGGTTAACCAAGGCGCCGGAACAGGACTGACCACGCGCCAGCTCCAGGGCCTCGATCCGATCACCGGTAATCCGCATTTCTCGACCGCGACCAATCTCGGCAACGGCACCACCTCCGCCTTCTCCGGCGGGGCGAATGGTCTCTACCCCTATCTGACAAGCTTCTTCCCGAACGGCGTGCAGGCGATCACCGGCACCGCCAAGACCGCCGGCGTGGGCATCAGCGGCGGCCAGGTCGGGATCTATTCCGGCGGCACGTTGCTGACCGGCGGCACGACCGCCACGGGTGCCAACGGCTATTTCTACGAGATCGTTGCCGCCGGCACGCTGGCCTCAAGCAACGTCAAGATCGGCGAGACGCTGACCCCGGCCGGCGCCAGCAGCGTCAGCGCGCTTTCCTATACCGACGCAGCCGCGGCCTCGGGCAGCGTGTTCGCGCTCGGCACGCTGAACAATGGCCTCAACCGGCAGACCACGGCCGAAACCACCTATGGCGCGCTGCAGACCGATCTCGGCGGCACGTTCGGCACATCCAAACTCGCCACGTTGAATGCGGCGCTGGCCTCGACGCCGACCAGCACTACCGCGACCGGTGCGGGCTTCACGCTCGACCAGGCCGTGAATGCGGGGGCCGACTTCAGCGTCACGACGACGGCGGCGAATGCGCCGATCACGCTTTCGGCCAATCTCAATGCGTCGGGGTACACCGTGACGCTGAATTCCTCCGGCGCTATCAGCCAGAGCGGCGGGGCGATCACGGCCGGTACGCTGACCGGCTCGTCGAAAGGCACGGTGTCGCTGAACCAGGCCGGCAACGCGATCGGCGCACTCGGCGCCTTCACCGCCAGCACCGGCGATTTCAGTCTCACCGACAACGTGACCAATCTAGCGGTGTCCGGCGTCATCACCGTCACCGCGGGTAACCTCAGCCTCACCAATTCCGGCGGCGAGATCGCGCTGAACAGTGGCGTTATCACCACCGGCGGCAGCCAGACCTTCACCACCGCGGTAACGCTCGGCGCCGATACGACGCTGAGCGGGTCGACGATCTTCTTCGACAGCACGCTCGACGGCGCGCACGCGCTCACGGTCACCGGCAATGCATTGTTCGGCGGCACCGTGGGCGCCACGACCAAGCTGACGTCGCTGTCGGTGAGCGGTACGAGCGCGCTCAATGGCGGCGGCGTCACCACGACCGGCAGCCAGACCTACGGCGGCGCCGCGACCCTCGGCGCGGACGCGACCCTGAGCGGGTCGACGATCTTCTTCGACAGCACGCTCGACGGCGCGCACGCGCTTACGGTCACCGGCAATGCAATGTTCGATGGCACCGTGGGCGCCACGACCAAGCTGACGTCGCTGTCGGTGAGCGGCACGAGCGCGCTCGATGGCGGCGGCATCACGACGACCGGCACGCAGACCTACAGCGGTGCAACGACCCTCGGCGCGGACACGACGCTGAAGAGCTCCAGCGCGGTCACCTTCGGCAGCACGCTCGACGGCGCGCACAGCCTCACCGTCAACGCCGCCGGCACCACCTCCTTCAATGGCGCCGTTGGCTTCGGCGCCGCGCTGACGTCGCTGACGACCGACGCCGCCGGCACGACGCAGCTCAATGGCGGGGCGGTCCGGACGACCGGCGCACAGAGCTATGGCGATCCGGTGACCCTGAGGACGGCCACGACGCTGACGGGTTCGCTGGTCTCGTTCGGCGGCACGGTCAACGGTGCATATGGGCTCACTGTCACCGGCAACGCCGCGTTCGGTGGCGCCGTGGGTGCAACGACCGCGCTGGCGTCACTGTCCGTAAGCGGCACGAGCGCGCTCAACGGCGGCGGCGTCACGACGACCGGACTGCAGAGTTACACCGGCACGGCGACCCTGGGAGCGGACACGACGCTCAATGCCGGCGGCCTTCTCACCTTCGACGCTGCGGTCACCGGTTCCAATTTTGCGCTATCCGTAGAGGGCACCGGGCTGGAAATCGACGGTTCGATCGGAACAGTCGCGAGCTTCACCGGGACGGCGAGCAACGGCAACGTGACGATTGGCGCGTCAGGCGGCATCAGCAGCAGCGGCGCCATCCAGATATTTGCCAATGGCAATTTCATCAACAACGCAGGCGCAGCCGCGCTGACGGTGCCAGCCGGAACCTACTACACGATCTATACGCAAAACGCCGCGAACCCGACCGGGACGCTGCCGGTCGACAATTTCGGCACGCTGAGCGGCGCCAATTATTACAACGACGCCTACAATTTCAAGGGTGGCACGTTTGCGAGCGCGGTGCCGACCGGCAATCATTTCGTCTATGGCTACGCCGCATCCCTGACGCCGACCCTCGGCGGCAGCGCGACCAAGACCTACGATGGCAACGCCACGGCTCCGACCGCCAGCCTGACCGTGGGCGCGACGCTGCTGAGCGCCAGCGACAGCGCGAGCTTTGCTTTCAGCTCTGCGAGCTATGCCGACGCCAACGCCGCCACGGCGAAGAACGTGACCGCCACCGGGATCACGCTCACCTCGAACCCGAACAATTATACGCTGCAGGCCTCCTCCGCGACGGCGGCCGTGGGTACGATCGATGCGCTGGCGGTGACGCTGACGGGATCGCGCAGCTACGATGGCGGCACCGATGCGGCCGCCGGCATTCTGACGGTTTCCAATGTGGTCGGGACCGACAACATCGGGCTCGGCGGCGCAGGCTCGGTCGGCTCCGCCAACGCCAGCGCGACGGCGCAGGCGCTGAACCTGACGGGCCTGTCGCTCAGCAACACCAATTACACCCTGATCGGCGGCTCCGGCACGGTAACGATCAATCCGCTGGCGGTGACGCTGACGGGGTCCCGGAGCTACAATGGCGGCACCGATGTGGCCGCCGGCATTCTGACGGCTTCGAACAAGATCGGGACCGACAATATTGGGCTCACCGGCGCGGGCTCGGTGGCCTCACCCAATGCCGGCGCGACGGCACAGGCGCTGAACTTCACGGGTCTGTCGCTGAGCAATACCAACTACACCCTGACTGGCGGCTCCGGCACGGTCACGATCAATCCGCTGGCGGTGACGCTGACGGGATCGCGGAGCTACAATGGCGGCACCGATGTGGCCGCCGGCATTCTGACGGCTTCGAACAAGATCGGGACCGACAATATCGGGCTCACTGGCGCGGGCTCGGTCGCCTCGGCGAATGTAAGCGCGGGAGCGCAGGCGCTGAACCTCGCGGGTCTTTCGCTGAGCAACACCAACTACACCCTGAGCGGCGGCTCCGGCACGGTGACGGTGACGCCGGCCTCCATCACGGTGTCCGCATTGGGCGGCACATCGGTGTACGGCTCATCGCCAAGCGATCCCGGCCTTTCGGCGAGCGGCCTGCAGAACGGCGAGAGCGTCGGCGTGCTGAACGGACTGTCGAACTCGTTCGGCATCAGCGGCACAACGGGTGTCGCCGGTAGCCCGTACACGCTCTCGGTCCTGGGCACCCTGGGCAACCAGAACTATACCATCACGACGCGCAACAGCGGCATCTGGACCGTTACACCAGCCGCGATCACCGTCACCGCGCTCGGCGGCACATCGGTGTACGGCTCGTCGCCGAGCGATCCCGGCCTTTCGGCGAGCGGCCTGCAGAACGGCGAGAGCGTCGGCGTGCTGAAGGGACTGTCGAACTCGTTCGGCATCACGTCGACCTCGGGCGTCGCCGGTGGCCCGTACACGCTCTCGGTCCTGGGCACCTTGGGCAACCAGAACTACACGATCACGACGCGCAACACCGGTATCTGGACCGTGACGCCGGCCTCTGTCGCGGTGACAGCGCTGGGCGGCACATCGGTGTATGGATCCTCGCCGAGCGATCCCGGCCTTTCGGCGACCGGTCTGCAGAATGGCGAGAGCGTCGGCGTGCTGACGGGTCTGTCGAACTCGTTCGGCGTCACCTCGACCTCGGGCGTGGCCGGTGGCCCGTACACGCTCTCGGTTCTGGGTACCCTGAACAACCAGAACTACACCATCACGACGCGCAACACCGGTATCTGGACCGTGACGCCGGCCTCCGTCGCGGTGACGGCGCTGGGCGGCACATCGGTGTATGGATCCTCGCCGAGCGATCCCGGCCTTTCGGCGAGCGGCCTGCAGAATGGCGAGAGCGTCGGCGTGCTGACGGGACTGTCGAACTCGTTCGGCATCACCTCGACCTCGGGCGTCGCTGGCAGTCCCTATGCGCTTACGGTCGCGGGCACGCTGAGCAACCAGAACTACACCATCACGGCGCGCAACGGCGGCGTCTGGACCGTGACGCCAGCCGCGATCACCGTCACCGCGCTGGGCGGCACGTCAGTGTACGGCTCGTCGCCGAGCGATCCCGGCCTTTCGGCGAGCGGCCTGCAGAACGGCGAGAGCGTCGGCGTGCTGACGGGACTGTCGAACTCGTTCGGCATCACCGGTACAACGGGCGTCGCCGGCAGTCCCTACACGCTCTCGGTTCTGGGCACGCTGGGCAACCAGAACTACACCATCACGGCGCGCAACAGCGGCGTCTGGACCGTGACGCCGGCCGCGATCACCGTCACCGCGCTCGGCGGCACGTCGGTGTACGGCTCGTCGCCCGCCAATCCCGGCCTTTCAGCGACCGGCTTGCAGAACGGCGAGAGTGTTGGCGTGCTGACCGGGCTTTCGAATTCATTCGGCATCACCGGCACAACGGGGGTTGTCGGGAGCCCCTATACGCTTAACGTCGCGGGCAAGCTGGGCAATCAGAACTACGCCGTCACCGCGCTTAACAGCGGCGTCTGGATCGTCACGCCCCGCCCGCTCACCGTCACCGCCGATGCGCAAAGCCGCGGCTTCGGCGATCCCAACCCGACGCTCACTTATCTGATCGGAGGATTGGGTCTGGTCAACGGTGACACGCTGTCCGGCGCGCTCGACACGGCGGCGACGTCGCAGTCCGTTGTCGGCAGCTACGCCATCACGCAGGCGACGCTGGCGGCGAGCCGCAACTACGCGCTGACTTATTTCGGCGCCAATCTCACGGTCACGCCGGCTGCCAAGGGCCCGGTGAACCCGGTGGTGGTCGCCGGCTCGGCCTACCAGACGCCGAAGACCACCAGCATCAATTTCGTCACGACCCAGGGCACGCCCGGGCCGTTGACCGCCTTCACCCGCACGGCATCGAATACGAATACCAATGCCAATACAAAGACCGCCGCCAATCCCGACGACCTCATCACGGGGGCGGTCGGCAAGGCGGTCGTGCCGAGCGCGGACGGCCTGACCTATAAGCCGATCAGCCAATACGACGCCGCGCAATACACCGCCGCCACGCTTCCCGATCACGTCGATCAGGCCGGGTTTGCCACCATCCTGACCATGATCGCGCGCGCAGCCACCCACGACATCCCGCCGATGATCGACCAGCTGTTCGATCCGGCCAAGGGCGCCGACTGGCACGGCGTCGGCTGGCAAAATCCGCTGGTCGACAAGGTGAAGTTCTCCACGACCCCGCAGGGGTCGGAGCCAAACGGCGATACCGCGCTGGCGCTGGATGGCACCGCCGATCTCGGCGCGCTGCTCGGCAAGGGCCCGGTGATCCTGGCCGGCAAGGACGGCAAATCGTGGCTGCTGGCGGTGGCCATCACCGAAGCCGGCATCGTCGCCAACGATCCCGTCACCGGCCAGCGCGTGCTGCTCGGCTACGACGCCGCGAAGAAGACGGTCGGGCCGATCAGCCGGATGTTCGATCCCGCCGCCAACAAGTGGATCGCGCTCAACGATGCCGCCACCGCCGGTATCGGCTTTGTCGATGCCGCCAAGGTCGAGGCGCTAAAGACATTCGCGGCGGACAAGTATCTCACTGTCACCGTCGTCAAATAACGGCATCGCGTTGAAGCCTGCCGCGGCAGCCCAAAAATTTGGGGCCGGCATCATGCCGGCCCCAATCTCGTCTGCCAATTCTCCACGACCCGCTATTTGAAAATCCGCTCTCCGCCCTTGTCGTGATCGGGAGCGCGTCAGCGGGCGGAAGAACCGACATTCGACGCTTTTTGGTGTCGCGGTTTAGCAACTCGGAAACCAAGCCGCGCGACTCCTCCTGCGCCCCGGATTTTTGTCGCCACAACTTAACCGTGCGCCGATAGACATTGGTGTCAGTTCCATCGGGAGACGCTGCCATGGGAAACGGCCGACTTATCGCCATCGCAATTGCGCTCTGTGTTCTTTCCTATGTGGCAACACAATGGTTGTCTGCCGTGATCCCGGTGAAGCCGGATTCGCGCGTGCCGTCGTTTCATCGGGTCGACCCTGATAGCCCGCGAACCCAGGTGGAGGCATCCCACGCAAGCGATATGGACCCCGTACGAGACGGTTTGCGGTGGGCGGTGGTCGATTCGGCGGAGAGCCTCAGCAGCGACCCGTGTAACGACGCACTCAAGGTCCGCTATATCAACGCCGCCACAAACTACGCGCGCGCGTGGTTGAGCGTCGCTCCCTGTGTTGCAACACGAACTTGCAGTTCGGCGGATCAGCCGCTGCTGCAACGTGCGCAAGAGGCATTCGGCTCGCCGCTCGACCATCGTGTTCAAGACGCCATGCGAAAAGCGCACGAGACCGACGCTATCCGCGAGGGTGACTTTCCGAAGGACGTCGTCAGTCATGTCGCCTTACTGGCCTCCGATCCCGTGATTAATCCGCGAGCGGAGCCGGCACACAAGCAAATGTTCCGAGAAACGCGCACGCCCCTGAGCTGCCGAGTCTCAGCGAGATAGCGGATGCATGCGGTACGCAATTTACTGGCACCCGCTCTGGTGTTGGCAATGGTGTTGATCACTTTCCAACGGCAAGCACCTCTCGATCCGGACCAGCCCCTGGCGGCAGACGGTTCGCTCGTTGCCGGCCGCGCCCGAACGATTTTTCAGTTCGATCCGCTGCTCGGCGCTTTCGATGATTCTCGGCCTGCTGATCCGGACGATCCACACGATTTCGAAGAGTATTTTGCGATTGAAAACAACTGGGTCGATCGCAGTCGTGACGGGATCGTTGATCTTATCGAACCTGTCAGCCCGGCTCTTTGCGAACCCGAAAGGCGCAAGCGGCTGATTGCGGCGATTCTAACTTATTACGATACGAGAAGCCGCCAGAAGGCGACCTTTCGGCTGCGCGGCCCACGCGCGAACAAATTCATCGAGCAGGCTTGGTCAACAGCCACGGATCACAAAATCGATTCTTTCGTACGGCAGCTAGTGACACAGGGATTCGTGCAAGCGCCCGAGTTGTCGCCTCGAATTTACCCGGACTTATTCGAAATCGTCGCCCACGTGCCGGTAGTCGCGTCTACTTGTCCGGACATTGCGCGTTACCCACGCAAGTAGTTGCCCGCTATTCCCTTTAACCCCCTGGTTCCATTCAGGAGTTCACATGACCCAAGCAAAACTCGGCCTCCGCGCACTACTCGCGATCGCGATCACGGCGTGGATCCCGGGCCTCACTTCTGCGCAAGAACGCACTGACGCGAACACTGATCGGCGCGAGGAGCCCGTTCGCGTTCAAGTCAGTATCAATTTGTTTTTCCCTGGGCCGAGCGGTGAATCGGATGATGCGATCAAGCTCCGCGAGCGCGTTCGTCGTTCGATCTACGAGATGGCTGCCAGTGAGTGCGGGCTGGTTCAGCAGGTGCTTGCAAAGACATGTCGGCTCGAGTCCGTCAACGTCAATCTCAACCGACAGCTGAATGGGCAAGTCGATGGTTACGCGGCGAGCGGTAATTTTGCGCTGCGGATCACGCTGAAATAGAGGCGGCTGCTTCCGTCCGCGCCGGGACGCGACGCCTAAAGCCCCAAATGAAGTCGCAACAGGCGAATGGAATTTTAAATGGCGTTAGACGCGATCCTCAACAAAATGGGGCCGGCATCATGCCGGCCCCAATGTCGTTTTGGCTCTTATCTCCTCGGCCGGCTACCGGTTGCCGCCGTGATCGCCGAAATCGAACATGTCGAACAAATCCCCGATCGCCGGCATGTTGACGGGAACGTAGGGATTCTCGTCGTTGGCGCGTGGATTGGGCAGGTTATCGCGGCTGCGCGCGCTGAGCTTGGCGAGATTCCAATTGCGTTCGACGAATTTCACGAAGGACGAATGTTCATTGTAGACGTGGCTGATGTGGCCGCCGCGCGAGAACGGCGAAACCGCGATCATCGGAATCCGCGGCCCGGTGCCGAAGAAGTCGACCGGCTGGATGAAGCCGGAGTCATAAAATCCGCCGCCCTCGTCCACCGTGACGAAGATCGCCGTGCTTTCCCACAGCTCCTTGTTGCTCTGGGCCTGCTCGATGATGTTCTTGGCGAAGGCCTCGAACAAATCGAATTTCGACGAGGCCGGATGACCGTCCATGCTGCCGTCCGGTTTGACGTAAGACACCGCCGGCAAGGTGCCGTTCTTGAGATCGGTGAACAGATCGGTGACGTCACGCATATGGTCGGCGCGCATCGCCGGATAGTTCAGCTCATATTCAAACGGGTTGCAGATGTTGCAATAGAGTCCGTCGAGCGGCGTGCCGGTACCGGAAACATTGTAGCTGCCGCCATAATATTTCCACGGGATGTTCTTGGCGCTCAGGAGATCGCCAATGCTGGTCATGGTGACCGGCGGGATGGAACCCGCCCCGCTCGGCGTGCCCTGCGGCGTCCAGCCCGGGTTGATGTTCACCGCGTTGTAATAGTGGCCCGCGTCGCATTTGGTCTGGACCGTGTAGGGCAACTTGGCGAGATAGTCCTGGATCGGCTTGATCCCGGGCTGCGTCGCATCGGAGCAATTGAACCACTGCTTGCGCGCCGTGTACTCGTTCAACGTATTGGGCAGCGGATCGGGATTGTAGACGCTGGAGGCCGGCGGAGTCGTGGCATTGCCGGCGCCGTCGCCGAAGAACACCTGATCGGCAAAGCCCAGCGGCACGCTGTCGGGTCCGGTCCCGCCCAGCACCGGCTGATGATAATTGTCGCTCAGGGTGTATTGGTCGGCGAGGGACTTCAGATAGGGCACATCGCCCTTCTGCATGTTGAAGAATCCCATCGTCTGCCCGGTATCGTGCGGCGTGCCGCCCGGCGCGGTCGAATAGGTCGTGGTGATGGCCGATTGCAGATCGTGCAGGCAGCCGGTCGGATTGCCCCGGGTGACGTGCTCGGCGTCGATCGCGCAATCCATCTGCTGGTACATCTGGAAGAACTGATGGATGGTGTCGCCGGTATAGGCGTCATAGGGCATGGTCGGGCCGGTGATCTGGAACGGTCCCGGCAGCAGGGTGTTGACGTTGGTGAAACGCGTATCCGGACCCAAAGCGTTCGGCAACCCGGTGCCGCCGGTTCCAAACAGAAACTGTTCGGAAGCGGGCAGTCCGGGATCGCCGCCCGGCAGGCCGAGTATGGCGGCAGCCGGCGGGTTTTGCACGCCGCCGAGGTCAGGCGCGGGCAGCACCGTATATAAAGTCTTGTTGGCCGATCCCGAGCTGATGAAATACTTTCCACCATTTGGCGCCGATGCGATCTGGAACTGATGCGCCCGGTCGAAATTTTCGTCGGGTGAACCGTCGGCCTTGATGATGTGTTCCGACAACAGGTTCCGCACCCGCTCATCGTTCGACTTCGGCACGTAGGTGGCGAACAGGTGATCAAAGCTGCGATTTTCGCCGACAATGATGATGACATGCTTGATCGGCGACGCGGTTCCCGTGTGATCCTGATCGGGGCCGTCCGCCGCGCGAACACCTTGCGAAAGTGCAAGGGCCGCCAGCGAAACGCCGAGCAAGCCGAACCTGCGCGTAAGCGCTATTTTTTGCATAGCTTTCTCCTGTTGGATTTTTGAAAATCGAAGCAACAGGTGCGTTGTTATGCCGCGACGATGACGCGCGTTTACCGGTTGCGTGACAGATCAAATGCATTCGCAAGACAGCATCGCCGCCATACAACAAACACGTGGAAAGCTTTTTTTGGAGCCGGGGAATATTCGCCATACTGTCATGAAGTCGAAGAAACCGGATCCGAGCCCTTTCGAGCGAACAGGGTCTGGGCAAGCCGGGCAATTGCCGGACACGGGATCGTCGCGTAGCTTCGCAAGCGACGACGACGGAGTGGGCCATGAGCGATACGATTGATTTGTCAGAGAAGTTGTCGACGTTTTCGGACCGCTGGTCGCCTCGAACCGTCGCGCAATTCAACGAATGCGATGTCATGGTCGTGAAAGTGCAAGGCGAATTTGTCTGGCACAAGCACGATGACACCGATGATTTTTTCCTGGTCCTGAAAGGCGTACTGGATATTCAGCTCCGGGATCGAACCATCACGCTTTCGCCGGGGCAAATGTACATCGTGCCAAAGGGCGTCGAGCATCGTCCCGTTGCCAAGGACGAGGTGCATTTGTTGCTGATTGAGCCGACCGGGACGCCCAATACGGGCGATGCCAAAACCGCCGCGCCGCGCAAGACGGCGTGATCGCATCTGCTTCAGACCGCCTTTTGGCGCGGGGAAACATGACCGAACAACGCCATACGCTTCGAAGCGACGGGATCACCGCGACCATCGCGGCGCATGGCGCGGAATTATGTTCTCTGCAAAACCCGCAAGGGCTTGAACTCCTGTGGCAGGCCGGACCAGCGTGGCCGCGTCATGCGCCGCTGTTGTTTCCCATCGTGGGCCGGCTCAAGAACGACCAGCTGCGGCATCGGGGAAAGGCCTATCCGATGACCCAGCATGGCTTTGCACGGGACCTTCGCTTTGACTGGACGGAACGGGGGCCCGCGTCCTGCACGCTTATGCTGACGGATAATGCGGCGACGCGCACCCGCTATCCTTTCGCGTTTCGGCTCTCGGTCACTTACACGGTGAACGGGTCCGAGCTGAAGGTAGCGCTTGAAATCACCAACACCGGGGACGAAACGCTGCCGGCCTCGATTGGCGCCCATCCCGCGTTCAACTGGCCGTTGCTGCCCGGATTGGCGAAAGAGGCCTACGAGCTAATTTTTTCCAGCGAAGAGCCTTCACCGGTCCGGCGGTTGAAAGACGGTCTCTTGAGCCCAGAGCCGGAGCCAACTCCAATTCGAGGCAAAACCCTCACTCTTTCGGAAACGCTGTTCCATGAAGACGCGATCATCCTGGATCGGCCCGCGAGCCATTCGGTTCGCTACGCGGCCGCGCGTGGTCCGTCGATCGAGCTTGGTTGGAAGGGATTTCGTGAACTCGGAATCTGGTCGAAACCCGCGGGAGCTCCCTTTCTCTGTATCGAGCCATGGCATGGGTTTGCCAGCCCTTTGACGTTTGATGGCGAATTTGCCGACAAACCCGGCGTGATGCACATCGCGCCCGCCGCAACACGATCTCTCGATTATCGAATCCGTATCGGCTAACCCCACCCATGCCGCTCGGCGGTTTGCCTTATGCGCAGAGCGCAGGCGGCCCTCAACTTGAACCACCCGTAGCCTCCGGTTAGGCTCGCCCCAACAAATCCCGGGGGAAACAGCAATGAAACAGCTCAGGATCGGCGACATCACCATCGACGCGGTGATCGAACGCGATGGGCCGTGGCGACGGCCGCAGGATTTCTTCCCGACCTATGATGAGGCCATCTTCAAACATCATCTGCCGTCGATGGAGCCGGAAGTGTTCGACCCGGCGCTCGGCATGATGGTGATTACCTATCAGACGTTTGTGGTGCGGACGCCGCGCCACACCATCCTGGTCGACACCTGCACCGGTGAGGACAAGGGGCATCCGCCGCCGTTCGATTTTCCCGGCAAGGAGCGCTGGCGCAACGAGCTGTTTGCGCTCGGCGTCACTTACGACAAGATCGACTATGTATTCTGCACTCATCTGCATATCGACCATACCGGCTGGAACACCACGCTGCGCGACGGTCGCTGGGTGCCGACTTTCCCGAATGCAAAGTACATCTTTCACAAGAAGGAATATGCGGTTTGGGAAGCGGAGCACGCCAAGGGCGCCAATCCGCCGGGCACGGTATTTCGCGACAACTGCCTGCCGATCGTGGAGGCCGGTCAGGCGCTGCTGGTCGATGACGATTATGCGCTCGACGACACCATCACGCTGACGCCGACGCCCGGGCATTCGCCCTGCCATTGTTGCGTCAATATCTTCTCCCGCGGCCAGCGCGCGGTCGTCACCGGAGACATGATGCACCACATTATCCAGTGCCGTGAGCCGGACTGGTCGCCGCGGGTCGACTGGGATGGCAAGCAGGCGGCAGTATCGCGCCGGAAATTTTTATCCTCCGTCGCCGACACCGATACGCTGATTCTGCCGATTCATTTTCCGACGCCGACCGCGGGTCTGGTCATCGCGGATGGCGATCGGTTCAACTACCGATTCCGGCGCGATTGAGCGCGCCTCTTCTCTTCCTCTCCCCGCTCTTGGCGGGGAGAGGGTAAGGGTTGGGCTGAGGGGCCGCTTATGCGCCCTTTTCGCACTTCGTCATGAAGCTGGTCTTCGCGGCGCCGGCCAGCGGCTTGCCGTCCGAACCGACGGCCTTGGTTGCGCAGGTATCGGCCATGCACTTTTTCATAAACGAGGTCTTCGCCGCGCCGGCGAGGGCCTTGCCGTCCTTGCCGACGGCTTTGCTTTCACAGGTTTCCTGCGCGGCCGCGGAGCCGATCGCAAACGCGGTGAGGATTGCAACCAAGAAAATCCGTTTCATTTTGCTCTCTCCCTAAGCTTATACAGCGTCCGGATTGGACCTTGGAATCCCGGCGCGATCAAGCTCCCAAAGCGCATTTTGCGGACAAAATGCCGGACGGCCTAGGCCCGCTTTCGCCCTTCCGGCCGTGTTCAAACACCCTCTTCGCGCAGCGTCTTAAAATCGGCGCGGGCGCGTCGCACGTCGCGCTGCACGGCACCCAGCGTGCTGCCAACTACGGCGATCGAGAGCACGGCCGCCGCGATGATGTAATATGCCGGCATCAACTTGCTTCCCGTCGCTGCGATCAGCGAGGTTACGGTCAGCGGCGCAAAGCCGCCAAAAACGGTCACCCCGACATTATAGGCGATCGCCATGCCGGTGGAGCGCACCTCGACCGGAAACAGGCCCGCGAGCATCCCGGGCCCCGGGCCCTGCAGCAGTCCGAACACGGCCAGCACCACGAACTGCGCCAGGAACAATCGCCCGAAGCCGGGCGCGGCCAGCACATAGGCGAAGAACGGATAGGAAATCAGCGCGGAGATCGCGGTGAAGAGGAAGAACATCCGGTACGGCCCATAGGTGTCCGCGAGCCAGCCGCCGAGCACACAGGTGCCGATACCGATCGTGGACGTCACGGCGACACCGAGCAAGCCTTGCCATAGCGGCAGATGCAGCTGCTCGACCACATAGGTCGGCAGAAAAGTGTTCCAGATATAAGTGAGCGAGGTGCCGATAATGGTCAGCCCGACGGCGCAGATCAATTGCAGCCAGTGGCGTTGCAGCACCTCGCGAACCGGCGCGCGCACCACGTCCGGTGCTGCTTTCTTGAGCCTCTGATATTCCGGCGATTCGCTCAGGCGATATCGCACATAGAAGCCGAACGGCCCGATCAGCGAGCCGATCAGGAACGGGATGCGCCACGCGCCGTCCTGCACCGTCGCGGGCGTAAAGGTCAGCAACACGAACAGCCCGATGCTCGTCGCCAGCACCCGCCCCAGGGCCTGGGAGGACATCTGGAAGCTTCCGAACGTCATCTTCCGGTTCGCCGGCGCGTGCTCCACCAATAGCGCGGTGGAGCTGGCGAATTCGCCGCCGATCGAAATGCCCTGCACCACCCGCCCGAGCACGACGATGATGGGAGCCGCGATTCCGATCGTGGCGAAGGAGGGCGTGAGCCCCAGCGTCAGCGTGCCGAATGCCATCATCAGGATCAATAGCGAGAGCGCCCGCCGCCGCCCGTAGCGGTCCGCATAGGCGCCGAGCACGATACCGCCGATCGGCCGCACCACGAATCCCACCGCAAAGGTCGCGTAGGTCAGGATCAGCGAAAGATGGCTGGCCGGGAAAAACACCTTGGCGATAATGCTGGCGAAATAGCCGTAAGAGACGAAATCGAACCATTCGAGGCCGTTGCCCAGCACCGATGCGAGCACCACCCGCCGCCGCATGCGGCCTTCCGCGATCGCCGCATCGTCCGCGGCGGCCGGCAGTTTGCCGGAAGCGTCCGGCGGCGTCGAACCGAGAGGCGAGACGAGTGTCATCTTTTTTGGTCCAGCGTTAGTTTGTCGCGCCGTATGTTCGCGCCCGGAAACGTCCTCTTAGCTTATTCAACTGCCGTTGGGAATTTCCCGGTCGCATATCGGCAGGGCCGCACGCCGGAAGGGATTTGCACCTTGCGGGCCTGGCGTTTCGGAACGCCCTTCCGTAGCCGCGCCACATGGCTTAAGAGCAGCCGAAACGTACTCTTTCGGGCTCCCGGGCATATGATTCGTCTTGACAACATCTCCAAGCAGATTGGCCACCAGATCCTCTTTATCGAGGCTTCCGCGGCGCTCCAGAAGGGCGAGAAGATCGGCCTCGTCGGTCCCAACGGGGCCGGCAAGACCACGCTGTTCCGGATGATTG
>Ga0185299_10000506_pt1 | contig 102889 bp, 93 predicted proteins | sample PaiPotPPA55metaG_FD_128002 | JGI IMG/M metagenome (GOLD analysis project Ga0185299, IMG submission 128002) | Iron sulfur acid spring bacterial and archeal communities from Banff, Canada, to study Microbial Dark Matter (Phase II) - Paint Pots PPA... ... | reverse complement strand
AGCCAACGAACTGGTCGTCATAGTGGAAAGTGCCCTTGCGAACGGCCGCCCGAATAACTGCGTTCAGTCCGGGGCAATCGCCACCGCCTGTTAGTATGCCGATCCTCATCGCCTGTTCCTCCCTGGCTGCAATATGGATTTTCCGCCACTCGCGAATAGGAAACCACCCCAAAGACACTACGGGACGCGCGTTCACGATGACACGGAACGATTAGATTATCATTCGTCAGACTCAGGTGAAAGCCGCGTAGGTATCGGAATTTCCAATCTGGATAATCGATTGCGCGGAGTACACACAGTAAACCCCGAGGCCGCGTTATCGGCAGAAATTTCTAGTACACTCGTCGCAACATGCGCGTCATGGGAATTGATTGTGGCACCGAATGCACCGGCTACGGCGTAGTCGAACTCGACACCCGTGACAAATTAGGATGCGTATCGTTCGGCGGTATCCGGCTTTCGCCGCGTGAGCCCTTGCCGAGCCGGCTTTCGACTGTGTTCGACCGTCTGAGCGCGTTGATCCAGGAGTACCAACCGGACCGGGTCGCGATTGAAGATGTTTTTTATTCCGTAAATGCGAAATCCGCGTTAAAACTGGGGCAGGTTCGAGGAGTGGCGATGCTGGCGGCATCGGCGCAGAAAATTCCAGTTGGCGAATACGCGCCTCTAACGATCAAGGCGTCAGTCGTGGGCTATGGCCGCGCCGAAAAAGAGCAGGTGCAACTTATGGTTGCGAGGCTGCTCTGTCTGGATGAAATCCCCGAACCCACCGACGCCGCCGACGCGCTCGCCATCGCCATCTGCGATCTTCATACCCAAGCCACGCTGAGCCGCCAAATGGCCGCGATTGCCGTCAGGATCTGATCCGCTAAGCATTGAGGGATTGAATAATAAAGACGGGAGGGCATGGCTTTAGCCATGCCGTTCCTATGACCCTGAGATTGGGCTTTAGCCCCTCCGGATTCATCGAATTTTGCACAATGCCCTGACATATTCAGTTCATCCGTCACAGACTTTGCTCCATGCTTGCTGCTAAGACGGGAGGGCACGGTTTCCGACCGTGACGGAAAAGCGTCTTACGAAAGCGGCGAGCAATTTCCAAACCACCACCAGACCGCACATCGTTCGGCTCCGGTACTTATTTTGTTAGCGCGAGCACCGCGGGCCGTCGATCACTTTTTCAAACCGATCGGATGGCTCGACTTTTCATCGACACATTGTATGGTTATCGGCGGGAACACAAGTTTTTGATTCACGGGTTCGTCCTGATGCGCGATCACTTTCATTTGTTGTTGTCACCAACGGAAACGACACTGCCGCGAGCAATGCAGTTCATTAAGGGAGGATTCTCCTACCGCGCGAAAAAGGAATCGGGCGTAAATCTTGAGATTTGGGAACGCGGATACGTAGATCATCGCATTCGAGATACGAATGACTATCGCCGGCACATTGAATACATCGACCAAAATCCGGTGAGAGCGGGGATAGTCACTCGCGTCGGAGATTACGCCTATTCGTCCGCACATCCGAGCTTCGCGTTAGATCCGCCCCCTGACGGGCTGAAGCCCGCTATCTCGCTGGTCGGTTGAACGGCACGGCTGAAAGCCGTGCCCTCCCGTCTTGTCAGTCATTGGGCGAATGTCGCATCACCCGCGTTCAATCGCCACTGATTTCACCACCACATCTTTATTCGGACGGTCGTTGCGGCCCCGCGGAACGTTGACGATCTTCTCGACTATGTCCTGACCTTCCACCACCTCTCCGAAGATGGTGTGCTTGCCGGTTAGCCACTGAGTAGGGGCCGCCGTAATAAAGAACTGCGAGCCATTGGTATTCGGACCAGCATTGGCCATTGCCAGCTTGCCGGGCGCGTCGAACTTGTGGGTCGAGTTTTTAGTCTCGTCTTCAAACTGATATCCGGGGCCGCCAAAACCCGTGCCAGCCGGGTCACCGCCCTGCACCATGAAATTCGGAATCACACGATGAAAAATCGTTCCGTCATACAGACGGTCGGAGCTTTTCTTTCCCGTGCTGGGATGCTTCCACTCGCGTTTGCCTTCGGCGAGGTCGGTGAAATTCTGCACTGTCTTGGGCGCGTCCTTTTCAAAAAGGCGGCACACGATTGTGCCTTCAGAGGTGTTGATAGTTGCATAGGTGCCGGGCTGGCGTGCCATGTATGAATCCTTTCGAGAAAGTTATGACGGAACAGATTGGATCATGGAATCATCGGATCACTGAATCAATTCGCCGTCGACCCGGCTTTCAATGCTTCAATCCCTAAATGATTCGATGAATCAATTCTTCTTACTGCTGCTTACTGGTTTTCGGCGCTGCCGGTTTGGGCGCTGGTTTGTGTGTGGTCCCATGTACCGGCGCATGTGTTGTACCCGCATGGAGGATCGTTATCTTGACGATCTTCGGCGGATCGTTGGGGCGGTCATTTCCGTTGCGAGGCATGCGCGCGATCTTCTTTACCAGCTCCACGCTGGCATCGTCGCATTGCCCAAAGATGGTGTAGCCACCGTTCAAACTCGGATACGCAACTTCCGTGATGAAAAACTGCGAACCGTTGGTGTCGGGGCCGGCGTTGGCATAAGCCATGCGCCCCGGGCGGTCGAACTGCAGGTCGGGAGAAGTCTCGTTTTTGAATTTGTATCCGGGATCGCCCATGCCGGTGCCCATCGGGTCTCCGCCCTGAATCATAAAGTCCGGTATAACGCGATGGAAAATGGTTCCGTTATAAAGTGAAACCCCGTGCATTTTGCGGCCACTAGCGGGGTTCGTCCAATCCTTGGTGCCGCGCGCCAGGCCGATGAAGTTTGCAACTCCAATCGGCGCCTTGTCGGGAAAGAGTGTACAGGTCAATTTGCCGGCCGTGGTATCAATGATCGCCGTGGGCGGCCCAGCAGAAGCCGATGCTGCAGGTTTCTTCGGCGCAGGTTTCGCGGCTGGTTGAGACGTTTGCGATACGAGCTGCAGGGAAGAAAAGACAATCAGAACAGTAAGCAGTTTGCGCATTGTTGCTCCTGGCATGAAAAGCTGGCATGAAAAACAGAAATAGCATTGTACGACAGCGAAGGCTTTAACCAACATAGGGATGCAGAGTACACAGAGGAGCAAAGCCGGGGACCTTTGTGGCTCTGGACCTTAGGCGGAAAGCAAAGCGGCGGTCGCGAGCTGAATGCAGGTCTCGAGTCCCTGATCGGTATCGACCGTTGTTTTCGGAAACGTGATCTCCTCGAAACCCACTTTGACCTTCAGGTACAAATCAAAATCCCGATTTGCCGCCGGATGACTGGAATCGTTGCGCAGCCGCCGACGCGCAGTGTCTTCGCTGCAAGTGCACTCCAGAATCCGCCAGGGCTGGCCGATGGCTTCGGCGAATCCGGTAGCTCGTTTCAACTGATAAGTTCGCGAGAAAGTGCGGCCGTCCAAAAATACGATCCGCGCCGGATCCTTGCGGAAAATGTATCCGGCAACCTTGAGCATGACTGCCATGCAGAAGTCATCTTGCTCGGTCGAATACTCTATGTCTGGCGGGGAGAACAGCGCGGCCCGAACCTGATCTTTATCGATTACCGTGCCGCCATGCTCCGCGGCCAGCGCCCGGCTGAGCGTGCTTTTGCCGGTGCCGGGCAGGCCAGCCATCAGAATCAGCATGCGATGAGAATAGCTCAGGATTCAGCGCTCAGCAGAAAAGCCCTGTCACTCGGGTGAGCGACAGGGCCCAATAATCGAATCCGACTGTTATTGCGAGAGGCCAGAGTCCGACAAACCAACCATGGTGATCTCAGAAAGAGTTCTGTTCACGTCTTGCTGTTCGGCCAGCATCCGGTTCGCGCGCCATTGATCGTAAGCGCCTGCAACCATGATGTGGAAGCACCACTGCCGGCGTTCTTCTTCTGGCTCAACCAATCCCATTTCCTTCAGGGGACGGAGATATTCTTCCATCCACTTAACCTGCGGCTTGGTCATGCCTCGGCGCTGGAGGTCAACTGTGAGTCCAGCAAGGTGCGATGAAGCGGTTTCACCCTTTTCGGGAGCGGCATTGCGATTGTGGCGGCGAAGTTTTTTCTGGACCAGCACGGTGCGAACTGCCGAGTTCACCTGTATCTGTTGATGAAATTCTTTGTAATAGGCCTCGCTGAGATCAGTCACAAAATCAAGCGTCCAGGTGCGGCAGTAACGCCGCGCAGGGTCAAGCGACGGTTGAATGCGAAGCGTCTCGCCAGGAACGATCTGAACCAGGTCTCCGCTGGCTTTCAGCCTCTCTAGCTGCTTATCGTCATAAATGCGCGGAAGGTTTAGCCGGTCGATCTCTTCATTCTGTAAAAGAAGAGATTCATGCGACGGCCTGAACGCTGGATGCCATGGAATGCGATGAATGCGGTGCATCCGGTGGTACCGCGGCGGCACAATGGGCCGAACCGCAAATGCCTGACAGCTCATGACCAGAGTGGCGAAAAAGACGATAGCGCGTTTCTGAATTCTCATCGGCGGACTTGGCAGAATGCGTTCCAGGCGTTCATTCTATGATAGTTCCTGAAAAATCCAAGCGCAAAAGTAAAAACTGAACGGTTACCTTGGACTCATCACCTGTAACTCCTGCTGATTACCTCCAATTACTCAGAGTGTCTTCCGCCTATTCAGTTGCAGGTAAGATGCCGTTCCAAGTAGCTGGAGCTGCCGACAAACATCTTCTTTTAATTCAGCGCCCCCCGGCCGGAAGCCCGCGCACTCCCCGGCCATCGGAGTGTTCAGAGGACTAAGAAAACCTAAAAGTGGCAAAAGTTTTCGGTCACGTTACGATAAAGTGTCATAGGTAATGTCGCCCTGAAGCTACGTTCCATTCAAGGAGATCTGCCCCTGAGGTCCTCCGATCTACCCACAAAAGACGGCGATTAAGGGAAGAAAGCTGGAGGAGTCGGGCGACGAATGGTTTCGGTGGAGCTCCCAGTTCAGCGCCGGAATAGGTCTCCGAGCGCCTGCTTCATCACTGCGCCGCCGACCTCCGAGATGGACTGGGTCAGTGGAATATCCTTGGGGCAAGCCTCCACGCAGTTCTGCGCGTACCCGCACTCCTGGATTCCGCCATCGCCCATCAGCGCTGCGAGCCGCTCGCGCTTCAAAGCAGCGCCAGTCGGGTGGGTGTTGAAGAGCCGGACTTGCGAAATCGTGGCCGCGCCCACGAAGCCGGTGTGCTCATTAAATTGTGGGCAAACTTCCATGCAAATGCAGCATGAAATGCAACGCGAGAGCGGATATGCCTCTTCCTGCTGCTGCATTGTGACACGCGGGCCGGCGCCGAGATCATAAGTGCCATCGACCGGTACCCACGCGTTTACGCGTTTCAGGTTTTCGAAAATAACGCTGCGATCGACGGCAAGATCGCGCAACACAGGAAATTTCGACAATGGCTCGAGACGAATGGGCTTTTCGATGTTATCTACCAGCGTTGAGCAGGCCATACGCGCCTTGCCGTTGATCAACATGGCGCAGGAGCCGCAGACTTCTTCCAGGCAATTCGAATCGTAGGTGATTGGTGTAGTCGGCTTGCCTTCTCGCGTGACTGGGTTGCGGGCTATCTCCATCATCGAGGAGATCACGTTCATTCCTGAATGCCAGGTCAGCTCGAACTCCTCCCAACGAGGGCTAGCATTAGGCGAATCCTGGCGGCGGACTTTGAACAGAACGGTTTTATCAGCCATGAGGTTCTGAAAACATTTTACGTGATGTCATTCCAAGCCGCCGCGGGCGGTCGCGAATCCGCAAATTTGGCATTTCTGCCGCCCGCTGTATATGCTGTCGATCAGTGGCTTCAATTATGGCTCGTACTGTTGCTCGACCTATCGCCCGCGAGGGTACGCTGGGCTCCCGTCAGGAGATTCTCCGCGCCGCTGCCCGACTGTTCCAGCAGCAGGGCTATGACGCGACCTCGATGAACGACGTTGCCGCAGCATTGAAACTGAGCAAGGGCGGGCTGTACCACCACTTTCAAAGCAAAGATGAAATCTTATTCAACCTGATGAGCCATGCTATGGACATCACCGAGGAGCGCGTAATCGCTCCGGCGAAGCTGATTCCTGATCCGGAAGAGCGTTTGCGAACCGTAATTCGCCGGCACATTGCGGTTGTCTTGAGCGAACGCGACCGCGAGATCACGGTCATGCTGCACGAAAATCATCCGCTGTCGCCGACCCTGCGCAAACGAATCAACTCCCGCAAAAAGGATTATGTGCATTTTCTTGAAAACCTGATTGGCGAAGTCCAGCGCGCCCGCGCGTCAAACGGCACCGTGACGCCACGTGCGGCCGCATTTGCGCTGCTTGGCATGATCAACTGGATTTACCAATGGTATCGCTCGAACGGTAGCTTGCAGGAAGACAGCCTGGCGCAGCAATACACCGAGATTTTCTTTCAAGGCGCACTCGCGTGAGCGAGATACGGCATATTGCAGAACTGCTCCGGAGTCTCGGCAACAAGCGCTACCACGAATTCCTCCGTGTTCCCGCGATGAGCGCTGGTCTTTATGTTCTACCTGTCGGTGCCACTGACAATCAAACTCCTCACAAGGAAGATGAAATTTATTACGTGGTTCGCGGCAAGGCGAAGATGCAGCTGGGCAGGGAAGAGCGCTCAGTCCGCGAAGGCGATGTAATCTTTGTCGAGAGAAACTTAGATCACCGCTTCTTCGACGTTGCGGAAGAACTGGCGCTCCTGGTGATCTTCGCTCCGGCGGAGAGCAGTTAGACGAGGGCCAAGCCCGCCAAGAAACCTAATGCCTCACCTCGCGGCAGGCATCGCGTAGTAGCCTTCTTTGGCAGTTACGTCCACGCACGGCCGAATTGACGATCGCTTACAACTCGGCCGATCCACAAGAACCTCGACCTCATTATGCTGCCCGACCGTCGGCTCATGTGAAATGTATCCGAGCGTGTATTGATTGCGCGCATCGCCCATCAGACGTGAATAAGCATCTTCCAGCCCGGTGCGCGTGAGTTCATTAAAAACTTCGCCGCCAGTTGCATTGGCATATTTAGGAAGAATGTCGCTATAGCCGAAGCGTGGGAGATGAAGCCGCTCAACTTTGTTGTAAATCGGAATCGCGCTGCCGCCGACTCCCACTGCATAAACCATGATGTTATTGCTCAGGAGCACTTTGAGCACGTCGCGATAGCTGGCATTGCTGCGATATTCACGGCCATCACTGATGATGAAAATTACTTTGCGGCGCTCCCGCGGGCGTTTAGAAAGATCGAGCGCGGCTTTCAGAAGAGCGTCGTTCAAGACGTGCGATTCCTGCTGGGACGAGGTGGCAACGATCGCCGAATTGGGATCGACCGGCATGTTATTAACCGTGGGCCCCTGCGGCCCGAATGGACCATCAACCACCGGTGGTCCATTATTTCTGCCGCTCGCAGTAGCCAAGTGGGTGAAAGTGTCGGTCAGCTTCTGGCCGACGGCGGTCCAACCGGAGATCTGGCCGACGACGTTGCTGTAGCTGTAAATCGAGACTTCGTCAAACGGGCTGAATACCCCCTGCAGAGCGGGAAACGTGTGGTTCACCTTCTCTACGTCGACGTCCTTCATTCCCAAATCGAAGATGACGGCCGCTGAAAGGGCAAAGGGGTCGCTGGTAAAAAAATTTAAAGTCTGCTTCTTTCCGTTTTCCCGGACACTAAAGTCTTTGGGAAGAAGGCCCCCGATCAGGTGACCGGATTCATCCTTAACGGTGACGGGCACCATCACCTGGTTCACGTTGGTGACTATCTTGAATAGCTGTTCTTGCGTGTCGCTGTCGGCACCGGCAGTAGCGCTTCCTTGCGGAACGGTTTTCACGTTCAGCGGCGGACGCGGTCCCGCTGACTGCTCGTCGGCAGGCGCTTCCCGAGACAACGGCTCATTCGCGGCTGGCGCCTGACCTGCCGGCTGCTGCGGTGCTGGCGCGGGCTGCTGCTCGGAACCTGGTGTGGCCGGTAATTGTGGCAGGGCTGCAGGCGGTTGCACCGTTGACGGTGCGTCCGGAATATTCTGCCTCTGCTGATTTGGGTTCTGTGCGGGTTTTTGTTCTTGGGACTGGGCCGGGGCGGGAGGCGCGGCGTCCTGCGAATTCCCAGTCGAACTTTGCCTGCCCAGAACAACTGAAGGCGCAATCCCGAACGCGCCAACTACCAGAAACCACATTACCAATCGTCTCAGCAACGAAGTCCCCCGAAGAAAGTTCTGGCTATTGGGATGCGTAGGCCAGCAGGTTTGGTGCATCTAACCGCAGAGAAGTAGACTACCAGAAACCATAGGAACTCAACTTATGCGGTCGGTGTTTCATTTCAGGATATTTTGTATCCAACTTCTGCTCCTCGGCTTGGCCTTCGGAGCGCAGCTCGCCATGGCCCAGGACGTCCAGATGGTGCCCGACCAGCAGGACCGTGAAGCAGCGGAAAAGGCCCAGTCTCAGAAGGACACTAAGGACGCGGACGAGCAGTCGGTCACGACTTTCAAAGCCAACACGAATGTGGTCCAGCTCTTCTTCAACGTGAAGGACAAGAAGGGCGGCCTAATTGGAAATCTGCCGAAGGACGCGTTCGAAGTCGCCGAAGATGGCAAGCCCCAGACGGTAAAGTATTTTTCTGCGGAATCCCAATTGCCTCTCACCTTGGGAATTCTGATTGACTCCAGCGCCAGTCAGGAACGCGTCTTGACCATGGAGCAAGAAGTTGGCGGCGCGTTTCTCTCCCAGATCCTGCGCGAAAAGGACATGGCGTTCGTGATGGACTTCAATATCCGGGTCAGCCTTGTTCAGGATTTCACTAGCAGTGCCCACCGTCTCAAGGCAGCCTTGAATAGCGTGAAAATTGACAGTGGCGGACAAGCCAGTCTGCCTGGCATCCCCGGTCAGGGTGGCGGGCCGGTTCCGACCGTCGGCGTACCCAAAGGGACGCTGCTTTACGACGCCGTGTATCTCGCCTCACACGATGAAATGGCGCAGCAGGTTGACCGGAAGGCGATGATCCTGCTCACAGACGGCGAAGACCAGGGCAGCCAATACAAGCTTAGAGACGCAATCGAGGCGGCCCAGAAAGCCGACACAATTGTGTATGTCCTGCTTTGCGCTGATCGCGGATTTTACGGCTTTGGTGGTTACAGCGGCGATAGTGAGATGAAAAAGTTAACTGCTGAGACCGGCGGACGACTAATAGAAGTCGGGAACAAGACAGAGAAGCTCAAAGCCGCTTTTGATCAGATATCAGAGGAGCTTCGCAGCCAATACAACATTGGATATGTTCCTACGAATTCAGTAAAGAACGGCGGCTTCCGCAAAGTGCAGATTCGATCGAAAGATGGCTACAAAATTCAAGCGCGCAGCGGATATTTTGCCGTTCCGGAGAAAGATTAGTCCCGCTATGTTTCGATTCGATTGAGCGATGATTCCCGGTTGGGCTTGATCGCAGGATTTGGGTTTCCTTCGTGGTTAACGCCTTAAAGTGGTTGATGCCTTAAATGCCGAACTGGCTCAATGTCCTCAATTCTGAAGTCGTCGCTTGCGTGCGATGCCCCAGACTAGTTGTTTATCGCGAGCAAATCGCGCGTGAAAAGCGGCGGGCCTACAAAGACTGGGAATACTGGGGCAAGCCGGTTCCGGGCTTCGGAGATCCCAACGCCCGCGTGCTAGTGATTGCTCTTGCGCCAGGAGCGCATGGATCTAACCGCACTGGTCGCCCGTTCACCGGAGATTCTTCCGGGAATTTCATGTATCCGGTGTTGTACGAAACCGGCTTCGCTAATCAACCCACCGCCACGAAGCGCGACGATGGCCTCGTTCTCAAAAATGTGTACATTACCGCTGCGGCGCGCTGTGCTCCGCCGGACAACAAGCCTCTGCCGGAAGAGCTGGCGAATTGTGCGGCATATCTGGATCGCGAGCTGGACGGATTGAAAAAAGTAAAGCTCGTGGTTGCGCTCGGCAGAATTGGCTTTGATGCTTACCTGAATTATTTGAAGCGGCGCGGCGTGCTCGATCGGAAGACTGGTTTTCGCTTCCAGCATGGCGCAAAATACACCACGCCCGACAGACGCACACTGCTGGTTTCGTATCATCCGTCTAACCAGAACACGCAAACCGGCAAGCTCACACGCAGCATGTTCCTGGAGATTTTTAAAGAAGCAGCAAGACTAGCCGATCAGTGAATTGGCGGTTCTGGTATCGCCCGATGCATCATCGCGGAAACATCAACTGGAATTCGGGGCAGATCCCGCCTCGGCTCAGAGTCCGATGAACACGGGCTCTGGTTCGAGCTTAATACCCCACTCCTGATCCACCCGCTTCTGTATCTCGTCTTTCAGTGCTAGTATTTCGCTGGCGCTTGCGCCTCCGCGATTCACCAGCGCGAGAGCGTGCTTGCTGGAAATTCCCGCGTGTCCTTTAACGTACCCTTTTGAGAATCCGGAATTCTCCACCAGCCACGCTGCGGATATTTTCTTCTGCCGCGACAAAGCCGGGTAGCTTGGCACCTTTAAGTTTCGCTCCTCAGCCCTTCGCATGAGTTCATCAAACTGTCCCGCCGCAAGCACGGGATTCTTGAAGAACGATCCGGCACTCAGGCTGTTAGGGTCGCCGGCCGTAATCAGCATGCCTTTGCCGGCGCGTATTTTCAGAACGGCTTCACGCACTTCGGAAAGCGCCGGCGCTTCATTGCGGCCGGCAAAATATCTCTGGAGGTCCGCGTAAAGCAGGCTCGGTGCGCCGCCGGCTCGGACCTCATACGTCACCCGCAGAATGATGTAACGTCCGCGCTCTCGCGTATTGAAAATGCTGCTGCGGTAGCTGAATTCGCAGTCTGTGGCGTCCATCTCGCGCACCTGTTTGTCGGCAAGATCGAAAACCAAAACCGAGGCGATGGTCTGCGAAACTTCCTGGCCATAGGCTCCGACGTTCTGCACCGGAGTCGCACCAACGCTTCCCGGAATTCCGCTCAGGCATTCCACCCCTGCGCAATGTCGCGTGACGCAAAACGCAACGAACGCGTCCCACTCTTCTCCGGCGCCCACAATAAGCCGGATCGTCTCCCGCTCATGATTGTGGTCAATCCCTGAAATCCCGATCTGCAGCACCAGACCCGGCCAGCCATCATCTGAGATCAAGACATTACTGCCTCCACCTAGCACGAAAAAGGGGAGCTTCTTCTCGTCAGCGAAAGCTACAGCAGCTTGCACATCCTCGATCGCCTGAGCGCGTAAAAAATATCGCGCCCGCCCACCAACGCGCAAGGTAGTCAGAGGCGCAAGTGCGATGTTCTCCTGAATTTTCATTCGAGCGGTTTCCGGGACCTGGCACAGGTTTACCACACGCCAAGCGAAGCACAGATTGTAAATGGATCGGGCGCGCGGCTAGGCTTGCGTGAACATGTCTTTCATCTTGCCGAGGATGGAACTGCGCTGCGGCTTATTCTCCACCTGCGTAATGCCTTGCAATTCCTGCAGCAGTTCGCGCTGGCGTTTAGTGAGCTTGGTGGGCGTCTGGACGCGCACTTCAACGAACAAGCTTCCTTTGCCGTGACCATTCAGCACTGGAACGCCTTTACCGCGGAGCTTCAGAATAGTTCCAGATTGAGTGCCTTCAGGAATTTTCAACGTTTGCTCGCCTTCGAGAGTGGGTACTTGAATTTCCGTGCCAACTGCCGCCTGAGTAAATGAAATCGGAACTACACAGTAAAGGTCATTGCCTTGACGCTCGAAGAACGCATGTTCCTTCACACGAAGAACCAGATACAAATCTCCGGGAGGCCCGCCGTGTACGCCGGCTTCGCCCACCCCTGTAAAGCGAATACGAGTTCCGTCTTCGACACCCGCAGGAATCTTCGCATCAATCGTTTTCTGCTGGACCACGCGACCTTCACCCCGGCAGTTTGTGCAAGGGTCGCTGATGACACTTCCCGCACCGTGACACGTTGGGCAAGTGCGTGCGATGCTGAAAAAGCCCTGCTGATATCTGACTTGTCCGCGACCGGCACAGGTCCGACAAGCTGCGGGAGCTTTGCCCTGCGCGCTTCCTGAGCCATGGCAGTTCTCGCAAAGTTCATGCTTGCGATAAGTGATCGTCTTTTCGGTACCGAAGGCTGCTTCTTCGAACTCAATGGTGATGTCTTCCCGCAGGTCCGCGCCACGTTGCGAACGGGTGCGGCGGCCCGAACGGTCTCCGCCAAAGAGATCGCCAAATCCGAAAAACTCGCCAAAAATGTCGCCGAAATCCTGGAAGACAGAGGCGTCAAATCCGCCACCGGGGCCGGCAGCGCCTACGCCAGAATGACCGAAGCGGTTATACATTTCCCGCTTCTCAGTGTCAGCGAGTACCGCATAAGCTTCGCTGCATTCCTTGAATTTTTCTTCCGCGTCCGGATTGTTAGGGTTGCGGTCGGGATGGAACTGAAGCGCGAGCTTTCGATAGGCACTCTTGATTTCCTGGTCAGTCGCCCCACGCTGCACGCCCAATATTTCGTAGTAATCTCTTTTTACGCTCGGCAAGGTTCTCTCTTTGGCGCCTCTTGTTTTGGTTTTGAAATCAGCGACGCGAATTCCGCGCCACTTTCACCATGGCTGGACGCAGCAGCCGGTCTTTCAATTTGTATCCGCGCTGTAACTCTTCGAGCACCTGTTGGTCATCTGCATCTTCGGTATCGACCATTTCTATGGCCTCGTGATAACGAGGATCGAACTGCTCACCTCGGGCCGAAACCGGTTTTACTCCGAGCTTCGACAGCGCATCCACTAACTGCTTATGGATTAATTCAACGCCGGAATGGAACTCTGATTTCTCAGGAGATGTCTGTAGTGCCCGGTCAAAACTGTCGAGAACTGGGATTATTGTCTTGATCGTATCCACCAGCGCGTAATCGCGAAAATCCTGCTGCTCTTTTGCGGCGCGCTTGCGGGCGTTATCGAACTCAGCCTGCATGCGGGCCAGTCGATCCACCAGGGAGTCACGCTCGGCACGCAGTTTTTCTAGTTCGGAATCGCGCTCCGAAGTCGACTGGACCGGTGCACCGGTGTCTTCGCCCGCTGGTAGCTCGTGATCGATATCGAGATGTTGATCTTCAACTTCGGTTTTTCCGTTTCGTGCCATAACTTTCACTCAGATTCGTTAAGAATTTTGTCGAACAACCGCGCGATGTATGAAACCGCGGTTATTGTGTTTTGGTAGTCCATCCGCGTAGGACCAAGCACGGCGAGCGATCCCATTACTTCGCCGCCGACTCGAGCGGGGGTGCCAATTAAAACCAGATTGCGCATCGATGGCGTGGCTTCGTCCAGCCCAATTACCACGCGTACTGCTTCCTGCTTGGCATCGAGATACGCGCCAAGTAGCTCAACCAGCTTTTGTTTCTCGTCCAGCGCCTGCAGCAACTCCTGCAACCGCTTTCGATCCTGTTCGCCGGCAACCAGGTTGGCCGTGCCTTCTATGAATACGACCTGCGCCGATTCGTCGCCCGACAAGACTCCTTGCTTATAAATCTGCTCGACTGAAGTCATCAGCCGATCGTATTCGCTTCGCTCTTTTTCCAGCCGGTGCGCAATTTCGTGTCGAACCTTCTCCAGTGTCCATCCGCGAAAATTGTCATTGATGTAACGTGCTGCGGCATCCAGGTCCGCCTGAGGCAAATCCAGCCGCATCAGCCGATCGCGGACCAGTCCGGATTTTGTCACCACAACCGCCAGGACCTTCTGATCACCCAATCGCGAGAAGTACACGTGCTCCAGCGCGTTCTTTGGACCGCTCGCGGCCACCGCGACTCCTACGTTTCGCGAGATTAGCGACAGCACATGCGATGTGCGCTCCATAAATTCTTGAACGTCAGTCACCCCTTGCAGCGAATCCTGAATGATGCCGGCATCGGTCTTCGATATCTGCGTTTTGCCGCTCAGTTGCTCCACATAGTAGCGATACGCGGCGGGGCTGGGCACGCGCCCGGCGGAGGTGTGAGGCTGTTCCAGGTATCCCGCGTCGACAAGATCTGCCATAACATTGCGGATCGTGGCCGGACTAAGCCCCTCGCGGCTGCCGCGCGAAAGCATGCGCGATCCAACCGGCTCACCGGTCGAGATGAACGTCTCGACGATTGCGGTCAAGATCTCGCGCTCGCGGTCCCCAATATTTTGCCCAGCTGACATACTCTTATTCTACCTGTGCTCCTGCTTCTTCTAACATTTTGCTGATGCTCGGTAACAACTTGGGAAACAGCAGGTTACGTTCGGTCCTAGGCCATCACCATCTAGCTGGATAACCCCACTCCCAACCTGCTTATTATTAGATGAGGGTCTCTGCCTATTGGATTTGAATGACTCCCTCGGGCGCTGCGGCCTTGATCTGCTCGACCCGCTCAGCGACTCGGTGTGCAAACTCAAAAAGAGCCTTGGCGTGCGGAGACGATTCTCCTTCGAGCACCGCCGGTCGTCCTTCGTCTCCGGATTTGCGGATCTCCGGATCCAATTGAATACTGCCAAGAAAATCCACACCAAACTGGCGCGCGGTCTTTTCAGCTCCCCCACGCGAGAAGATATCAATTTCGTTATGGCAGTGCGGGCAGACAAAGTAGCTCATATTTTCGACCATGCCCGCGATGTCTACTTTCATCTGACGAAACATTTCAATCGCCTTGCGTGCATCCTGCAACGAGACATCGGAAGGTGTAGAAACCACGATGGCCGCGGTGAGCGGAACCGTTTGAATCAACGACAAAGCCACGTCGCCGGTTCCGGGAGGTAAATCGACGATCAGGTAATCAAGCGCGCCCCACTCCACCGAGCCCAGAAACTGCCGAATGATCGAGTGCAGCATCGGGCCGCGCCAGATCAACGGCTTGTCTCCAGGATTGAGCAGGCCAACGGAAATTACTTTCAATCCGTGTACGTCGAGCGGCACAATTCGGTTTTCACCCATGACTTTCGGCTGCGCGCTGGTCCCGAGCATAAGCGGAACGTTGGGTCCGTATACGTCGGCATCGAGCAGACCGGTTTTATGGCCCATTTTGGCCAAAGCGAGTGCCAGGTTCACCGCCAAGGTGGTCTTGCCAACGCCTCCTTTGCCGGAACCCACGGCGACGATGGCATCAACTCCGGGCAGCGGTTGAGGTCCGGGCGGAGCCTGTCCCGGACGAGGGGGCATATGTGCATTCAAGAGATCACCTGGAAGGAAAAGTCCAAGTTTGATTATACGGGTAAGGCTTACGCGGGCGCGAAGCGGAACAAGATCCTTGCTGCTGGGACTTGGGCCAAAAAGCGAGGGCCGCAACTCTGTTTCTGAGTCGCGACCCAAAGACCTTCGCCGTGGGCGACCTTACTTGCCTGCGCCTGCCGCCATTACCTTTGGCATGTCAGGCCTCGAGGCTTTTTCTTGCTTATCGGCCGGGGCCAGTTGCACGCTGCCGCGAAGCAACGCGCCATCTTCCACGCTGATGCGCCGGCTGATGATGTCACCGGTGAGCGAGCCTTCGCTGCGGATATCCACGCGATCGCTGCATTCGATGTTGCCGGTGACTTTGCCCATAATCACAACATCGCGCGCCACAATGTTGGCCGCGACCACGCCATTGCGTCCCACGGTTACGCGATGATCTTTGAATGAGACTGTGCCTTCAATGCGGCCATCAACGTATAGCGACTCACTGCCGCTGATCTCGCCCTTGATCACCAGCGTGCGTCCGATGGTGGCCTGCTCGATCGGCGAAGTTACGGTCTTCACCGGCGCAACCGGGTTGAGAGTTGAGGGCGTGACTTGCGGCCTGGGAGCGTTGTCCGTGGAATGCAGCATTAGACCCTTCCTTAGTAATTTAATGTCCGCGCGTCGCGGAGAGATTCGGTAACTGTGACTATGGCACAGGATTACCTAAGTGCGGCAGGTTACGGGAGATGTAGTACGGCCGGGTTGTACCTCGGCGCAGGGATTTTTCGCGGTCGTCGCGATCAGAGTTTGTCGCTGGTTGTTTCCAACTCTTGCCCGATTTGCTCCCACTCCGCGGTACGTTCCTGCAGTTCAGTTCGAGATTGATGCAGCTCTTGCGTAAGACGTGTTGTCTCTTCTGCGCTGACGAAATTCTGCAGTGAGCTCTCGCAAGCTGCGACCGCCGACTCCAGGTTGGAAATCTGTTGCTCTAATTTCTCAGCTCGCTCTTCCATCTGCTTGCGCTTGATCGGATTGATGCGTTTTACCTTGTTCTCGGTGACCGGTGCCGAACCTCCATTACCATTCGCCGAGGATGAAACGGGGGTTGTGGTTGCGACCGACTCCTGCAATTTCGCCGCCCCGCCCTGTTTGCGCCAGAGGAAGTCTTCGTAATTTCCAGGATAAACTTCGACCTTGCCGCTGCCAATTTCGAAAACGCGCGTAGCCAGCTTGTCGATAAAGTAACGATCGTGCGAGACGAACACCACGGTTCCCGTGTAGGCACTCAAAGCGTTCAACAGAATGTCTTTGGCGCGAATGTCGAGATGGTTCGTGGGTTCGTCGAGCAACAGAAAGTTTGCGGGATGCAGCAGCATTCGCAGCAGGGCATAGCGGTTTCGCTCTCCACCGGAGAGCACGCCGATGCGCTTGAATACATCGTCTCCGGAAAATAGAAAACAGCCGAGCAAATTGCGCAAATCTGTTTCGCGTGACGAAGGCGCAACCTTGCCGAGGTCGTCGAGAATCCGCTGTTCGTGGTCCAGTTCTTTGTACTGGTCCTGCGCAAAATAATCCAGATGAACGTTGTGGCCTAAACTATATTGCCCTTGAGTCAAGGGTTCGATGCCTGAGAGCAACTTGATCAGCGTGGATTTGCCCGCGCCGTTCACTCCTACGAGCGCGATGCGGTCGCCGCGCTCAATCATGAAATCCACATTTCGAAATACTTGTTTCTCTCCATAGGATTTGGCGACTCCGGCAAACTCCGCCACAATCCGCCCGCTTGGTTTCGGCTGAGGAAAAGAAAAATGAATTGTTTTCTCTTCCTCGGGCAGCTGAATGCGCTCCATCTTCTCCAGTTCTTTGATTCGGCTTTGCACTTGCTTGGCCTTGGTGGCCTGGTAGCGGAACCGATTGATGAAGACCTCAAGCTGCTCAATGCGCTCCTTCTGGTTGCGGTATGCGGCCTCCAGTTGTTCTCGCCTTTGAGTTTTTTGCGAAAGATATTTTTCGTAATTCCCGCTATACGTCCAGATCTTTTTGTTCCAGATCTCGACAATTCGATTTACGGTGACATCCAGAAAATAACGGTCGTGCGAAATCAGGACTAGCGCGAAAGGATAATCGGCAAGATATTGCTCCAGCCAATTCCGCGACTCAAGATCGAGGTGATTGGTTGGCTCATCGAGCAGCAGAAGATTGGGTTTTTGCAGGAGTAATTTCGCCAGCGAAATGCGCATTTGCCAGCCGCCGGAAAATTCATCCGTCTGGCGCTTCCAATCCTCCGGCCCGAACCCTAATCCGGCAAGCACAGCTCCCACTTGCGCCTCGATGGCGTAGCCGTCATGCACTCGAAACTCGTGTTCAATCTGATGATAGCGTTCCGCCACTTGCTCATACTCGGCGGACGTATGATCTATCTCCGACATGCGCGTAGTCAGTTGCTCCAATTCCCGCTCCAGGTCGCGCAGCCGCGAGAAGACTGACATACATTCGGCGAAGACCGTGCGCCCGGTAAGTGTGAGCCCATCCTGCGGCAGATAACCGGCCGTGATCCCTTTCGCTACTGAGACGCTGCCGTAATCCAGCGTCTCCGCACCGGCAAGAATTTTCAAGAATGTCGATTTGCCGGTGCCATTTGCGCCCACCAGGCCGACCCGGTCTCGTGGCGTGATCAGCAGATCAGCGCCGTCGAACAGCAGTTTGTGCCCGTAGCGTTTTCCGGCAGAGTTGAGTTGAATCATCGGTCTACTTCAATGTTCTCATGAAGCGGAGGTTGCAGCAGGATGGAGTTCTAAGGCCCGGCTTAGCTTACGTACTCGCGCTCGAGCGTACGCATGCTGTGAAGGATGGTGGAGAGAACGCTCTCGTCTCCAGTCGAGGTGTTGATCATAACGTGGTAGAGCGATCGCGTGGGCCAATCCGCCCCGAAATAATGCTTTACGAAGAGAATGCGTTCCCGGTCCACGGTATCGACCAGGTCTTCCGCATCACTCCGGCTCTTACCAAGACTTTGAATTCTCCGTAGTTTTTCCTCGCGCGGTGCATACAGAAAGACATGGAATGTGTCCTCTCGCGACCGCAGGAAATAGGGCGCCCCCCGGCCGACTATAACGCAATTTCCCTGTTCCGCCAGGTTGTGCATGACCTCTTCACCTACTTCAACCATGCGGTCCGGGCCGAAAGGTTGGTGCGAGAGATTGGCGCTGCGTTCGTAGCTGCCGCGCCAGAAGACCTTCACTAGCCGTTGAAATGTGCTGTCAACCCGCTCTTCGCAGATGGAAACCGAAGACGGATCCACGTCTGCGACCCGGGCGATTTCTGCCGTCAGGTCGCGGTCCCACAGCTTCCAGCCGAGTTTTGAAGCCAGCTTGCGGGCAATTTCTCCTGCACCGCATCCGTATTCCCGTTCGACCGTAATGACGCGATACATTGTTGCCCCAGAAGCAACACACCGAGATCTTCGCGTGCCAACTCTATCGCAACCAGACCTTCGGTTCAACCGACATTCCGGGTCGCAATACGTGCTCCTTCGTCTCGCCCGGGTCGAACGTGATCTTCACTGGAATGCGCTGCACAACTTTGACGAAATTCCCGGTCGCGTTCTCGGGAGGCAACAAGCTGGTAATCGCGCCGCTCGCGCCAGCAATGCTCTGGACATGGCCTTTGTAGTCTTTGCCCGTGGTATCCACGTGAATCGTGACCGGCTGACCTACCCGCATCAGCCGCAGTTGGGTTTCTTTGAGATTGGCTGTGACCCAGATGTCGTCCAGGTTAATGACGCGCATCAATTCCTGTCCGGGCTGTACGTTTTCACCTGCTTCAACCGTGCGATTGGTGACGAAACCGTTCACCGGGGAGACAACGGTTGTGTATTGCAAATTCAGTTTTGCTGCGTCCAGCTCTGCCTTTTTCTGCTCGACTAATGCCTCGGCCGATTGCGCGCGTGAACGAGTGACCGCGACCTGCTGAGGCCCGGTCTGCGCCGACCGTAAGTTTGCTTCTGCTTCCGCAACCCTGCTCTGAGCGGCTTTCGCCTGTTCCTGCGCTGCGGCCACGCCGGCGCGGGCAGCGTCTACGGCCGCAGCTCCGGCCTGTGCTGCCGCGTAAGCCTGATCGTACTGCTGCTGCGAAATCTCCTGCTTCGACACTAATTGTTTGTAGCGCGCCAAATCATTCTGTGCTTTCACATTATTGGCGTCTGCCTGTACAAGCTGGGCATTGGCCGCCTCGGTTTGCTGCCTCGCCGCCAGCAGATTGGCCTGTGCTGTCGCCACCCCTGCGGCAGCGGAGGAAAGCTGGCTGCCGGTGCTGGTCGTAGTGATGGGGACATTCACTCCCGCGCTCCGTGCCGCGGCAACAGCGTTGTCGTAATCACCCTGCGCACGCGCCACCAGCACCTGATAGTCTCTCGGATCGATCTGCACCAGAGCCTGACCCGCCTGAACATACTGGTTATCGTCGACAAGAAGCTTTTCTACGTGCCCGGAGACCCGCGCGCTCACGGGATTCAAATGACCGTCAATCTGTGAGTCGTCGGTCGACTCGTAACTGCCGAAGTATCGCCACAGGAAAAATCCAGCCACCAGCAAAACGACGATTCCGATTATCAGGAACATGCGAAAGCGCGGGTTTCGCGACCGAAACTCACGCCACTTCATGTCGCGCTCCGAGAGCGGAGGCCGGCCTTGTGCCGGCTGCGGCGCCGTAGTTTGCGGAGGGCGCTCTTGAGTTTCAGTTTCCTGTGCCATAACTCACTTGCCCCTACTCTCCAGATATTGTTTCACGCCTTGCTCGGCGAAGCCGATCGCTCGCGCCAAAGATATTTTGGCCACATTGTGCGAGTACAGACTGGAGATGTAATTCTCATTAGCAGAGGCCAAAGAGTCTTGTGCCTCGACAACTTCTAGGTTGTCCGTTACGCCGGCGGTAAACCGATCCCGGGCCTGGACCAATGTCTGATTGGCTAGGTCCAGCGCTGACCGGGCAACCTCGACTTGGTCCCCGGCAGCGCTCAGATCAAGTAGCGAGATACGAACTTCGTAATCAATTTGCGCCCGAAGATTTTCGAGTTGCTGGCGGCTCTGCCGCAGGGTAGCTTCTGCCTCGAGGACGTCAGCGTGCGTTTTCCCGCCGGCGAAGATCGGGATGTCCAAAGTGGCTCCAGCTAGGAACACGCCATGAGAGTGACCCACGTTTGCACCTGCCGCACCATAATTACCGGCAAAATCCAGGGTGGGATAATGTTCAGCGGTCGCAGCACTGCGGAACTGCCCGGCCGCCAGCACTTGTTGCGCCGCGGCTTGATAGTCGGACCGAGAAGCGTACGCCCGCTGCAGCGCCTGTTCAACACTAAGCGGGGTCAACGGCTGGTATGGTTCCTGATCTGTGAGGTTGAATTCCTGCCCGGGCGGTAAACCGATGGTGCGGGCGAGCCCCAGTTTTTGCTTTGCATAGTTGTTGCGCGCGACAATGAGCTGCTGCTGTCGAGTTTGAAGTTCCACTTGCGCGCGAAGCGTATCGATTGCAGGCGATACGCCGGCACTCTGCTGATCGCGGGCCTTGGTGTAGAGTGCCTGGGCGGTTTCGAGCTCTGCTTGCGCAGCATCAACCCGTGCAGCCGCGGCGATGGTCAATAAATATTCATTTCCGGTCGCAAGCACAACAAGCTCGCGGGCCTCCTTGTAGTTGTATCGTGCCGCGGATTCGTTGGCTTTAGCCCCACGTTCGCGTTGGATGGCGTGCCAATCGAATATTGGCGCAGTTACGTAACCGCGAGCGTCGAAAATTCCTACTGGCCCCACAACCCCCGGAACGCCGGGAAAATTAAATCTGAATCCCAGAGCTGCCAGGTCAATCTGCTCCGCGCTCTGGGTCGCTGCGGCGCTTACATTGGGAAGCAGATGGCTCAACTCCTCCCACTTCTGGCCCCGTGCCGCAAGCGTGCTGTCGCTGGCAAGCAGCAGGCCAAGATTGTTACGCAACGCGCGATCGATCGCCTCCATGAGCGACAATGGAAGTACCGTTCCTGTTGCTTTTCCTTCAGGCACGCTGCTAAAAAAAGGACTCTGCGTGGTGCTGTAGTCGCCAGGCGAGGCGGAGGCATTGCCCGACGTACCCGACCCGCTGCCTGGTGAACTCGAAGAAGACGATGGCGCGGACGAAGCCGACGGGGAGCTAAACCCGCCCGGCGACTGGCCCATGAGAGGTGTGAGCCCACCTAACACTAGCAATCCGCAACTCAAGGCCAATACTCCAGCAGATTTTGCTCTCGTACATGTCTTGTTCATCGTGCTCAAGAGTTGCAAAGCCGAGCAAGGCTGCTCGGCGGCAACCAGTATGGATTCACTTTGCCCAGTTATAGATGCAAATGATTGTACCCGCGATAAGCCGCGAAGTGCGCTAGGCTTGGTTGCCAATGGGGAGGAAAATGGCGAAGCAGGTGCCATGTGGCGAGCCTGTCCTACTCCGCAAACGGATGGAGCCACCATGCTTGGTAATTATCCCCTGGCTTACCCACAGCCCCAACCCAGTGCCCTTCTGTCCCTTGGTGGTGTAAAAGGGACGGAACAAGTTCGCCTGCGCTTCGGAGTTGATTCCCGCACCATCATCGGCGACCACGACGCGAATGCCGCGGATAGCCAGATTTCGCCAATCTGCCGACTCATATACATGAAATTTTAACTTTGTTCCGCTCACACTTAAGGCGTCAATGGCGTTCGCAATCAGGTTGGCAATTACCTGCCGCAACTCTCCAGATACACCGACTACACGTCCGGAAGAATCAAACCTTTTCTCCACCTTCACACCAAGCGATTGCACCTGCCGATGGTAGAACATCAGCAGGTTCTCAATCATCTCTGACAGGTTCACTGGTCCCGGCGCAGTGTCGCGCTCACGATAAAGTCCAAGCGTGCTTCTGGTGATCTGAGCAATGCGGCGCAGTTCTTCGTCCGCGATCTTCAGATGTTGCCGCGCCGGTTCGTCGAGTTGCGCATTGCGCGAGAGCAGGAAAAGAACGTTAGTGACCGTCTCCAACGGATTGTTAATTTCGTGCGCAATCGTTGCAGCCATCCGTCCGGCGACAGCCAGTCTTTCGGAATTCCGCAGCGCATCTTCCGCCATTTTGGTCTGAGTAATGTCACGCGCTATGGTGGACGCCGCGATGACTCGACCCTGAGCCTCGCGCACCGGCGAAATAGTCAGTGACACCAAAATAGTGCGCCCGTCTTTAGTGCGGCGGCTGGTTTCAAGGCTCTCAATCTTCTGCCCTTGTCTCAGGCGGTGGAGTATCTCGCCTATTTCTTCGAGGCGTTCAGGCGCCAGCATTGAGACATTTCTGCCAATAACCTCGTCGGCGCGATATCCGTACATGCGCTCAGCGGATTTATTCCATGTCAGGATGGTACCGTCGAGGGTCTTGCTGAGAATTGCGTCATGGCTGTCTTCAACGATAGCTGCTAGCAACACCTGGAGCGGTATTTGTTCCGCACGGTCTGGAAGTTGACTGGGAGAAGCCGCCTTTCGGGAGAGAAGTAACTGTTCGATCGTTTCGAGCAATTGCTCGGGACCTTCCGTTTTGCTCAGAAACGAGTCGGCATGAAGCAGGGGCTCGGGTACGGTGCTGGTGCCCGAAAGCAATATGATCGGGACGAAGGGTTTGACGCGCCTCATCTCCGCCGCCATATCAGTTCCAGTCTTTCGGCCCAGCAAATGGTCGGTTACCACAATATCGATTGGATTTTCTCGAAAAAGTGCGAGTGCCTCCTCAACTCCTGTTGAGCTGAGCACGCTATGTCCCGCATGCTCCAAAATGAGCTTGCGAAAGTAAAGTCCGGATTGTTCGTCGTCAACCGCCAGAATCAGTGCCAATAGTTTGCGCCTGCGTGATATTGGTCTTGCGATACGGATTTAGGCTTGATTTCCGGCTTGGGCCGGTAGGACCCCACATGGCCCCTAACTCAAATACTATTCTTCCGGATTTTTGATGCAAATCCGTAGACTTACTTTGTAAGGTGAGCAGACGATTTGTACCGTTGCTAACCGATATAACACTTATTCGAGAGGCGCGGCCCCCGCCGGCCCCTCTCTCGCTTCCGAATTACCAGCGGTCGTTCCTCCGCTCGTTACCCCATTCACCTCGACCCCACCCGCGGAATTGGGATCCATCGATCGTGCTGCCTTCGCGAAACTCAAACATGCGTTCGCGCCCGTCCGGCCCGCGCGTATAAAGACGTAAAGCCTTCACTCGTCCGTAGTCGGGATCGATGCCGAACGTATTGTTTCCCATCAGGAAGGTGCGATCCGACCGAGCTAGGTCTTTTAGGCGGTCGGTGACGTCCACATGATGGCGCCGAGTCCCGTATTGAGCACCCAGAATTAGGTATTGACCTTGATCGCGGTCGTCGCGATGTGCGTCGCGCCCATTATCATCGCGATGTTGGTCGCGGTCATCGCCGCCGCCTTCCCACCGTCCACTCCAGCCCCCGCCACCCCAGTCTCCTCGGCCCCAGCCGCGGAACTGTGAGCCATCGACCACGCTGCCTTCGCGAAACTCAAACATGCGCTCCCGTCCTTCTGGCCCTCGAGCATAAATGCGCAATACTTTTACTCTGCCGTAATCGGGATCAACACCGAAAGTATTGTTGCCCATCACAAAGGTACGATCTTGCCGGGCAAGATCCTTCAATCGATCGGTAACGTCGACGTGTCGTTCTTGCGTCCCATACTGCGCGTTCAGAATCACGAATTGGCCCTCGTCATGATCGTCGCGGCGCTGCTCTCGATCGTTGTCGCCGCCACCTTCCCACCGGCCGCTCCAGCCCTCCCCGCCCCAATCTCCTCGGCCCCATCCGCGGAACTGTGATCCGTCAATTACGCTGCCTTCGCGAAACTCAAACATGTGTTCGCGACCCTCTGGTCCGCGGGCATAAATCCGCAGCACCTTCACTTGTCCGTAATCAGGATCGACGCCGAAAGTGTCGTTACCCATCCGAAACGTCTGATCATTACGGGCAAGTTCCCTTAGGCGATTAGTGACGTCCACGTGGTTGCGTTCGGTCCCATACTGGGCGCTCAGAATGACGTACTGACCTGAATCACGGGAGTCAGGAGGATATTGGGCGGTTAAGGTTCCTGGCAAGAATGTCGCCGCCAGTAGCAAAGTAAGGACTAGCCTGACATTGAACATGAGATTCTCCTGTTACGTTGAGATCTACGTGCATTTGACCCGCTTATGGCCGTTCCTTGAACAGCCTAACCAAGGCTAAAGCCTAACGTAAATACACGAACGGACGGTGGCGACTGCTTTAAGCTATCGGCCGCCGGACATACTGCCTATAGCCCAATAGTGTCAGGCAGGTATTCTTTGTCGGGGCGAGAGGATTTGAACCTCCGAACCTGCCCCCAAGGCAGTTGCGCCATGCCGCCATTTGCACTGTTCCTCCGAATTCTGAGTACCTGCTTGGAGAAATCGCAATCGAGAGATTTTCATAATTCACAAATAGCGTCAATAGCTGCACGATGTTTCTTCAGCAACTCTCGAACGGATACAAAAATAGTCTGAAGTGACACGGGGTGGCCCACTCAACGCGATCTTCGTTGAGTGGGTGTTTTGAATCTGTTCACGCATTCACCTCGGAATGCGAGCGACAGCCGAATTACCAAGGAATTAGAGAAGATTGGTCGGGGCGAGAGGATTTGAACCTCCGACCCCCTGCGCCCAAGGCAGGTGCGCTACCAGGCTGCGCTACGCCCCGACTGACTAGCAGAATTTGATTCTAAAGTACTTCCCAACTTTCTTTCCACCTCGAACCATGATTTTTGCCCGAAACCGTGCCAAAACCGTGCCAATTTCGTGCTCGTTGCACGCTGACCGTGCCAAAATGCGCACCTGCTTTTTCGGCCCGCATTTTGTTGGCACGGCGGTTGAGCTTCTCGGAAGCCTCGCGCGTCTCCCTGACGAAGCATTTGCGTTACCGACTCGTCGGCCACGCCGCCTTCCTTGGCTGCTCGTTCGTTCAGAGAGCACGGCGGGGGACAGCAGTGGCATCGGGACGGTTATGAAGAAGGTGGGCCTGCCGAAAGGGGGCTTCTACCGCCGTTTTGAAAGCAAGGATGACAATAACGGTGAACCGGGCCCTTTCGTGACGCCTGTTCGACAGAATTTGTTTCACGCGGATCAAGAGATATACATTTCAGAATGTGAGGAGCTGAAGGCATCTCGCGAGCAGTGTGTGCGAGTGCTGGGCCCCCCCCTTCATATGACCTTCAGTTCGCCGCAGAAACGCTCCGCAGTTCGGCTTCTTTTTCGAAATTGAGAAGTGGACGATAACCTCGCGCCGCAAAATACAGTACATAAATATGACAGAAGAATGGAACCAGAAACGCATATCGGATGCTGCTCATGTCAGATATATAGCCCATCATGGCTGGGAAGACTGCCCCGCCAATGATAGACATTACTAATAAGGAAGAGCCGAGCTTAGTATGGGGCCCCAGATGTTTGATGCTAAGTGCGAATATTGTCGGGAACATGATGGAATGAAAGAAGCCGAGCAGGACTAGTGCCCAGGTGGGGGCGACTCCGGTCCCAAGCAACACAACGGTGAGGCACGTTAGTGCCGAAACACCGAATAGCGAGAGCAGACGTGAGGCCGCTACATTCTTCATGATTGCAGAACCGGCAAATCTGCCGAGCATGAAGCCCAACAGGTGTAGCTTAAGATAGTTCGCAGCATGTTTCTCCGGCAATCCGGGCATGCTGTACTGCGCAAAACGGATGACAAAGCTGGCTACGCCCACCTGCGCACCGACATAAAAGAACTGCGCCAGCACGCCTTTCAGCAAATGCTTGTACGGCCACACTCCACGCAGACCCTTTTCGCCTGCCGCAGACTTCGTCTCGCCGTCCTCTTCCTGCACCTCAGGCAAATTCGAAAACAAAATCAGCATTGCCACGGCGAGGAAGACGCCTGTGATCACGAGGTAAGGAATTCGAACCGTATTCGCCTCCATCGCCTGGTACGCCTGCAGCTGCGCGGGGTTCATGGCCGCCAGTTGCGCGCGAGTGTACTCCACTCCGGAAAGGATGAAGGCTGCGCCAACAAAGGGCGTGACCACCGCACCGACGGAGTTGAATGACTGAGCGAAGTTTAAACGTCGTTCTGAACTCTCCGGCGGACCAAGAATCGTTACGTATGGATTTGCCGCTACTTCCAGCACACCTTGGCCACATGCCATGACAAACAGCGCGAACAGAAAGAATCCGTAGAGTCTTATTGACGCTGCAGGAATAAACAGAAAAGCGCCTGTCGCGCAGGCCAGCAGGCCGACGAGAATTCCTCGTTTATAACCGATCTTCTCCATCAGCCAGCCCGCGGGCAAAGCTGCCAAGAAATATCCCCCAAAAAATGCGGTTTGAATGAGTGAGGACCGGAAGTCAGTAAGGCGAAATGCCTTTTTCAGATGAGGAATAAGAATGTCGTTCAGATTAACGCCAAACGCCCAGAGAAAAAAAAGGCTCGTGACCAGGATGAATGGCACGATGTAACGGCGCTCGGTAAGGGGCACGGACGGTTTCGTCATATCTTTATTTCGCTGTTAGGTAAGAGCACGATCCAGATGCACATATCCTCCGTCGACGAACAAGTGTTGTCCGGTGATGTGCCCGGCTTTTACCGAAATCAAGAAAACCACCATAGCGGCAATCTCATCGGGAGTGGTCATGCGCTTCTCGAAGGGAATTCTGGCGACAATGTTTTTAAGTTTGCCTTGCGGATCAGGAAAACTGTTCAGCCACTGTTGATAAAGCGGCGTCATCACGTCCGACGGTAGGACAGCATTTACCCGGATTCGGTATGGGAGCAACTCCGCCGCCCACTCGCGGGTCAGGCCCAAGATTCCACCCTTCGCCGCGACATAGCCCGACGTCCCGCCCTGCCCGGTAACGGCTGTCTTTGAACTTATGTTGACGATAGACCCGCGAACCTTCTTTAAATGCGGAAGTGCGTAATGGGCCATGTTGTAGTAATGGAGGAGGTTCCGCTCTAAGGAACAAATAAATTCCTGCGGGCTTCCATGCTCGAGTCCGACCTTGTCGTTGATCCCGGCATTATTCACCAGCGCATCGATATGTTCGAACTGGGCGACCGCCTGTTGCACGATTGCCTGGCAGTTTTCGGCCGACGAAAGATCCATCGGGATAAAACCGGCTTTCAGGTTTTGCTTGGTCAATTCATGGCGAAACCGCTCACATGCCTCGGCATCACGATCGACCGCAACGGCAATCGCACCCTCCTGTAAACATGTTCTCGTAATTGCCGCGCCAATGCCCTTCGCTCCACCGGTAATCAGCACAACTTTATTTTTGAGTTGCAGATCCATAGGTGAGGTGCTCTTATACAGCCGGTTCTTTCATCGTGGTCATTGGCTAAGTGATCATCGGCTTCAACCGCGAAGATTAAAAAAACCTCCGTCAATCGGATAGTCCGAGCCCGTAATGAATGACGCTTCGTCGGAGCAAAGGAAAAGCGCCAGATTAGCAACTTCTTCTGGTCGAGCCATTCTTCCAATAGGCTGCGATTTTTCGAGCTTCTCAAACATTTCCTGCTCTTTGCCAGGATAGTTGCGGCGCAGAAAGCCATCTACAAAGGGAGTGTGGACTCTCGCCGGAGAAATGCAATTGCATCGAATATTATGAGCTAAGTAGTCCTTAGCCACTGAGTACGTCATGGCCACTACCGCCCCCTTCGTCATGGAATAGGCGAAACGATCAGCCAGGCCCGAAGTTCCCGCAATCGACGCCATGTTCAAGATGACGCCGCCGCCATTCGTTTTCATGTGAGCGATGGTGGCGTACATGCAGTTGTACATACCTTTAACATTTACGCAGAACAATTTATCGAAATCGTGTTCGGACGTGCTTTCAAGGTTGCCCACATGTGAAATGCCGGCATTGTTCACCAGAATGTCGATTCGGTCTTCCTGGAAAATTTTGTTCAGCACACCTTTTACCTTCTCCTGCTGGGCAACGTCGCAAAAATATGATTTCGCATTGCCACCGCCAGCTACTATCTCCTGCGCAACAGCTTCGGCTGCGTTCTGGTTGACATCCAACACACGCACGCAGGCTCCGTGTCGCGAAAAGATGTGTGCGACTGCCAGCCCAATGCCACTGCCTCCACCCGTTATGACGGCAATCTTGCCGTCAAGGCGAAAACCGTTTGAATTAGCTTTCAAAATCAACCTTTCGTCCTTCTGTTCGAAACACCCTACTTCACTTGGGCTTGTTGCGCGCGCTCCATCATGGCCAATGCATTCTGCACGTCCGTGTCGTTCGGAGTAAGTCGCAATGCCGTGCCTAATTCCTTCTGTGCTGCACCAATATTGCCGGTTCGTTCATAAAACAGCCCGAGGTTCTTATGCAGATGGGCGTTTTCTGGGCAATCTCCGCAAAGCTGAATGGCCTCGTTCATTTGCTGAAAAGCTTGCGGCCAATTCTGGGCATTCGCGGCCTCAAGGGCGAAGTTCCCGAGTTCCGAAACGCGATCAGTAATCTGCCGGCTTTTTTGTAGCGCATCGAAGCGGTCCTGATATTGCTTCGCGCCGGGATCATTAGTTTTGTTCAGGAACTTGGCAAGATTGAACAGCGCTTGCGAGTGATTTGGGTCCGCATTAACCGCCAACTTCCAATGTTGGATGGCGCCGGTCATATCCCCGGAGTGCTCCATATTCTGACCCAGCAGATATTGACCATCAGCGTTGTCGGGCTGCAGAGCAATTAGTTTCTGCAACAGTCCCGTCGATCGCTCGAGTTGATTTTCCTGTTTGGCCGTCAATGCCAGAAAATAAAATGCCTCGGGGAGTTGTGCATTCAAGTGAATCGCCAGTTCCAGTTCGCGGTCAGCATCGGCGTACTTGCCAGTCTCGAAATAAAAACGGCCTAAATTACAATGAGCCGCCGAAAATTTGGGATCCAGCCGAACTGCTTGTGAAAATTCCCTAAATCCTGCAGCACGGTCAAACTGATCGACGAGCGCTATCCCGAGGTTTAGATGGGCCTGCGCAGAGTCGGGTTGAAGCACGACAACTTTCTCAAAATTCTTGAGCGATTCTGGCCCTCGGCCGGTCTTCGCCTGGAGCATACCGAGGGCTGAATAGGAGTCGGCATAGTTCGAATCGACTTGGATAGCAATGCGAAACTGCTGTTCGGCTTCGGAAAATCTCCCACTCTGCGCCATCAGCAAGCCCAGATTCACATAGGCCTTGGTGAATTTTGGATCGTTCTCGATGGCTTGCTGAAACAGCGATGCCGCTTCCTGATTTTTCCCTTGCTGGCTGTATAGAACGCCAAGGCTGCTCAGGGCTTCTGCGAACGCCGGATCGAGCTCCAATGCTTTCTTGAAGTGCTGTTCCGCTTCTGCGCGTTGACCTTGACGGAGAGCCAGCAATCCCCATTGATTTTGCGCGACGGCAAGACTTGGGTCCGACTGAAACGCCCTCTCTAGCTCTTTTCGCTCTGCGGCGAGGTCACCTGCTTCGTCCAGAGCGAGGGACAGGTTGTAGTGCAGCTTGGCGTCATGCGGATTGAGCTGGAGAGCTTTCCTGTAATTAGCTATTGCCGCTTTCGCGTCACCTGCCGTCAGATACTGGTTCGCTTTTTCAGTGAGGCTGGCGGCGGCGCTTTGATTTTCGTGAATGGCCGTCAGAGCAGCCAGTTTTGCTCGTTCTGCTCGAGCCTCATCCTCATGACCTGTTTTAGTCAACAATGACGCGAGTTCCTTGTAAATCTCGGGATCAGATGGATTAATTTGTTCAGCCGCGTGTAATTGCTGAATTGCTTCGCCAGCTTTTCCTTGGCCCGCTAAAAGCGACGCCAAGTCGAATCGAATACCCGCATCCCTGGGATTCAACATGGCCGCGTGCTGAAGGGCTCGAATCGCGTCCCGGGTTCGGTCACGTCCCTTGTACGCAAGACCCAGTACGTAGAAACCTTGAGCGTCTCCAGGTTGTCGGCGGTTGTATTCGAGCGCGACCGGGGCGGCGTCGGAATAGCTGTGGAGAGAGATCAACACTCGCGCCAGCGCGAGTCGCCCAGCATCCATGGTCGGATCCAAGCGCAACGCTTCGGCAAACTCGGTGGCAGCTGACTCTTCATCCCCCGGCGTCGCTGTCCGAGCTAAAATCTGGCCAAGATTGAAATGGGCCTCTGCAGAACTCGGATGGGAGGCAACGACGTCCTTAAGAGTAGATAATGCGTGGTCCGAATCTCCGCTTTCTGCATACGCAAGGCCAAGGGCGGATTGCAGTGTTTCCTGCTGGTCAGCGGGCGTTTGCTTAATAGTCTCTTCAAGAGACGTGATTGCACCCTGGGGCTTGCCTTCAGCTAGCAAAACTTGACTCAAGCTCACAGCGCCGGCGATGAAATGAGGATCAATCGCCAACGTCGAGCGAAATTCTTTCTCCGCCTTGGTTAACTTGTTTTCTGATTGAAACAGGCTCCCTAGCGCGAAATGTGCGCTCACTAAATCCGGTTTCTGTTGAATTGCGGTTTGCAGTTCCTTACTCGCCCGCATCCGATCGCCTTTCCGGATCAGTGCGAGCCCGAGGTTATAGTGGGCTTCCCAATTCTGATTTTCCAATTTCAGAGAAAGTTCGAAAGAGGCAACGGCGCACGTTACCCGGTCGGCTTGGGCATACAGAGCCCCGAGCGTGTTATATGCGCCCGCGGTGGGATGATCCTGAACACTCTCCAGGAGTACGGAAATGTTTTTGGAACTGTGAGTCTGAACCAAACAGAAAGTGGGTAGCGTTGCGTGTGAGGTGGCAACGCTGCGAGTTGGCGAATGGTTCTGCGCAGTTGCAGAAGTCGTACTCACTAATACTATTCCGACACTCAGTGTGAAGCGCCAACCCCAACTAGATTGCGTCCCCAACGGTACGTCTCCCGAGAACTGATCTGGGTGCCACGTCGCTGAAGCGGCAGGCCTCCGGTTCGTATTGCCTCTGCAGTACCCTCAGCCACCAGCTTTCAACGATAAAGTGTAACTCCTGGCAGCTGCCGGTCGTCGCTTGAACCCGGCTTGCAATAAGCAATGAAGGATTGGGCGGGTGCTTCTTGCTGGTTCACAAGCTGGCACACCCGCCGCAAAGAACAACATCGAGTTCTAACTCCGGCTCAAAAGTAAAGCTTGAGTCCGAATTGCAACTGTCGAGGTATGTTCGCTGTATGCGTGACCTTCCCGAAGAGCGACGTAGTATCCAAGTTCGAGACTGGGACCGCCCAAACGGGAGTGTTTGTCAGGTTAAAGGTCTCGAATCGGAACTCCATTCGGAAGCGTTCGGTAATCAGGAATTGGCGAAAGACCGAGAGATCCAAATTTTTGCCCCAGTCTGAACGCAACGAATCTCGGCCCAAATCGCCAAACGTATTCTGAGCTGGATATGCGAATGATGACGCGTTAATCCATCCCCCTGGAGTCTTATTACTTGGATATGGGCTGCCGACCAGATTGGCCCGCTCGTAACCATACCCGTTTCCGTAGTTGTAATTCCCTGTATGTGCGATGTCTTGACTGGTTCCTACATCGAAGGGAGTTCCTGAGTTAAATGAGAGAACCCCGTTCAGCTTCCAGCCTCCCGCCAACGCATTCACGATCCGGTTATCTGAGGACATTCTGCCGCCCTTTCCAAACGGCAAAGCGTAAACCCATGCCGCAGTGAATATCTGAGGAAGGTCGGTAGCGGAAGGTCCTTTGTCGGCCTGCAGATTGTACGGGTTTTGAATGGAGCAGCCTTCCACTCCATACCACCCGGAACAGCCTAGATCCAGGCTCTTTGACCAGGTATAGGAAATCAAATAGGTGAGACCACGTTGCTCTTTGCCATTCAATGAAACCTGCAAAGCGTTGTAGCTGCTCTTTCCCTGGCTTCGATCATAGGCGGTTGGCTGAATGTAAGGAAAAGGTGCGCCGCAGTTCTGACCTGGACAGGAGGCGTTTCCCCCGGCAGACATGGCGACGTTATAGGCTCCTCCGATATCCAGCCGCCGGCCCACAGAGCCGACGTAATTTGCCGTCAGCACGGCGTTTGAAGTCACTTGCTGTTGGACTCCGAAGTTCCACTGATCGGCATATGGCCGTTTCAAATGCGGATCAGCAAACCACGTCGATTGGTTGAAGGGCGTGCCAGTGGTGACGGGAGCTCCAGCCCCTTGGTTGAGAGGGTCTTCCGCTGCCGTGGTCGGAGCGCCAGCGGCGACCGGGTTCAGGTTGCTGGCTCCCAGTTGATCCAAGCTTGGCCATGTACCTTCGTAGTTCTGTGCGGTTTGGACAATGGCTGCCCAGTTATCGAAGAACCTGCCGTAACCGGCACGTAGTACGGTGTTCGGGCGAAGTTGATAAGCAATACCAATCCGCGGCTGAATGTCGTTGAAGTCGGTGTGAAATATGGCGGTGCCGCTTAATGGAGTGACCAAGACGTGTGCCGGGAGGGTGCCGTTGGGTATGCATGGAGCCGCATTTGTTTGCGCACAGGCCGGCGCATTGCGCGCCAGAATGTACGTTCCATTGCGGAAGTCCATATCGCCAACAAAGTTGTTACCATTTCTGTTGTCGCCGTAAATGGGAAGGAACGTGATGTCATACCGCAAACCGAAATTCACGTTCAGCTTGCTAGTCACCTTCATTTGATCCATGGCGTAGAACCCATCAACCCAGCCGCCGTGTTCGGTTTCGATCACATTACGCCGTCCGGCATTGTTCGGATCACCTAAAAGGAAGGAAGCTAAGGCGTTGCCGCCGGGCGAAGTATTTGGTGGAGGGTTTGGATTCGCCGTATTTCCGGCAGTGAACTGGACATTCGAATTCAGATACAAAGCATTTGCATTATTACTCGCTAAATTTGCACCGGCCTTGAAAGTGTGGCGCCCGATAGTTTTTGTGAAATCACCTCCGTATTCCCAAATGTCCGATACATGCGTGTCGTCAACCTGGGCGGCGCCGTGTGCGCTAGGATTTGAATTCCCAATGTATCCCTGAATGACAACTTGCGGGATCATCGAAACGCCATTTCTGAATCCGCTCGCAAAATTCGGAGAGAACCCCACTTGCGTCCCGAAGCTGGGTGGAGCATTCGTAAAATTAGATCCCTGATCGATGTTGACACTGGTCCGTCCAAAGTGGAGCTCGGCCAGCATGGTGCTCGAAAACAAGTGAGTGTAATCAGCTGCAGCGTTATAGCCGTCAGTTACCTGGTCGTGCGAAAGTCCCACAAAGCCGCCCGATCCAGTAACCGGTTGGCGAAAGCTGCTGTACCTCGCCCACACGGTATCGTGTTGGCCGAACTGATGATCCAAGCGTCCGCTGCCTTCGTCCTGGCGAGTAACGACCTTACTGGTGTCAAGGCCGTTGAATGCTGCTCCCGCGACGTTTGGCGCGGGGAATAACTTCTTCGCGTAATTGACCATATGCTGATCAATCATGTTAGAAGGGATCTTGTTGCAAGGCGTGCCCCCTGAAGCCTGTACGGGTCCAGGCTCGGGGTTTCCAGACGAATCACACATGAATGGCAGCCCGCCGTTGTACGGATTGTAGATTTGGCTCGAGATTCCGCTGAGGTCGCCGCCCAACTGTGCGGCGGTTGGCGTGATGTACTGGTTGGAAGCGGCCGTGTGGTTTCGAAAGCCCTCGTAGCTCAGGAAGAAAAATGTCTTCTTTTGGCGCTCGCCAGGAATGGGAAGCGGGCCGCCAAAAGTTGCGCCAAATTGATTTTGCTGGAATTGAGGCTGATTGCTTGGCAGGGATTGCTGGTCCGCGGGGAGCAACGGATAAACAATATTGGCGTCAAGCGCCTTATTTCGAATGAATTCCCAACCAGATCCGTGGAATTGCGATGTCCCCGACTTGGTGACGACGTTCACCACTCCGCCCATCACGCCGCCAAACGATGCATCGTCGTTGTGTGACTGAACTTTAAATTCTTGAATATCGTCAACGATAGGAGGGATGGCATATGTGCTGCCGAATGATCCCTCGTCGTTAACGCCATCCAGCAAGAACAAGTTGCTGCGATTCGATTGGCCGTTAACCGACGGATAAGAAAATGTGCCGACCGGATTCGACCAGATGCCACCGCTCGTGGTCGAGTTCTGCGACACATTCACGGTGCTTACGCCTGGCGTGAGATTGAGCAGCTGAGTAAAATTCCTCCCATTCAGCGGGAGATCATTCACTTGTTGTTTCACCACCGCAACGCCTAACTCGGCAGTCGAAGTTTCCAGTTCAACCGCATTCGCCTGGACATCGATGACTTCACTTACAGCTCCAGCTTTTAGAGTGAAGTCAAACGTCGCCGTTTGATTTACAAGCAGTGTGATCGCAGACGTAATGGTGGACTCGAAGCCGGACTTCATGACCTTCAAATCATAGTTTCCGGGCTGCAGATCGGGCATGACGTACACGCCGACAGAGTTAGTTCTTACAGTTCGATCCAAGCTGGTGTCGCGATTGTGCAATACGACATTGGCGTCGATTATTACGGCGCCGGCTGAATCGCGAACGGTTCCATTAACGGCGGCGGTGGCTTGTCCCCAAAGCTGCGTGGTAGAGAATGCGAAGACGAATAGTGCCGCAAGTGACAAACTCAAGGCCGAAATCCAACGCTCCTGCTTCTTCGAGGAAACCAAGCGTGTCATCGTAGTCCTCCTCGCAGGTGACCTGGTTTCGGCTCCTGCGACCCAGTCTCTGTTAGGGTGTCGGTAAACGACTGAATGGGCTTCACGGCCCAAACGAATCTTTGCGTCGCCCAAGCTTCTAGCATTGAGTTTCGACCGTTGTCAATAAAAATTTCACATACACGAATCTTATTTCAATAGGTGAAACTATAGCGTGCAATTGTCGGCTGCACTGTGATAGTGTTCCGAATATTGAAATGAAATCTTAAAAAATTAAGGGAATTCAAATCGTGCGTTTACGATCAACAGCAGCGCCGGTCGGTGTGATCTCAAAAGTTCTACGGATTCTCGAAGCCTTGCAAGGCTCTTCTTCGGGCTTAAGCCTGAAGGCTATTTGCGATTTGACAGGAATTAACAAGAGCACGGCACACCGGTTTCTAAAACACCTTGAGCGCGAAGGTTACCTGATAACGACCGAGGCTGGGGCTTACTTGATCGGGCCTAGACTGGCGCAAATGTCAGTGCGCGGCCACCAGAGCGCAACCCTTCAAGCGGTGGCCCGTCCCATTCTCTGGGGTTTGTGGAAGTCGACGCAGGAAACGGTAAATCTTGCAATTTTGGACCAAGGGACGGTGTTGTATGTGGATGTGATCGAGAGCCCGCACGAATTTCGACTCTCATCGCGAGTAGGCACAAGACGATCATTGCACGTGACGGCATTGGGCAAAGCGGTGGCAGCTTTTCTTCCGCGAGAGCGGCAGGATGACATTCTCAGCACCATAATTTTTCAGGCATCGACACCAAAGACGATCATGAACCTAGTGCAGTTTCGTCAAGAACTTGAAAACGTGCGCCAGCGAGGATACGCGCTGGACGACGAAGAGGCCGTCCAGGGGGCCCGGTGCGTGAGCGCTCCGATCCTCAATAGCAGCCACGAGCCGATTGGCGCAGTGAGTGTCTCAGGCCCGGTCACCCGAGTGAGTCTTAACCAGGTTGCCGCGCTGGCAACGGCGGTGAGATCGGCTGCAGATGCAATCGCGGTCGGGATGGGATTCTCTCCGCGCCCGGAGCGCAACCCCCGCCCGACTGAGAAGGTCGCCTCGGTGAAGATGTAACCGATTTCCTCGTCTCGAATTTAGTGTGCGCCGTTGCTTAGATTCTGAGAATCCGCACAACGCGCAGCAAAGCCCCGCATTGCGTCATCTTGAGGAAAATTCTTCGCGCCTCTGGCAGCGACCTCGCAAGCATCTTGATTATTGCCGAGAGCAACCAGCGCTCGCACGCTCAACCGGCAGAGTTCGACGTCAAAGGGCGCTATTCGCATCCCTCGCCGCAGAACATCCAGAGCATCAGACTCGCGATGATTTGTAACCAATAGGCTGGCGAGCTGCCCGAAATCCGCTGGGTTTGTCGCGCCGTGTTGTACGGCTCTGTTCAGATATTGAATACTGAGCCTTGCGCCCTCGAGCGTTTTTCGCTGAAAGGCTGAGTCAGCCAGTGCCTCCAACACGAGAACATTATTCGGCTGGCTGGGTTCCAACTGCTTCGCGACTTCCCAATACCGACTTCGATATTCGGGATGCGCCAGCATTACTTGGCTATAGGCCTGCAACAGGGTCAGTAAATCCGGCCCGTCTCGCTTCGCGGGATTTGCAGTCAGATGAACAAGATCAGGAAGCACGGATGTGGTCATGTGAAAAGCCACGTCGGGAAAAGGCTCCTCAGCCTCGGCAATGATTCGATGATTGGTCAGAGCGGAATGCGAGATCACCTTTACGTCTCGCTTTGGCATGTGACAGGCCGCGCAATCATTGGGCGGCGTCTTGTTTTGCCGCAGTGATAGTGGGAGCGCACAACTTTTATCTGTGTGGCAACTCAAACACTTCTGCCGAAAATACGCCGGAGCGTCGACCTGCGAGGGCTGCTCGTGTGGATTGTGACAGGTAATACAGGAAAGCCGTCCGCCACTTTTCAAATAGCACTTACTGAGTCGCATCGAGAGGTAGTGTTCCAGTAGATCGTCTTTCGGGGCTGAGTCTCGTCCAAACGGAACAAGAAAAATACTGAGCGTGTCGTCAAGTTCTGTGCCGGGCTGAAAGTCGCGGTAGGTCTTGCCCGCCTTCAGCACTCGAGCATCTCCGGTTTGGTGACAGGACATGCAAATGTTGTCTGCCAGCCACGGAGAGAGCTGCGCCGGGTTTGCGATCGACCCAAACGGCGAGCCCATCTGCGCGGTGACGACGTGAGCTTCACCAGGACCGTGGCAGTTCTCACAACCAATGGCAAGCTCTGTGAATGGCGGTTCTCGAAATCGGCCATTTCCCTCGAGTACCGGCTGAGGTTGGCCGCTATGACAAGCGATGCAGCTTGGAAGAATTGGTCGATTGAAACCGTAGTCCCCGAATTCATATCCAGGGGAAAGGGCCCAGTCATGGATGTTCGTGTAGAACGACAGCGGAGCTTCGAAGAGATAGTCGTCACGTTTAACGATGGCCCCGGTTCCGTTGGCGCCAGAGCCGATAATCCATTCAAGCTTTTGTGTTTCCCGGAACACTTCTTTGCCGTGCTCAGCGGTTTCGTATTCGCTTTGATAAAGCTTGCCATCCCGTGCGTAAAGCTCAAAGTGACGATTGAGCTTGGAATCGAACAGATGGGCCGAAGTCGGAATTTTTTCCAAGAGCGCGGGCGTAATTTCCGACATCGAGCGTCCCATGTCGGTTCGCGAAAAAGATTGGTAAATGCTTGAATGACACTCGGCACAGACTTTAGAGCCAACATATCCCGAATTTGGCAATGAACTTTGATCCGCAAACGCGGTTGTTCCAGACAATTTGCTTTGGAGAGGAAGACAGATCAGCAGCAGCGTGCCCGTGATTGACAATGAAATGCATGCCATGTCTCGCAACCGTCTTCTTGGAACGCGGACGCGATCTGAGGGCTTGATTAAGTTAGGGGCAGGCCTGCACACGTGTGGCTTTTCTATCCGAATCCGCTGCGCCCATTTCGACATTGGCGCACTCTAGTCCAAAAGAAGCCGCAAGCGCAAATACGGATTAGCGAACAGTCCCGCTTGACGCACAGCCGCGATTAGTCCATTCTGCATACCCTTAGCATGGGAGATACCGAATGGACCAGACGCAATTGTGGGGAATAGGAGTGGTGACGCTCGCGGGTATTCTTCAGGGAAGCTTTGCTGCTCCAATGAAGCGGATGTCAGGATGGCGATGGGAAAACAGCTGGTTGGTTTTCTCATTGTCGGGTCTGATCGTATTTCCCTGGATCATGAATTTTGCTACGGTGCCAAATGTAATCAGTGTCTACTCGGGAGCATCGCCGTCCACGTTCATCAAGGTGTTAGTTTTTGGACTGTTATGGGGAGTAGGTTCCACCCTGTTTGGCCTAGGGATAAGTCGTGTAGGCATGGGGCTCGGATTCGCGCTGATCTTAGGCATTACGGCTTCTTTCGGCTCATTACTTCCCCTCGTAATTCTTCATCCGGAACAGCTCGCGCAGAAACGGGGCCTGGCCCTTATCGCCGCAACTTTCGTTATGGCCATTGGACTGGTCTTTCTCGCTCTAAGCCGGACGCACTCGCGAGCGCGATTTGCGAACCAACGACGATGCACGTTCCGGTTTCGCCGTGGGATTGGTCCTGTGTATTTTTTCTGGGATCTTCTCTTCCATGCTGAACTTCAGTTTTGTATTCGGCGATGAACTGAGGCTTCGCGCTCTGCAATCCGGAGCGAGCAATGCTATGGCCGCAAATCCAATTTGGGCACTCACAGTAACTGGCGGGTTTGTCTCGAACTTTGTTTATTGCGCTTATCTCCTCAGCAAGAACCGTACGTGGACTGTGTTCCGCGCAGGGAATCCATTCGCGTACTGGCTTCTGGGTATCTCGATGGGCGTGTTGTGGTTCGGCGGAATCGTCATTTATGGAATGGGAACAGCTTCACTGGGGACTCTCGGCGGCATCATTGGGTGGCCCATCTTCATGACGATCATTATCATCGCTGCCCTGTCCTGGGGTGCTGTTTCTGGCGAATGGAAGACCGCAAGTCGCCGCGCGCTGATTTATAACTGGACCGGAGTTGCGATTCTATTGCTTGCGATTGTTGTCATCTCGGAGGGGAATGCCGCTTAGGAAAACTATTTGACGCTGGCGGAGGAGACTGAAATTCGTACTTGAGCAATAACATGAGTCTTGCTTTTGTCTATTCCACTTCCTTCTCGCACCACATAGTACTGATTCGCCGGCAGGTCGGAAATCGTTTCCTGCAACCCACTTGGCCATCGAATCATAATTTTCTGAGCTGTAGCGGACTTTCCCAGGCCAAAATGCAGTCGCAGATCGCTTTGTGAAATGTAACCGTCCCCACTGCGCACTTCTTTCTCGCGCTTGTCGCCGTCTTGTTCGAGAGTGACCTCGGCCCCGAGAGCGGCACGATTGGATTTCACCCCCACGAGCTGCACACTGATGAAATTTCCGACTGACGCCGTATTGTAGTAAAGGGACGGCGTCTCGTTCATATTGTTCACCAGCGCTTCCTCATGGCCATCGTTGAACAAGTCACCCAGTGCCATGCCGCGCCCGGAATGCGGCTGAGTGAGAACAGTCCCAACGTCGGCAGTGATATTGGCAAACCTGCTGTCGCGTAGGTTGTAGTATGCAACCTTCGGTTCGCGATAGCTGGTGCCGAGCGCCTTACCTTCCACTTCCGGATAGACGTGGCCATTTGCAATCAAAATTCCAGGCCATCCACTATTGTCAAAGTCATAGAACTGCACGCCCCATCCCAGCCAATTCTTGATTCCTCCTAGCCCCGCGCCATAGGTCACATCGTCGAAATTATTGTCACCGCGATTTAGATAAAGTGTCGGCGTGTCGTCGCTAAAGTTGGTTTTGACAATATCTTGATAGCCACTGTGGGTGAAATCATCAGCGGAAAGGCCCATACCAGCTTGTTCTGTGCCGTCTTCGTTGTATGCGACACCAGCTCTTTTTCCAACCTCAGAAAACGTGCCGTCATGGTTATTGTGGTAGAGCAAGCTGGCAGTAGAGTCGCACGCTACATAAATATCTGGCCAGCCATCGTGGTCAAAATCAGCAGTGATTGAAGTAAACCCGTAGCAAGCCGTTGTGTTCAGAATGCCGGATTTCTGCGAGACATCCCTGAATGTGCCATCGCCGTTGTTGTGAAAGAGCGCGTTCGCGCTGGCCTTGATGCCACGCGGTCCGCACATCACATTGATCCCTTTCCACTGGCACCATCGGCCCTGCCCAGGCCGCGGCACAGAGTCGTAACTAAAATCCAAGTAGCGCACCACGAAAAGATCGGCCCTGCCGTCGCGGTCGTAATCCACAAAGCTGCAGCCTGTGCTCCATTCATCTCGTGACGTGTTGAGTCCGGATTTAGCGGTCACATCACTGAACGTGCCGTCGCCGTTGTTGCGATAAAGAACATTCTGCCCCCAATATGTGACAAATAGATCGAGGTAGCCATCGTTGTCGTAATCGCCGACACAACCGCCTTGTGCCCAGCCGGACCGCGCCAATCCGGCGCGCGAGGTCACATCGGTAAACGTGCCGTCATGATTGTTGTGGTAAAGGTGGCCGGTCGGAGCTTGGTCTTTCGGGAAGCCTTCGATAGTCGAGCCATTAGGCAGAAAAATGTCCGGCCAGCCGTCGTTGTCGTAGTCGAAGATGATGGCCCCATTGCCTGTCGTTTCAATGATGAACTCTTTGTGGGTATCGCCGCCGTAGATATTGGGAACCGTCAATCCGGCCTGAGCAGCAATGTCTTCAAAATGAACAAGACCAGGTTTGATCTCCTCAGGCTTTTTTGCGGGCTTCGGCCCTTGTCCCAAAAACCAGACCGTGAGGACGAAAACGTTAACGAACATCATGAATGGGCTAAAAATGCGCATGCGAGGACAATACTAAGGCAGAACTATCGGCAAACTTCGATAAGTTCAGCGTGCATTATTGAATATTTCACATTGTGAGTTGGGAGCCGGACGAATTGCTGCTACGTGTTTCGGCTGGGCGTAACGCCTATTAGTTCGGTCGAGCAGCCGGGAGCTTGTGGAGTAACGTACACGCCCTCTCCGACCACAGCAGGGTGCACGAAGCGTGATTGCAAATGAGGAATGCACTCCAAGAACAGTGCTTCATGTCCCATTGCGATGTGGTTAAACAAAACCAAGTGTTGATGAATCTGCCCCATATCGCCAACATGGGGAACGACCTTCAATCCAAATTGTCGCGCCAGTAGACTCACCGCAAGAAATTCTGGGATGCCGGCCACTCGAGTGCAATCCACCTGCACAATCTGGACTGCTTTCGCCTGCATGAAATTCTTGAACATAATCCGGTTTGGAACATGTTCGCCGAGCGCTATCGGAATTGGATGGATCGCCTCGGCCAGGATGCGATGGGCCTGAATATCATCGGGGTGTGTCGGCTCCTCGATGAAATAGGGCGACATGCCGCGAAGCGCCTCGCACATCTGGAATGCAACCGGAAGGGTCCATTGCTGGTTGGCATCGAGCATGATCAGCGCCTCCGGCCCCGCCAATTCGCGCAACATAAAGGCGCGCCGCACATCACGATGGCCGTCTTGCGATCCAACTTTAAGTTTAAAAGCTCTAAACCCCCGAGCGAGGGCCTGCTTCGTCAACTCCTTTACGCGGTCGTCTTCATACCGAAACCAGCCGACGGAGGTGTCATACCCAGGATAGCCCCTTTGCAGTATTGCGTGCCGCTCGGAACGAGAATTCATATGGCTACGCAGAAGCTCCTCAGCGTCATCGTGCGTGAGTACGTCGTCCAGGTAACTGAGATCCAAAAGATTGACAACTTCCTGCGGGCTGAGATCGAGGAGCAATCGCCACAGCGGCACTTGACGACTCTTCGCCCACAAATCGAAGCAGGCATTTGTAAGTGAGGCAAGCGCCAGATGGATGACTCCCTTCTGCGGCCCGAGCCAGCGCAGCTGCGGATGTTGAGACAATCGCTGGGTAAAAACGCCAAACTGCCCCATAAGTTCTTCAATGTCGCGGCCCATAACTTCTTTGCCGAGCAATTTAATCGCTTCGCAGACCAGCTCATTTCCAGTCCCGAGGGTGAGCACGATACCTGTGCCAAACAGTTTGTTGCCTGAAGCCAGCAGAGTGGTGGCAAAGGCATACTCTGTGCCCGAGTGCACCGCGTCGCTGCCAGCCCCGTGTTCTAGTGGGAAGCGAACATCTCGGGTTTCAATCGCATCGATTCGATGTTTCGACATGTGAAACTCAGTAGTTAAACGTAGCCAATTTCTCAAGCAATCGAATATAGTAGTGCGGATTGCGGCGGCGCAAAGTCCGATTCTGCGGAGGGTTCAGTTCCTCAGGCGAAGCCCTCAATCAGAAAGGACGCCGGAAATGAGACGCTACGGTTCCGTGATTAAAGTACGGCCAGAATCTATTCCGGACTATAAGAAATACCATGCGGCGGTGTGGCCCGACATATTGAGCATGATTCGGCGTTGTAACATTCGCAACTACTCCATTTTCCTGAAGGATGACACTCTGTTCGGATATTTCGAATACCACGGAACAAACTACGCCGCAGACATGGCTAAAATGACCGCAGATGCTAAGACGCAGGAGTGGTGGCGCATTATGATGCCCATGCAGCAACCGCTTGCCACGCGCAAGGAAGGCGAGTGGTGGGCCGACATGGAAGAAGTTTTTCATTGCGATTAGAGACATCGCTTATGCAGATTGTCGACACTCACCAGCATCTCTGGGACTTGGATCTGTTTCGCTACTCCTGGCTTTCGTCGGTTCCAAGCCTGAACCGATCGTTTCGCATGCATGATTATCTGGATGCAACAGCGGGATTGAATGTCGTGAAATCAGTACACCTGGAAGCGGATGTCGATGAGCCATACATGTTGGGTGAGACACGTCATTTGCTTGCACTGGCCGAACAACAGGACAATCCATTAGACGGCATAGTGGCCTCCGGGCGTCCGGAAAGCAAAGGTTTTCGATCTTACTTGGACCAGATTACCGGCGAGCCCAAAGTGAAAGGGATCCGCCGCGTGTTACACACCCAACCGGACGAACTGAGTGAAAACCGTACCTTCATAGAAAATGTTGCCGTGCTGTCACAGTACGGTCTTTCCTTCGATATATGTGTACTGGCTCGACAGCTTCCTATTGCTATCAGTCTTATTTCTCGCTGCCCCGATATATTGTTTGTTCTCGACCACTGCGGCGTTCCACAAGTAAAAGAAAGAATTCTCGATCCCTGGCGTGCAGACATCGCGGAGATTGCAAAATTTCAAAATGTCGTGTGTAAAATTTCGGGACTGGTTGCCTATGCCGATCCTAAGAATTGGACGGTGGAGGACTTACACCCTTACGTTGAGCATGTGATCGCCTGCTTCGGGTGGGACCGAGTGTTGTTCGGTAGCGACTGGCCTGTATGCACAGTTTGTGCCAGTTACAAGCAGTGGGTAGACGCCTTGCAATCGATTACTGCCAGCGCGGGCGAGAGCAATCAGCAGAAGTTATTTTACGAGAATGCCATTCGTGTGTACCGGTTAAGCTATGATGCAGACAGAGGGAAAATCACGAAAACTCTTGCGAATTCATCGCGATGATAATGTCCTGATTGTGGTTAGACCGATTATGTCAGGAGACCTGGACGTCATCGACGGCCAAGAGATCGTGTTCGGGCAAAATATTGCCATCGGACACAAGGTCGCGGCCCACGAGATCAAGCCAAGAGAAAAGGTTTATAAGTGTGGTGTGGCGATTGGCTCTGCGACGGAGAGGATCCTCGCGGGAGCTCATGTGCATCTTCATAATCTGAAGAGTGACTACATCGCTACTTACACTCTAGACAAAGATCATGTCTTCGTTAAATAACTCGCCTGCAATAGAGGGGTTTCTTCGCTCCGATGGAAGAAAAGGAATTCGAAACTGCCTGGTCGTCGCTTACCTCGTTGAATGTGCTCACCACGTGGCACGCGAAATAGTTGATTCGTTCAAAGGCCAATCAGTTCATTTGATCGGCTTTGGCGGTTGCTATCCAAATGCTTATGCCGAGCGGATGATGAACGCGCTCTGCACGCATCCCAACGTCGGCGGTGCGCTGCTGTTATCACTGGGCTGCGAAAGCTTCAATCGACATCGTCTCGCCGAAAATATTGTCAAGACGGGCAGACCTGTGGGCACCGTAATTATTCAGCAAACAGGCGGAACCAAGAAATCTATCGAAGCGGGCAAAAAATGGGTTGCACAGGCACTCGATCAAATTGGCGACGTCCCGCGAGCGCCGCTGCGAGTGAATGAACTCGTGGTCGGGACCGTGTGCGGTGGGTCCGATGCGACCAGCGGCATTTCCGCAAACCCCGCGGTGGGCCGCGCTTTCGACATGCTCGTGGAACAAGGTGCAGCTACCATCTTCGAAGAAACTGGTGAAATGATCGGACTGGAAGACGTCATGTCCGCGCGTGCAGTTACGCCCGATCTGGGTGACGAATTGAAGAAGTCGGTCGAGAAAGCGGCGTATTACTACAAGGAGATGGGCCACGCCAGTTTCGCTCCCGGAAACGCTGACGGCGGATTAACGACCATTGAAGAAAAATCGATCGGTGCGTATTGCAAGAGCGGCGATTCGCCCATCTCCGGGCTGATTAAACCTGGCGACATTCCGCAAAAGGGCGGCTTGTATCTGTTGGACGTCGTACCGGACGGCGAGCCCCGCTTCGGATTTCCTAATATCAACGACAACGCGGAGATAGCGGAACTCATCGCCTGCGGTTCCCATTTGGTCCTGTTCACCACCGGGCGCGGCTCAGTTGTAGGCTCTGCGATTTCGCCGGTCATCAAAGTTTGCGCTAATCCGGAAACCTACGAGCGCATGAGCGACGACATGGATATCAACGCAGGGAAAATCCTGCGCCTGGAGGCCAGCGTCGACGACGTCGGCAATGAAATATACAACAAAGTAATTGACGTCGCCTCAGGAATGCAGACTTGCTCTGAGAGCTTGGGGCACCAGGAGTTCGTGCTCACCTATAAGTCCTTCGAGCCGATAGGACCAAGCTGCTTGCCTGCTTAAGCGAAACCTCGTCTTCATCGCAGCACCGTTTGTCAGGCTGCGCTACGCCCCGACCGAAAACAACATCAGCGATTTTAAATCACTTTCAGCAATTCGTTTCTACTGCCGGATTCTCAGTACTGGGCTAACAGAATTAGCCCGCTACCCGATTTTCCTCTGACTAGATACCGGCTCGTATTCTTGCGAGCGTCTGTGGACAGGCCGGATGGAGGGCCAGTGTGTAGCTCGCCATTACTTATCGGCAAACCCATTACATCTACATGGGCATTGGCTCAGGCTGGGGCATCGGCGGAAATATATTGGGGCTGCTGTCCGGCTCACGCCCGGGTTTGATCGGCGGATAAATGTCGGGGTCCGATCCCGGCCCGGGTTCCGGGTCCGGCGTAGGTCCTGGCGTTGGACGAGGTGGAGTGGGCGATGGATTCCGAAGAGATGTCATAAGTTGTTATCTCTTTTCGCAAAGCAATTCAGGCAACTTTCTTCTCCGTCGTATTCACAGTTGTCTTCGGTTCGGAATCGCCTTCTCCATCCCGTCCAACTTTGTTGTCCTCGTTGGCGGCAGCCGATTGGGTTTCGGGTACGTTGCGTGCGGCCTGCTTGGCTTTGTCACCATTCTCGCCAGACTTCTCGTGACCGGCCGGTTGGGATTTTTCTCCGGATTTCTTTCCGGACTCCTCGCCGGAGGTGACCTTTTCGGCGGTCGCCGTCGGATTGCTGTCTTTGGCCGCTTCCTGCTTTTTTGCTTCCTTCTCTTCAGATTCCTTGTCCAGAGACTGCTCGGATTCCTTCTGCGCTGATGACAGCAGGCGTTCTATCCTCGCCCGCACCGCCAACCACCTTACGTTGCTGGCGCTAGCGGCTTGCTCCAGGTAAGGTGCGAGTTTCTCGTCGCTCGCGATCCCTTCTCCTTTCAGAAACTCCAAGACAGCCGCGCTCTTTGCCTCCAACGCTTCAAGCGAAGGGATAAGGTCATCAAGTATTTCTTCGGTGATTTTGGAATCCATACGATGCGCTCCAGGCAGGCACACCTTTTGATGCAGAAAAACAGACACGAGCAATCCGGGTGCTCCAGGAATTGACCACCTTTTGACCGACAGGATCATCTAGCACCCCCAAAATGAAGCATAATGTTGAAGAAGCATCCGGCCTTCACAATGCCACGATCAACCCCGACCCGTGCCGCGCTAGGGATAGCTTTTTTCTTCTTATGCTCAGCCGGCGTGTTTGCGCAGAACCCGCAGCTGCAGACCAAGAACGGCCGCCGCTTCCCGACGGTGGTTTTCAGCTCCGTCTTTTGGCTTGCCAATCCACCCTCGTATTCCCTTGCGGTCGATGCGACTGGCGCCGCAACCTACCAGTCCACTCAGGATTCGGTGGACCGTAGCGGGGTTCCGTACACAATTGAGTTTCAGACCAGCGATTCCACTCGCAGGATGACCTTCAACATCGTGCGAGAGCTAAATTTTCTTAACGGAGATGTTCCGGCTTCCGCGGGCACGCCGGAAAAAATTCCGGTGCGGACTCTCGCCTACCATGACATCACATATAACAACCAGATTACGTACAGCGAATCCACCGATTCCGAGATCCAGGAACTCACTTCTGTTTTTGAAGAAATTTCAGTCACATTCGAATTCGCTCGCCGGCTCGGATATCTTCACCAGCACGACAAAGCTGGACTCGAACCCGAACTCATTCGCATGCAGACGAGCGCCGAACACCACGGGTTGCGGGAGCTGCAGGCGGTCACTCCTGCCCTGAAGAGCATCGCTGCAGACGCCAGCCTAAGTGAGACCGTGCGAAAACATGCCGAAGCAATTTTGGCAATGGTGCGCAAAACGTAGTCTGCCATCGATCCCTACAAAACTACACGGGGTTCAGTTGGGAGGGGCGACTCCAAGTTGCTCAGTCTCCCGTGGTCACGCCGCGCGGATGTACGTTTGAGCGGATGAATCGGATGATGTCGTCCATGGAAGTCCCGGGCTGAAAGATTGCCGCCACTCCACCCTTTTTCAATGCTTCCACATCCTGATCAGGAATGATTCCACCAACCACGACCAGAACGTCGTCCATTTTATTTTGACGAAGAAGGTCCATTACGCGCGGAACGATCGCGTTATGTGCGCCAGAAAGAATGGAGAGCCCAATAACGTGCACATCCTCCTGCAGCGCCGCATTCACGATCATCTCCGGAGTTTGGCGTAGACCGGTGTAGATGACCTCCATACCGGCGTCGCGCAGTGCACGCGCAATCACCTTGGCGCCGCGGTCGTGCCCGTCGAGTCCGGGTTTCGCGACTAGAACGCGGATTTTTTGTTCAGCCGTCATAATCGTTAAATCGGGTCATTGAATCAGCCAATTGTCTTTACGTCCAGGCTCCTCCACAAATACCAGCAGGCGATGCTGCGATACGGCTCCCAGCGTTTGGCGATTTTTTCCATCTGCTCGGGGGTGGGGAGCGTGATCTTGACCTTCGGAATCCTTGCAACAGCCTTCTTATTTTTAGCTTTGCCGGCGCCGTTCTTCTTTCTTTTCACCGCCCGGTCAAGGTAGTGTTTATAGACCGCCATGCGTATACCGAAATCTCCAGTCGGCAGCACGTTAGCGCGTCGCAGCGTAAACATGAGAAACATGTGCGCCGTCCACACCCCCACGCCTTTAACTTGCGTGAGATGCTCGATCACTTGCTCGTCTGACATGTCAGCCAGTTTCGAAAAATCGAGCTCGCCTCGTTTCGCGCGTTCGGCCATGTCAAAAAGATAGGAAGATTTTTGTTTCGAAAGCCCCACGGCTCGCATCTGTTCGCCCGTAAGTTTCAAAATTCCTTCCGGTGTCACCGGATCGCCCGCCAGCGCGGTAAACCTTTTGAAAATAGTTACCGCAGCTTTGCCATTGAGCTGCTGATACACGATTGCTTCCGCCAGGCTATGAAAGGTCGGTTCGCCGAATTCCATTCGGCACGGCCCCACGCGTTCAATGATGGCCCGCAGTAACGGGTCGGATTTTTTCAGGTGCAGAACTGCTTTACGCATGTCCGAAAACCTGCATCATCTTATCGCTTTTGCTGTCCCTGAGGAAAAGCGTGCCAGTGGAACTCGATGGTCTCGCCCAGGTGCGAGAGAAAATACTCCGCGTTGTGTCCGCCCGGGTAAAGATGGAACTCGTGCGAAATTTTCTCCGCCAGCAGTTGCTTGTGCATTTGCTCTGCGGCCGCTGCAAAACCGTACTCATCCTGTTGGCCGCAGTTGACGTAGATCGCCTGGCTCCGGACTTGCGCCTGGTTCTTACGCGCCAACTGGAACGGATTGTTTTGGTTCCAGTGCGCGATGTTAATCGGATTGCCGAACACCATGCCCAGGAGTTTGGCCAGGGGACCAGCATCGCGCAGGTCAGAGTTAAGTTCGCGCGGCGGTTCCGTGATCAGCGCCGGACTCTGCGCGCTGACTGATCCGAAAAGTTCGGGATAAGCAAATGCGAATCGCAGCGCGCCATATCCCCCCATGGAGAGTCCAGTCACGCCGCGCGATCTGCGTTCGCGGATGACGCGATAGTGGGTTTCGATGAACGGCAAAAACTCGCTGAGAAAAAAATCACTGTAGCGGTCACGCCCATCCGCTGAGTTGATAAAGAAACTTCCGCGGCCTTCGGGAGCAACCATCAAGAAATCGCCTACCTTGTGATCGTGCCTCAGGTCCTCGATCAGCCCCCAGCCGCCACTTTGAAGTAGCGTCTGTTCGTTCTCGCCGAGACCGTGCAGGAAATAAAGAATGGGATATTTTGTTTTGGCTCCAGTTTCATAATTCGGCGGCAGCATGACGCAATACCGCACCGGACGATGAAGGATGGGACTGTTGAAAACGCTGCAGTCAATTCTTCCTTGAGCGACGGCGTAACACCGCACCAGACAGACCATCGTAAGAACACACTTGAGCCAGTTTGCACGCATTCTTCGTCGCAGCTCTCCTCTGTGGCGTTACTCTGTGTACCTCGTGCTCTCTGTGGTTAAGGCTTTTTTAAAACCACGGAGGTCTATTCGTATCTCAGCGCCTGCACTGGGTCTAGCCGCGCGGCCCGCGAAGCGGGATACAGCCCGGAGAGCAAGCTCACCACGAATGAAAAGCCCAGCGTGCCGGCCACCAGCCAGACTGGAACTGACCAGATATGTTCGGGAGGAAACCCCTGGCGCTTAAGATAAATGTTGGTACCGAAGTTAATCACCCGACCGATCAACCACCCAAGAGCGGTCCCGCAGATTCCTCCTAGAAGCCCCATTGCTCCGGCCTCGGCGAAGAACAATCCGCGCACGTCGGCATCGCTGGCGCCTACCGCTTTCATGATTCCAATCTCTCGCCGGCGCTCCAGAATTGCCATTACCAATGTGTTGACGATTCCAATCGAGGCCACAGTGAGCGCCAGACTGCCAAAGATTCCTAGGAAAAGATCGAGAATCGCAAAAAAGCGCCGCATGCTCTTAGTAGCGTCCAAAATTGAAAAAGTGTTGAAGCCAAGTTTCTTGATCGCTTGCTCGACGGCATCCACTTTGCCCGCGCCACTGACCCGGGCGACCACATTGCTATAAATGGGCTGACTGGAGGTTACACCGCCAGAAGCTCGCATGTCGTAGGCCTGCATCGGGCGCATGCTCTCTATCAACTTTTGGGGAATGAACAAACGCGCCCGTGCCGATCCCCGCATGCTGTCGGGATCAAGATCGGTCACCCCAACAATGGTCAGCGGCATCTCGTGCGATATCACTGAATAAGAGGCCGCATCCTGCCCACTCGATTCCCGTTCCGAGTATCGCATCATCACTTGCTTGCCGATCAGCGGCCGCGCCACATCAACAACATTGATTTCATCCGGCCCGCGGGTTGATTTTCCCAGCAGCTCAGCCGCAAAGCTTTTTTGCAGGATTACTTCATGGGCATCTTCAGCGGAGAAAAATCTACCCTGCATGCCTTCAAAGCTGTCGCCATCTTTTGAAGAGGAGGGAAGCCCGGCCACCATGGTGAGGTGAGGCTTGTCCTCGAAGCGCACTTCGGTGATGAAACGCAGGTCTGGATAGACCTCGACAACTCCCGCCACATTTGCAATCTTTAGGCGCGCAGCCTCATTCAGGTCTGGACTCTCTGCCGGCGCCGGACCGCTCTCTTCCTGCTCGCGGTCAAAGCTACGCAGATTGCGGCGCGAAGTTACTACGATGGAGTCGAACAGTCCCGAGCGCTGCAGGCGGCGCGACGCCAACTGCTGCAGGCCAATGCCGAGCGAAAGCATCGCCACCAGCGATGCAACGCCTACCGAAATACCCAGCGTGGTGAGCGAATTCCGCAGCACCGATTCGCGCAGATTGCGGGCAGCGAGCTCAATCGAATCGTAGAGCTTCATGGTTTAGCTCCCGCGGCGGCTCTAGCCGGATTCGGCTGATCGGCCATGACTTTTCCATCTGCAAGAAATATCAGGCGGTCGGAATACTTCTCAGCCAGGTCGCGCTCGTGCGTGACGAGTATTACAGTCATTTTCAGCGATTCGTTCAGCCTGCGGATCAGTTCCATGACCCCCGTCCCGGTGCGGCTGTCGAGATTGCCCGTCGGCTCATCGGCAAGCAGAATGCGGGGCTCATTGATCAAGGCCCGTGCCATTGCAACCCGTTGCTGCTCACCGCCGGACAGCTCGATCGGCCTGTGTTTCAATCGCCCGCTGAGGCCGACCTTTTCGAGCGCATTTGCCGCCATCGCGCCTCGTTTAGTTCGCTCCACTTCGGCGAAACGCAACGGAAGTTCCACGTTTTCAAGCACGGTCATGCTGGGGATCAGATTGAACGACTGAAACACCATGCCCACGGTGTGGCGCCGGTATTTTGCAAGCTCCTCGCGAGAGAGTCCCGAGAGACTCTGGCTCTCAACAATCACACTGCCGGCGCTTGGCGAATCCAGGCCCGCCAGCAAGTTGAGCAGGGAAGATTTTCCTGAGCCGGACGCGCCCAGGAGCGCAACGAATTCCCCGGCCGCAATTTTCAACGTGATGCCATCTACAGCACGAATCGTCGCGCTTCCCATCTGGTAATGGCGGCAGAGTTGCTCGGTGCGAATGGCAAAAGAAGAGGTCAAAGAAGAATCTTATCAGGAGTTCGGAAGTCGATTCTTTGCCGTCGCCTTCTTCAATTGGTGCAGCGGAAATTCTGCTCGATCGCTATGTAACTCAGCTCGTGTTTGCTCCAGCTTTATTTTGGGCAACGCATGAATGATAGCGTGAACTTTATGAAGAATCTGGCGGGAGTCGAGGAGCCTTGGCCAGCCAGCGTGCCAGTGTTGAAGAAAACCGATCCCATCAAAACGTGCAAAACGGCTTCTCCGTGACGTTGCCGCGTAGCAGACTCAGTCGGTTGCGTTTTTTGGTAACGGCAGGTCCGTAGGTTTTTCTCCCGCGCTAGCCTGAATTAATTTCTGCACCGGACCCGCTACCATCAGCAGCAACTGTGCTCGGGGCTGGATCGCAGCCTGAGCGAGTGCAATCTGTTGGGCCTTCCATGCGTCCGGTGCCTTCTCGCCGTGATCAAGGTAGTCGAGCGCCTGTAATCCGGCCGCTCCTAGTGCCGACAAATCATGCGAAAGCGGCATGACTTCCTGCACCAGTGACGAACTCTGGGAAGCGGCGATCAACTGAACTTCGTTATCTCTCCACGAAGTCAGTATCGACCGGATTTGCAATTCCATTCCTGGTTTAATCTGCCCCGAGAGGAATTGATTCACCAACTCACCAAATTGTCGGGCCGTCGCGCTCTCCGGACGGGCAGCATCAATCACGCGATTGAGTGGAGTACGCATAGTCAACTCTGTGTGTTCCAACTGTTCGCGCGCATATCCCTTCACTGGCTCGACCACGTCGGCGAGCGTTTTGAGCGCGGCGACATCGCCGTTATCTGTCATGCGCTCTAACATCGGGACGTAGTTGGTGTTGTGCGTGAGCCCGTACGCGTCCAGCCATTTGCTGGTGTAATCCATCCGCGCATACATTGAATTTATGTCAGTCACATTTTGCGGCGACCACAGTCGTTCCGCAATGGCCGCGGTTCGCGGCCATATTCTCGAATCAACGTTCTCGGGCGAAACGTATTCAGCCCACATGCAGGCTTCACCGCCAAGAATCTTCTGCTTCTCTTCCTCTGACAGACTGGCCGCGCCATCAGCAAACGGATCGACCGCGTAATGCGACGCACCTGTGCCCATCAGATCAAGGTAGTAGCCGGACGAAAGCAGCCCGCGATATCCCTGGCGCGCGGCATCGGCCAGCGATTGCTGCCCGCGCCACGACTGGATCACAATGCTTTTTGGCAGGTCTGGCCGAAGGATCTCGTCCCAGCCTTCCATCGTCTTTCCATGTTTCGCGACGATTTTCTGCACCCGTGTATTGAAATACGCTTGCAGATCGGCGTTGTTTTTCAATCCGTGAGCATGCATGAACTCCTGAATTTTTGGGTTCGCGTCCCACTGCTTGCCGTTAACCTCATCGCCGCCGACGTGGAAGAACTGGTCGGGGAAAAGCTTCGCCATTTCTCCAATGAATTGATCGAGAAATTTATAAGTGCTCTCGCGCGTCGGATCCATCACCGGATCAAATACTCCCCACTTCCCGTCAATCACGTAAGGTCCCGGCCCGCTGGCCAACTCGGGATGGCCAACAAACCACGCCGTGCTGTGCCCTGGCATATCAAATTCAGGAATGACGCGAATGCCGCGCTCGTGCGCATAGGCAATTACGTCGCGCACCTCTTCCTGCGTGTAGTACAGGCCGTCGGAGCCCATTTCCTGGAGCTTCGGCAATCGCTTGCTCTGAACGCGAAATCCCTGGTTGTCGGAGAGGTGCCAGTGAAATACATTCATCTTCACTGCCGCCATTCCGTCCAGGTTGCGCTTGATGACTTCGACCGGCATAAAGTGCCGACTCACGTCGATCATCAGCCCGCGCCAGGGAAACCGAGGTCTGTCTTGAATGACCACTGTCGGAACCGCGAACCCTTGCGGCGTGATCTCAACCAGTTGAAGAAAAGTCTGTAAGCCGCGCATCGCTCCAAGCGTTGTAGGCGCGTTTAATTCCGCGCCCGACGAGGTCACATCGAGTGTGTAGGATTCGTCCTCGCCCAATTCCTGCACCGGCTTGCTCGGATGTTCGCTCTTCACCTTAAGCTGTGCATTGCCGGGGTCATTGCTGATAGCGAAATCGAGCGGCAATGATCCCGTATGCCGGCGCAAATCGGTCAGGAAAATTTCAATAGCTCGTCGAAGTGCTGGGTCGGAAGTGTTGCCAATACCCACAGAAAAAGAATTTTGAATGACGAATGGCTGAGCCTGAGATGACTTTACGCTCGCGGGCCACGGCATCAGATGAAGAGAACCGGATTCTGGCGCGGCCATCGTTAATGGCACCATCGCGACAATAATTGGAACAACCCATAGCATGCGCATGAAATATTCTCGTGGGAGTGCGGGAAGAGTCAGACTTGCAGAATATTGAAAGGTTTTAAAAGAGGCAAATCGAGCCTAATTAAAGCGGGAGTTGCTTAGTTCCGGTTTGAAGTGTCAGGCTGTGTTTCGACAATCTTGTTTCAGCAGGCCGCTGCTGCTTGCGAACAGTGAGTGAGCACTGAATGCGCGACAAATGTATGAGAGGTCAACCGCTGCAGACCGACCTCCCCGTTGGCCTCGCTGCCTACCCATACGACGCGGAACTGGGCCTTTTCCTCACCCATGCGCACGTCAAGGATCTCGCCCTCCCGAATTCGCCGTCTCACGCCTTGGACCACCAGGCCACCAACGCTCATGTTGGTTACAAGTCCGGGATGAGTAAACGGCTGGCCATAGGCATCCATTCCCCAAACTTGCACCGGGAACTGGACTTCGATTCGTGGGCTTTGGCGTCGATCCATGCCGACATTGTGCGGCCGAATAGGTGGGTTGAAAACTTACGCGGGTTACCGCGAGCAGAGTACTGGAGTTTCAGCGCAATCGCGTGTTAAATCAGCAACTTAGGATCGCTTGCTCAACGACCCATTAATCGAAGTCGGGCAAGGAGCAGGAACCGGGTCCGCGTGGGTCGCCGCAACTGCCGCAAGACCCGGTTGACGCAACTGGACTCGACGCAACCCTCGCCTGAACCGCGAACACCGAGAGTCGTGACGCCAGGTTTTTGCCATGACATTTTGGGCAGGCCGCTGCGTCATTTCCGAGCACCAGGGCCTCGAAGGGATGGTTGCAGTCTCTGCAAGTGTATTCAAATATTGGCATTAGCGACCCTCGCGACATTGCAGGTAAGGCGAACACCTGCACTTAGCGGATTCTACAGTGCAAACCCGATTCCCCGCCTTCGGGGCGGATGCTACATTCTAGCTAACTGATTTGAGTTTCCAAAAGCTCTTGAAAGCGCCTTACTCCAGCAAGGCGCTTCTTTTTTTTCTTTTTTGGAATTTGTATTTCGACTCAAGAACTGAACCTCGAAGACCGTATTTATCGATCTACTCTGAGTCAAGCGGAATCGTGAGTAGCTGCGGCTTTTAGCCGGTGTTGTGTAATCCGGCCGCAATCCCATTAATAGTCGCGCCTAGGGCGTAATTTAGCTCTTCAGAGTTGTCCCCCAGTTGTTTCCTGCGAAGCAGATCTACCTGAATCAGGCTCATTGGATCGACGTAAGGATTTCGCAGCCTTATAGATCGGGACAGCACCGGGTTCTTCTCCAGCAGTTTTTCTTGCCGATTCACCACCAGCAGCATGTGCCTGGTACGCTCGAATTCTTCGGCGATACTTCGCCACACGCGATCGCGCAGCCGTTCATCGCGTACCAGCGAGGCATAGAGCTGCGCGATCGCCAAATCGGCCTTTGCCATTGCCAGTTCCACGTTGCGGATCAGGTCGTTGAACAAGGCAAATCGCGAGAACATCTCTTGCAGTTGCTGCTCCTCCTTGGCGCCTTGTGCCGCAAAGCGCTCCAGGGCATAGCCCACCCCGAACCACGCCGGAAGCGCGTGCCGGCTTTGCATCCAGCCGAAGACCCAGGGAATTGCGCGCAGGTCGTCGAGACTTTGGCTTGCCGATCGCCGTGCCGGACGCGATCCGAGCCGGGCGTTGTCGAGTTCATTCACCGGGGTCGCCTGCTCAAAATACGGCAGAGTGTCCCGGTTCTCGGCGATACTCTCACGGTAAAATCGAAAGGCATCGGCTGACATCTGCTCCATCGCGCTTTCCCATTCAAGGTCGCCATCAGCCGGAACTCTTCCGGGGCGGGTCAGCGCTTCGAGAGATGCCGCAATTACGATTTCTAAATTCCACTCCGCCAGAATCGGATCCGAGTACTTCCAGTTCAGCACTTCACCTTGTTCGGTGATGCGGATCTCACCGGAAAAATCTCCCGCGGGTTGCGCCAGAATTGCGGCATGAGTTGGTCCCCCGCCGCGTCCCACGGTTCCGCCACGGCCGTGAAATAGCCTTAACTTCACACCATGTTTTCGCGCGCACTCGTGGAGTCCGCGATGCGCTTTGTAGAGTTCCCAAATGCTCGTCAGCATCCCGCCATCTTTGTTGGAATCGGAATAGCCGAGCATTACTTCCTGCCGGCCGCCCCATGAATCCAGCAAGCGCCGGTATTCCGGAGAACTCCACACCCGGCCCATAATTTGCGCCGACGTACGCAGGGACTGAATGGACTCGAACAGCGGCACCGGCATAAGCCCGGGGTCTTCGCCGGAAGCAGCCATTTGTACCCCGCCGAGCTTTGCCAGTTCAATTACTGCGCCGATGTCTGCATCGGATTCGACGCCGCTGATGATGTAATTTCGGATCGCAACCGCTGGAAACTCTTGCTTCCACTCGGCAATATATCGGAAAAGATCGATGGCACCGGCCTTGTCCTTCACCAGCGAGCTTGGGTCCAGCGCGTGTTGATGCACCTTCGCGTGTTGTCGTATGTCGAGTGTCGCCAAATGAAATCCAAAAGTACGCAGCTTGCGCAGCAATGGATCAAGAAAAAGCTGCGCTAAATTCTCACCGTGGTTCTCGACCAGGCTTCGGTAAAGAATGCCAAGGTCTTCTTCAAACTCACGCGTCGAAGCGTAGGCATTTGCATTCCCTCCGCGGGTGTCCCGCAGCCGCACGATTACAAAGGCAAGAAAGCGCCGGTAAAGTTCCGTTGGAGAAATTCGTCCCAGGCGTGCCGGCTCTTCGCCCATGCGTACTGTGTAATCCGCAAGCTTTCGCTCGAACTCTTTGGAAACCGGCACCTGCCGGCAAGACGAACTTAACGGCTCCAGCAAGTGCTCGATTTCGGTAATGTAGTGCGCCAGAACCGTATTTCGAGCTCGTTCCAGCGCCTCGCGCGTGGTCTCAGGCGTGACGAACGGATTGCCGTCGCGGTCGCCTCCAATCCAAGATCCGAAAGATAAGACCCCTGGCAACTGCTCCGCGCACAAATCCATTCCGTAAACTTCCTTGAATGCCTCGCGTATTTCCGTGTACAGGCGAGGCAGGCTCTCAAAAATCGACATCGGATAGTGATCGAGGCCCATGCGGATTTCATCCGTCACCTGCGGTTTCTGTACCCGCACTTCATCTGTTTGCCACAGCGCGGTGATCTCCGCCGCAATGGTATTTTCCGTGTCGAGAGCTTCCGAAGCCGGCATGGGTAAGCGGTCGAGTTGCTCGAGGCATTTTGCGATTCTCCGGCGCTTGGTCAGCACTGTGCGGCGCGCCACTTCCGTGGGATGCGCGGTGAACACTGGCACCACTCTTACCTGGCGCAATGCAGCCAGCGCCTGCTCTGCGCGTATTCCTGCATCTCGCATTCTGAGCAGCGTTCCGCGGAACGAACCCGGCAGCGGTGTTTGATTGACGTTGAGATTTCCCGCCCGGCGACGCCGCTTCCGGTGATTGGTTTCAGCCAGGTTGGTCAGTTCGAAATAAATCGCGAAGGCTTTCGTCACCCGGTGAGCCTGCTCGATGCTCAGGGCTTGAACAATGCTTCCAGCCTCTTGCATCTCATCCGTGCTCGGTTGCGCACGGGCCGAGTGGGCGCGGGACTGGATAAGCAATCGCCGCAATTGTTCCACGGTCTTAAAAACCGACACCCCCGCCTGCTCCACTAGAACCCGACCTAACAATACTCCGAGGGAACGAACATCGCGGCGCAGGGGAGCTTCTTTCGCGCGATCATCGGTGCTCGCGACAAGTTCGGCCAGCCGCGAAGACTGGTCTTCCGCATCCCACAATGGCATGCCAGGCATGGTTTTGTGCATCCATACTAAATTATGGCTGTTTTAAAGCTTTTTGCCCTGACGAGTCGCCGAAAATGCTCTTGCCGCTTGCGAGGGTTGGCCCTACCTTGAATAATGAATACTTAGCCATGAGCCAGGAAAAAATACTGATCGTAGAAGACGAAGAGAATGAACGCACCGGCCTGGCCGAATTGGTCTCGTCGTGGGGCTATAGCGCGGAAACCGCGCGCGACGGTCAAGAAGGCTACGAGAAGGTAGCATCGTGGTCGCCTCATATCGTTATTACAGACCTGAAAATGCCGCGGCTTGGAGGCATTGAACTTCTGGAGAAGATTTCTGGTGATAGCCAAAGCATCGCCGTGATCGTGGTCACGGCACAAGGCAGTATCGATAGCGCGGTGCAGGCGATGCGTATCGGCGCCTACGATTACATTGCCAAGCCCATCGATACCAGTCGTCTGCGCACCATCCTGCAGAATGCCTCAGCCCTGCTCGGCGCCCGGGTTGAGCTCGAAGCAACCCGCCGAAAGCTGCGCGATGCCGGTTCTCTCGGATCCCTGATTGGCCCGTCCAAAAAAATGCAAGAGATTTTTCGCTTGATCGAAATGGTTGCGCCCAGCACTGCTTCCGTCTTGATTACAGGTGCGAGCGGAACCGGCAAAGAACTGGTCGCGCGAACCATTCACGAGTTAAGCCCGCGCCGTCCGCGTCCGTTTGTTGCGATTAACTGCGCTGCCATTCCGGAAACACTCATCGAAAGCGAGATTTTTGGGCACGAGAAGGGTGCGTTCACCGGCGCGCTCGAGCGTCGTACCGGATGCTTCGAACTTGCCGAAGGCGGAACGCTGCTGCTGGATGAAATCGGCGAAATGCCCATCGCTACCCAAGCCAAGCTGCTGCGCGTGCTTGAAGATCGTAAGCTGCGCCGCTTGGGAAGCAAGACGGAAACCACCGTCGATGTGCGAGTGCTCGCCGCCACCAACAAGGTGCCAGATGAAGCTGTCGCCCGGGGCGAATTGCGGAATGATCTCTATTACCGGCTCAATGTATTCAACATTCACATGCCGGTCCTCCGTGAACATCGCGAAGATATTCAGGACCTGGTGCAGACCTTGCTAGCCGACATGAGCGCAAAGCACGGCCGCCGTGTCGCTGCCGTCAGCGAGGCCGTGCTCAACGCTTTCAAAAACTACACTTGGCCGGGAAACGTTCGTGAGCTGCGCAACACCTTGGAGCGGGCTGTTATCGTTTGCGAAGGGCCGGTGATCGAGACCAAGCATTTGCCGCCCGGCTTCGGGCACTCGCCCATCCGCGTCTCAGTTGACGACGCCGATTCCATTCGCGTGGGTGTAGGAACTACAGTCGGTGAGGCTGAGCGCCTGCTGATTGTCAAGACTTTGGAGTCTACCAATAACAACAAAACTCGCGCCGCCGAAATTCTGGGCATCAGCCTGAAGACGTTGCACAACAAGTTGAAAGAATACGGCAGCTCCGGGCCGGATGGCACAGGCCGCGGCGACAAGGAAGATAAGGAAGACAAAGAAGAAAGAGAAGAAGCCGAGGAAGTGAAGGAGCCATAAATAGGATTCGGCGTCAACTTGGATTGTGTAGAAGCTGATCGCCGGGCACTGACCTCATGCGCCGCAGGACCCAAATCGTACTGGCCATCACCTTCATGGTGGCCGCGCTGGTTACCGGCGCCTCGTATCTCTACATCTCGCAAATCCTGCGCCAGGGAATCAACACTGCGCATGACACTGCGGCGTTCCTGACCTCTCAACTTGCCTTTCTCGCCAGTAACGCCGCTCCTGACTTGAGCAGCACTCGCATCGACACCAGCAATCCTGAGGCCCTGCGCCGCGGCATTGCCTACTATCTTGGCACCGATCGCGACCTGAACACCATGCTTGAGTCCGTGGTCGGGAGCTGGCCTACGATCTACGACGCCGCGATCCTGAATGCGGACGGCAACGCCCTGCTCGATACCGACCCGAATTTAGTGGGCCAGAGAATCGAGGACCGGCCAGATTTTTCGACACTACAGAATGCGAGCTTTCGGCAGAAGCTGAGACTCGTCTATCACGCGCCCACGGTTTACGACGTTCACATCCCGCTGCAGCTGAATGGAGAGATGTTCGGCAGCATCCATGTTGGCGTCTCAACCGTATTTCTTCGCAATGAGCTTACGCCGCGTTTGCAGCGGGCCTTGACGCTTTCGGCGGTTGCCGTACTGTGTTCGTTGATGTTGGCTGCGCTTCTCTCAAACATTGCGCTCGGACCTCTGGAGCACATCAATCGCAGCCTGGACAGCATGGCCGACGCGGACGGCACTGCCTTGAAAGCGTCCGACGGTGGCCATGATGAATACGGCCAGGTAAGCATGAAAATCGCTACCTTGGGCCGGCAGATGCGGGACACGCGAGAAATTTTCTCCGCGCTCAAAAGCAACGTCGACCAGATCATGTCCAGCCTGCAGGATGGACTAATGTTGTTCACCCGCGATTCACGTGTAGTGCTGGTCAGTGCCGCGATTGAGAGCTTTCTTGGCCGCTCGCGTCGCGAACTTCTGGGGCGAACGGCGAACGAGATCTTTTCGCCGGAGTCTGCGCTGGGATCGGTGTTGCTGGATGCTTTCCGGTTGCGCCACCACGTTGCGCAGCGCGAGATGGAGGCTTCCAACGGCCGCCGCGTCCAGGTTTCTTTGGATTTTATTCAGGAAAGGGGTACCCAGATTGGCGCTTTGTTAACTATGCGAGATGCCGAATCCGTTCGCCGCATTGAAGACGAGATCGAATTATCGCGCAGGATTTCCGCCAGCGGTCGCGTCACTCGTGGCGTTGCCCATGAGGTAAAGAACCCGATTAACGCCATTGTCCTGCACCTGCAATTGCTGCGCAACAAATTACAAGACGTTGATCCCGCAACCAGCCGCCACGTGGACATCATCGACAGCGAAATCCATCGGCTCGACCGCGTCGTGCAAATCCTCGTGGATTTCACTCGTCCTCGCGATTTGCACCTCGAGGAAACTGACCTGAGGTTGGTTCTCGAAGAAGTTGCTTTACTTGCCGCGCCCGATGCGGAACAGCACGGGGTTACGCTGGTCCGCGAATTGCCCCCGGATCCTATCCCGGTCAAAATCGATGCCGACTTTATTAAACAGGCGATCCTCAACGTCGTCTTGAATGGGGTCCAGTCGATGCCTGATGGCGGCACTCTCGCGATCACTGCGCACCGGAACGAAGATGCGGTGATCACCGAAGTGCGTGACCAGGGCACTGGCATTCCGGCCTCCGTGCAGGACAAAATTTTCGAACTGTATTTCACTACAAAGAAAACCGGCAGTGGGATTGGTCTGGCCCAAACTTACCAGATCATGATGTGGCACTATGGATCGGTAGATTTTGAATCGGAGGAAGGGAAGGGGACTACCTTCCGCTTGCGCTTGCCCTTAGCCGAGACTCGCTCCTCATCGTTGGAGGAAGCTGCAGCTCGCACATGAGCCCGTGCTCACGGACTATCACATGAGATCGCCCCTTCACCTGACGCTTGCCGTAACGCTTGCATGCAGCGCCTTCGCTCTGTCTCTGACAGCGCGGCAACAGCAGTGGTCGCCACAGGCATCAACTCCGAATCAGGATGTCCCGAAGCAAGACGTCCCGGTGCAGAACCAGCCGGCTCAACCGCCCCCTTCCGCTCCAACGCTAACGACGCCCGCTGCTGGCGAGAAGGCGAGCCCTGCACCGAAGCCGCCGGTCCTCAAACACCGAAAGCATAAGGTGGGGGCTCACAAAACTTCTCCAGCTCCGAAAAAAACGACTACCCACAAATCAACCGGTGATTCCAACAAAGTAGTAGTACGCAACGGCGGAGCGAAGGAGGGTTCGGCGCAACTTACTCCGGCGATCAGTCCGGACCAGGAGAAAAACCAGCGCGCGAATACCGCCAACTTATTGGCCGCCACGGATGCGAACCTCAAACGTGTTGCGGGCCGCGAGCTGACACCAGCCCAGCAGCGCATGGTCGATGAGATCCGCACTTACATGCAGCAGGCGAAGGCGGCAGCCGCTTCCGCCGATACCAATCGTGCTCAGACCTTGGCATATAAGGCCCGGCTCTTGTCTGATGAACTGACCCGCAAGTAATCGCTATTTTCCCGCCGCCCGCGCCGTATTCACCTTAGTTAACAGATCTTTCACCGGTTGCTGAACCGGTCCAGGGATCCCGGCAGCCTCGCTTAGTACTGCTCGCGCTTCGGTAAGTTTGTTCACCTTCGCGTAGTCCCAACCCAGGTAATAAGCCGCTACCGCGTATTGCTGTTCATCGTTTCCCTTGAGCAGCCCGGTCGCTGACTTCAATTCGCTGATCGAGGGCAGTGTCTTCGACTGCTTGGCGTACGCTCGTCCCATTACGGAATGTCCGACGCCGGCTGAGATCTTCCGTGACTTATCGGCGGCCGGATCGTCGGCCTTCGCGGCCACAATCGCCTTCTGCGCGTACGTAATTGCTTTGGTCAATGCTCCGGGCTCGGAACTGTCCACGTAGTTGTTTGCAAGCAGCAGCAGCGCTGGCAAATTATTCGGATTCGCCGCCAGCGCTTTCTCCGCATAGTTTATTAAGCGACGATTGTCCTGCAGCTGAGAAAGGCTGAGCATCGCGTACGATGTCACCTGCTCGTCCAGTTTGGACTTCGGAAAAGTGACGGTGAATTTGTCAATGTAATCCATCCGTGTCTTTGCGTCATTCTCGTTCCCAATCGCGTTAAAAGCTACGTCTTCGAAAAAATCATACGCACTCTTGTTCGCATCTTTCTGAGCCGAAATCGTTGACGCGAACTGCTCATCGCTTATGTCAGCCGGCTTGGGCTGTTTCTCGATGGAATCGAAAACCTCGCCACCCTGGACCGAGTAATTAAACATCTTCGCGTTATCCTTGAGCTGCTGCGCAATCGTGACTTGCGAAGTCAAGATATCCAGGTTGTGCGGCGACCCCGCGACTGCTTTATCGCCGCATTCAAGCGCCTTCGCCAAGTCCCCCGTGCTCTGGTAGTACTGTGAGAGCTGCCAGTTGGCGTAGGCAACCGCGGCTTGATTGGAAGCATACTTCTGCAGAAAATCCTGATACATCGCAACCTTTTTCTGCGCGTCATGTTCGTTGGAAATGGCGTTCAGATCGTTGTCCTCGGGGGTGCCCGCTGGAATCACGATGGTGTCGACCTGGGCATGCACCAACGGAGCGAGCAAAACGGGCATGAACAAACCTGCGGTGAACAAAAGCAAAACTGCTACAAGCCAACCGCGTATGTGTGTCATGGGTGACCTCCTGCCTGCGTGCGGAATCCTAGCTCCGAAAAGGTCCGTACGCAAGCATTTCCGAGGGCCCAATCCGGGGCTGACACCGCGCCCCCGCTGGCGGTCCTTAAGGAGTAATCCGGAGGTTTAGGTCGTCCTGGCGGACTGGCTTCTTTGGAGGGGTTTCTTTGCCAGCTCCTCAACGCTCGGCAACGATTTCGGGACCGTAAGCGTCTTCGCTGCAGGCAAACTTCCGGTGTTCAAAGCTTGGGTAAGCATGTCGATCGCTGTTCCGGTGTTTGTCGGAACGATAATGGTGGCGGCAAGCAGCCCTTGCTGCACCCACGCCTGGCCCGTCTTGCGCACCCCATCGATCCCAAGAAACGGAGCTCCAAGCCAGCGAGACCGCAGGTTCGCATCCGCAAGCTCCTGGAAGGCTTTTCTCGCGCCAATGGCGATTGAATCGTCGTGCGCTGCAATTACATCGATCAGTGCCTGCTGAGACGTGGAAAGCTTCAACCAGGAACTGACTGCCTTGTACGCGCTCGCCTCCGTCCAGTTCGCCTTCATCAGTTTCACCTGAACGTCAGCCGGTTTGCTCTCATACATCCCAGAGGTCCGCTGTCTCGCGGCCAGGCTTTCTGCAGGGCCTTGAATGAGCAATACAGAGCCACTTTTCGGAAGCAATGCTGAGATTTGGCTTCCCTGAATGCGTCCGATCTGTTCATGGTCAGAACTAATTGAGAAGATCGGTACTTTATACGTATTGCGCAATTCGGAGATGTACTCCACTTCGCGGTTCAGTACCACCCAGGCAATGCCCGCCGCCGCTGCCGCTCTGGCGACTTGTGGCATGGCCGTTCCGCCAACCGGCTCAAAAATAATGCCGTCGGGATGAGCTTCGGTATTCGATTGAATGATTTTGAGCAGTTGCTGGCTCTGCAGGATCGCGTCGTTTTCTGCATAGAGAATTTCCAGGTCAGCTCCAGAACGCTTTGCTGCCTCTTCTGCCGCGGCGGCTTGTTCCATTTGGTAATCGTTATCGCGCGTGGTCAGAGAAACGACAAATTTCAGCTTCTTCAATGGTCCCCCCGTACAAAATCCAGTGCTACAGAATCGGGCCCCGCAGAATGCTGACTAAATCCTAACTGGTATTTCACGATACCGCCGGTGACCAGAGTAACCATCTGTCTTCGCGGTCTGCAGGCTGCAACCGCCTGATTGCAAATGCTAGAATTCGCCGCTGAGGGGGGACCGATGTTACGACCCACACTAGCCCTAATCACGCTTTGCTGTCTGCCATCATTGGTTAACGCACAAGAAAAGCTGTCAGTTCATTGGGAGGAACTCACAGCTCCCGACTTCATGAAGGCGATCGCGCGAGCCCAGGGCACGTGCGTGCTCCCCTTCGGAATCCTGGAAAAACACGGAGCCCATCTACCCCTCGGTACCGACCTGCTTGATGTTCGCTATGCCGTGCTGCATGCGGCCGAAGAAGAATACGCAGTGGTTTTTCCTGAATATTATTTCGGCCAGATATTCGAAGCTCGCCACGAACCTGGCACAGTCGCCTACAGCTCTCAGATGCAGCTCGAACTTCTGCAAGAGACCACCGACGAAATGGCGCGAAATGGGTGCAAGAAAATCCTCATCGTGAACGGGCATGGCGGCAACGAGCACCTGTTGCCGTTTTTCGCGCAGAGCCAGTTGGAAAAACGGCATGACTACGTGGTTTACGTTTTCGACAAGCGGACGCCTTCAACCGGCGGCCCAACGAAGAAAGACCCTCTCGATATGCACGCCGGCGAAAGCGAAACTTCGAAAATGTTGATCGCCCGCCCTGATTTGGTGCACACGGACCGGGCTGCGAGTGAATCGGGTGCCGACCAGCATGGGGTCGACCTGACAGACGGGGTTTATACCGGAATCTGGTGGTACGGTCGATTCCCTGACCACTATTCCGGCAATGGAGCCCTTGCCACGAAGGAACTCGGCAAATTCCAGATGGATTGGTGGATCGATTCAGTCGCAAAGGTCATTCACTCAGTAAAAGCCGACCAGAATAGCTTGCGCTTGCAAAATGAGTTTTACGATAAAGCACAGCATCCGCTCGACACCAAGCAATAGCCGGAACAGCCAATCCAGTCAGCCCGTACCCGGACGTACACGTCCATCCGGTGCGGACTCTCTTACCCCGATAACTAGAGTAATATCGGCCAGCCCTTCACGACGTAGTACCCTCATTTGGAGCCGTTTTGTGCTCGTTTTGGACGAGCCCAGTATGTTGCTGTCCGGCGCCACACCCAGCATATGCCTCGCATTCCGATCCTTAAGCTTGGGTCTCAAGCCGACGCTCCGCCGCCGCGGCTCCTCAGCTATACACCGACGCTTTCGTTAGACAGTCTGCAACTCGGCATCGACAATGTGCGCCACGACGTATGGTTGAGCCCAGAGTTCACCAAGGTTGCCGGCGACCATATTGCCAAGCTGATCGCGAAATACGGCAACATTGAGAGCCTCACATCGAGTGACGCGGCATCTTCGAAAAGCATGTTTTCGAAGTTCGTGCCCGGCGCTTCCAAAAAAAGTCCAGACCTGAAACCGCTTCTTCTGGAACTGCACAAAGCCGCGCTCAATCGAGCCAAGGCTGAAGCCAATCCTCTGATTGATCTTCTTGCCCGGGCCTCAGTCGTAAAGTTCTTTCGCGCCGAGTTGAGTGCGCAATATACCAAAGCGCTGGAGCGTTGCCGCGGAACTCTTAAGGGATATGAGGGCGTGCGCCAGCAGAAAGCGCTGGAATATCGTGAAACCGTGGCCAGCTTCCAGATCGGCAAGAAGCGGATTCTTCGCCAGGTTGGGCAGGATCTATTTCGCACTCTGAGAGAGATTGAACGCGAAGCCCTGGCCAATATGCGCCGTTCCCTTTTCGGAGAGCAGCGCGACGCCGATTATCAGCTTTTTCTCCATCAGTTCCTCTTCCTCGAGGAAAGCCGTGATTCCTACCTGGCTGCGGAGCATTACGTCCTCATCGGTGGTTTTGAAAATGATCCCGACTCGTTTGGCAATATTCGCGCTCTCGCCTGCGAGTTCCTGAAATCTGCAGCGCCCGAAAACGAAAGCAGTGACGAGTCGCAATTGGACGGTTGGCTCAACGCGCCTGAAAATGCACACGAATTGGTAGGTACTGGCGAACCAGCGGAGCGGGCATATAAAGCCCGGCTGCAGCTTTGGATCCAGCTTTTAGAACGCGAAAAGCTTCTCGACCTTGCAATCGCCGCCTACGAGGTCGTGTCACTGCTTCCTGAGTTCACTCCGCTTCTCGATCCCCAGCAGCTCAAGTACGCCCTGGTGTTCCGCAAAGAACGTGATCGGGTGGAAAAACTGATTGAGGAACATGGAAAACTTTCGCGGCGGAGTTTGGACTCTGCCGCAGAGCGAGTTGCCCAGTGCAGCGGACTGACCCGTGCCAAGATTGCCGCGCGGTTCCTGCGGGATTTCATGCTTTACCATCGCGATCTGCGGCGGCTCGAAGTGCTGAATCGCGCTATCGAGAGAGTCAACCTGATCGCTAACCAAAAGTTGCGAGATCTCTCCAGTATGAACGGTACGCTTTACGAATTCCTGCTGGCTGAAGAGACAAAAGACTCTCAGGAAAAATTGGTTGTTCGTCATGTGATTCTCAAAGCTGATGTCCGCGATTCATCGCGGCTGACCCGCTCTCTGCTGCAGCGCGAGATGAACCCCGCGTCTTACTTCAGCCTGAATTTCTATGATCCAGTTAACAAGCTGCTGTCCAAATATGGAGCGCACAAAGTTTTTGTGGAAGGCGATGCCATCATTCTCGCGATATTAGAGCGCGAAGGCGATCCCGCCCTTTCCGTCTCTCGGGCTTGCGTTCTGGCCCGCGAGATGGTGGAGATTGTCGGTGGGTACAACCACCTGCTGCAACGCGCCGGACTGCCACCGCTCGAGTTGGGTGTCGGCATTTCCTTCCAGGACTCCTCGCCAATGTACCTGCTGGATGGTGACCACCGCATCATGATCTCTGACGCGCTCAACGAGAGCGACCGGCTCTCCTCGTGCGACAAACGCGTGCGAAAAGCCATGGAGGGGATGGCCGTCCCATTCAATGTCTACGAATTTCGGCCGGGTGCGACCGGAGATGCTGACCCTATGAGATATAACGTGGGCGGAATTCGCATTAGCGAGGCCGCATTCAATCGCCTGCGAGGCGAAGTTTCACTCGAAGAATGTAAGTTGGAGTTTCCCCGGTTGTGGGGTAGTGAAAACATTCGTTACTGGAGCGCACTCGTCCCCGTAGGCGCAGATATCTTTCGTCGCCTGCTGGTTCGTGTCAGCCAGGCACCGATCGTCGAAACCGCCGATTTGCGGCTGGTGCGCTGGACGGAAAATCAGATATACGAAGTCTGCACAAATCCCGCTGTTTACACCGCCCTCGAAAAAGCGGTCGCTCAAACAAAATCCTAGTTTGTCTGTCCACTGGGTCCTCACGATCGCGTCCAGAGTTCCTGATCGGTAACTACTAATTCATCGATCTTTCACGCGGTTTTCACGATCTTGTAAGTATTGCCAGGAGAGACTGAGAGTGGGTAAGTGCGGCTGTACGTTAATCCTTGTCGGGGAAAGTGAGACCTGCAATGGGCCGAAAGCTCACGATCGTGTTCTTCGATGCTGGCGGAGGCCATCGCAGCGCAGCTGAAGCCCTCAAGAGTGTTCTTGAGTCCCAATCGCACCCCTGGCAGGTACACCTGCTCAACCTGCAGGACGAATTGGACCGCCTTGACTTAGTGCGTCGTGCCACCGGCATCCGCATTCAAGACGCATACAATCTGATCCTCCGCAAGGGATGGACGCGCCTCACTCCCCAGCTTCTTCCAGTACTGCAGTCGGTCATCCGCTTGTATCACCGAGCCACCGTCAAAATCCTTCGCCAATATTGGAATCAGCACCCGGCAGATATGGTGATTTCCGTAATCCCGCACTTTAATCGCGCTCTGGCCGAGAGCATTCGCGCAACTATGCCAGCCGTACCGTTCGTCACCCTGCTCACCGACTTTGCCGATTATCCTCCGCATTTCTGGATGGAACGCGAATCTGAATACCTCATATGCGGCACGGATCGTGCCCAGCAGCAGGCTTTCAAGCTCGGACACAATCGCGATCATGTATTCCTAGCCTCGGGCATGGTGATGAAGCCCAGGTTTTATGAGAAGCGTTCTCTGAATCGAAACATCGAGAGAAAGAAATTAGGACTCGATCTGGACCTTCCAACCGGAATCGTTCTTTTCGGCGGACATGGATCTAGCACCATGCTCGACATTGTTAAACGTCTTGATCGCGGAAAGAGCAATCTGCAACTCATTCTGATCTGCGGAAAAAATCAGAAGCTGCTGTCCAAAATCAAAGCTCTCAAGACGCGTTTTCCCATCTTCGCCGAAGGCTTTACTCAAGAAGTCGACTATTACATGTCACTGTCGGATTTTTTTATCGGCAAACCGGGGCCGGGCAGCATCAGCGAAGCTCTCCAATTCCATCTGCCCGTAATCGTGGAATGTAACGGCCGCACTTTGCCGCAGGAACGCTACAACGCGGAATGGGTGACCGAAAATCGCCTCGGCATTGTCCTGAAGAGCTTTCGCGACATCGCAGCGGGGGTCGAAGAGTTGCTTGCACCTGCTAATTTTGCGGAGTTGCGGGCCAATGCCAGTACCTATTCGAACCGCGCTCTGTTAGATATCCCCGATTTCTTGGAACGGATTCTCGAACGGTCCGGCTCGCGTCTGCTAGGGTCAGCCCATCCGGTCTATCTCAAAAACACGCTGGAGCGCGCGGCTTGGGATTCATTGATGTCCCGCGCGGAATTGGGGTCTCCAAAATGATCTTCGCCGACACCATTATCCTCTCTGACTTGCATCTCGGGTCTGAAGTGAGTCGCGCATCGGATGCAGTCCGCATGCTCAAGTCGGCTTCTTTCAATCGGCTTATTCTGCTCGGTGACATTTTTTCCGATCTCAATTTCCGGCGCCTGAAAAAAGAACACTGGCAATTTCTTGGATACATTCGCAAACTTTCAAATCCTAAGCGCGAGATTGAAGTTGTGTGGGTCGAGGGCAACCACGACCACGGCCTCTCTGACGTGATGTCCCACCTCGTCGGCATTCGCGTTTATCAAGAGTACGCGTGGGAATATTGCGGTCTTAGTCACCTGGCTATCCACGGCCATCAATTCGACCGCTTCCTCTCCCGCAACCGTGTGCTCAGTACCTTCCTGGCAGGTATTCACTTAGGATTGCAAAAATTTTCTTTCGGAAAAAAGCGGATGATCGGTTTTCTTGAGCGCTTTGACACAGCTTGGCTGCGGCTCTCATCGAAAGTCGCAGGCGGGGCGCTCATGCACGGAAGATCAAAAAATGCGCAGCGCGTCTTCTGTGGCCATACTCACGAAGCCTTGAGCCTCAGTCGGGATGGAGTCGAGTATTACAACACCGGGAGCTGGACCCAGGACAGCGCGACCTATGTAGCAATCGACAATCAAGGCGTGCGGATCTGCGAGTTCCAGGACGCGGACGTGCTCCAATACGATCTTCCCGACGGTCTTGAATTTGATTTTGATGATCTGACGACCGCGCAACCATCCGAATAGACGCGACGTTTATAGTCCCGCCTCGATCCGTGATCGAGGATCGAGCAAATCCCGAAGCGCATCGCCAATAAAATTAAACGACAGCACCGCCAGCATCACCGCCAGAGCAGGAAAGATCACCAGATGAGGGGCGTCGAACAAATGCCCGCGGCCGTCATTGAGCATGCTGCCCCACGATGCCGTTGGCGGAGGGACACCCAAGCCCAAAAAACTCATGGTGGCTTCCGCTAAAATCGCCCCCGCCATTCCAATGGCAGCCTGAACAATGACTGGCTGAACGATGTTCGGCAGAATATGTCGCGCCAAAATCCGCAAGTCTGTTGCCCCGAGCGCACGTGCAGCTTCCACATATTCTTTCTCTCGAGCCGCCAGTACTTGCGCGCGGACCAGCCGCGCGTATCCTACCCATCCGCCCAGCGCAAGCGCAAACACCAGGTTAAAAATTCCCGGTCCGCGAAAAGCCACAAAAGCAATCGCAATCAGGATTCCGGGAAAAGACAGGAAGGCGTTCATCAACACGACGTTTACGAACCGATCAATCCGTCCGCCGTAGTATCCCGCAATTGACCCAATGATCAGTCCAATGGCCAGCGACGCCGCGACTACGCAACTTCCCACCAGCATCGAGATTCTGGCTCCATAAATCAGCCGTGAAAGAATGTCCCTACCCAACTCGTCCGATCCGCAAATTTCCCTCAGCGAAGGCGGCGCCAGCCGAGTCGGCAAACTGATCTGCGCTGGGTCTTGGGGAGCAATCCAGGGCGCGAAAATGGCAAACACGATGAAGCAGGCCACAAACACGCACCCGATCGCCGCCAGCGGGTTTCGCCTTGCCAATCGAGGTAATGAGATCGCCGTTGTCGCCATTGCTGGTAATCGCCGAGGTCAGTCTAGCAAACTAAGGCAATGTCCCCGTTACGTTCCGGCTTTCGCTAACGTTAGCCGTGGATTACTGGCTGTTGAACCGAAAATCGCAGGTTTTTGCCATCGAAATTCCGTGTCGTTCCGGTCATCTCAGTTCGCGATAACCCCTTACTTTTGTGCACAGTAACAGCACTTTTGGGTCATTGACCTTCCGCGCAGCCACGGATAAGTTGATGTCAGCTGTTCTCCGCTGTGGCAGGCGACTGAAGGCGTGCTTCGGGGGTGTGATATGAAGTTCGTTTACGTCTGCTACGCAGCTGTGGGTTACGCGGTGGCACGCTGGCTCTTCAAGCGGCAGCCCACTCCGGTAAAAGATCCTGTTTCTCGATTCCGCACCTCTGGCCTGCTTTGACTGATAAGCGTGCCCTCCTTCGTCTGGGCACGCTTTTACTTGCCTAGACTCTTGTTACTTTGGTGTCCCGTCGTAATCGTTACTCGCCGACAACTCTCGCTAGAATTGCGCTAGAGAGACACTCTCAGCCAAATGTTTCCGCGTGCATCATCGCGGATCGGAGTGTGTAAGCTTGTCATGCCGCGATTTTTCCTCATTGCGATTGCTCTATTTCTTTGCGCACCGGCATGGATGAATCTGAGTGCGCAGGAAGACAACATTCCTTTGGGTGATTTGGCTCGCGAGTTCAGGCATTCCAAGCCTCCGGATCAGTCAGAAGTTATCGACAACGACAATTTCACGCTCATGATGGATAAGGCTGAAAGCGAGCGGCTCGATGGCCAACCAGTCTTTGCCATCAGTCCTTCAGGGAGAACTTTCACGGCAGTTTCGCCCGACGGAACCTGCAGCCTTTCATTCGTGGCGACATCCGCGAATCGCAGCCCAGCCGCGTACATCGCCAGCGACCTGCCTCAGGATGAATTGCTGAATCTCGAAGGTCCTGCTTCGATCACGGACGGCGCTCTCCAAGTTTCCGTTCATAACGGAACGCAGTGGGAAGTGAAGGAGATTGTGGTTGGCATTACTGTTCTGCAATCGCAATCCAGCCCCGAGTACCGGCCAGCGATTATGGGACCAATTCCAGTGAACGCCGATAAGCTGCCCGACCTCACGGTGCTCTATCACCTGAAAGGAAACAGCGCTCCCGACACCACTACCATTTTTCGTGGACCGTTAGGGGGCAGCTTCAGCGACTCCAAAGACTGGCATTGGGCAATCGTCGGTGCGCGCGGAATACCACCGGCAGCTCCGGCGTCAACCATCCCACAGTCGCTTACGACCCAGCCCAACTCTTCGACAGTTTCAGTTCCGGTGGTTGAAAGCCAAACTAATCCGGCGGCCAATGCGACGACCACGCCACAATCTGCCATCGCGGCGCCCGCCGCAGACCCGCAGAAGTAGATTTCTTCCCCCTTTTCAGCCGCCAGATCTGGCCTTCTCTGGTCTACAATATCGTTCTTCTGGGGACGCCTTAGCCGAATACGTCTTTTTCCGAAACACAAGGAGACGGAATGCGAAAACCTTTCAACTGCTTTTTGTTTCTTCTACTGTCCGCGTCGATTTGTTTCGCGCAAGCTCCGTCACCTTCCACCTCCGAGCTTGAGCAGAAAGTCGACAGCATCCTGGCCAAGATGACTCTCGACCAAAAAATCGACATCCTCGGTGGGATCAACACATTCGACGTTCGCGGCTATCCAGACCTCGGTTTACCGCTGCTCCATACCGCTGACGGTCCCATCGGAGTTCGTAATGACGGGCCCGCCACGGCGATGCCCGGAGGCATTTCGCTCGCCGCCTCCTGGGATCCCGCCCTCGCCACTCGCGTCGGCGAACAGATCGGAAGAGACGCGCGCGCGAAGGGTAAACATTTCATGCTTGGGCCCGGCGTGAATATTTATCGCTCTCCGCTGAACGGCCGCAACTTCGAATATTTTGGCGAAGACCCATTTCTCGGTTCGCGGATCGCAGTGGGTTACATCGTTGGAATGCAGAGCCAAGGCGTTTCTTCAACCATCAAGCATTTCATGGGCAACAACTCTGAGTTCGACCGTCACGGCACGGATTCAATCATCGACGAGCGCACAATGCGCGAAATCTATTTGCCCATTTTTGAAGCCGCGGTAAAAGAAGCCCACGTCGGCGCCGTCATGGATTCCTACAATCTAACCAACGGGCAGCACATGACTCAGAATGGCCCGCTGAATAACGACCTCCTCAAGAAGGAGTGGGGATTTCAGGGCATCTTAATGTCCGATTGGGACGCAACGTACGACGCTGTGGGCGCAGCCAATGGCGGCCTCGATCTCGAAATGCCATCGGGTAAATTTCTCAATCGTGAAAAGCTGCTTCCGGCGATTAAATCCGGTCAGGTATCCGAGCAGACCATCAACGACAAAGTCCGTCGTATCATTCGCACCGAACTCGAATTCCATTGGGCCGACCGTGAGCAGCGTGATCTGACCATTCCTCGCTTCAATCAAGAAGGACGGGAAGTGGCACTGCAGGCCTCGCGCGAAGGCATGGTCCTGCTGAAGAACGGCGGCAGTCTGCTTCCACTTGATAGGGCCAAAATTAAAACCATCGCTGTCATCGGCCCTGACGCGTATCCCGCAGAGCCCGTGGGCGGCGGCAGCGCACAGGTAAAACCCTTTACTACAGTCAGTTTCCTTGCAGGTCTGAGCAACGATCTCAGATCACATGCAACGGTTTTTTCAGATTCAGGCGTCATGAGCCCCGGAGTCGCAGCTCTCGCCACCGATTTCGTAACCGCTGCGCAAAGTGGTGAGGCGGGATTAACCCAGGAAGACTTCCATAACGAAGACTTTTCAGGCGCTCCTGCAAGCCGGCGCACAGTCCAGCACATCAGCCTGGGACAGCCCTTCGAACTCGGCTTGCTCAATCTTGACGAAATCGACGCCGCGGACTTGTTCAATCCGCAGGGCAGCGCTGAACGCTGGACGGGATATTACATACCGAAAGCTAGCGGCACATTCGATGTGTTTGTTCAGCAGGGAGGATTTTCTCCGAGCGGCTTCCGCATGTATGTGGATGGCAAGCTCCTATTAGACAATTGGGACAATCAGAAGTTTGTTCTTGCGCAGACCAGCATACCGCTCGACGCTACACCGCACAAAGTGGTCTTCGAACACCACACCGGCTCGGGCTTTGGGCCACCCTTCATTCGCATGGGAATCATCCCAGAAGGCAGTTGGGTTGATTCCGTCGCTGAAGAGTTGGCCGCCAAGGCCGACGCCGTTGTGCTGGCGGTGGGCTTCAATCCGCAGAGCGAAACCGAAGGCTGGGACCGAACATTTGAATTGCCGCCGGGACAAAACGAACTCATTAAGAAAATCGCAGCGAAAAACAAGAACACAATCGTGGTCATCACCTCGGGCGGTGCTGTTGACATGACTCCGTGGATCGACAAAGTTGCCGGTGTAATCGAAGCCTGGTATCCCGGACAGGAGGGCGGTCGAACGTTGACCGAAATTCTCTTCGGCGACGTCAATCCCTCAGGCCATCTGCCAGCAACCTTCGAACGTCAATGGCAGGACAATCCGGTTTACAACAACTACTATCCCGCGAAAGGAACCAATCGCGTTGTTTACAAAGAAGGAGTTTTCGTGGGCTATCGCGGCTACGAACACAACGGCACCAAGCCGCAATTTCCCTTCGGCTACGGCCTCTCTTACACCACATTCAAGTACGGCAATCTAAAATCGGACGAGCATGGAGTCTCGTTCGACATAACGAACACAGGATCAAGGCCCGGCGACGCGGTTGCAGAGATTTATATCGCGCCGCCCAAAACCAGCCAACTCCGGACCAGGGGTCAGTCGGCGATTACCCGGCCTGCAAAAGAGTTGAAGGGATTTTCTCGGGTAAAACTTCAACCCGGCGAAACCAAGACAGTGACGATCCCGCTGAATACCCGTTCATTCGCGTACTACGACGTCAACGCCAAACAATGGCGCGCGGAGAAGGGAACTTACGACGTGCTCGTCGGAAGTTCGTCGGAGAAGATCGAGCTCAACGGGAAGATAGATCTAGCGCAAGATCTAACGGACAAATGATTTCCGGTGTCGAAAAGCATTAACCACGCAGGACACGAAGCAACACGAAGGAAATCAGAAGAATCAGAAATTATTGAAGCAGATGGTTTCTTTCAAAGAGACTTTGTTTTCCTTCGTGAACCTTCGTGTCTTTTGTGGTTAATGCTTCCGGTTTGAAACTCGGGGAACCGCCTCCGCTCTTCCGCTCTTAATACTCCGCAGCGCCGCATCCAGAATTTCCTGGTTTTGCCAGCCGTCCTCGCCTGGAGCAGGGAACTGCGCTTTACCTTCAACCCAGTCCGCGAACGCGTCCACCTGCAGCGCGTACGCCAACTGATTGTCAGCCGTTTCCCGTTGCACTATCTTCTTTCCGCGCCGCACTTCGATTTCAACCGGATGCTCCACATTCAGCGCATCGTCTGCCCACAGAACGCCCGCATCGCCAACAAACTCCAGCGGCGTTCGGTATTCAGCGCGATATGAAACCAGCACCGTCCCCAGCGTCCCGCGAGAAAATTCCAGAGTCATTGCAGCCACCGATTCCACATCGCCAGAGCGTTTGTCTGAATTGGCGATAGCGCTCACCCGATTGACTTCATCCTGCAACACAAAACGCAACGTATCGATGCAGTGCACACCGATATCGAAGATTGGCCCGGCGCCCGCCACACTCGCGTCATACAACCACTTTCTCGGATGCGAAGGATCAGCCAGAAATGAAAATTCCGACCGCGCAAAAATCGGCCGTCCTATACCGCCCGCCGCCACATGCTCGCGCATTTTCCGAATGCTCTCATCGAACCGAAACACATGCGCGACCCCGAAGCGGACTTTTCGCCGTCGCACAGCTTCAACCATTTCTTTAGCTTCAGCCGCATTCATTGCCAACGGTTTCTCGCAGAGCACGGCTTTGCCCGCCTCAACCGCTGTGAGGACATCTTTCAAGTGAAGGGAATTCGGCGTAGTCACCAGCACCGCGTCGACCTCGGGCGACCGACATAACTCCGCCGCAGAATCGAAGGCCAGCGGAACTTCGTATTCCCGCGCAGACTCTCGCGCTTGAGCCATGTCGCGGCGCGAAAGCGCGGTCACCTTACAGTTTTTCGAAAGCGCGAAGCCCGGCATCAGGCGTTTTACCGCGTGAAGTCCGAAGCCAACGATGCCGAAGCGAACCATTTTTCTCTTAACGTGTGAGTGAGAGCGATCGCGGGACAACGCTGAGCTGCAGCGCATTGCCTGTTGTGGCCAGTGTCCCGTTGGTGTTGATCGTGAATTCGGTGACGGAGTCCGATTGCTCATTGATCACGAAAACGAATTTCGCGTCCGGGTCGATCAAAATGGACTCGGGATTAGTTCCAGTTCCGGCGACCGTGGTGGTTATCGCGGTAAGCGCACCAGTAGTGGTATTGACTTGAAATTGAGAAAGGTCTGTTGACCCAGAATTTGCCACGTAGAGGAATGCCCCGGTTGGATTTGTCGCCGCCGCCACCGGCGACGTCCCTGTTGCAAATAGGCCGGGTCCCACAGCCAGACCGCCGTTCGGCTGGATCAGCAACACCGTTACCGTATTCAAAGATGTATTTGGAACGTACAGGAACTTTCCGCCCGGGTCGATTCCCAAATGACCCACTCCGCCGTTAACGACGATTGGCGATCCAACCTGCGTCAACACTCCCGAACTCACGCTAAAAACATAGACCGCGGAAAAAGTTGGCACCGGCACGTATAAGAAGCTGCCAGATGACGCAAGCGTTAGGCTGAGAGGACTAGCTCCCACTTGAGCGCTGGAAACAAAAGCCAGCTTTCCCGACGAGGCGATCGAGAACACCCAAATGTCATTCGTGATCTGATTACCGACAAAAAGGTATTTCCCCCCGCCATCCATAGTCATGACCCCCGGCGAAAGCCCTATCCCGCCAGATGACGTGACCAGTGCGGTGCGCGGCAGAACTTCAGTGAGCGCCCCGGTCGTCGAATTAATCGTGAACTGCGAGATGGTATTTGTGTCCTGATTAGAGGCGTACAGAAAACGGTTCGAGGGATGCACCACTACGCTCGAAGGGGACGCAGCGGTGCTGGGCGCGAGTTCTGTCAAGAACGGCGAACCGAATACGACGGTTCCCGCGCCGGTATTGCGGTTCACGCGGAACGCGTAGATCCCCTGTCCAGTTGCAACGTAAGCGAACCGGACCGCCGACGACGAGCAACCAATGGTGACCACGCAGAGCAAAATTACTATGGCCGCCAAACTCAATGCGCGCCCCCGTGGAACCACGCGATAAGCATGATCTTTGTTCTTGAAGCTGTTTGTGATGTTGAAGGATTGCTTCAATGTTTGCCGAACCTGGCGCTTTCCGAATGTAATCCTTAAATCTAGTGCTTGCCGAACCTGAAGATCAGCCCCGTCGAAATGCGAAAGCTATTGCGGTTACTGCCAAAAGCCTTTTCCGCCAGATAATCTGCTTGCACTGCGCGCACAGAGACTCTGTCGGCAATAGGTACATCCACTTCGCCGCCGAACGCCAGCGAGCGTTGCCGGTCAGAAGGCTCGACGAATGTGCTCCCCGGCTGGCGCAGCCGCGTCTGTGCACGTCCGTAAAGACCGTGTGCAACAAAGTTAAACTTGCCGAACTCCCACTTATATTGCGGGCCGACGAAGTAATTGTACTGTTCGAGTGTGGTTGAATAATCGCCGCTCGCATCCGCGGTGATCCCGAGGCCTTTATAAACATGTGGCACTGTGACCGCCACGTCCCACCCGTTCATCTGCGTCCAGTTGGCGAATCCGAGCCCGCTGCTTGGAAAGCTGAGATGGGAATAGCCGCCGAAAACTTCAATCCCCGGCAGGAGCGACTTGCTCTGCGCTGCGGCCAGTGAGGAGAAGAAAAAAACCACTAGCACGCAGACGGAAGCATTCCAAACTGAAAACTTGCTGGAGACTGCAATCTTCTGGATCGAGGACATCCGGCGGGTTGCCATCAGCTTCGCTTCAAGTCTCCTCAAGTTTATGGAACAAGTAATATAGCAGTTCGGCTTGGGTATCGTTGCGTATCGCGGCGCAGGAACTTTCAGGATAGATGCAAGCTTCGAATCCGGAGATGCCGCTTCAGATCATCTTGGGGACTTTTCCAGAAATGTGCGGTTTTCGCTGGTGCAGAAACAAAACGCAAAGGGAAAAGAAGCGACTGGAGCTTATTTTGCCGCCAGCACGGCGTCAACTCCCGCCCGCACCATGGACTCGAAAATCTTCAAGCCGTCCGTGGATCCCAGTGCAGCTTCACTGGCTCGTTCCGGGTGCGGCATCATCCCCAATACATTACGTCCCGGGCTGCAGATTCCAGCGATATTATCCAATGATCCATTTGGGTTTGCCTCTTGCGTAAGCTCACCAGCCGGGTCGCAGTATCGAAACACAATGCGATCCTCGCGGCGAAGCTCCGCCAGCGTGGATTCATCGCAGAAATAATTGCCTTCCATGTGACCGATCGGGATGCAGAGTACTTCGCCTTTACGGTTCGAGTTGGTGAATGGCGTGTCCACATTCTCCACCCGCACGTGCACCGGCTTGCACACGTATTTCAAGCCAGCATTCCTCATCAGTGCGCCCGGCAGCAATTCCGATTCGCAAAGGATTTGAAATCCATTACAGATCCCCAGCACCAGTCCGCCTGCATCGGCAAACTTGCGCACCGATTCCATCACCGGCGAAAATTTCGCAATCGCTCCTGTGCGCAGGTAGTCGCCATACGCGAAGCCGCCCGGCACAATGATGGCGTCGCAGTTTTCTAGATCATGCGACTCATGCCACAGAAACGTTACCGGCTGTTTTATGACTTGTTCAACTGTCCAGAAAGCATCGTGATCGCAGTTCGATCCAGGGAAAATGATGACGCCGAACTTCATGGATTTTCCTTCGGAAGGGATTTGACTCGAGTCTAACACGAACAAAACAAGAGAACAGACCGCCGAATCTAGTATGGAATCTCGTTGGTCGGCTGGTGCTCAGCCTTTTCGTAGTCATCCGATGTAGTACGGTAACACCGCAGGCGGGCTTGCCGCCGATCCAGGTCCGCGATCGGGCTCGCAGCCGCATACTTCCAACTCGAATTCGGCTGCTCCGCTCGCCGCTGCTTTTCCATCAACTTCCGCATCTCCCACAAACTCTCGTCGCAAGTGGTATCTCGAACCGCGTTCACCCTGTGCAACAGCGAGTAATTCAGGCCGGAGTCAGATAGCGGAGATTGGTAAGGAAGAAAGTCATATACCAGCTTGATAAATCGCGACTCTTCGTTACTCAACTCCTGCTCGGCAACAAAAACTTCGTCGTTGGCGAAGACAGAAGATCGCGGGTACTCAACCGCCAGCGCAATTAGCCGCACCTCGATCTCCTGTTTCCTCGGATGTGGCCAGTGCAGTTGCCCATCTGCGGCGGGAATGTCGCTTAACAGCAGAAACACGACTCCTGCCATCGTAAACAACGGAATGCGCAGTGACTTCATGGGCTGGTGCTCTGGTTTTGGCTGCTGGACCGTGGGACCAGGTCAGCTACTCAGCTTAAATCCTGAGTTGAGAACTCAATCATTATAGTCAGAGACGAAGATGTAAGTTGGAAGGCGATTGTAGGATTTGTAATTAGAAGTGCAGAATGCGAGCGCCCTTGTAATTTTTGTAACCAAGTCGCCGATCAGTGCACCTAAATACTCGTCCGCATTCGAAGTAGCGAGGAGCCAATGCAATCGAATCAAGTTCAGAAGCGCAAGCTGGGCAACTCAGGTCTAGAGGTTGCGCCGCTGGTTTTCGGCGGCAACGTTTTTGGCTGGACAGTAAACGAGGCAGGCGCACCCCAGCTGCTCGATCACTTCGTTGATGCTGGATTCAACATGATCGACACCGCCGACATTTATTCGAATTGGATTCCCGGAAATCACGGCGGCGAATCGGAGACCATCATTGGCAAATGGCTGAAGCAAAGTGGCAAGCGAGATCGTGTGCTGATCGCAACAAAATCAGGCATCGAGATGAGCGAGGGCAGAAAAGGACTGTCAAGGAAGCATATCTTGCGTTCAGCCGACGAATCGTTGGCGCGTCTGCGAAGCGACTACATCGATCTTTATCAATCTCACACTGAAGATCCGGAGACTCCGCTTGAGGAGACGCTCGAAGCCTATGCCGACCTAATCAAAGCTGGTAAGGTCCGCGCCATTGGCGCTTCTAATTTCCAACCAGCCACGCTGCGCGCAGCCTTCAAAATCAGTCGCGAGAAAGGCCTGCCCCGATACGAAAGCCTCCAGCCAGAGTACAACCTTTATGTCCGCGCCAAATTCGAGGACGAGATCGAGGCCCTATGCCGGGAGAACAATGTCGGCGTGATCCCTTATTACTCTCTAGCTAGCGGCTTTCTGACCGGGAAATACCGTTCGGAAAAAGACCTTGCCAATCGCAGCCGCGGCTCCGGCGTGCACAAATACTAAACCCGCGCGGACTGCGAATTCTTGCGGTGCTCGATGAGGTCGCGAAACAGTACAATGCGACACCCGCGCAGATTTCTCTTGCCTGGCTACTGGCTAAACCTACAATAACCGCTCCTATTGCCAGTGCCACCAGCGTGAAGCAGTTGGACGAGTTGCTTGGAGTAACGCGCGTCAAGTTGGATGCTGCAACAGTTCAGAAATTGGATCAGGCCAGCGCCTACTCGGAAGAAGAGCGCAAAATCGCTTAACAGAGAAAAATATATGCGGACAGCCACCCTCGGCTGTCCCGCCAACTCACAAATATCTCTCCCGCAAAATTCTCAAATGATGTGCCAGATGTCCCGCCGCAATAAAGGCCATGGCGCGGACAGTAAATCGGTTGTCACTGGCGATGCCGCTGCGCATCCAGGCATCTTTCGGCAGGTTGGTGAACAGCGCGATCGTCGCTCGGCGCACATGTCCGAACTCTTCAATATGCGCCGCCCACGGAATCCCGTCGGCTGCAGCTCCGGCCGCGGCCACGTTCTGATCGTAGCTGGGGAGCGGCGTGTCGAATCCTCGCGCAAACCAAAGCGCCCGAAACGCAAACGCTCGTTCCGTGTCGGTGACGTGGTTTAGCGTTTGCCGGATGCTCCACTTTTCAGGAGCGTAACGATAAAGAGACTTTTCTTCTGAGATCGTGGCAAAGGTCGACAAAGCGTCATCGAGCTGCCCTTCGATCACGCGAAGCGGATTATCACCGTTTACCTGGTTGATGTAAGTGAAATAGTACGGGGCAGCTTCGGAAGTTTCGGGTCGTCCGGTCATCTCAGGATTATCGCGCTTCGACTTGAGCGCGGCAATGCAGCTACTGTGGCGATAGCTGCTGGCGGGTGAAAGAAGCGCGCTGCTCCGTTTCTGCTGTCTTCGCTGCCCCAAGGCATCTTCCCTAAGGTGCAGAACTATGGAGGCAAGCGCGTGAAAAAGCCGGCTCAGCCTTCTACTGTCAACATGTATCGAAGCTCTCAGGAGGCTTTGCTGACGTTCGCGGCTTGCGGTCCTTTCTGGCCTTGCACAATCTCGAATTCGACCGCGTCACCCTCCTGCAGGCTCTTGTAGCCTTCGCTGGTAATGGCGCTGTAGTGGACGAATACGTCGGCTCCATCTTCACGCCCAATGAATCCGTAACCTTTGGCGTTATTGAACCACTTCACGGTTCCTTTCAGTCGATCCACGTACCCTCTCCTCGGAGCAGCAGGTCCGAGCCACCTGCTGGCCCTATTTGTCTGCCATTTTGCTGCTGTTGTGAGAGCAGTGTCAAGAAATGTAAAGACAACGAGATATCAGATTCCCTTAGAAACAGTGTTCTTTCGGGACTTTTTCCTTGTCTGCCGATCCAACCAGAGCACTCCGGCTATTGTTTTCGCGTCTTGGATGGTTCCTTTTAGAACCATGGACACTGCTTTTTCTATGGGAACCAGTTTTAATTTGATTACCTCGTCGTCTTCCGGCTGAGCTGCTCCTGCCTTCAGATTGCGGGCAAGGTAAATCGACATGGCTTCGGCGACAAAACCAGGGCTGGCCCAGAAGTGCAGCACTCGTTTCCAGCTCCGGGCGGAGTAGCCGGTCTCCTCCAGCAGCTCGCGCTTGGCGGCCTTCAATGCATTTTCACCTTTATCGATGCGGCCAGCCGGCAGCTCCAGAAGGAAGCCTCCGGCAGCATGCCGATATTGCTTTTCCAGGAGCACACGCGGGCCGGCGGAGCCCTCGTCCACCGCCAGCACCACTACAGATCCCGAGTGGCGCACAACATCGCGGCGGGCGCGAACTCCGGTCGGCTCGAGCACGTCGTCGGTTGTTACCCAAAATACCGGGCCGCGATAGGATACGCGAGATGACAGCACACGAGCTTTCTTAAGAGAACGTTTCGGCATAGACGTAAATATACAACCCGTTTTCTTCGTGAACCTTTGTGTCCTTCGTGGTTAATGATTTCGGCTTCTGCGCGCTGACGTTGAATTGAACCTAATGTGATCGGCGTGTTAGCCTCATACGTTTGCCACTAGCGGCCCAGCTACTGCCAGTGACCTGAGGCTTTTTGTCCACCGTCGAAACCACACCCGCTGTTCGCAAGACCGCACTCAATGCAGCTCACCGTGCCTTGGGCGCAAAAATGGTCGACTTTAACGGCTGGGACATGCCCGTCGAATATCCCTCATCGGGTGGCATCATCGCCGAGCACATGGCTGTCCGCACCGGCGTCGGTATTTTTGACGTGAGCCACATGGGCGACATTCGCATTGCCGGTCCCGAGGCGCTTGCCGCGGTGCAGCACATTTCCATGAACGACGCCTCACGGCTTGCTATCGGACAGGCGCAGTATTCGGCGCTCCTCTATCCGCAAGGCACTTTCGTTGACGACGTTATCGTTCATCGCCTTGGAGAAGACGAATATCTCCTGGTCATCAACGCCGGTACTCGCGAAAAGGACTTCAACTGGGTGCGTGATAACACCCGCCATTTCAATTGCAAGGTCGAAAACTTGTCCGACGACTACACTCAGATCGCGATTCAAGGCCCGAAGGGCATCGACCTGCTCAGCAGGCTGACCGACGCCGACCTGCGCAGTGTGAAATTCTATTGGGTCACTCACGGTACAGTTTGCGGGTTGAAAAATATCCTGATCGCCCGCACCGGCTACACCGCTGAGGACGGGTTTGAGATCTACATTCCCAGCGACCAGCAAACCAGCATACGTGTATGGAATGAGGTGCTCGCCGCCGGCAAAGAATTCGGCGCTGTCCCTTGCGGCCTAGGCGCACGCAATACCCTACGCCTCGAGGGCAAGCTGCCGCTGTACGGACACGAAATTTCCGATACCATCAATGTCTGGGAAGCCGGTCTCGATCGCTTTTGCAAAATGGAGAAGCCAGAGTTTATCGGCCGCGAGGCTCTGGAGACGGCGAAGGTCACAAAGCTGGCACGAACTTTGATCGGGCTGGAGATGATAGATCGCGGAATCGCCCGCGACGGCTACTGCATCTTGAATACTGAAGGCCGGCAGATTGGATACGTAACCAGCGGCTCCTACGCTCCATTTTTGAAGAAGAATATTGCGCTCGCCTACGTGCCGCCGGAATTTTCGGAGCTCGGAAGCGAGCTGTTCGTCGAGATTCGAGGGCAGGGCGTGAAGGCGAAAGTTGTGCCCACGCCGTTTTACAAAAAGCCGAAGAAGAACTGAGTTTTTCCTCTGTGTAACTCTGTGCCCTCTGTGGTTAAAGCTTTTAAAAGCCTAACCACAGAGGACGCAGAGTTACACAGGGGACGTTCGGATTGGCTAAGATTTGTCTAGATAAGATTTCCCCTGCTTAAGCGACGATGCACAGCCCCGCAGGGGCGGTATATGAAAGCCCGGCAAGGTAGTGCCGGGCGAGCAGAAGTTAAAGATCGAGTCCCTTTAGGGACGGCACAACTAGGAGCCAAATGCCTTTTCCTGCCGATTACAAGTACACCAAAGAACACGAGTGGCTGAAAGCCGACGGCAAGTCCGCCACCATAGGCATAACCAGCTATGCTCAGGACTCGCTGGGTGACATAGTCTTTGTCGATCTGCCAAAAGTTGGCGCGGAGCTGGCCGCAGGCAAAACATTTGGCAGCGTCGAATCCGTAAAGGCGGTCTCGGATTTGTATGCTCCGGCGTCCGGCACCGTGACCGAGGTCAACGGCGAACTTGCGACCGCACCCGAAAAAATCAATAAAGACGCGCACAACGCCTGGATGATAAAAATCGCGTTGAAAAATCCTGGCGATCTGAATTCGCTGCTATCGGCCGCCGACTACGAAAAATTCGTTGCCGAAGAAGGCGGACATTGAGCTTTTAGCTGTTAGCTTTTTAGCCCGAGCGTCACCATTTAAGTGACGAGCTAAAAGCTAATGGCTAAGAGCCAAAAGCTGATTATGCGTTATCTTCCCAAATCTCCCGCTGACCGTGAAGCCATGCTCAAGAGCATGGGTGCGCGCTCGATCGATGATCTCTTCAAGTCGATTCCGGCTGAATACCGCCTGAATCGTGACCTTAAAGTGCCGCGCCAGATGGCTGAATCGGAAATCGTCGACTGGTTCCGCGAACGCTCGCGCGAGAATGGTGACGGCCATGCGACTTTTCTTGGCGCCGGCGCTTACCATCACTATCGTCCCGTCATCATCGATTCGCTGATTTCGCGCGGCGAATTTCTTACCGCCTACACGCCTTATCAGGCCGAGATTTCGCAGGGCACGCTGCAGTCCATCTTTGAATTCCAGACCATGATCTGCGAGTTGACGGGCATGGAGGTTGCGAATGCTTCCATGTACGACGGTTCTACCGCCGCCGCCGAAGCTGTGATGATGGCCGTCCGCCTCACTGGGCGCCGCTCTGTCGTGGTGGCGCGCAGTGTTCATCCCGAGTATCGCGAAGTGCTCGCGACTTATGCGTTTCATCAGGGAATGCCGCTGGCGACTTTGCCATTCACCGAATCGGGACGTCTTGATGCAAATGCAGTCGATAAGGCCATTACCTCCGACACGGCCTGCGTGCTGGTGCAGTCGCCGAATTTTTTCGGCACCATCGAAGACATTGAGGCTCTCGCTGAAATCGCGCATCGCAAAGGCGCGATGCTAGTTGTCTCCATCGCCGAAGCGGTTTCGCTGGGAATAGTGGAACCGCCACGCTCCGCCGATATCATTGCAATGGAAGCCCAATCATTTGGAGTGCCGATGACGTTCGGGGGTCCTTACTGCGGCGTTATCGCCACTCGAGAAGCCTACGTGCGCCAGATGCCCGGACGTCTGGTCGGCCAAACTACCGACCGCAATGGCAAACGCGGTTTTGTGCTCACGCTTGCGACTCGCGAGCAGCACATTCGTCGCGAGAAGGCGACTTCTAATATTTGCACAAACCAAGCCCTCATCGCGCTGATGGCGAATATTTTCATGACCATCTACGGCAAAGTTGGTTTGAGAGAACTCGCCCGCCAGAACCTTGCGAAGACGGCTTACGCCGCGCAGCAGTTCGGAAGACACGCCAGTGTGCTGTTTGCCGGCGCGCCGCGCTTCAATGAGTTTGTTGTGCGAACCAGCGAAGACCCACACGCTATTAACTCACGTCTTCTCGGACACAAGATTGTCGGGGGATTTCCGCTCAAAAAGTTTTATCCCGAGCTCGGCAATGCGTCTCTGTGGTGCTGCACCGAACTGACCACGCGCAGCATGATCGACACTGCCGTCGGAGTGGTCGCCGAGAGCGAGGGTTCTGAGCATAGTGCGGCCGACGAATCCAGTGTGGAAGAGGTGGCGAACTAAATGTCGAAGCACATGACTCGCAAGGCCACTCGCCACGTGAACCAAAACGAAGGCCTGATTTTCGAAAAATCATCGCCTGGCAAGGCCGCCTGGAAGCTTCCTCCGCTCGACGTGCCGGAAGTCGATGCGTCTAAACTCTTAGGTTCATCGGAAAGAAAAAACCTTGGCCAAATGCCCGAGGTGAGCGAGATCGAAATCATCCGCCACTTCACGCGTATGTCCACTTGGAATTACGCGATCGATCTCGGCATGTATCCGCTCGGTTCCTGCACCATGAAATACAACCCGCGCGTGAACGAAGTCGTGTCGCGACTGGATGGAATCGCTAATGGCCATCCCTATCAGCCGGAGAAGATCTCGCAAGGCGCGCTGCGCATCATCAAGACGCTGAGTGATTGCCTGACCGAAATCACCGGCATGGACGCAATCACGCTCCAGCCCGCAGCCGGCGCACACGGCGAATTGACCGGCCTGCTGATGGTTCGCGCCTTCCACGATTCCAAGGGAAAGCCGCGCAAGAAAGTTCTCATTCCAGATTCCGCGCACGGCACCAATCCCGCTACGGCAGCCATGGTCGGTTATGCCATCGAGAATCTGAAATCAAATTCCAGCGGCATAGTCGATACCGGCATGCTCGAAGCGCAGATGACCGAAGATGTGGCCGCGCTAATGCTGACCAATCCCAACACCCTGGGCGTATTCGAGCAGGAGATTCATAAGATCGCCGACATTCTTCACGCCAAAGGCGGCCTGCTCTATATGGACGGCGCCAATATGAACGCTCTGGTGGGCAAAGTTCGTCCCGGGGATTTTGGTGTCGATCTCATGCACCTGAACCTGCACAAGACGTTTTCCACTCCGCACGGCGGCGGTGGTCCAGGCTCAGGCCCAGTTGCGATCAAAAAGTTTTTCGAGCCGTTCCTTCCGAAGCCGGTGCTGAAGTCCAAACCGGACGGCACGTTGGGCTTCGACTATGAACGTCCCCAGTCGATCGGGCGCGTCCGCTCGTTCTATGGAAATTTCGGGATGTTCGTGCGTGCCCTCGCCTACATTCTCGCCAACGGTCCTGACGGCTTACGCCAGACGACGGAAGACGCGGTGCTCAATGCGAACTACATTCGCAAGGGTCTTGAAGGGACCTACGAGCTTCCTTACCAAAGCCCGAGCATGCATGAGGTAGTGTTCAGCGACAAGCTCCAGGCCGAAAAAGGTGTTCGCACTATGGACGTCGCCAAGCGTCTCATCGATTATGGCTTCCATCCGTACACCACGGCCTTTCCGTTGATTGTTCCCGGCGCCATGATGATCGAGCCGACCGAGAGCGAATCGAAAGAAGAGCTGGACCTGTTCGTTGAAGCGATGCAATCAATCGCGCAGGAGGTCGAAGAAGACGCAGAACTTGTCCGCAGCGCGCCACACTCAACGCGGGTGTCGAGACTCGATGAAACTGCTGCCGCCCGGAACCCAATCCTACGCTGGAAACCAACGACGGAATAATCCTCAGCTGCAACTGCATCAACTGCTCCTAAACACTTGTCATTCCGAACCGCTTTAGCGGTGAGGAATCTGCAGTTTCGCCCCTGCAGGGATGGATTTAACCAGTGAACTGCAGATTCCTCAGACCTGAAGGTCTTTCGGAACGACAGCAATAAAGACGCGGGTCAAGCGCTCTTCTTGGACGTCACTGCGTAGAATGCTGCGGCTTCTTGCTGCACATTTCTTCCGCCGCAATGTGGACACCGGATCTGTCCGTCGTGTTGCCGCAGGGTGAGAGTTTGTTCGAACGTCTTATGACAGTCGTTGCAGACGTAATCGTACACGGGCATGGACCACCTCCCGAGGAATTCAGGAGAATTCTAGTCCCTCTGCGAACGTCCAGAGCTGTGATTATTTCTTTTCGGAGAATTGCACAGATGCCTCGGTCTGTTCCCAGCTCAGTTTCACGGTGCAAGTGCTGCCACCCTGATCGAAGTTGATGGTGAAATTCTCAACCGGGCTCGGGGTCTTCGAGACCGACATCGGAATCCGCGACAGCTCTTTCGACTCATATTTGTATGGAATTCCCCATTCGCCAGTTTCTTTGTTTACGATCAGCGTCCACTTGTTCTGGTCAGGAACCGTGAAGATCGTATAGTTTCCAGCGGGAATGTCTCTGCCATCAGCCGATAACGCCGCGTTTGTTACAAATGTCGTGGCGTCGTTCGCACCGGTTCGCCAAACCTGTCCATAGGGAACCAGTTCGCCAAAAATCTTGCGGCCCTTTGCTCTCGGGCTCGAATAATCGACAGTGATGGTTTTTCCATCAGAAAATTTGCATTGTGCCTGTGCTGGCGGGCTTGGACGGTTGTTCTTGTCCTGAGCGGATGAAACAAGGCAGAGGGTGAAAACGAATAAAACAACAATAGAAACTTTCTTCATGATGACGTCTCCTTTAAAAGCACACCGCGTATTCAGCCACGTTGATACACGGGCCAAGTTCGTTCAACATTCCTGTGCATCCCTTAGACTATCTCCCACCGCGAAGGTTAGCAATCACTGGGCAATGCTTGCTCCGCCAGAGAGCAGAATCGTCGCCAACGCTACAAGTTGAATCGCGGCGCTACTTGTCAACAGATAACCCGGGAGTTGTGGGTAAACGAAAGCCGCAGGTAATGCACAAAATAACGGAATATCGGAAAGCCACCACGGCGTACGCCGAAGTAAATAAGGCTCCGGACGTGCATTGCTATGTGTCAGGAATATGGGGGCAATCGCCAGAACCAGAGGTACAGTAATTGTGATCAGCTCTGCCCAAAACAGAGTGGGAATGGGAATCTTTCGCACAAGCCGTCTGATGCATAGGGCCCATGTAACTAGGATCAGGAGCGGTGAAACCAATGCAACAAGAAAAAGCAGCGACAACGTCATCACGGGAGCCAACGAGCCAAGCGCCACCACTTTAAACATAAAAACCTAGTAGCCGGCGTGATGCAGGTAAGCCACCCCTGCTGCCGCGACCAGACAATAAATTCCGAACCAGTACCAGTTTCCGCCCTCCAGCCATTGACTCAGCCACTTAAGGGCCAGCATGCCTGCAATAAACGCACAGACCAGGCCCACTGCGCTCACACCCACAGCAGCGTGCAATGCCAGCCCCTGATTGGCATGCTCAGCTTTCACCAGTCGCAGCGCTTCCCGCGCGATTGCCGGAGGCGTTAGAATGACGGCCAGCGCAAAGCTGAAATTCTCAGCGCGTTTTTTCTCTACGCCGGTGAGTATCGCAGTGGAAATGGTCGCGCCGGAACGCGAAAATCCTCGAAACGGGAGACACAACCCTTGCACGGCGCCGATCAATCCCGCGCGGCTGGCGTTGAGGCCGCCATCATTCGGGGCTGAAGCAGATGATTTTCCGAATATCCCGGCGATCAGGATCAGCACTCCAACCAGCGCCAGCGCGGGGGCAATCAGTTCCAGGTGGCTGAAGAGCATTTCCACATCAGAATGTGGGACATTGCGGAACCAGACCTTCTCGATTAATTTGATCAGCGCCTCGCCGATTACTCCCGTGATCACGGTGGCTAATGCTAACCAAAGCACATAGGGCTTCCAACCGTCGCGCCCTTCGGTCAGCGTTGCTCGCCAGCGGTTCCAGAAAAAAACGATGACGGCCAGCATGGTGCCGGTATGCAGCATGACGAGCAGCAAAGTCATTTCCGGCGCGGAAGGATCCATGCCCATGAGTTTTTCCGCCACCACCACATGGGCTGAACTTGAAACTGGGAGCAGTTCGGTCAGGCCTTGAATGATGCCAAGCACAATCACTTGCAGCAGGGACATGGGAAAATCCTAAACTGCTAATGAATTGAAAAGAAGTACGGCGGGTGGTTCTTAGGACTTTTCTTGGTTGAAGTCGTTGTTCGCTGTTTCAATTTCGGCCTTAGGTGAGTTCACGTCCATCTTTCGCGAATGAAACCAGCTCATGTGCGGCAGAGGGCGCTCGACTCTGCGCCGGACCGCAATCAATTCCGCGGTGATCGCCACCGCAATTTCTTCCGGCGTGATCGCGCCAATGTCGAGTCCCACCGGAGCATGCACCCGCTCGAACAGGTGCTCTGGAATTCCCTCTTTCACCAGTTCGCGAAAAATGGTGATTGTCTTGCGCTTTGACCCAATCATGCCGATGTACCGGGCCTGAGTCTGCACCGCCCATCGCAATACGCGCATATCGTCATGGTGTCCACGGGTCACGATCACGATGTAGGAAGTCTCATTGGGAGTGATTCGCGCCATCGCCCGATCAAAATCATCGGCGATCACTTCTTTAGCGTTTGGAAAGCGCTCGCGATTCGCATAACTCTCGCGGTCGTCAATTACGTTTACATCAAAGCCAGCGCTTTTGGCGGTCGTGTAAAGATTTAGCGCCACATGCCCCGCGCCGAAAATGTAAAGCGAAGCTGGGGGCAGCACCGGCTCAATAAAAATATCTAGAGTCCCGCCGCAGACCAGCCCAGTGTCGTACTTCGGATTTTGATTCAGATTAAAAGTCAGGGTCCGCGGCTTCTCGTTTTCCATTACTTCGCGGGCGGCTTGCCAGACCTCCGCCTCCACGCACCCGCCGCCGACGGTTCCGAAGATTGAACCATCATCGCGGATCAGCATCTTGGCGGTCTCAAACGAAGGAATCGATCCACGCACATTCACGATGGTTGCGATGGCTCCGCGGCGACCCTCCTGGCGCAGACGTACGATTTCTTCGTAAATGTCCACTGATCAATTATTTGGCTGCGAGGAAGAGAAGTCAAACTAGAAAGCAAAAGCCCCGGATCATCACTCCGGGGCTATGGCGTAAAACAGTGGGTATTTCGAACACGATTTGCCAAACCAACTTTATGATCGGTTGGGCAAGAGCTGCTGTCAAGACTTACTTTGGTGAGCCGCGCGCGGAGGGCGGCGGACTCGAACTTGAGGCGCTTAGCGGGGCGTCTGAGCCCGCTGCCGAAATCCCGAGCGAAGTCGAGGGACCTCGTTGGCTGATGGGCCGCTCACCGATTTGGCAAATCGTGTCCAGTACCCACTGGCAACGCCCTCCAAACACGATCTGCCATCAACACCTTACGAAACAATAGCCCGTTCTCTTTGTGACATCCGTCGCAAAGCAAAATTTTCGTGTGCCAGAATGGGAATTCGCCAGAGCCTAGTGTGCTCGTGGTAGCTTGATTTTCGACAGGAGTTCACATGAAAGCTGTCCGCATTCACGAGTTTGGCGGGCCCGAGGTGCTCCGCTACGAAGACGTACCTGATCCGCATCTCCGCAAAGATCAGGTTCTCGTGCGGGTAAAAGCCTGCGCCATGAATCACCTCGATATTTGGGTGCGCAAAGGACTTCCCGGGGTGAAGCTGCCGCACATTCTCGGCAGCGATGTCGCTGGGGAAATTGTGGAGATCGGCGAGCACGTCACTGGATTCAAAACCGGCCAGCGGGTTCTACTCGCGCCCATGCACTTCTGCAATCGTTGCGTGAAGTGCGTCGCTGGGCTGCAAAATCAGTGCCCGCAATTCACCGTGCTCGGCAACGGTGTCGATGGCGGCAACTGCGAGCTGATTTCGGTTCCGGCTGAGCGCGTTATCCCAATACCCGATTCCGTCCCTTTGGAGCAAGCCGCCAGTGTGCCGCTGGTTTTCTTAACAGCCTGGCACATGCTGGTCGGCCGCGCGGGTATTCGTCCCGGCCAGACCGTTCTCGTGCTCGGAGCCAACTCAGGGGTCGGCATCGCAGGTATTCAAGTCGCGAACCTATTTCAATGCACAGTTATAACTACGGCAGGCGATGAGCACAAAATGGCGAAAGCCCGCGAACTGGGCGCCGATCACGTCATCAATCACTATCAGCAGAAGATTTCGGATGAAGTTCGCAAAATCACAAACAAGCAGGGCGTTGACATCGTGCTTGAGCACGTCGGTCCGGCCACATGGGACGAAAGCATTCGCTCGCTCAAGCCTGCGGGCACCCTCGTCACCTGCGGCGCAACTACTGGCCCACAGGTCGGCATCGATCTGCGCTTTGTGTATTCTCGCCAGATCTCAGTGCTTGGCTCTTACATGGGAACCATGGGCGAGCTGCATGAAGTGCTGACGCACGTTTTTAGCGGACGATTGAAGCCGGTAGTGGATCGTACATTTCCGCTGAAAGAAGCGCGTGCGGCCCACGAATATTTGGAAAAAAGCCAAATGTTCGGCAAGATCGTCCTGAACCCATAATCGATTGACCACGGAGACACTGAGGCGCAGAGAAGAACGATCATTGAAACGACGCAAGCGAAATAGCCAAGTCAGTAACTGCTCTGTTTCAGTATTCCTCAATCAGAGTTAACTATTATTATGAATTCTTTGGTTCTTCGTCTCCGTGCCTCGGTGTCTCCGTGGTGAATCGGTTAAAATAAAACCAATGGCAAACGGACTCGACTTCGGCCCCTACGTAGAAATCGAAAACGGTAAGCGTGTGGTCAAAGAGCTTACCTATGGCAATCCCACGCCGGAAGGCGTTGTTCTCACCACTGTGGACAACGTCATCAACTGGATGCGCAAGAACTCTATTTGGCCCATGACTTTCGGCCTCGCCTGTTGCGCAATCGAGATGATGTCCATGGGCGCATCGCGCTTCGACATTGCCCGTTTCGGAGCTGAAGTGTTTCGTCCCTCGCCCCGGCAGTCCGATCTGATGATCATCGCTGGCCGCGTTGCCAACAAAATGGCGCCGGTGATTCGCCAACTTTGGGAGCAGATGCCTGAGCCGAAGTGGGTGATCTCCATGGGCGCCTGCGCGACCTCCGGTGGAGTGTTCAATAATTACGCTCTGGTCCAAAGCGTGAATCAGGTCATTCCGGTGGACATTTATGTTCCTGGTTGCCCGCCTCGCCCCGAGCAGTTGATTTATTCCATTACCCTTCTTCAGCAGAAAATCCAGGCTGAGCGCGGCACCATTAAGCGCGCCCTGAATGTGACCTCCTAAGCAGACAGCAGGGAGGGGGCTGCCTCACATGTTTTCCTCAGCCACAATCTCATCCATCACGTCCAACCTGTGACATCCGTCACATAAAAAGCATCGCTTACCAGATACGGTAAAGCTGGATTGCCCTCCCCTGCGATCTCGCCTAATGCTCTACAAAACTCTTAGCGCCGCCGTTTACGGAATCGACGCCAGCATTATCGAAGTTGAGGTGGACGTCTCCGGCATAAAGTGCGATGAAGCCCATTTTCACACCGTGGGCTTGCCCGACGCGGCGGTGCGCGAGAGCCGCGACCGAGTTCGCGCAGCGCTGAAGAATTGCGGATACGATATTCCGCCGACCCACATCGTCATCAACCTCGCTCCCGCCGACATTAAAAAAGAGGGTTCTGGGTTCGATTTGCCCATGGCGCTCGGCATCCTCGGCGCATATGGCGGCTTAAATAAAAAAGAAATCTCGGATTGCCTGTTCGTGGGCGAGCTTTCGCTTGATGGCGGGATTCGCGCCGTTCGCGGCGCGCTTCCCATTGCCATCGAAGCTCGTGGGCGCAAGATTTCCCGCGTCGTCGTTCCGGAGTTGAACGCAAAAGAAGCCGCCATGGTGAGCGGCGTCACGGTTTATCCAGTCAAATCTCTGCTCGATGTGATCCACTTTGTGAACACTGGCAATGGGATCGCCCCAGTAGTGGTCAATCAGGAAGAATTGCTGAACGAGCGCCAGCATTTTCCAGTCGACTTCAAAGACGTCCGCGGTCAGCAGACTGCAAAGCGCGCCCTCGAAGTCGCCTGCGCCGGCGGCCACAACATCCTGATGATTGGCCCTCCCGGCTCGGGCAAGACTATGCTGGCCAAGCGCATTCCCACCATCCTGCCGCCGTTTACGTTTGAAGAGGCCTTAGAGACAACGAAAATCCACAGCGTGGCCGGAGTGCTTAACCACGGCGCCGGACTAGTTGGCATACGGCCGTTTCGAAGTCCTCACCACACCATCTCTGACGCCGGGCTGATCGGCGGCGGCGTCATTCCTCGGCCAGGCGAAGTCTCGCTGTCGCACAATGGCGTCCTCTTTCTGGATGAGCTGCCCGAGTTTCCGCGCAACGTGCTTGAAGTCATGCGGCAACCGCTCGAGGACGGGACCGTCTGCATCGCCCGTGCTTCCATGTCCTTGACCTTTCCCGCCCGGTTCATGCTGGCAGCGGCCATGAACCCATGCCCTTGCGGCTTTTTCAACGATCGGTCTCGCGAATGTCATTGCACGCAACCGATGATCCAGCGCTACATGCAGAAAATCTCCGGACCTCTAATGGACCGCATCGACATCCATATCGACGTCCCTGCCGTGAACTACAAAGAAATGCGTGCCGCTGCCGAGCCAGAATCTTCCAGTCGGGTTCGCGAACGCGTGGTGAAGGCGCGGGAGCTACAGTTGCGAAGGTTTTCCTCGGTGCCCCGAAGCAAGATCTACTCAAACGCCCAGATGACGGACCAAAACATTCGGGCATTTTGTGAGCTGTCACCGGATTGCGAGCGATTGCTCGAACGTGCCATGACCCAGCAGGGACTCACCGCCCGAGCTCATGATCGGATTCTGAAAGTGGCCCGGACTGTCTCTGACCTTGAGGGCGCTAAGGGTATTGAACCCAAGCACATAGCCGAGGCCATCCAATACCGCAGTCTTGACCGCGCACTTTGGGCCTGAATGCAATCTGGGCAGTTCCCGATCCGGCGTGGGCGTACCGGGTTATTAACAGCCAGCTCACAAAATCTCTTGACGCGCTCGCGGTTTGCCCTGTAACTTAAAACGTTCTGAAGCTCTTCGCCAGTTCCTGATGATCCTCCGCTCGGATGGTTCTGGTTGAATGTAACCCGAGAAACTTTCGGCCACTTCGGAGCATCTATTTAAGGTAGCCAGAGCTTTTTCCTGTAGAAACCATCTGTTTTCAGTACCTTACAGTTCTGGTGGGTATGCGTTTGCCCCGGTTCCGGCAGGACAGAACCGGTGTCTTCTCGCAACTTCTTAAAGGGAAAGGATTTTGCCATGCGCTCTGATCGCGTTTTCGACGCTTTACATACTTTGCGGAACCGTTATATGCTCTGTCAGCTTGCCTCCAAGGCTACGCGTAAGTTTCACAAGCCTAACACCAGAATCCAGGAAACCATGAACGAGGTGCTGGATCGGATTGCAAGCTCTGAGCGGCAGACGGTTTTGTCTGAACCGGAGCATTTTGTTGAGGCACAACGGCGGGCTGCTTAACTTAGCAGCCCAGTCCTCCTGCCTTAGTTAACCTGAATCTCCCTGAAAATCTCCTCCCTATCTCAATCTCCTCGCAGGTGAGCTAATGACCATTGCAGAACTCAAAGAAAAAAACATAACCGAATTAACTAAGATCGCCCGCACGCTCGATCTCCCGGGTGCCAGCGGCATGCGCAAGCAGGACCTCATTTTTAAGATTTTGCAGGCCCAGAGCGAAAAAGAAGGCCACATTTTTGCCGAAGGCGTGCTTGAAATCCTTCCCGACGGCTACGGTTTTCTGCGCTCCCCGGACTACAACTACCTTCCCGGCCCGGACGACATTTACGTTTCTCCGTCGCAGATTCGCAAGTTTGACCTCAAGACAGGCGACACCATCAGCGGCCAGGTGCGGCCTCCGCATGAAGGCGAGAAATATTTCGCGCTGGTAAAGATCGAAGCCGTCAACTTCGAATCACCTGAAGAGGCGCGCAATAAGATCCTGTTCGACAATCTGACGCCGCTTTATCCGCAGGAACGGCTGAAGCTGGAAACGGTTCGCGAGAACATCAGCGCCCGCGTAATGGATTTGCTAACCCCGCTCGGTAAAGGTCAGCGTGGATTGATCGTTTCGCCTCCGCGCGCCGGCAAGACCATGCTGCTGCAGAACGTCGCGAATTCGATTACCACGAACCATCCGGAAGTCGTGCTTATCGTTCTGTTGATCGACGAACGACCGGAAGAGGTTACCGACATGCAACGCTCGGTCAAAGGTGAGGTTATTTCTTCAACTTTCGACGAGCCGGCTGCGCGGCACGTGCAAGTAGCCGAAATGGTGATCGAAAAAGCGAAGCGCCTGGTGGAGCACAAGCGCGATGTCGTGATTCTGCTCGATTCCATCACGCGTTTGGCTCGCGCCTACAACACCATCGTTCCGCCATCGGGCAAGGTGCTCTCCGGCGGCGTGGATTCAAACGCACTCCAACGTCCGAAGCGCTTCTTTGGATCCGCTCGAAACATCGAGGAAGGGGGCTCCCTGACTATTATCGCCACCGCGCTAATCGACACCGGTTCGCGCATGGACGACGTCATCTTCGAGGAATTCAAAGGCACCGGCAACTGCGAAATCATTCTTGACCGTAAGCTCGTCGACAAGCGCACTTTCCCGGCAATTGATATTCAGCGCTCCGGCACGCGTAAGGAAGAGCTGCTTATCCCGAAAGATGATCTGGCCCGCATTTGGGTGCTGCGCAAAGTGCTCAACCCGCTCTCGCCGGTGGAAGCGATGGAACTTCTCATCGAACGCCTCGCCAAAGCGCAAGCTAACAGCGAGTTTCTGGCCAAGATGAGCCAGCTGTAAAAGCGTCCGGTTCAAGGGCGCGGAATCCCGTCTTCCATACTGCTTAATCTCACGCGGGAAATTCTTGCGAGTTTTCTATATCATTCGCATCAGCTTATTTCGGTTTCAGGCCCGCATCGGGAAGTCTGAAACCGAATTCAAGAAATGACTACGACTGCCCAACTGCAACGGACGTCGTTCATCCACCGCTACTTCCGGCTCGCTGAAAACCAGACGACTGTAAAGCAAGAGCTGCTTGGCGGCCTGACTACATTCGTCACCATGGCTTACATCGTTGTGGTGAACCCCCAAATTCTGGCGCAGGCGGGAATGCCGGCTGAAGGCGTAGTCTTCGCCACCTGCATCTCGGCCGCCGTAGCAACGCTCGTCATGGGACTTTACGCCAACTATCCCATCGCGCTGGCCCCCGGCATGTCCCTCAACGCCTACTTCACCTACTCCGTTTGCTTGAATATGCACGTCCCGTGGCGGACGGCGCTGGGCGTGGTTTTCTTCTCCGGCGCGATATTTCTTGTGCTGACGGTTACGCGATTGCGCGAGCAGATAGTCAATGGGATCCCGGAATGCTTAAAGCATTCAACCGCCGCGGGCATCGGCATGTTCATTGCCTTTGTCGGCCTTCGCAACGCAAAGCTGGTGGTGGCGAACCCCGCAACATTCGTCAGCCTCGGTAATTTCTCGGACAAAGAAGTGCAAACCGCGTGCATTGGTCTCGTGCTCACGATTGCGCTGATGGCGCGCAGAGTGCATGCTGCAATCCTGATCGGCGTCTTCGCCACCACTTTGCTCGGCATTTTGCGTGGCATCTCGAATTGGCCTGCGGCAATTTTCTCGATGCCGCATCCTTCGTCCACGTTTTTACAGCTCGATTTTCGCGGGGCCAGTCATCTCGGCTTACTGGAAATTGCATTCGCGTTCCTCTTCGTTGATCTTTTCGACAATGTGGGCACGCTCGTCGGCGTCTGCGAACAGGGAGGCTTCGTCAAGAACGGCAAAATTCCTCGCGTCGGAAAAGCCCTTGTAGCTGACGCCGTGGGAACTATGTTCGGTGCTCTCACCGGCACATCGACCGTGACCAGTTACATCGAGAGCGCAGCAGGAGTGGCCGCAGGTGCGCGCACCGGGCTTGGCAACATTCTGATCGCGACGCTGTTTCTGTTGGCAACGTTTTGTTCGCCGCTGGCTACCGCAATCCCAGCCTTTGCGACCGCTCCGGCGCTGATACTCGTAGGCGCGCTAATGACGCAATCCATCGCGCGCATCGAGTGGCGCGAATTCAGTGAGGCCCTGCCGGCATTCATCACTACGCTGGCTACGCCGCTGACGTTCAGCATTGCTACCGGTCTAAGTCTGGGATTGATTTGCTACACGGTGGTGAAAGTGGCGGCGGGAAAACTCCGCGACGTGAGCGTGCTTATCTGGGTGCTCACCGGCTTATTTATATTGCGCTATATCTATCTGGCCGTGGCGTAGCTCTGGAAGAATTTATAAAATTATGCGAAACCACTTTGTGAAGAATCATTTCGCAGCCAGTGTTTCGCTCGCCCCGAGTCCCAAACGCTTTCGGCACTCTTCCAATATCTGGGCAGTTGATGACGATCCCACTCTTGTCGCCCCGGCTGCGCGGAACTCGAGCAATGCGTCCAGAGTGCGCACGCCGCCCGCTGCTTTTACCTGCACTTGCGAAGGCGAGTGCTGCCGCATCAACTTCACGTCAGCTACGGTTGCGCCTGTCGATGCAAAGCCGGTCGAAGTCTTTACCCAGTCGGCCCCGATTTCCCCGCAAATTTCGCATAGCTGAATTTTCTCGGAATCATCCAGATACGCATTTTCAAAAATCACCTTGATTTTCGCGCCGCCCGAATGTGTAGCTCTTGTAAGAGCTTCAATCTCACTCCTTACGTAATCCCAATCGCCGCTGCGTGCTTTTCCAACGTTGATCACCGCATCGAGTTCAGTCCCGCCATCTTTCAGTGCCTGCTCTATCTCAGCTAATTTCACGCCTGTCGTATTCGCACCGTGCGGAAATCCAATCGTAGTGCTGGGCTGCGCACCGCTGCCGTGCAACAATTCCGCGCAACGGGCCAGGTAATAGGGCAGAATGCATACGCTTGCCACTTCCAGTTGCCGCGCAAGCTTGCATCCTGTATCCAATTCCCGCGTCGTGAGAGCAGGATTCAACAGCGAATGGTCAATCATCTTCGCAATTTCGCCGTAAGAATATCGTTCGCTCATGTTTCCCTCATGCTGAATTATATTGTCCCACTCAATAAACGATTTACAACGCTTTACTAAGCTTGACTACTCTTTACGCGATTTCAGCAACTTTGCTGACATTGTCCCGCATCAGTGTCCCATATACCCAAACTAGTTTAAGGAGAGCCTCGTGATTCGTTTGCGGAAAGCGACACCCCTCGGCATCGCTGTGTTCGCGTTGAGCGCCATCGCCTTCACCACCGGATGTGGTTCCAGCAGCTCACAAGTCAGATTGTTGAATGCAATGGATGGGCAAACCAGCATCAATCTGGTGGTAGATAACAGTAATCTCGCCACTGGGGTTGCGTTTGGCGCAGCATCGAGTTACGCATCGGTCAGCTCCGGATCGCATACCGTGGAAATTCAGGCCAACAGCGCCACCCTTTTCAATCAGACTCTCAGCCTGGGTTCCGGGAACAGTACTGTTCTTGCTACCAACTCCGGCCCCACCATCTTCGCTGACAACAAAACCACGCCATCGTCCGGCAACATTCAGATACGCGCCATCAATGCATCTACTTCTCTAGGGACGTCCGACGTGTACGTCGTTGCCCCTGGCATCGATATCTCAACCGTCAACCCAACTTTTTCAGCGCTCGCCTACAGCTCGGCATCTTCGTACGCTACCTTGCCCGCAGGCAGCTACCAGGTAGAGTTTGCCCAAGCCGGTTCTAAAACCGTCCTTATCAACAGTAACGCGCTTTCCTTCAGCGCCGGCCAGATTCGAACTATTGTCGCCTTGGACAACCCAAGCGGCGGTTACACGACAGCCGTGCTTGCAGACCTGAACTAATTCGCGCGTAAAAAAGTCTACGGTTTTGGACGCGCAATCAAAAGCGAGGCTGGCGGCTTGATTCGATAAGTGGAAGCAAAACTTCCCTGATTCACCGCCAGTCCCACGCGTCCGCGCGAGTCGATGTACAACAGCGCAGTGTTCAGCGCAACATCGCTGAACGTCCTCACAAACGGCAGCTCCAGCTCAGTTTTTCCGATCGTAATGTGGAGCTTGTCACCGTGTTGGTAGCCGAGCTTCAGAAATTCGCTGCCATCGATGTTCGTGACCAAATTTCCAAACGGCCCGTCTGTAGCTATGACTTCGCCATGAATTCCAGCATCGTCGGCCCGGATGGGTTCCAAATCCAGGCGGACAAGTTTTTCGACCGGAACCTCTGCTCCCACCTGCGTCCAATCGTCGCCGCGGACCAGATGTGCGCCTACGGGAGAAAAAATATCCCGGCCATGGAAAGTTGAAGACAGCGCCGATCCGATCATCCAATCCCGATTTGTGATCTCTCTTGCGTCTTCAAGACCGTCGCGGTCGGCGACTAGCGTAATCAGGCCATTGTCAGGCAGCACGAAATATTGCCCCCGCTTCGATTTCACAATGACCGCCTTGCGCGTGCTGCCGACCCCAGGATCTATAACCACTACAAAAACTGTTCCCGCGGGATAGTACGGCGTTGCGCCAAAAAGATAGCGCGCGCCGTCGAGAATCGAATACGGGGTGACCTGGTGGGTGAGATCGACGATCCGCAGATCAGGATCGATCGAGTACATCACTCCTTTGCAGATGGCGACAGAATCATCGAGCACGCCAAAATCGGTCATGAAGACCAGTCGTGGAGATTGGTTGCGTGGATTTTCGGCAGCCCCGTAACAAAGCGCGATCAGCACGAAAGCGAGAAGAATTGCAGCCATTCGCTGCGCGATTTTTCTGTTGAATCGCTGAGAGTGATTTGAGCTGGCGAATTTAGAACTCATGCGAAAAATCTCCTTTGTCATTCCGAGCGAAGAAGATCATTCGCAGCGCGAATGATCTTCGAAGTCGAGGAACCTGCTTTTGATGATCCAGCATAAGTGAATTTTCCCATTGTGCAAGTGCTGGCCGGTTCGCGGAGCCGATTCGAGCCTCGCGACCGGTGAATTGTTCGGCTATATTCGAGTGACGTTGTTAGAGTTTATGAATTCGAAACTGCTGCCGAAACTTTACCCCATCCTCGACGTTTCCTGCTTTTCGGATGCTCAACAGCTTCTGGAGGCAGCGAAGGAACTGCTGGAAGCCGGCGTAACGTTGATTCAATATCGCGACAAGTCTGCCGACACTCGGACTATGCTGGCGCAAGCCCGGGAATTGAAGCGCAAAATCTGCCCCCCTGCGAAGCTCATAATGAACGATCGCGGGGATCTATGCCTTGCCGCAGACTTAGACGGCGTTCATGTCGGTCAGGATGATCTTTCACCCGAGAGCGCGCGGAAGATCATCGGGTCGGAACGTTGGCTCGGCGTCTCCACGCACAATCCTGAGCAGGTGGCAGAGGCCGATCAGACCTCGGCGGACTACATCGCCATCGGCCCAGTGTTCGCGACTGCCAGCAAAACGAATCCGGATCCGGTCATTGGTGTTGACGGCGTTCGGCGCGCGCGTGGGCTGACCCGCAAACCTCTGGTTGCGATCGGCGGAATCACCCGCCAGAATTGCCTCTCCGTCATCGAAGCGGGGGCCGACTCAATCGCGGTAATATCCGATCTGGTGCGTGATCCCCGCAAATCAGCAGAGGAATTTTTGCGTATTCTAGGTTAAAGTCTAGTGGGCAGTGGCTGCGTCAGTGGTAAGTTGCGTGCCTCTGATTGCTGACCACTAGCCACTCATCTTGGGAGATGCAACTGACGGTCGAAACCAAACCGGCGCAAACCATTTCCTCAACGCCTTCAGCAGATCGCGAATTCGTCAAAGGCCTCGGGCTCACCAGCTCGACCATGCTGGTGATGGGCTCGATGATCGGATCGGGCATCTTTCTAGTCTCCGCCGAAATTGCACGCGAGGTGGATTCACCGGCGTTGTTGATTGGCGCTTGGCTGATCACCGGATTCCTCACCATCGTCGCCGCTCTCAGTTACGGCGAACTCGCCGCCATGATGCCGCACGCTGGCGGCCAATATGTTTATCTTCGCGAGGCGCTCGGCCCGCTCTGGGGCTTTCTTTACGGCTGGACCTTATTTCTTGTCATTCAGACCGGCACCATCGCCGCTGTGGGCGTTGCCTTCGGAAAGTTTTTCGGCGTCTTTTTTCCTTGGATATCCTCCACCCATTGGCTCATTCATCTGGTGAAGATCCCGCCCATTCCCATCGGAAGGTCGATGACCTTGGGCAACCTGGACGTCGGCATCAACACCCAGAACCTGATGGCCATCCTGATGGTCGTAGCGCTCTCGGTGATCAACATCTTTGGCGTCAAGACTGGGGCGCTTATCCAGAATGTGTTCACCTTCGCCAAGGTGGCAGGATTGTTGGGACTTGTGATCGTCGGACTCTTTATAGGACGCAACTCCGCTGCCTTGGCGGCGAATTTCGGTCCGAACTTCTGGCATGGCGTCAGAGCTTTGCATCCCGTTCAGGTTGGGGCGGGTGGCCCAGTCGTGTTAGTGAGCACGCTGACCATTCTTGCTGTGGCGCAGGTAGGGTCGCTTTTTTCCGCCGACGCCTGGAACAATGTGACCTTTACTGCCGGGGAAGTGATCAACCCGAAGCGCAATTTGCCGCTTTCACTCGCTCTAGGCACCGGAATTGTGATCGCCTTGTACATCGCATGCAATGTGATCTATTTGAATGTTCTGCCGCTGCACGGCTCGCCCGACGGCGCAACCATTTTGCAACGTGGCATTCAGCATGCCACAGAAGATCGCGTCGCAACCGCGGCGTTGACTCAGATGTTCGGCGCCATTGGCGGTTACCTCATGGCGGCGGCAATTATGGTCTCCGGCTTTGGCTGCAATAATGGACTGATCCTCTCCGGAGCGCGCGTCTATTACGCCATGGCGAAGGATGGTTTGTTCTTTCATGGAGCAGGGAAACTGCATCCCAAATATAAGACTCCAGCTATTTCCCTGATGGTGCAGATGGTCTGGATTTGCATGCTTTGCGTTTCCGGCAGCTACGGACAGTTGCTCGATTACGTGGTCTTCGCTGTGCTGGTGTTTTACATCCTGACGATTGCCGGCCTGTTCGTTTTGCGTTTCAAGCGCCCGAACGCCGAGCGTCCATACCGGGCCTTCGGCTATCCGGTGCTGCCAGCGATCTATATCGTGATGGCAATCTTCATCGATATCGTGCTATTGCTTTATAAGCCGCAATTTACTTGGCCGGGCCTGATTATTGTGCTGCTTGGGATTCCGGTTTACTATGCGTGGCGTTGGCGGCGCACCGCGACCGAGGCATCCGCTATTTGAGGAGAACCTGATTAATGGCTAATTTGCTAGCCAAAAAACCGTTGGAACAATTAATGTGCGAGGCGCAGGAGACTGGCGAGAACAGTCTTCGGCGCGCTTTAGGGCCGCTCAATCTTGTAACTCTCGGCATCGGCGCAATTATCGGCGCTGGCATATTCGTAATTACCGGACAGGCGGCGGCGCAATTTGCCGGGCCAGCCATTGTGATCTCATTCGTTCTAGCGGGGACAGCGTGCGCATTCGCCGGGCTCTGCTATTCCGAATTCGCGTCGATGATCCCCATCGCTGGCAGCGCTTACACATACTCCTACGCGACTCTCGGCGAACTGGTTGCCTGGATTATCGGCTGGGACTTGATTCTTGAATATGCTTTCGGCGCGGCCACGGTTGCCGTCGGCTGGAGCGGTCACCTGAGGGCATTCATGCATGACCTGGGTCTGAACTTGCCCGCCATGCCCACCTCAAATTTTGTGCTGTTCGGCTTACCCGTTCATTTGAAATACGACTACGTCGGTTTTCTGGTGATCCTGTTCATCACCACGATTCTTGTGATCGGGATCAAGGAATCAGCAAACTTCACTACCGCTATCGTAATCCTGAAGGTCGCAGTGGTTTGCATGTTCATCGCACTGGCAACGGCATTTTTGGCTTCGCATGGATGGAAACCGAATTACTGGCACCCGTTCCTACCACCGAACACCGGTGTGCGTGGGGAGTTCGGGTGGTCGGGGATTCTGCGCGGGGCAGGCGTCGTGTTTTTTGCTTATATCGGTTTCGACGCGGTCTCAACGGCGGCACAGGAAGCGAAGAACCCGAAGAAGGATATGCCGCGCGGAATTCTCGGCTCGTTGATCATCTGCACCGTGCTTTATATCATCGTCTCCGGCCTGCTGACACATCTTGTCCCTTACACCCAGCTCAACGTTCCAGACCCAGTGGTCATCGGCATTCGCACTAC
>Ga0185299_10000505_pt1 | contig 102915 bp, 95 predicted proteins | sample PaiPotPPA55metaG_FD_128002 | JGI IMG/M metagenome (GOLD analysis project Ga0185299, IMG submission 128002) | Iron sulfur acid spring bacterial and archeal communities from Banff, Canada, to study Microbial Dark Matter (Phase II) - Paint Pots PPA... ... | reverse complement strand
GAGGCGCTGAAGATCTTCATCCCGGAGCTGCTGGACAAGGGGTTCAACTTCGTCGCCATGTGACGTGTGACGGTGGCCGGGCCCTGGTGCGGGGGCCCGGCCACCGGCGTGTTCCCGGCTTCTCAGCGTTCTGACGCGTTGGCGGCGCGCTTGGCCATGACCTCGTCGCGCATCTTCTGCATCTGCTTGAGCACGTCCTTGCGGGCGCGGGCCGGCAGCCGGTCGATGTAGAGGTAGCCGTTGAGGTGGTCGGTCTCGTGCTGCAGGCAGCGGGCGAAGAACCCGCGGCCGTCCAGGACGATCTCGTTGCCCTCCCAGTCGGTGCCGCGCGCGATGGCGTGGTCGGGGCGGGCGACGGGCTTGTAGGGGCCGGGGACGGACAGGCAGCCTTCCTCGTCTTCGTCCAGGACGCGTTCGGCGGCCGGGAGTTCGTCGATGACGGGGTTGCAGATGTGCCCGACGTGCCGGGTGCCGTCGCCGTCCGGGCAGTCGTAGACGAACACCCGCAGGTCGACGTCGACCTGGTTGGCGGCGAGGCCGACGCCTTCGGCGACGTACATGGTGGCGAACATGTCGGCGATCAGCTGGCGCAGTTCGCCGGTCCCGTGCTGTTCGGGGGTGACGGGCTTGAGGTTGCGGCTGAGGATGTCCTCGCCGGCTTCGGTGACCCGCAGTACGTGGCCCGTGGCGGCCTCGGGGGCGTGCGGCGGGTAGTCGTCGTCGTTCTGCTGGAGGTCGCGGCCCAGCAGGCTTACGCGCGGCTGCTGGGTTTGGGTGTCGCCGGCCATCGGGATGGGTCTTTCTGCCTCGGGTGTTGCCGGGCGGCGGCGCTGCGGGCCGTGCCTCGGCGGGTTCCGTGAACCAGTATCGTTCACACCACGGTTTATTGGGAAAACCGCCTCGGTCCGCGGGCCGGGGCCGTACGGGGTGAGAGGCGGCGGGTGCGGTGCCGGATGCGGCGGAGCGGGCGCGCGGAGCGCTGGCGCACGGGAAGACCGCAGCGGGGCCGGCGGCCGGGGACGAGGCGGTGCCGGCGGGCCCGATGGGTACGCGGGTGCGTCGCGAGCCGCGTCAGGCGAGGTCGCGGGCCCGGGTGGCGCAGATCCTGGCGTCGGCGGATCAGATCTTGTCGGCCGACGGGTTCGAGGCGCTGACGGTGCGGCGGATCGCGTTGGAGGCGGCGGTGCCGGTCGGGTCGATCTACCAGTTCTTCCCGGACAAGGCGGCGGTGGTCGACGCGCTGGCGCACAGTTATCTCAGCGAGTTCGACGCGGCGATCGAGGCGCTGGTCGCGGCCGCCGAGGATCCGGACGCCGACGCGTTGTGGTCGGATCCGGTGGGCCGGCTGGTGGACGAGTTCGCGGGCCTGTACCGCTCGCGCCCGGGGTATGTGGCGCTGTGGTCGGGCCGGCATCTCTCGCCGGAGCTGGCGCGGGCGGACGAGGCGAACAATCTGGCGATCGCGGCCGGGGTGCGCCGGATCCTGGTGGCGCGCGGGATACTGCGCGACGGCCCGGATCTGGAGCGGGACGTGCAGGTGGCGGTGCATGTCGCGGACGCGCTGCTGCAGTTCGCGTTCGCGTCGGCGGCGGGCGGCGACGATCTGATCCTGCGGGAGCTCAAGACGCTGCTGCGCCTGTACCTGGCCGACCTCGCCGCCCGCTCACTCGCGCCCCCGGTCGCCTAACCGCCCGCGGTGGGGTTGAGCCGGGCGTACAGCTTGCGGTTGCCCTTGTGGTGGGCGCGCAGCGCGGCGTACGCCTGGTCGTAGCGGGCGCGGTACTCCGGGTTCGGCTCGTAGCGGCGTTCGACGGCGACGAGGTCGGGGATCTGCTCCCAGTCGATCTCCCCGAGGGCGACGGCGGCGAGCAGCGCGGCGCCGCGCACGTTGGCGAGCTGGGGCTGCGCGATCTGGTCGATGGGCCGGTCCAGGACGTCGGCCATGGCCTGGCACCACAGGGTGGAGGAGGCGCCGCCGCCGATGAACCTGATCGCGCCGATCCCGCCGGGTTTCCCGGCACGGCCGGTGAAGCGTTCGACGGCTTCGAGCATCCAGCGGGTGTTGAGCGCGATGCCTTCGAACACGGCGCGGGCCATGTCGGCGCGGGTGGTGGCGAGGGAGAGGTTGAACCAGGCTCCGCGCAGCGCCGGGTCGTCGACGGGGGTGCGCTCGCCGTTGAGCCAGGGCGCGAACAGGACTCCGTTGGCGCCCGCGGGCGCGCTGTTCGCGAGTTCGGCGAGCCGGTCGAGGGCTTCGGGCGAGCGGGGGTGGTCGGGGTCGGCCAGGACGTTCTCGATGAGCCAGTCGACGGCGCGTCCGGCGACGTCCTGCACAGTGGCGACCCAGTACCGGCCGGGGACCGCGGCGGGCAGGGAGGCGATGTTGTCGAACAGGGCGGTCTTCTTGGCCGGGACGTGGCAGGACAGCCAGGCGCTGGTGCCGACGTAGAGGTGGGCGTCGTAGTCGCGGACCGCTCCGGCGCCCAGGGCCGCCGCGGTGGTGTCGCCGGTGCCGGTCACGACCTGCACGCCCGGGGGCAGTCCGAGGTCGTCGGCCGCCTGCTCGGTGAGCGGGCCGATGAGGGTGGCGGCGGGGGCCTGCTCGGGGAGTTTCGCGACGTCCAGTCCGGCCATGCGGGCGAGCTGCGGGTCCCAGGTCAGGCAGGCGGGGTCGCGGTTGTCGGTGCACCAGCGCAGGGTGGTGGTGTCGCGGGCGGCGACGGCGCGTCCCCCGGCGCGCATGGTCAGGTACTCGGGGACGTCCAGCAGCCAGCGGGCGGCCCGGTAGGCGTCGGGGCGTTCATGCTGGAGCCAGAGGCTCTGGCCGACGGGGTCCTTGCCGCTGCGGGTGGGCACGCCGCCGGTCTTCTTGATCCAGGTGCGCAGCCGGCGCGCGCCGTACCCGGTTCCGGGGACGGTGACCAGTCCCCCGGTGGCGGCCTGGGCGTAGCGGGCGCCGCGCGCGTCCATCCAGATCACGGCCGGATGGGTAGGCGTGCCCGCCGCGTCGACGGGTACGACGCCGCCCCACTGGCTGGAGAAGCACAGGGCTTTGATGCGCGGGGCCGCGTCGGGGTGTTCGGCGAGGAGTTCCTTGACCGTGGCGGCCACGGCCTGCCACCAGTCCTCAGGATCCTGCTCCGCGCCGCCGCCGGACAGCAGCCGAGTAGGCAGATCCCTCTTCGCGACAGCCAGAATCCGGCCTCGCGTCGACGCGAGAGCAGTACGCAAACCGCCCGTGCCCAGATCAACCCCGAGCACGAGCGGGTCCTGCGGACGGCGAGCGGCGGGCGGGACCGCTGTGGGTGACGTACCGGCCCCGACCTGCGGGAGAGCGGGACCGGCGTCGGCGGTGTCGGTCATCAGGCGGCGGGCACCTTCGCGAAGACGCGCGCGAATCCGGCCAGCGCCTCGTCCACGACGCCGTCGGTGTCGGCCATGGACGTGTAGATGCGGGATCCGGCGAGCGTGATGACACCTTCGGCGGCGAACGCCATGGACATGTGGCCGAGCATGTCCTTGCGCGGGTTCAGCTTGTCGAAGAACTCGGGGTCGGTCAGCGACAGGTGCAGGACGCCGGAGGTGTGCAGGTGCACGATCGAGCCGAAGTTGTAGGTGACGTACGGCAGGTCGCGCTCGGCGATCAGGGCTTCGAGTCCGGCGCGCAGCCGGTCGCCTGCGGCTCCGGCCTTCGCGGGGGCGTCTTGCCGGTCCATCTCGAGCAGCGTGTGGTACCCGGCCGTGCACGACAGGGGGTTCGCGGACAGGGTGCCTCCGGTCAACGCACGCTGTCCGGCGGCGGTGATTCCGCCTGCGAAGCTGGCCATGACCGCGTCGCTGCCGCCGACGCCGCCTGCTGCCGGGTAGCCGCCGGCGACGCACTTGCCGAAGACGGTCAGGTCCGGGGTGACGCCGTAGTAGCCCTGGGCGCCGCCCATGCCGAGCCGGAAGCCGGTGACGACCTCGTCGAACACGAGCAGCGTGCCGAATTCGTCGCACAGTTCGCGCACGGAGGCGTTGAAGTCGCGGGTGACGGGGTGGGTGCCGGATTCGGGGCCGACCGGTTCGACGAGGATCGCGGCGGTCCCGCCGTTCTCGGCGTTCGCGGTCAGCTTCGCGCGCAGCGCTTCGAGGTCGCCGGGCAGGGTCTCGCTGGTGTTCGACAGGGTCGGGGCGGGGATGCCGGCGGCTTCCAGGGAGCCGGTGCCGGGGATGCGCAGCCCGTAGACGACCTGGTCGCTCCAGCCGTGGTACGCGCCGCCGATCTTGATGATGTGCTGCTTGCCGGTGTGCGCGCGGGCGGCGCGGATCGCGGCCATCACGGCTTCGGTGCCGGAGCCGAGCATCCGGAACTTGTGCACGGCGGGCATGAAGTCGTGGATGAGCTTCGCGAGCGCGGTCTCGCTGGGGTGGAGCATGCCGGTGACCGGGCCGCAGTGCTCGAGCAGCTCCAGGACCTTCTCGCGCACCACCGGCGGGTTGGAGCCGAGCACGGTGGGGCCGCCGGCCTGCAGGAAGTCGATGTACCTGTTGCCGTCGACGTCGTGCAGGTAGGCGCCTTCGGCCCGGGTGATCGACAGCGGCCACGGGTCGTTGAGGGCGAGGTTGTGCTGGACGCCGCCGGGGATGACGGCTTCGGCCTCGGCGGCGGCCTGCTTGGAGCCGGGGGTGCGCTGCTCGTACCAGGCCTCGTATTCGGCGAGCTGCGCCGGGGTGAGGGTCCTGATGGGGGTGTGGGTGAGTGCTTCGAGGCGCTTCTCGATGGCCTCGATGTCCGGGTACTGGCTGATGCCGTAGCTGCTCATGTGTCCCTACTCCCCGTCCTGCTTGATCTTCTTGGTGGTGCCGTAGCCGGTGGACAGGGCGGCCATGATGACCTCTTCCTGTTCGGCCTGGGTCAGTTCGCGCGGGGCGCGTCCGGTGACGGCGGAGGCGAGCAGGGCCTGGTGGTAGGTCGCGGCGGCCCATTCGCACAGTTCGAGGTTGTCGACGGCCTTGGCGAGGCTCGAGCCGACGGCGATCGAGCCGTGGTTGCGCATCAGGGCGGCCTGCTTGAACTCCAGGGCCTTCACGACGAGGTCGGCGAGCTGGTCGGTGCCGTAGCAGGCGTAGTCCGCGACGCGCACCGCTCCGCCGAGGGAGAGCATCGTGTAGTGCACGAGCGGGATCTCGTCGGCGATCAGGCCGATGGCGGTGCTGGTCGCGGCGTGCGTGTGCGCGATCGCGGCGGCGCCGGTGGCCCGGTAGATCGCCAGGTGCATCGGGACTTCGCTGGTGGGGGCGAGCTCGCCGTCGACGACGTGGCCGTCCTCGAGGCTGATGACGGTCATCTGCTCGGCCGTCAGTTCGCTGATGACGCCGCCGGTGGGGGTCACCGCCACCAGGTCGCCGTGGCGGGCGGAGAGGTTGCCGCTGGTGCCGATCACCAGGCCGCGTTCGGCAAGGCGGCGTCCGGCCGCGGCAAGGGCGGTGCGTTCCTCGGACAGGAGCACAGGTCCTCCTCGGTCACGACCCACAAAACGTGAGCACGAGTTCATGTTTGCTGTCGGGGTCATCCTGCCTCCCCCGCCCCACCCCGTCAAGACTGCCGCCGCGCGCAGGTTCGCGCCGCTCAGGTCGGCAGCCAGGACACGTGGCCGGCCAGCAGCACGTAGCCGACGAACGCGGTCGTGTCGATCAGGCCGTGCGCGACCAGCAGCGGCATGACCCGCCCCCAGCGCCGGTAGAGCCGAGCGAAGATCATGCCCATCACGAAGTTCCCGACGAACCCGCCGAAGCCCTGGTAGAGGTGGTAGCTGCCGCGGATCAGGGCGCTGGTGGCGTCCGAGCGGCGCTCGCCCCAGCCGAGCTGGTCGAAGCGGCGCAGCAGGTAGCCGTTCCAGGTGATCTCCTCGACGATCGCGTTCTCCCACGCCGAGCCCACCAGCACCGGGATACGCCACCAGATCGCCGGCAGCGTCGTCGGCACGATCGTGACGGCCAGACCCGCGGCGTGCGCGCCGAGGTAGAGCGCGAGCCCGCTGCCGCCGATGCACGCCGCGACCAGCGCCCCGTACCCCAGGTCCTTGCCCGGCCTGCTCCCGTCCACGCCGATCCCGCGCAGCCCCACCCTCTCGCGTGTCAGCAGATACGCGGCCAGCAGCGCCGGGGCGAGCGCGAACACGATCCCGTAGACCTGCCAGGTCAGGTTCATCCACTCGTTGCCCGCGGCGGACGCGTTCAGCGACACGGTCTCCGTCGACAGCTTGGTGATCGACTTGACCTGGGTAAGCGAGTCGATCAGCGAGAGCGCCGAGTCGACCGCGGACTTCCCCAGCCCGACCGCGAGCACCGCGGCCAGTTCGAAGGCGATCAGCCGGCGCGTCCAGGTCCACGCGTCCGGGGCGCCCTGGCTACCCGGCCGCTGGTCGGGCGCGGGCTGGCTGCTTGCGGTTCCACTCGCCTGCTCGGTCACGACCGTGATCCTAGAGCCCGGACGTGAACCGCGCCGCGCGCCGTGGCCTGTTACGCCGGCCGGGTGTCGGGCAGGTTACGCGCCGCCGCCGACCGGCCAGGTGTGCACGGGCTGCCCGTCCCGGCCGAGCTGCGCGTACCGGCGGGTCATCGCGGCGATCGCATCCGGCCGCGACAGCCCGAGCTTCTCTTCGAGGTAGTCGACCTGCTCGATCTGCCACACCGCGCCGTTGCGCCCGGTGCGCGCGCGGCCCTCGATCACCCCGAGGTACAGGTCGCGCTCGCGCGGGTCGATCCGCCACCGGTCAAGGCCGTCCGCCGCGAGCTCCAGCAGCACGTCGTTCACCAGCCGCCCGGCCGGGACCATGCCGGTGCCGGGCCACATCAGCTGCGCGCCGATCCCGTCGCGCGCGGCCCGGTGCAGGTTCTCGCGCGCCTCGGCGAACGGCAGCGCCCGCCACACCGGGTTCTCCTCGTCCGCGAGCGCCCGCACCAGACCGTAGAACAGGGCCGCGTTCGCCAGCACGTCCACCACCGTCGGCCCGGCCGGCAGCACCCGGTTCTCGACCCGCAGATGCGGCTTGCCGCGCGCGACGTCGTACACCGGCCGGTTCCACCGGTACACGGTGCCGTTGTGCAGGCGCAGCTCGGGCAGGTGCGGGATGCCGCCGGCCGCGAGCACCGCCTCCGAGTCCTCCCCGCCGACCCGAGGCAGCAGCGACGTGAAGTACTTGACGTTCTCCCGGAACAGCTCCGCCGGACCGCGCACCCAGCGCTCGCCGAACCACACCCGCGGGCGCACCCCCTGCGCCGCGAGCTCCACCGTGCGAAAGTCCGTGGCCTGCTCGAACAGCGCGATCCGGGTTTCGTGCCACAGCTTCTTACCCAGCAGGAACGGCGAATTCGCCCCGAGCGCCACCTGCACCCCGGCGATCGCCTGCGCCGCGTTCCACGCCCGCGCGAACCCGTCCGGGGTCACCTGCAGGTGGAACTGCACGGACGTGCAGCACGCCTCCGGCATGATCGTCGGGAACGCGGTGTCCAGCTCCTCGCGCTCGCCCTCGATCCGGACCCGGAAATCCTCCCCGCGCAGCACCGCGATCTGGTCGTTCAGCATCACGTACCGGTCTTCGTCGGTGAAGTTCTCCCGCACCAGGTGCTCTTCGTCCAAAGTGGGCAGCACCCCGATCATCGCCACCCCCGCGCCGCACGCCCCCGCCACCCGGTGCGCGTAATGCAGCGCCGTGTCCAACTCCTCGCGCAGCTCGGAGAACACCGTGCTCACCAGCTTGTGCGGCGCGATGTTCACCTCAAGGTTGAACAGCCCGATCTCGGTCTGGAAGTCCGGGGACGCGATCCGCTCGAGCACCTGCCGGTTCACCATCGACGGCCGGCCCTGCGCGTCGATCAGGTGCAGCTCCAGCTCGATCCCGCACAGCTTCCTGCCCTTCTCGAACAGGTCCTGCGCGAGCATCTGCTCGAACACGTCCTGGCAGGCCGTCAGACGGGACCGGAACCGTTCTCGGTCCCGCCCGTCGAACGCCAGCTCCGATGTGGCAACCCGCTCACCCACGCCCGGTCAATCCCCTCAAGCTCAACTCGGCTCCGCGCGGCCCCCGCAGCCAGGGACCCGCGCCTCGCAACTGTCGGTGATCCGCCGAAGACGCCAAACGGTCTCCGGCCCCCTCCCCTACCCCCCGGGAAGGTCACTAAATGTCTCTGTGCCCGTCCCAAACCTCCTCCCGCGCACCCGAACGCACCTGACGGTCTGTCACACGACCGTATACCACCCGTCACGACTAGTCATCCCGGGCCATACCGGGGGCGCACCCGGGTGGTTTCCCGGCGCATCCGGGGCAAAACGGCCCCGGGATCGAACCGCCCGGCCCGTCAAGACGTCAAACTAGTGAGAGGCGTCACAAAGACAGCCGCCGCGCCAAGGTCGCGTCGCCGGCGACACGGCCCGCACCGACCCGGGGAGGGAAAACCACCACCATGATCGACTCGACGATGAACACCAGCACGCCCGCACAGACCCCGCCGTGCCCGCACAAGCCCGCGTGCCCCTCGGGCTACGACTCCGACCGCTACCGCGCCCACGTCCTGGCCGCGCACCCCGAGCAGGGCTGGTCGCTGCTGTGCAACGGCGTCATCGCCTTCGACGACCTCGGCGCCCTGCTGCCCGCGGCGGGCGGCCGCGACGAGCACGCCGTCGCCCCCGCGCACAACCTCGCCGCGGGACGGATCTGACCACAGGTCCGGCCACGGGGGAAAAGGACAGCAGGAACAGAAAAACGGCGCGACCCCCACGGTGAGGCAGGGGCCGCGCCGTACGACGCACACTGGGGCCAAAAGACCGTCTCCAGCCGGTTACCGCGAGCTCACAGCTACGGCGAGCGAAACAGCCGAGCCCAGCCCGACGCAACCAATCGCGCAGCGGGCCTGCGAGAGCTCAAACACTGGCAGCGGGCCTGCGAAAGCTCAAATACTGCCTGCGAGAGCTCAAATACTGCTTGCCAGGTCCTCGATCGGGGGGCAGGAGCACACCAGGTTCCGGTCACCGTAGGCGCCGTCGATCCGCGCCACCGGCGGCCAGTACTTGTCCGCCGCCTGCGCCAGGCCCGCCGGGAAGACCGCGGTCGCCCGGTCGTAGCCGTGCTCCCAGTCCCCGGCCAGCGACGCCGCCGTGTGCGGGGCGTTGCGCAGCGGATTGTCCGACCGGTCCCACTCGCCCGAACCGACCTTCTCGATCTCGCCGCGGATCGCGACCATCGCCGCGCAGAACCGGTCGAGCTCCACCAGGTCCTCCGACTCGGTCGGCTCCACCATCAGCGTCCCGGCCACCGGGAACGACATCGTCGGCGCGTGGAACCCGTAGTCGATCAGCCGCTTGGCCACATCGTCCACCGTCACCCCGGTCTGCTTGGTGATCTCCCGCAGATCCAGGATGCACTCGTGCGCCACCAGGTTCGACGGACCGGTGTACAGCACCGGGTAGTGCGCCGCCAGCCGCGCCGCCACGTAGTTCGCCGCCAGCACCGCCGACTGCGTCGCCCGCTTCAGCCCCTCCGCACCCATCAGCCGGATGTACGCCCACGGAATCGGCAGAATCCCCGCACTGCCCCACGGCGCCGCCGAGACCGGACCCACCGCCGCCGGACCCGAACGCTGCGGGCCCGCGATCGGGTGCAGCGGGTGGTTCGGCAGATACGGCGCCAGGTGCGCGCGCACCGCCACCGGACCCACGCCCGGACCGCCGCCGCCGTGCGGGATGCAGAACGTCTTGTGCAGGTTCAGGTGCGAGACATCCGCCCCGAACCGGCCCGGCTTCGCGAGCCCCACCAGCGCGTTCAGGTTCGCGCCGTCCACGTACACCTGGCCGCCGGCCTCGTGCACCGCCGCGCACACGTCGGTGATCTGCTCCTCGAACACCCCGTGCGTCGAGGGATAGGTCACCATCAGCACGGCCAGGTCATCGCGGTGCGCGGCGATCTTCTCGCGCAGATCGTCCACGTCCACATCGCCGTTCGCCCGGCACGCCACCACGACCACGCGCATCCCGGCCATCACCGCGCTCGCCGCGTTCGTCCCGTGCGCCGACGACGGAATCAGGCACACGTCGCGCTGCCCCTGGCCGTTCGCCCGATGGAACGCGCGCACCGCGAGCAGACCCGCGAACTCGCCCTGCGACCCGGCGTTCGGCTGCACGGACACCCGGTCATACCCGGTGATCTCGGCCAGCCACCGCTCCAGCTGCCCGATCAGCGCCAGATAGCCGCCCGCCTGCTCCAACGGCGCGAACGGATGGATGTTCGCGAACTCCGGCCAGGTGATCGGCTCCATCTCCGTGGTCCCGTTCAACTTCATCGTGCACGAACCCAGCGGAATCATCGACCGGTCCAAAGCCACGTCACGGTCCGACAGCCTGCGCAGGTAACGCAGCATCGCCGTCTCCGACCGGTACGAGTGGAACACCGGATGCGTCAAAAACGCCGAGGTACGGCCAAGCTCGACCGGCAGCGCGTCCGCCGCCGACTCGTCCAACGCATGCGCCTGCGCGCCCTCGACACCGAACGCCTGCCACACCGCCTGCAGATCAGCCCACGTCGTCGTCTCATCACAAGACAGCGTCACCGTGTCCGGGTCGGCCAGGCGGACGTTGACCCCGGCCGCGCGCGCCGCGTGCCACAACTCCGAAGCACGGCCCGGGAGGCGGACGGACACTGTGTCGAAGAACGAACCGACCGGCACCTCGAACCCCGCCGCCCGCAAACCCGCCGCGAGCACCACCGCGTTACGGTGCACCCGCCGCGCTATACCCGCCAGCCCGTCGGGACCGTGGTACACCGCATACATCCCGGCCACCACCGCCAGCAGCACCTGCGCAGTACAGATGTTGCTCGTCGCCTTCTCCCGACGAATGTGCTGCTCACGGGTCTGCAACGCCAGCCGCAGCGCCCGGTTGCCGTGAGCATCCTGCGACACCCCCACCAGACGACCCGGCAGCGAACGCGCCAACCCGTCACGCACCGCCATATAACCCGCGTGCGGACCCCCGAAGCCCATCGGCACCCCGAACCGCTGCGTCGTCCCGACCGCGATATCCGCACCGAACTCACCCGGCGCCTTCAGCAGCGTGAGCGCCAGCAGATCCGCAGCGACCGTCACCAGCGCCCCGGCCCCGTGCGCCTGCTCCACGATCGTCGACAGGTCACGCACCGCACCCGAAGACCCCGGGTACTGCACGAGCACACCGAAGAACTCACCCGGCTCCGCCGACGGCAACCGGCCCGAAGCCAGATCCACCGCCACCAACTCGATGCCCATCGGCTCCGCGCGCGTCTGCAACACGGCCATCGTCTGCGGAAACACGTCCGCATCCACCAGGAAACGCCGCGCCGAGTTACGCGTCGCCCGCAACGACAACGCCATCGCCTCGGCCGCCGCCGTCGCCTCATCCAGCAGCGACGCACCCGAAACCGGCAAACCCACCAGATCCGCCACCATCGTCTGGAAGTTCAGCAGCGCCTCGAGACGACCCTGCGAAATCTCTGGCTGATACGGCGTGTACGCGGTATACCAGGCCGGGCTCTCCAGCACGTTCCGGCGAATCACCGCAGGCGTGAACGTCCCGTAGTACCCGAGCCCGATCATCGACCGCAGCACCCGGTTACGCCCCGCAAGGTCACGCAACTCCTGCCCGACCTCGTCCTCAGAACGCGCCGGCGGCAGACTCAACCGCTCCGTCAACCGAATCGTCGCCGGAACCGCCGCCTCCGACAACTCATCCAGCGACCCGTACCCCAACACGGCCAGCATCTTCGCCCGATCCGCCTCCGACGGACCGATGTGCCGCTCCTCGAACAGCACCCCCTGACCCAGCTCAGTCAGCGAAGCTGACCCAGCGCCCGCAGTACCCACGCTTCCAACGGCCGACTCGACCACGGTGCAACTCCCTGAGGGTCCCACCCGGCACGCGACCGCCGCGCACCGGCCACTCCCCCTCTGTCGGGAAACCTGAGAGCTTCACCAGCCCCACTCGCACACGCGGCGAAAAAGGGCGGCTTTCTCCTTCGGTGGAGGCCCCACCCCCGCACCACGTCCACGGCACGGAGACGACCTCGCTTTCCAGAGTCGCCTGACCCGAACGGTCCTGAGTGCCTGAGAGATTCCGGGGAGGATTTGCTCCTTCGGCGCCCCGCACCCGACCCGATCCAACCAACCGGGCCGCCACGAGGACTCTCCCGTCCGGGGTGAACAGCACCACCTACGGTATCAACCGAACACCACCCCGGACTACGCCTCCGCCAACCCCCGCCACCCGGACCCACCCGGCCCGCCCATAATTGACCCACCATGCCACGCCGAACCCCCGCCGAACCCGCCACCGCCCACACCCGCGGCGGACTCGCCCGCCTGCTCCCCGACACCGACCACGCCGACGCCTACCTCCTCACCGTCGAAAACACCCCCCAGTCCTACGTCGACCTCGACGACCCCACCCACCTCGAATTCGAATACATCCGCCGCCTCGCCCACCTCACCGACCACGCCTTCCCCACCACAACCCCCATCGACGCGCTCCACCTCGGCGGCGGCGCCCTCACCCTGCCCCGCTACCTCGCCCACACCCGACCCGGCTCCCGCCAACTCGCCGTCGAAATCGACACCGGACTCACCGAATTCGTCCGCACCCACCTCCCCCTCGACAAAAAAGCCCGCATCCGCGTCCGCGCCGCCGACGCCCGCGACGCGCTCGGCACCATGAAACCCGCCGCCTGGGACCTGATCATCAGCGACGTCTTCGACGGCGCCCGCACCCCCAGCCACCTCACCAGCCTCGAATACGTCCAGCTCAGCGCCGCCGCACTCCGCGAAACCGGCGTCTACGCCGCCAACCTCGCCGACGGCGCACCCCTCAAATTCGCCCGCGGCCAAGCCGCCACCCTGCTCGCCGCCTACCCGCACTGCGCACTCATCGCCGAACCCGGCGTGCTGCGCGGACGCCGCTTCGGCAACCTCGTCCTCGCCGCCGGCCGCCGGCCGCTCCCGCTCGCCGAGCTCTCCCGCAAGTCGGCCGCCGATCCGTTCCCCGCGCGCGTCATCGCCGACGCGGAGCTGCGCCAATGGATCGCCGGAGCCGTCCCGGTCACCGACGCCACCGCCGCCGACTCCCCCGAACCGCCCGCCGGAGCTTTCACAGTCTGATCCTCCGCATCCGTTGACAGCCAATCCTGCCAATGATTCGATGAATCATATGAATGAGGCAGAGCCGCGGTACCACACCGGATTCGGCAACGAACACCAGACCGAGGCCGTCCCCGGCGCGCTGCCCGAGGGCCAGAACTCCCCGCAGCAGTCGCCCCTAGGCCTCTACGCCGAGCAGCTCAGCGGCACCGCGTTCACCCAGCCCCGCCACGTCAACCGGCGCACCTGGGTCTACCGGATCACCCCCTCGGCCCGGCACGGCGCGTTCCGCCGCATCGACAACGGCAACCTGCGCAGCGCCCCGTTCACCGAGACCGAACCCAACCCGAACCGGCTGCGCTGGAACGCCCTGCCCGCACCCGAGATCCCGACCGACTTCATCGACGGCCTCTACACCGTCGGCGGAAACGGCGACACCCTCGCGCACGCGGGCATCGGCATCCACAACTACGCCGCCAACGCCTCCATGCACCGCCGCTACCTCGCCAACGCCGACGGCGAGATGCTCATCGTCCCGCAGTCCGGCCGCCTGCACATCCACACGGAACTCGGCCGGCTGCACGTCGCGCCCGGCCACATCGCCGTCATCCCGCGCGGCATCCGCTTCCGCGTCGACCTGCCCGACGGCACCGCGGCCGGCTACATCTGCGAGAACTACGGCCCGCATTTCACCCTCCCCGAACGCGGCCCCATCGGCGCCAACGGCCTCGCCAACGAACGCGACTTCGAAGCCCCCGTCGCAGCCTACGAAGACCTCACCTCGCTGAGCCGGCCGGTCCAGGTCGTGCAGAAGTTCGGCGGCAACCTCTGGGCCGCCGACTACGACCACTCCCCGCTCGACGTCGTCGCCTGGCACGGCGACTACACCCCGTACCGCTACGACCTGGCCAGATTCACGACGATCGGCACCATCAGCCACGACCACCCCGACCCGTCGATCTTCACCGTCCTGACCTCGCCCAGCGACACCCCCGGCCTGGCCAACGCCGACTTCGTCATCTTCCCGCCCCGCTGGCTCGTCGCCGAACACACCTTCCGGCCCCCGTGGTTCCACCGCAACATCATGAGCGAATACATGGGCCTGATCCACGGCGTCTACGACGCCAAGGCCGAAGGATTCGTCCCCGGCGGAGCCAGCCTGCACAACAGCTTCACCTCGCACGGCCCCGACGCCGAGACCTACGCCAAGGCCTCCACCGTCGCCCTCGCGCCGCAGAAGGTCGACGACACCCTCGCATTCATGTTCGAAACCCGCTGGCCCATCATCACCACCCGCCACGCCCTCAACGCGCTGCACCGCCAGGACGACTACGACGCCGTCTGGGACGGCCTCGAGCGCCGATTCACCGCCCCCGCCGCTCTGTGACGCCGTGACCACCACCATGTCGCCACCGCCCCCCGTCGCGTCCCCTTCCCCGCTCCCCCTCTGGTACCAGGTCACCGAATCCCTCCGCGCCCGCATCCTCGGCCGCGCCCCCGACGACCCCCTGCGCCTGCCGACAGAGGCGCAACTCGCCGAGGAGTACGCCGTCGCCGTCAGCACCGTCCGCCAAGCCCTCGCGACCCTCGACGCGGACGGCCTGATAACCCGTAGACGGCGCCACGGCACCTTCATCACCGACAACGCCCCCGTCCACCCGCCCCTGCACGTCCTCGGCACCGTCGACACGATCCTCGCCCAGCAGGCGGGCGACGAGGTCCGCGTCCTGCACCGAGCCGCCGTCCCCACCCCGCCCGCGCTAGCCCCCCACTTCCCGGGCGTCAGCACCCTCATGAACTACCAGCGCCTGCGCCTGCAAGCCGGCACCCCGCTCAGCCACGCCGAAAACCACCTCCGCCCCGAACACGCCGAAACGATCGACGCCGCCGCCCTCCGCACCGCCCCCATGACCAAACTCCTGCGCGACCGAGCCGCCCTAGACCTGGCCCGCATCGACAACACCGTCGAGGCCTGCCCCAGTCCGCCGCACATCGCCGAACTCCTCCAGATCCCCCTGGCCGCCCCGGTCCTGCGCTCCACCAACGTCACCTACGACACCCACGGCCACGTAGTCGACGCCGCCCTCATCCACTACCGCGCCGACCGCTTCCAATACACCGTCAGCCTGGACCTATCGGGCAGCTGAGGCATCCCCTCTTCATACAAAACCCCCTCGGTGGCATCGGATCCGGTAGAAGCTTGAGCCATGTCGCAAAACCTTCTCGCAGAACCACCCGCGTCCGGCGATCCCGAGTCGGATGAAATCGCGCAGCTCCGCTTGGACCTGCATGCTTTTATCAAGGATCTGCGCAAGCGAAAGGACAGGGCCAGTTTCGCGACAGCAACGACAACCACAGCAGGAGCAGGGAGCGCAGAAACGCGTATCTGAGCTCGAGTCGGACACCCGACTCGAGCTCGCGCACGCGGGAAGGCTGGACGCCCAAGCGCTGTCCGCCGTCTTGAAGCAGCTCTACCACCGCCTGACACGATTCTGGCCCGAGGATTCGATCCCCCGGCAACCAGCGCCGCCGTCACCCCCGCACACAACACGTCGCCCTAGAACGCCACGTCGCGCCGAAAAGAAGTAGTTGTTGAGCCTCTGGCCGCATTTGGTTTTCGACCGATGCTGGGATCTCGGCCAGCTAGCGTTCCTCGCATGATGGGCCTGTTATTTTTTATAGCGAGAAGGGGAGGGGAAAGCAGCGGTGGCTGGTCCGCCGACGTTTCGTCACGTCGGCGGACCAGCCACCGGATTTGGGTGGACGCAGGCAGCTACCAGGCTCGGCCGTGCGGGGTTGTGCCGCGTTGGCCGCGCTGCTTGAGCTGGCCGCCCAGGGTGGTGGCGGCGAAGATCAGCGCCAGGTGCGTGAACGCCTGCGGGAAGTTGCCCAACTGCTCGCCGGTCGGGCCGATCTCCTCGCCGAACAGGCCGACGTGGTTGGCGTACGTGAGCATCTTGTCGAAGGCATATCGCGCCTGGTCGAGCCGGCCCGCCCGGGCCAGCGCGTCGACGTACAGGAAGGTGCACAGGTTGAACGTGCCCTCGTTGCCGCGCAGGCCGTCCGGCGAGGCCGAGGGGTCGTAGCGGTGCACCAGCGAGTCGGTGACCAGGTCCTGCTCGATCGCCTCGAGCGTGGACAGCCACAGCGGGTCGCGCGGGGAGATGAAGCCGACCATAGGCATGAACAGCAGCGAGGCGTCGAGCACGTCGCCGTTGTAGTGCTGGACGAAGGCCTGCCGCGACTTCGACCAGCCGCGGTCCATCACCTGGCGCAGGATGTCGTCGCGCGCGTTCGTCCACTTCGCGAGGTTCGCCGGACGCGCGTAGGTGTGCGCGAGCCGGATGCCTCGGTCCAGCGCCACCCAGCACATCAGCCTGCTGAACGTGAAGTCCTTGCGCCCGCCGCGGGTCTCCCAGATGCCCTCGTCCGGCCGGTCCCAGTTCTCGCTGAGCCAGTCGATGACCTCGGAGAGCGTCTGCCAGCCCTGGTAGCCGGAGATCTCGGCCAGCTCCCGCGACTGCGTCAGGGCCCAGATGGCCTCGCCGTAGACGTCGAGCTGGAGCTGGTCGGCCGCCGCGTTGCCGATCCGCACCGGGGCCGACTTCTCGTAGCCCTCGAGGTGGTCGAGCTCCTCCTCGATCAGCAGCGGCTCGCCGTCCACCCGGTACATGATCTGCAGCGGCTCACGCCCCGGGCGCCTGCGGTCGCGCAGCCGCTCGACGAGCCAGCGGCGGAAGGCGTCGGCCTCCTCGACGAAGCCGAGCTCGGCCATCGCCCGCGAGCTGAGCGCCCCGTCGCGCACCCAGCAGTAGCGGTAGTCCCAGTTGCGCTCGCCGCCGAACTGCTCGGGCAGGCCGAAGGTCGCGGACGCGATCGGCGCCCCGGTCGGCGCGTACGTCAGCAGCTTGAGGGTGATCGCGGAGCGGTGCACCATCGTCTGCCAGCGGCCCTGGAACGCGGACCCGCGCAGCCAGTTGTGCCAGTACTTGGTGGTGCGCTCGTGCTCGTGCTCGCAGCCCTCGAGCGTGATCGGCTCGGGCATCCAGCCGGGCCCGGTGGTGTCGAGCACGACCGCGGCCGTCTCCCCCACGTTCAGGATCACGCTGCCGACCACGTCCTCGCCCTCCCGCCGGAACGGGAAGGTCGACTGCAGGTGCATGTCGAGGTCGGGGCCGCGGAAGACAGCCGCCCTCTCGCCGCGCATGACCAGCTCGTGCTCGGCCCTGGCGTAGTCGAAACGGGGCCGGCATTCGAGCACGAACTTCACGCTTCCGCGCACCACCCGCAGGATCCTGATGATCCGGCGGTTGGCGTTGGCCCGCTCCGGGGTGCCAAGCGGCATGAAGTCGACGACCTCGCCGACGCCGTGGTGCGACAGGAAGCGGGTGACCAGGATCGCGGTCTCGGGCAGGTAGAGCTGGCGCACCTTGGAGGTCTCCGGGCCGCCGAGGTCGCTGTCGTCCGCGGCGAGCCGGAAGTAGCCGCCCTTGTCGTGGTCGACCAGCGAGGCGAACATCGAGGGCGAGTCGAACCGCGGGGCGCAGAAGAAGTCCAGCACGCCGTCGTTGGAGATCAGTGCGCAGCTCTGCATGTCGCCGATCATCCCGTGCTCGCCGATCGGTGGGTAGCGTCGCATTTACGGCAGCCTCGAACCTTCTAACTCGTCGTCAGTTATCCCGCGCCGCACCTTATACGGTGCGTGACCCAGGGGTTACACCGGTCTCACGCGGTGCGAACTACGGTGGACGATACGCCGTCGTATGCCCGCGCGGCTCGCCGGTCTCACCGGCACTGTCGCCCACTCGGCCCAGCAGGTTCGCCGACCTGCTGGGACAGAGTTCTGATCCTAAGGTTTATCACCCTAACGAGTGATTGCCGGATACTCCACCGCGTGGCAGCCGGGCACCCGGTCGAGGGTCTGGGCCCGGAAGAAGCGCAGCAGCAGACCGGCCAGTTCGTCCGGGCAGCGCAGGTGGACCGGGTGGTCGCTCTCCCGCAGCCGGACGAACGCGGCACCCGGGCAGGCCTGCGCGAACGCGCGGCAGTCGCGGACGGTGGTGAACGAGTCGTGCTCGCCGACGCCGAACAGCAGCGGCGCGCCGGGCGGGGGCGACAGGTCGAGGTGGCCGGGAGCGAGCAGCCGCAGCGTGTTCTGCTCGTACTGGGCCGCCTCGAGCGGGCCGAGAGCCCGGAAGACGGTGTGCATGATGCGCTCGACGGCGCCGCGCCTGGCCAGGGAGATGTACGGGTCCTGGTTCAGCATGGCGTCGACGACCTCCTCGGCGAAGCGCTCCCGCATTCCCTCGCGCAGCAGGCCGATGGTCCGGGTCAGCCTCGGCCGCATCGCCTGCGGGATGCGGCCGAGGGCGCCGAACAGCGCGATGTGGCGCACCAGCCCTGGATGGCGTTGGCCGAGTTGGTAGGCGACGGCGCTGCCGTAGGATCCGCCGAACACGTGCACCGCGCCGACGGCGGCCGTGCGCAGCAGCGCGGCCAGGCTGTCGGCCAGGAAGCCCATGCCGAACTGGGCCGGCAGCAGTCCGGCGCCGCCCCAGCCGGGCAGGTCCACGGTGACGACGGTGGACTCGCGGTGCAGGGTCGTCTCGAGCCGTCCCCAGCCCTCCTTGCGCTGCATCGCGCCGCCCACCAGCAGGATCGGCGGCAGCGTGGGGGCCGGATGGACCAGGACGCGTCCCAGGGTCCGGTAGCCGCGGTGTACGACCTCGTACATGCGCTCGACCATAAAGCAACCTCCTCATCTCAATAGATTTTCTTATGGAGCTCGAGGAGAGAACGACGCCGCGGGGCGGGCGTACACGCGTGCGAAGCACGTATTCACCGGGACGGCCCTGACGGTTGGGCCGTCCGGGCCGGGCCCGCGCGTGGGGGTGAAAACCATTCCGGGCGGGCGGCCGTTGCAATACCATGCGACCCGGGAGGCGTCGGGAGTTCGGCCGACGCGCCCCACTGGCGGATCCGGCAGGGGATCCATCGGCTGGGAGGCGAGACCATGGCGTCGAGCGCACGACCCGTGCCCGGACGGGGGGCCCGGAAGGCGGCCGGGAACAGCGCCGCGGACTGGGACCTGGTGCTCGGCGCGCCGCCGCCCGCGCCGCCCGAGGTGGACCCGGACGTGCCGCACCCGATCCGCATGTGGGACTACATGATCGGCGGCAAGGACAACTACGAGTCCGACCGGGCCGCCGTGCGCCACCTGATGAGCTTCGCGCCCGACGTGATGCTGATCGCCCGCGCCGCCGAGGCCTTCGCGCACCGGGCCAGCGCCTCGGTCGCCCGCGACCACGGGCTGCGGCAGTTCCTGCAGATGGGCACGTCGATCCCGATCATGAACAGCTTCGACGGGATCGTGCGCGACCACGTGCCGGACGCCCGGTTCGTCTACGTCACCGACGACCCGATCACCGCGGCCCACGCCCGGGCCGTGCTGGCCGCGCGGGCGCCCTCGAACCGGCTGCACGTGCTGCAGGCCCAGTTCCGCGACCCCGAATCGATCCTGGCGCACCCGTGGCTGCGCGACCGGCTCGACTTCGACCAGCCGATGGGCGTGCTGCTGCTCGGGATGCTCGACTACACGCGCGACGACGCGCGGCTAGGGCGCGCGCTGGAGCAGATCATGGGGGCCCTCGCGCCGGGCAGCCTCGTCGTCGTGCTCCAGTACCTGGACTTCCCCAGCCCGCGCGTCGGCGAGATCGTGCAGTCGCTGCTCGGGGACAACAAGGCCGAGTTCACACCGCGCTCGATGCAGCGGATAGCGGAACTGGTCGCGGGCCACGAGTTCCTGCCGCCGGGACTGGTGCGCATCACCTCCTGGTACCCGGACGGCAACGGGCCGGGCCAGGATCTGGAGGAGCGCTGCCACATCGTCGGCGGCGTGATGGTCAAGCGCTAGCGCTTCAGCAACCCGGGGCGGTCTGGTCCGCGTCCGAGTGGCCGCCGGCGCTGAGGGTGAAGTGGAACTCCGTGCCGCAGTAGCCGCTGTTCGCGATCGGCACCGAGTACTGGTACGAGGTCTTGCCCGACAGCGTCCACCGCTCCGTCTCGGCCTGGACCTCGCGCGACCCGGCGGCCCCGTAGTACGAACCGGTGACCGTCACCTGCCCGGTGCCGGCGGTGTCCACCGTGATGAGCGCGACGATCTGCGGCACGGTGGCGCTGCCGCCGAGCAGGGTCACTCGTACGGATGACACGTTCGTTGCGTCGGGCACGGAGGACGTCGCGGTGGACGGGGTGGTCGCGGGCGCCGACGCCGAATCAGTGGGCTTACTCGTGGCCGGGGCCGACGTCTCGGGCGTGGTGAGTCCGCCCGCGACGGTGCGATCCGTGCTCCCGGGGGCGGCGTGCGTCGTCTCCCCCGACGCGGCCGACGCGTGCGGGGACGGACTGGTGAGCGTGTAGACGGCCCACCAGCACAGCACGCCGATCGCGCCGAGGATGGCCCCGGTCTGCATCAGCAGGCGACGCTGGTGACGACGCAGGCCGGCGGGCACCAGGCTGTCCGGCTCGTCGTCCTCCTCGCCGGCGAAGCCGAAGGGCCCAGAACCGTAGTCGGGCGGCGGATATCCCCCGGCGGGAGCGAGCCTGCGCCCCTGCGGCGGGCCGCCGAACCCCGGACCGGGCACCACCGGGCTGCGCGGCGGCATGCCGGCTTGCGGATAGACGGCGGGGGGCGGGGCGGAGCCGCGCGGATCGTCGAAGTCGTACGCCGGGCGGCGGTGGCGGGCCGAGGCCGATGAAGCGTCGGTGGCGGATGCCGGGGACGTCGGGGATGCGGCAGACGCGGGAAACGCTGCGGACGCGGGTATCTGCGCGAGCCCTGGCACGGCGGCGGACGGGTATCCGGTGTCCGTCGCAGGGGCTGCGGCCGACGGGTGGGCCTGGGCCGGGGCGTGCGGATGAGCTGGGGCGCCCGACGCTTGGGATTGGGGCTGCGGGTGCGCCTGGGCCGGGATCGAGGGCGGTGCGGCGACCGGCGGCGCGTCCGGATCGAACGCGGCGACAGCCCCGACGGCAGCGGCACCGGCGGCGGTCGCGGCGGGCATCGGCGGGAACTGCGGCGCGTTCAGGTCCTCGCCCCGGCGCGGACCCGGACCCGTACCTGACTGAACCGGCACCGGCACCGCGTCGCCGAACACCTCGGAGGGCGGCTGCGGCCTGGAACCGGGGGCGCCCGGCCTCGGGCCGGTCGGGGCGAAGGGCGGCACGGCGGCCGGTCCCCAGCGCTTGTCCTGCGCCACCCGGCGGGCGTGCGCGGCCTCGGCGGCCTGCTCGGCGGCGCGCGGCTCGATCTGGTCGAGCAGGCGGGCCCCGGCCGAGGCGAGCGTGGCCAGATCCGCCGTCAGATGCGCCTGGTGGTTGAGCGTCCAGTCCAGGTCCGGGTCGCGCAGCACCGGCCGCCACCACTCGAGCACGAAGCCGCTCTGCGTGGCCAGCGCGTCGACCTGCCCGGCCCACCACGCCTCGGTCCCGACGCTCTGCTGCTCGAGCGCGGTGAGCACGGCCTTGACCTCTTCGAGCCGGGTCAGCGCGGCGTCCGCGTCCTCGACGGTGCGCGGCAGCGGCCAGCTGAGCGCGAGCAGCGCCTCGGTCAGCGCCTGCTCGGGCGGCGCGGCGGATGCGCTCGACTCGGGTTCCACGGGACTCTTCCTACCCGACGAGGGGAGACAGTACGTCAAATTCAGATAACAGTATGAGCGGAGAGTCCTACCGTAGTCACTTCCAGCTCTGCGATAACCGGAGAGCCGGAAAGCCACTGCTCATGCTAATCGTCCCGGGAAGCGCGCAGCTTCTTCACCTTCGAGCGGCGGGCCTTGTCGTCCAGCCGACGCGCGACAGCACCCTTAGACGGCTTCGTGGGACGGCGCTTCGGCGGGGGCGGGGCGAGCGCCTCGGCCAGCAGCGCGGCCATCCGGTCGCGGGCGGCGCGGCGGTTGCGCAGCTGGGAGCGGAACTCGGACGCGGCGACGGTGAGCACGCCGTCGACCAGGCGCGGGGCCAGGCGGTCGAGGACGCGGGCCCGCTGCTGCGGCGTCAGACCCTCGCAGGTGCGCAGGTCGAGGGACAGTTCGATGCGGCTGTCTGTCGTGTTCACGCCCTGGCCGCCGGGGCCGGAGGAGCGGGAGAAGCGCCAGGCCAGATCCCGTCCGGGAATGGACACGCCACGGCCGACGCCGAGCGGGCCGGTCACCGCTTCGGCGCCCGCAGGCAGGTCGGAGTACGTATCCATGAGGTTCATTGTGCCGGACGCGGGCGCATGCGGTCAGCCGGTTTTCGGTCCGATGGAAGAAAGCGGAGTCGGGTCCGCGTCGCTTGCGCGGTTCGGGTTCGGGTCGGGCTCACGGCGGAGGCGGCTCCGCCGGTGGGCCTGTTATCTCGCCTTCGCCGTCTTCGCGGCCTTCTCGGCCTTGCCCGCCAGTTCCGTGCTCAGCCGGTGGGCCAGCAGCGTGGCCCGCTCCGGGCCCTCGGCCTCGAGCGCGAGCCGCAGCGCGCGGGGCTGGCCGACCAGGACGACCGTCTGCCGGGCCCGGGTGGCCAGCGTGTAGAACAGCCGCCTGGTCAGCAGCCTCGGCGCCTCCATCGTGATCGGCGCGACGACGTGGTCGAACTCGCTGCCCTGGGCCTTGTGCACGGTCAGCGCGTAGCTGTGCGCCAGTTCGTCGAGCTCGTCCAGGTCGTAGCGCACCGCCTCGCCGTCCTCGGTCTCCACGGTCAGCCCGGCCTCCTTCAGATCGAGGTCGACGACCGTGCCGAGGGTGCCGTTGAACACGCCGTGGGCGCCGCGCGCGTAGTCGTTGCGGGTGGCGATCACCCGGTCCCCGACCCGGAAGACGCGCGGGCCGTGCCAGTACTCGGGCTCGTTCTCGGCCCTCGGGTTCAGCCGCTCCTGCAGCAGCCGGGACAGCTGGCCCGCCCCGGCCGCGCCGCGCCTGGCCGGGCACAGGACCTGGACCTTCGCCGGGTCCACGCCGAGCTTGCGCGGCAGCCGCTCGGTGGCGATCTCCGCGACCAGCTCGGCGATCCGCTCCGGGTCGTCGAGCTCCGCGAACCAGAAGTCGGAGCGCTTGAGCTGCGGCGGCCTGCCCTGCCTGATCAGGTGCGCGTTGGAGACGATGGTGGACTGCTCTGCCTGCCGGAAGACCTTCGTCAGCGTCGTGCGGGCGATGCCGGGCACCGCGAGCAGGTCGGCGAGCACCGCGCCGGGGCCGACGGACGGGAGCTGGTCCACGTCGCCGACCAGCAGCAAGTGGGTGCCCGGCGGGATCCTGGCGGCCAGCCGCGCGGCGAGGTAGACGTCGAGCATCGAGGCCTCGTCCACGACGATCAGGTGCACCATCGTGCTCTGCGCCCCGAACAGCGCCCCGGCCAGGTCCTCGCCCGCCTCGTCGGGCGACGCGTCGGGTCCCGGCTCGTCGCCCGGGTGCGGGTCGGCGGCGAGCCGGTGGACCGTCATCGCCTCGACTCCGGTCAGCTCGGACAGCCGCCGCGCGGCCTTGCCGGTGGGCGCGGCGAGGGTGACGCTGCCGCCGCCCGCCCGGACCAGCCGCACCAGTTCGCGGATGGTGTGCGACTTGCCGCAGCCGGGGCCGCCGGTGAGCACCGAGACGGTGTGGGTCAACGCCATCCGGACCGCCTCGCGCTGACCGTCCGCCAGATCCGCGCCGTACGCGCCGTCCTCGACCAGCCGGCGTACCCCGCGCGGCAGGTCGGAGGGGGTGGCGGCGAGCACCGCGAGGTCCTTGGCGAGCTTGCGCTCGGCGCGGTGGGCGGCGCGCACGGAGGCGATCTCGACGCCGGTGCGCGGATGCGGCTCGAGGATGATCGGCGAGGCCTTGCCGCTGCCGAGCCGGTCCAGGGCCGCGCGCAGCAGTTCGGCGGGCTGCTCGGCCAGCTGCGCCGCCTCGCCGACGATCTGACTCGCCGGCAGGTGGCAGTGCCCGGAGCGCGGCCCCTCGCCGGCGCAGACCTCCCAGACCGCGGCCTCGAGCCGCTCCTCGCCGTTGAGCGGCTGGCCCTCCGCGATGGCGATGCGGTCCGCGGCGGCGAAGCTGACCCCGTCGACCTCGCCGACCAGCCGGTACGGGTAGCGGGTGAGGGTCTCGAGCGCCGAGGAGCCGTAGTCCCGGTGCAGCCGCTCGGCCAGCAGCGGGCTGATCCCGTAGCCGCGCAGCGCCGCCATCAGCTCCCTGATCTCGGCCTGGGCGTGCCAGGAGTCGACGATCCAGCGGCTGCGGCGGCGGCCGATCCCGTACACCTCGGCCAGCCGCTCCGGCTCGCTCTCGATCACCTCGAGGGTCTGCTGCCCGAAGCGGTCGGTCAGCGCCTGGGCCAGCAGCGGGCCGATGCCGCGCACCAGGCCGGAGGCGAGGTAGCGGCGGATCGCGCGCACCGAGTCGGGGCGCAGCCGGGCGCAGGTGCCGACGGCCAGGCGCGGGCCGTGCCGCCGGGTCTCCTCCCAGTGCCCGGTCAGCCGGAGGGTCTCGCCCGGGCGCACCCCGGCGAGCTCGACCCCGGCCGCGGCGAATCCCGCGCTGCCGGGTTCGCCGCCCCGGGCGGGCACGGCGCTCAGCACGGTGAACCCGTCGTCCCGGATGAAGTGGATGTACTCGACGACGCACTCCAGCTCCGCGATGACCTCGGTGCGTTCCGCGACGGGAGGGGGAACTGAGGCGGGGACGGAAGGAACGGCCATGTCTTGCACGCTACTGCACCCCACTGACAGCGAATCGGCGGAAATTCACTCTTTCGAGTGACATCGCCATCCGTGCATCAGAGTCCGGCCGAAGCGTGGTCCTGCTTGGTGAAGTCCTCAGCACGTGGCTCCCCCACACGTACCCCTCGCCACTGGAGAAGACGATGCCTCACCCGAGCGACCCCGCCTGTCTCGCCGCCACCGACCCGCCGCCCGTCGACCCGCTCGGCTACGCGCTGTGCGCCAGCTACCAGGACCCCGCGCGGGTCCAGCCCGTCCCCGCCGGACTCACCTTCGACCTCGTCAGCGTCACCATGGCCATCGGCCTCGACGCGCTCGACCTGATGCTGCGCTCCGGGGACCCCGTCGGCCCCGTCGCCGCCGACGCCCGCGCCCGGGTCGACCGGATCGGATTCCTGCTGCCGCCGGGCACCTTGAGCAGCGAGCGCGGCTTCACCTGGTGGTGCCGGCGGCACGGGCTGCGCACCGCGTCGCACGGGGACGTCGTCGCGCTGCCCCCGCTGATCGGCGAGAGCACCCGGATGGTCTGGCTGGTGCCGCCCGGTTCGCCGGACACCGGGCAGACCGACGCGGGTCTTCTGCTCTCCGCGTTGCGCCGGGCGCTGAACGCGCAGACCCGCAGGGCCCGTTGTCAAGAAACAGGCCCCTGAAATACCCGATCGAGTGATAATAGGTCTGCGACAGCTTCCCCCGGGAACTCCTGGCGTTATAACGGCATCTCGGTAATCGAGACGTCACTCGGGGACATTAGGGAACGCCTGAAGCGCATGGAGCAGCACCACGCGAAGACCGACTCCGCTGGGCCCGACCCGGACCCCGCGGACAAGGAGCTGATCGACCGCGTCCGCGACGGGGACCTCGAAGGCTTCGATCCGCTGTATCGCAGGCACCGGGACTCGGCGATGCGGCACGCGCGGTACTGGACGCGTTCCGAGGCCGCGGCGGAGGACCTGTCCGCGGAGTCCTTCACCCGGGTGCTGTACGCGATCCGCAACGGCAACGGGCCGACCGAGGCGTTCCGTCCGTACCTGCTGACCGCGATGCGCAACGTGGCCCGCGACTGGGCCGAGGGCGACCGGCGCACGCTGCTGGTGCCCGACCTGGTGGACGTCGCGCCGCCGGAGCCGGAGCAGGACCCGGTGATCGCGGCGCTGGAGCGGTCGCTGGCGGGCCAGGCGTTCATGACGCTGCCGGAACGCTGGCAGACGGTGCTGTGGCAGACCGAGGTCGAGCAGGAGGGGCCGACGCAGCTGGCCCCCCAGCTCGGCATCGACGCCGCGGCGGTGGCGGCGCTGGCCTACCGGGCGCGCGAGGGCCTGAAGCAGGCGTACCTGCAGGCGCACATCAGCGAGATCGGCTCGCCCGCCTGCCGTCCGTTCGCCGAGCGGCTCGGCACGCACACCCGCGGCAAGCTGCGCGGGCGCGAGGCGGCGAAGGTGCGCCACCACCTCAAGCACTGCGCCGAGTGCGTGAGCCTGTACGCGATGCTCAAGTACGTCAACGCCAACATCCACATCCTGATCGCCCCGGCGATCGTGGGCACGGCGGCCGCGGCGAACGGAGCTGTGCTGCTGATCAGCGCCGGAGCGGGGGCCGCGGGGACGGCGGCCGGAGCCGGGGCCGGCGGCAACGCGGCGAACCCGGGGACCGCGGCGCGGATCCTGTCCAAGGCGCGGCACGCCTCGCCGCGCCAGCAGGCCGTCGCCGCGGGGGCAACGGTGGCGGTGGCCGTGGCGGCGATCGCCTTCGCGCTGACCGGGAACTCCTCGCCGCCGCCGGCCCCGGCGGCCAAGCCGAAGCCCGCCCCGGTGCTGCAGTCCGAGCCCGTGGCCACGACGGCGCCCGCGCCCAAGCCGACCCCGAAGAAGCCGACGCCGAGCGCTTCCCCGGTGGTCGCGCCGGTCGTGCAGCCGACGACGCAGGCCCCGACGACGCCCGTGCCCGCCCCGAGCACGACGAAGCCCTCGCCCTCTCCGACACCGACCACGCCGAGCCCCTCGCCGACCCCGACACCCACGACCGCGTCGCCCACTCCCACCCCGACCTCGACGGCGCGAGTCAACTGTCCCGGTTACCTGCTGGACCTGGACTTGAACCTGCTGGGCGCGCAGGTGGAGGTGCAGATAGGGCTGAACCTCGACGTGCAGATCGGCGGGGTGACGGTGGTGATCCCGGCAAGCTGCTCGACCGACGGGCCGCCGCGGGCGTACGAGCCGAGCGACACGGCGAGCGCGGCGGACTGAGGCTCCGGCTGAGGGGGCTCCGGCTGACGGCGGGTCAGCGCAGCCCGGCGACGAACTCGAGCGCGCGCTTTATGTTCGCGGCCAGCTCGTCGACCGAGTCGAGCACGAGGCGGCGGTCGTCCCAGGGCTCGTATTCGGCGCGGCGGCGTTCGTCGGTCGCGGCTCAGTCGATGCGGACGGAGCCCTCGGGCGTGCGGAAGTCCACGGCCACCAGCCCGGCCTCGTCATAGGCGTTGCGCAGGTCGGCGGGCTCCAGCCAGTTGACCTTGAGCTCGGGCAGCGGGTCGCGCTCCGGATCGCCCAGCCAGGCGAGCACCGCCTCCCGGTCGCCGGAGATCTCCAGCTGCTCGATCTCCGGGAGCGGCTCGGCGCCGAAGGAGGGGTGTAGCTCGGACGGGCAGTCCCAGCAGATCAGGTAGGGCAACTGCGGGTCGTCGATCAGGTCGAGCACGCCGATCTGATGCCACTGCAGCAGCTTGCCGTCGGGGCGCCTGCGGTGCCCCTCGGCGGCCTCGCGGCCGAGCCGCTTCTCGTAAAGCCCCAGGTCGTCCACGCCGACGACCCAGCCGAGCCAGCCGCCGCCGAGCTCGGCCCGGCGCTTGACGGCCCGGCCGAAGGGCGCGGACTCGGTCGCCGGATGCTCGAGCGGGGCGACGACCTCGACGTAGGCGCCGTCGGTCAGCGGGAGCACCGCGTTGCGGGTGCCGAACCTCGGGTGCACGCCGCCGTCCCGGAAGGGGGCGCCGAGCAGCGAGCCGAGCCGGGAGACGGTGGACGGGAACGCGTCGAGATCGACGGCGTAGGAAATGTGGTCAAGCCGCATGCTTGCGACTCTACCCGGCGAAACGGCACTCCAGACGCACCCGGGGGCCGATCAGTGGACGACGCGATCGTCGGGTCGGCGGCGCGGGCCACCCGACGGGCCCATAGAGTGAGCCTGACGGATCAGACAAGGGATGTCAGGAGAACGGCAATGAGCGCACCCCACATCGGATACGCGGCCATGCTCGAGCAGTTCGGGCCCAACGAGGTCACCGACTACAGCGCCGCGGCCGAGGCGGCCGGCTTCACCGGGGTCATGGCCGCCGACCACTTCCAGCCCTGGGTTCCGCAGCAGGGCAGCGCGCCGTTCATCTGGAACGTGCTCACCGCGATCGGCGCGCGCACGACCGGCGACCTCGGCCCCGGCGTGACCTGCCCGTCCTTCAAGATGCACCCGGCGATCGTGGCGCAGGCCTCGGCGACGACCGCGGCGATGTACCCGGGCCGGCACTGGCTCGGCCTCGGCGCGGGCGAGGCCCTGAACGAGCACGTCGTCGGCGGCTACTGGCCGGAGGGTCCGGAGCGCTCGGCGCGGATGTGGGAGGCGCTGGAGATCATCAAGAAGCTCTTCGCCTCCGGCCGCAGCGGCAAGGAGACCAAGCACGCGGGCAAGTACTTCCAGCTCGAGACCTGCCGGCTGTGGACCGTGCCGGAGCAGGACCCGGAGATCTACATCGCCACCGCGGGACCGCTCAACGCCAAGAAGACCGGGAAGCTGGCCGAGGGCATCATCACCCCGGGCGCGGCCCCGGCGAAGATCGAGATGGTGCTCGGCAAGTTCGCCGAGGGCGCGCGCGAGGCTGGCAAGGACCCGGAGACGATGCCGAAGATCCTGCAGCTGCACCTGTCCTGGGCCGAGACCGACGAGCAGGCGCTGGCCAACGCCATGACCGAGTGGCCCAACGGCGGCATGAAGTTCGACAAGGGCGACATCCGCTCGCCCTACCACTTCGAGCAGATGGCGAAGCTGGTCAGGCCTGAGGACTTCGAGGGCCGGATGGTCATCAGCTCCGACCCGGACAAGCACCGCGTCGAGATCCAGCGGTACCTCGACCTCGGCTTCGACCGGATCTACCTGCACAACGTCGGGCGCAACCAGAACGAGTGGATCGAGGCCTTCGGCCGCGAGGTGCTGCCGAAGCTCAGCCGGTAGCGCGCGCACCGGGTTTGATTTACCGGTCCGCGGCGCGTCCCCCGTTCGGCCGCGCTGCCGACCGATAAACGTAGCAATGCTCTGACCGGGGGAATATCGCGGCGGCGGCCCGGTCGGCGCGTTACCGGCGTCAGACCCCTTCGTTGATCGCTGACGAAGGGGAGCTGCTCTAGACAGCTCCCTCCCGTCTAGAGCTAGAGGTCATCACATGCATGGGATTGCCAAGCGGGGACTGGCGCTCGTCGCCGCCACCTCGGGCCTGGTGCTCGGTACCGCCACCTTCGCCGCGGCCGACGCCACGACGACGGCGGACACCAGCCACTCCGGCGGCGCCGTGGCAGGCTGGGCCGTCCAGGCTCCGGTCAACCTTCCGGTGAAGCTCTGCGGCGTCAACGTCCAGGCCGTCGCGATCAAGGAGATGCCGAAGGGCACCACCTGCCACACCGGCCACCTGGGCGCCGTCGCGCAGGCCGACGCCGACCACTCCGGCGGAATCGTCTCGGGCGACGTCGTCCAGGCCGCCGCCAACGCGCCGATCCTGTTCTGCGGCTGGAACGTCGACGCCGTCGCGCTCAAGGACCACTACGAGGGCTCGACCTGCACCGCCGACACCGACGGCCCGGGCTCCTCGGCGACCGCGACCGCCGACCACTCCGGCGGCATCGGCTCGGGCAACGTCGTCCAGGCCGTGGTGAACGCGCCGATCGACTTCTGCGGCAACAACGTCACCGCGGTCACCGTGAAGAACGTCTACGAGGGTTCCACCTGCAGCGACTGACCTGAACCAGGTCCGCGCCGCCAGGGCGGCCGCGCCCCCGCCCCTCGCATCCGGGCGGGGGCGCGGCATTTTCACAGGGCACTGCGATCGGTAGAGTTCCGTACCGGAGCGCATCGCGCCCCACCCGCACGGGTGGTGCGCGCCGGTCGCGAGATTCGGCGAAAGCGCCCCGTGGCGCCAGGTATTGCGCCAGACTCGTGCCGACGGCTGTCCACGGGATTCGTACAAACGATCAGCAGGATTCGGGGAGGCAGGGATGAGCCGCAGGCGCCGCCGCGTCAGCGAGCCGGGGCGGATGCGCAAGATCGTCGAGGTCCTCGTCTCCGGCCTGTTCGGGATGGCCGTCGTCGGCGTCGTGCTGGTGATCCTGCAGCACGGTTCGAGCCCGTCCCCCGATCCGAGCCCGAGCGCCACCGTGACCGGTCAGGCCTTCCCGACGGGCGCCGCGGACGGCGGCCTCGGCATCCGCAGCGCGGCGACCGGCACGCCGAGCGCCCCCGGCACCGTCCGCTCGGCGGGCACCGGCGTGGTCCCGTCGGCGAGCTCAGGGGCGCAGGGGGCGGCCGTGGCCCAGGAGACCGGCGAGACCAGGGGCGCGAGCCCCACCACCGCCGCGACGACCACCGCGGGCGGATCGCAGAGCACTCCGACGACCGGTTCGAGCACCTCGGGTTCCACGGCCACGGCCAGCGCGGCGGCGTCCGCCACGGCGAGCGCGAGCGCCACGAGCGGTTCGGGCCTGGGCGGCTTGGTCGGCGGCCTGGTAAGCGGCGTGCTCGGACTGCTCTGAATTCGCGGGCGGGAACGCGCGTGCTTCCTTTAGGATCAGGGCCCTAACCCATGATCAGAAAGGACGCGGCTGATGGTTCAACGCACCACTGACGGCAGCGCGGGGGACGCGGACTACGGCACGATCGGCACGAGCTACTCGGACTACCGCCGTCCGGACGCGCGGATCGCCGCGGTGATCGAGCAGGCGCTCGGCGAAGCACGGACCGTGGTCAACGTGGGCGCGGGGGCCGGATCGTACGAGTCTCAGGCCTGTGAGACGACCGCGGTCGAGCCCTCGGCCTCGATGCGCGCCCAGCGCCCCGCACACCTCTCCCCCGCGATCGACGCCGTGGCCGAGGCGCTGCCGTTCCCGGACGACTCCTTCGACGCGGCGATGACCACGTTCAGCGTGCACCAGTGGAGCGAGCTGAAGGCGGGCCTGCGCGAGATGCGCCGCGTGGCCCGGGGCCCGGTGCTCGTGCTGACCTGCGACCCCGAGCTCGTGCGCGACTTCTGGCTCTACGAGTACGCGCCGCTGGTCCTGGACACCGAGGCCCGCCGCTACCCCGCGATCGGGGAGATCACGGCGACGCTCGGCGGCAGGACCGAGGTCATTCCGGTCCCGATCCCGGCCGACTGCACCGACGGCTTCAACGAGGCCTACTACGCCCGCCCCGAGCGCCTGCTCGATCCGGCGGCGCGGCAGTCCTGCTCGGCCTGGAGCTTCGTGGACGCGCCGCTGGCCGAGCAGTACACCCGGACGCTGCGTGCGGCCATCGAGTCAGGAGCCTGGGACGAGCGGCACGGCCACCTGCGTCAGCGGCCTCAGCTCGACGGCTCGCTGGTGCTGATCCGCGCGCTGCCGGAGTGACACGAGGCGACGGCGCCGCTCATTCGCGCAGCGCCTCGGCGCACAGCGTGACGAACCTGCGCACATTCGCCGGATCGGGTGCGCCCCTCACCTGCCGCCAGCTGTCGGCCAGCGGCTCCTCCGTGCCGACGAGGGCTTCGAGTGCGGCAATCCCGGCCGCGTCGCCCGACCCGATCATCTCCCGCAACACCTCGGCCGCGCCGTCCGGGTCCGCGGCGAACAGCAACGTCGTGAACCGCATCGCGCGGGCGCCGAGCGAGGCGCCGCCGCCGCGCGCCGCACGTCCGAACAACTCCGCGGCCTCGGCATACCGTTCCTCGTGACTGCGCAGGTCCGCGAGCATGATCAGGGCGCGGGCGTCGTCCGCGGCGACGGCCGGTTGGAGCACCCGGGCGGCCTCGGCGTCCTCGCCGCGCAGGTGCAGCAGCGCGGCGAGGACGGACTCGGCGTCGGGTGCGCCGACGCGCACCGCCTCGCGCAGGCATCGCTCCGCCTCCTCGGCACGGCCGGTGCCCATCAGCAGGTGGCCGAGGTGTACCAGAGCGGCGTGCTGCCCGACCTCGATGGCCTGCCGGTAGTAGGCGTCCGGCGCGGCCTCGACACCGTGGCCGGAGTCGAACAGCCGCTCCAGTTCGGTCCACGCGGCGTCCAGCTGCCCGGCGGCCATCAGGCGGCGGGCCTCGCGCAGGGTCTCCTCGACCGGGGCCGACGGCGGTTGCGCGGCTGGATTCATATGTCCCCGTATACCACTCCGGCGACGGAAATCCAGCGGGCGGAGAAGGCAACCCGACGCGGCGTCAGTTGTACGAGTAGTAGTCCACCAGGGCCCTGAGTTCGGCCACGGCGGCCCGCGCCGCGCTCAGCCCGTCGGCGGGCTGAATGCCCATCACCGAGAGCGTCGTGCCGTCGTCGAGGTCCAGCAGCACCCACGGGTCGCCCGAGCGCAGGTTCACGGTGACGATCTGCGCCCACTCGAGCCGCTGCGTCCGCAGCATGTTGACGACCGTGAGCCCGCCCGCGTCGGCCACGGCCTTGGGGCGGGCGAGCACCAGCAGCACCAGCGCCCCGGCGAAGCCGATGCAGGCGAAGGCGATCCGGTCGGGCAGCGGCCACGGCTCGCCGCCGTCCGAGGGGAGGATCGCGGCGATGACGGTCATGCTGCCCGCCAGGATCGCGGCGACGGCGTAGATGATCGCCCGCGTCCGGTGCGGGCGCCAGGTCACCGGGAGCGCGGGCAGCGGGGTGCCGCGGCCGTCCCCGGGGCCGCCGCCGGGTTCGCCGTGTCCGCCGAACGCGGCTCCGTCCCGTCCCCGGGCCGGGTGTCCGTTCGGCGCCATCGACTCCATCCGCTTCTACTCCGGTGTGGCTGGTGCACGGCCGCGCCCCTGCCCGGCCCGCTCGGTGCTCAGCGTTCCCGGATCACAGGCGGCAAGCCCTGATGTCGGTCACGAGGATAGCGCGTGCGCCGATCTCCCAGAGGTCGTCCATGATGCGCTGGGTCTGCTCCCGCGGCACCATCGCCCGCACGGCCACCCAGCCCTCCGAATGCAGCGGGCTGACCGTGGGCGATTCCAGACCCGGCGTCAGGGCCACGGCCTCCTGCAGCCGCTCGGCCCTGATGTCGTAGTCCATCAGCACGTACCGCCGCGCGACCAGCACGCCCTGAAGCCTGCGCAGGAACTGGTCGGTGCCCGGCGCGGGCTCGGCGTCGCGGCGCTTGACGACCACGGCCTCGGACTCGAGGATCGGCGAGCCGATCAGCTCGAGGCCCGCCTGACGCAGTGTCGTGCCGGTGGAGACGACGTCCGCGATCACGTCGGCCACGCCGAGCTGGATGGAGATCTCCACCGCGCCGTCCAGCTTGACCACCTCGGCCGGCACGCCCGCGCGGTCCAGATGGGCCTGCACGATGCCGGGGTACGAGGTGGCGATCCGGCGGCCCTTGAGGTCCTCGAGCGTGGAGCCGGTGCCGGGGCGTCCGGCGAAGCGGAAGGTGGACTTGCCGAAACCGAGCGGAAGGATCTCCTCGGCGTCCGCGCGGGAGTCGAGCAGCAGGTCGCGGCCGGTGATGCCGATGTCCAGCCGCCCGGAGCCGACGTACACGGCGATGTCGCGCGGACGCAGGTAGAACAGCTCGACCCCGGCCTCCGGGTCGATCACCATCAGCTCGCGGTCCTTGCGCTGCCGGTAACCCGCCTCATGCAGCATTTCGCCCGCCGCCTCGGAGAGGGATCCCTTGTTGGGCACGGCGATGCGAAGCATGGGGCTGGTTCCGTCCTACTCGGCTGCTGCGGTGATGATGATTCGGTTACCTGATGGATATCGACGCTACAGAGTGCGGTAAACGTCGTCGAGGGAGATTCCGCGCGCGACCATCAGCACCTGCAGGTGGTAGAGCAGCTGGCTGATCTCCTCGGCGGTGCGCTCCTCGCCCTCGTACTCGGCGGCCATCCACACCTCGGCGGCCTCCTCGACGATCTTCTTGCCGATCGCGTGCACGCCCGCCTGGACCAGCTCGACCGTGCGCGAGCCCGGAGCGCCGGCCGCGGCCTTGCCCTTGAGCTCCTCGAAGAGCTGCTCGAAGGTCTTCGCCGTGGTCGGCTCGCTCACCGCTCCCCCAGGTTCTTCAGGGTCAGCGCGGTCGCCACGGCGCTCAGGGCCGCCTCGCGGCCCTTGTCCTCGGCCGAGCCGGGCAGGCCGGAGCGGTCGATCGCCTGCTGGTCGGTGTCGCAGGTCAGCACGCCGAAGCCGACCGGGATGCCGGACTCGACCGAGACCTTCGTCAGCCCGTCGGTGGCCGCCTGGCAGACGTACTCGAAGTGCGGGGTGCCGCCGCGGATGACGACGCCGAGCGCCACGATCGCGTCGTAGCGGTGCTTGGCCAGGGCGTGCGCGGCGACCGGGAGCTCGAAGCAGCCGGGGACGCGCACCAGCGTGGGCTCGTCGATGCCGTGCTCGGCCAGCGCCTTGACGGCGTTGGTGACGAGCGCGTCCATCACCTCGGTGTGCCACTGCGCGGCCACGATCGCGACGCGCAGGTTGGCGCAGCGCTTGACGTCGGTCGGGTTGATGCCGAGCTCGGGTGCTCCGCTGCCTGCCACGGGACAGTGCTCCTTCGTTCTTGAAGCTGAGGAAACAGACGGTATCGCGGACCGGGTCAGGCCCGGTGCGCCGTCCGGTATGCGATCAGGTCGGCGATGGAGATCAGGGCGAGGCCGTGCCGCTCGGCGAAGACCCGCAGCTCGGGCAGCCGGGCCATGGTGCCGTCGTCGTTGACGATCTCGACGAGCACGCCGACCGGGCTCAGCCCCGCCAGCTTGGCCAGGTCGACGCCGGCCTCGGTGTGCCCGGGCCGCTCCAGGACGCCGCCGGGGCGGGCCCGCAGCGGGAAGACGTGGCCGGGCCGGGACAGCTCGCCCGCGGTGGTGGCCGGGCCGGACAGCAGCCGGATGGTGTGCGCGCGGTCGGCGGCGCTGATCCCGGTGCTGATGCCTTCGCGCGCGTCGACCGAGACGGTGAACGCGGTGCCCTTGCGGTCCTCGTTGACGGCGGTCATCGGCGGCAGGTCGAGGTGGTCGGCCCGCGCGTCGTCCATGGAGACGCAGATGACGCCGCTGGAGTAGCGAACGGTGAAGGCGAGCAGTTCGGGGGTCGCGTGCTGGGCGGCGAAGATGAGGTCGCCCTCGTTCTCCCGGTCCTCGTCGTCCACGACCACCACGGGGCGTCCCGCGGCGATCTCCAGCAGCGCGGTCTCGATGGTGTCCAGGCCGGTGGCGGTGGCCTCGAGCGTGCCGTTCATGCGTGCACTCCTTCTGCGGCGGGAGCCGACTCCACGATGGGCTGGGTTGACGCGGGCGACGGGGCGGTGCGGGCGAGGCCGATCCACTGCCGCAGCCCGGCGATGACCAGGACGAAGTAGATCGCGTAGGTGAAGCCGGAGACCGGCAGGCCGCTGTGGAAGGCGAGCGGCACGCCGACGACGTCCACCGCGATCCAGACGAACCAGAACTCGACCCAGCCGCGTCCTTGGCAGAGGGTGGCTGCGAGCGACCCGACAAAGATGTACGCGTCCGGCAGCGGGGCCCAGGAGGAGTGGGTGGCCGAGAGCAGCCAGGCGAAGCCGAGGGTGCCGACGGCCAGGAAGCCGAGCAGCGCGAGCCGTTCCATACCGGTGGCCCAGCGGATGGTGACTCCCTGCGGGTGGTCGGCGCCGCGCTGCCGGTTCCAGCGCCACCAGCCGTAGGAGGCGGCGGCGACCACCACGAGCTGGCGGGCGGCGTTGCCGCCGAGGTGCACCGACATCGAGGCGCCGAACAGCAGGATCGCTCCGGTGATCTGCACCGGCCAGGCCCACAGGGACCGGCGTATCGCGAGGGCGACGGTGGCCAGGCCCAGCAGGTTGCCGAGCAGGTCGGAGCAGCGCACCGACTCCCCGCCGAGCTGGAAGGCGAGCGCGTTCGCCCAGCCGAACAGGTGGTTCACCGGGCACCGCCGAGCAGCTTCTCGGTGTACTTGGCGATCACGTCCACCTCGAGGTTGACCCGGGCGCCGGGCTGCTTGATGCCGAGCGTGGTCTGGGCGAGGGTGGCCGGGATGAGCGAGACGGTGAAGTCGGGCCGCTCGCCGTCGGTGATGTCGCTGACGGTGAGGCTGATGCCGTCGACCGTGATGGAGCCCTTCTCGACGACGTAGCGGGCGAGGTCGGTCGGCAGCGCGATGCGCACCAGCTCCCAGTGCTCGCCGGGGGTGCGCTCGAGGACGGTGCCGGTGCCGTCGACGTGGCCCTGGACGATGTGCCCGCCGAAGCGGCCGTTCGCGACCATCGGGCGCTCGAGGTTGACGCGGTCGCCGGGGCGCAGGTCGGCGAGGCTGGAGCGGGTGAGCGACTCGGCCATCACGTCGGCGGTGAACTCGCCGTCCTTCAGGCTGGCCGCGCCGGTCTCGTCGGTGACGGTGAGACAGACGCCGTTGACGGCGATGGACGCCCCGTGGGTGGCGTCGGCGGTGACGACGGCTCCGCGCACCGTGTAGCGCGCCGCGTCGGGCAGGGTCTCGATGGCGACGATCTCGCCGAGTTCCTCGATGATTCCGGTGAACACCGCTGTTGCTCCCTCTAGACACCGTGTGGTCGGTGCCCCGGAGGGGCCGCGGGAGGCGGAAGGACGGGCGTGCGGCGGCGCGACGCATCGCGGCGAACGCTGGATACAGCCCTCGGCATCGCTGTCGAGGCACGTCCGACCGGGCGCGGCTGGGCCGACGTCCCGCGTGCCGCCTCCCATCCGGACTTTCGGTCGTCCCGCTCGGCACTGCTGCCGTGCGAGCCGCCCGATCACCGTCGGTCCCGGAGTTTCACCGGGTCCACCTTCGGTCCTGTCGCCAGGACCAGCCGGGTCGCGGACTGTCACCGCCGGTTCGGAGTTTCACCGACCCCGGGGCACGCTTGTCGTCTAGTCGAACAGTCTGCCACGGATTTCCATTCCCGACTCCCCCCGACCGGGCGTGGTCCGGGTCACACCGGTCCGCGCGGGAGGCCGGGCCGTCGGCGGCCGCGGTTCACCCGTACGTGCTCCGAGGTGAACGGCGTTTGATATCTCAATTCTGCCACGCGGGTGAATCTCAGTCACCGATCGCCACCTGCGCCGGTTAGGCCCGGTGGATCCAGCACGCCGGGTCGCAAGGGCCGGCGGCGGACATCCGTTGATGACGACCCCACAGATGGGAATGCCCCATGAAGAAGATCCTGACCGTCGCGGCCCTCGCCTCCGCCGCGATCGGCCTGCCGCTGATGACCGCCGGCGCCGCGCTGGCCGACGACGGCGGCAGCGACTCGCTGGTCACCGTCGGCGAGGGCTCGTGCGTGGCCCCGTGGTACTGGGAGGGCCCGATCACCGCGCTGAACGGCCCGGAGCAGTACTCCGCGTGCAACGGCACCCCGATGCACGTCAAGCCGGGCGACCTGGCCGGCGCGCTGGACGACAGCTGCATCCTCCCCTGGCACTGGGAGGGCCCGGGCACCGCCGGCGACGGCGTCCTCGGCGGCATCCTGACCGGCACGCCGGACCAGCCGTCCACCTACAGCGCGTGCAACGGCCAGTCCTGAGCATCAAGCCCGCGTCGGGTGTGAAGTAAGTCGACGGCGGGGTGGTCGGCGGCCGGTCGCGGGCCGTCGCTCACCCCGCCGTCGCATGCCCGGGTTGAAGCAGCAGACAGACACGAAAGAGGCGCCGCACATGCGGCGCCTCTTCGCTGTTCCCGGCTGCTAGTTGACCAGGTCCAGGTCGCCGATGCCGTCGTCCGAGCCGGCGGACTGCTCGGGCAGGTGCACGGCGCCCGGCGGCAGCGCGATGTGGTCGCAGGCGGCGTAGTGGCCGGTCTGCATCGGGTGCAGCACCGCGTCGCCGATGTCCAGCGGGCCCTCCCAGTCCCACGGCAGGACGCAGCTGTCGTCGAGCACGCCGGCCAGCGCGCCGTGCTCGTGCGGGATCGCCGGGCCGTCGCAGTTGGCGTAGCTCTCTGGGCCGGTGACGACGGTCACGACCGGCAGCTGCCACAGCCAGGGCGCGACGCAGGCGCCGTTGGCGACCGTGACCAGCGGCTGGTCGTCGTCCGCGGCGGCGGCGCCGGCCGTGGCGATCGGCAGGCCGAGGCCTACGGCGGCCGCGGCGGTGGCGAATACGAGCTTGCGCAAGGGGATCTCCGTCCTTGGTTATTCCGGGCGGGGCGCCGCAGCGGGTGCGGCGGCCCCCGGAACCCAACCCCCTGACGTGCTGCGGGGTCACGGGCCCTCACCCGCCGGGCCCAGTCGAATGATCCTCGGGGCATTGCTTCAGCAGGCGATCCGGAAATCGGATCGTGGACTCGTCGGCTCAGCTGATCGCGAGGGCGAGGGTCGCGCCGCCGACGGCCAGCAGCGCGAGGACGGTCCCGGCGGCGGCGATCCGGGCCTTGGGGACGGCCAGTCCGGCGGCCGAGCAGCGTTCGAACCAGAGCAGCATGGCGAGCGAGCCCCAGGGCGTGATCAGCGGCCCGGCGTTCGTGCCGATCAGCAGCGCGAGCAGCTGGGTATGGTTGGCGGGCGGCACCGCGGCCTCCCCGGCGAGGTACGCCGGGAGGTTGTTGACGGCGTTCGCCAGGCCGAGGGCCGTACCCGCCGCGCGCAGTTGGCCGACGAGGCCGTCGGAGCCACCGATCAGGTGGTGGACGAGCGTGTCGAGCCCGTGCACGCTGAGCGTCTGGATGAGCAGGAACATGCCGAGGACGTTGGCCAGCAGCCGCCAGGGCAGCAGCGACCAGCGCAGTTCCGTACGTCGCCGGGCGAGGAACGCGAGGACCGTGACCCCGGCCGCCGCGGCCGAGGCGAGTTCGAGCGGCGCCCCGGCGACGATCGCGATGACGAACAGCGCGCAGGCGACCCCGGCGATCACGCACAGCTAGGGGTCCTCGGGCTGGAAGGGCTCGGGCGGGGTGTAGTGCTCGGCGCCGCCGCGCTGCCCGCGCCGCCAGAAGAAGAACCAGAGCACCGCCATCGTCGCCGCCACGCTGACGGCCTCCGGCGCGGCCATCCGCGCGGCGAACGCGGCCGGCGGCAGCGCGACGCGTCCGGCGGCGAGCAGGTTCGTCAGGTTTCCGACCGGCAGCAGCAGGCTGGCCGTGTTCGCCAGGAAGGCGGTCGTGACGGCCAGCGGCAGCGGCGGGATCCCGGCCCGCGCGGCGAGCGCCAGCATGATCGGGGTGAGCAGGACGGCGGTGGTGTCCAGGTTGAGGCCGACCGTGACCAGCACCGCGAGCAGCACGCAGAGCAGGAACAGCGCCGCGAAGCGGCCGCGGGCGAGGATCGCGAGCCGGGTGGCGAGCACGTCGAAGGTCTGCGCCTGGCTGGTCAGCTCGGCCAGGATGACGACGCTGAACAGGAACGCCAGGATCGGCCGGATCCGGTCGACGACCGCGGCGGCGTCGGCCGAGGGCAGCGCGCCGGTGGCCCAGCAGAGCAGGCCGGCCGCCAGCAGCCCGAGCGCGAGCAGGTCGAGAGGATCGAGCCAGGTGCGAGCGGCCCGGACACGGGCCGCCGCCGCTGAGTAGTCCGGTCGGCGTCTGTCCATCGGACGCATTCTTCCGGCCAAGATCCGATCAGTCCACCGAGAGTGACGAGCGCGCGGGCCGCTGCCACTGAATAATCCGGTCGGCACTCAACCCATCGGACGCATACTTCCAGCCAAGATCCAGTCAATCCACCGCAGGCGGCGGGTACACGGACCGCTACCGCTGAAGTCCGGTCGGCACCAGTCCATCGGGGGCATTCCGCTGGCTGCGATCCGATCATTCTACCGTCGGCGGCGAGTGCTCCGTCTGTCCCGCCGGTTCCGCCCGTCCAGGTCGATTCGGGTGACGCCGCGTCAGGCGCGGGCCCTCGGCATCAGGCGCGCGCCCGCGACGGCCGCAGTGACCTCGGCCAGCCGGGTGAGCCGCAGCACCTCGAAGCGGTGGAAGTTCGGGTCGCCGAGGCGGCAGACCAGCGCGCGTACGCCGCTCGAACCGACCGGGGCGGTGGCGTAGTGCGCGGAGCCGATGGTGACGGCGCTGGCGCGGGGCGGCAGGTCGGGCAGCACGGCCTCGGTCGGCGCGTCCCAGCTGCGGGCCAGAACCCCGCCGCCGGGTTCGGGGGTGAAGACCAGAGCCCAGTCGGCGCCGAGGATCCGCGGCAGCGAGTCGGCCAGCAGGTTCAGCGAGGCGCGCGGGTCGGCGGCGATCCTGCCGAGCAGGTCGAGGTCGGGGAACGCGCCCGGCACCTCGCCCGAGGCGCGCATGCCCTCGAGCGTGACGCTGCCCATCCCCCGCAGCGCGGTCTCGAGCGAGGGACGGCGCTCTTCCTCGGGCAGGAAGACGGTGATCTCGTCGAGCGCGCGCCCCTGCTCCCGGCTGAGCACGTTGACCTGGACGATGTCCGCTCCGCACGCGCCGAGTTCCCTGGTGACCTGGCCGAGCGCACCCGGCCGGTCGGCCAGCCACAGCCGCAGTCTGAGCAGCATGCTCACGCCACCTCGCTAACGCTGCCGACGCTCAGTACGCGTCCGGCTCCGCGCCGCGCTCGACGGTTCGCTCGCAAGCTCGCTCTCGCGAGCAGTCCAATGATGCCCGCCACACGATCGCGAGAGCGCTGTACCCAACTATTCGCTCGCAAGCTCGCTCTCGCGAGCAGTCCGATGATGCCCACTACACGTTCGCGAGAGCGCTGTACCCAACTATTCGCTCGCAAGCTCGCTCATGTCCTCTCCGTCCGCCCCCCGCCGAGCGGTCCGTGCCCGGGTCCGGTCCAGTCAAACCGGCTCCCGTTTCCGGACCGTTGCGTACGGGTCACAACGGGTGTGCGCGAGCAAAGTCACACTCCGCCGTATGGGCGCGGGGCAGGATGCCGGGGCTAGCTGCCCGTACCGCGACGGAGCCGGTAGCGGGCGCCGAGCACGAGGGCCGCGAAACCGGTGGCGAACGCCGCCCCGGCGACGAGCTCGTGGCTGCGGAAGCGGTCCGGCGCCTCGTCCTGGATCCGCCCGTGGAACGCGTCGAGCCGCTTGGGGAACGGCGAGCGTCCGAAAAAGACCTTCGAGGGTTTGTTGAGGTCGGGCAGCGCCGCCCCCGCCATCCCGGCCAGCACCGAGGCCCGCTGTCCTGGCCTGGCCGCGGCCGTGGCCATCCCCATCGCCGCGAGCCCCGTCAGCCCGTCCGCCACCGCCACCCGCATGAAGTGGTCATGGGTGTCCCACCTGCCCCAATGCGGGAAGGCGTCCAGGACGAAGTGCGAGGCGAAGCCGAGCGGGAAGGCGATCCAGGGGTTGCGCACTTCGGCCCCGATGACCGCACCGGACAGGACGTGGTTCGTGACGAGCATGTCCCCAGTCTGGCCTATTTTCGTGATGTATTCCTTCGTTGTCAGGCGCTGGATTTTAGACCGTTCGTGTGAACTTCTTAGAAATCACATCAGAGAAGCTGAAAAGCCGTCAGGCTGATCTTGGCGGGTCCGGACGGATCCGTCGGGTTCCCGGCATTGGAAGGAGGTGGGAGCATGTCTGTCATGACGCGAGAGCTTCCGTTGTGCGAGCAGGATGAGGTCGCACCCCATCCGTCACAGAACTACGCGACGGTGCTGCGTACGGTTTATGCAGAGATCGACCCGCCGGAGGGCTACCGGGTCGAGATCGTGGAGGGGCAGATCACCGTGTCGCCTACGCCGGCGCCGAAGCATGCGTACATCATCGGCTCGATCAGAAACGCTGTGGATGCGGCGCTACCGGACGAGTTCGGCGCCTACGAGAACCTCTCCTGCGAAGAGCCGGAGATCGACTGCTACATCCCTGATCTCGCGGTCTGGCCTCGAGACCTGCTGCGCACCGAAACGCACTGGGCCCTGCCCGGCGCAGAGTGCCTTCTCGCCATCGAGGTAACCTCGCCCAAGCAGGCCAAGCGCGATTACGCGAAGGCTGCCGGATATGCGCGTTCAGGCATTCCGGTATACCTGCTCGTCGACAGACAGAGGCAGACGTGCGTGCTGTTCACCGTGCCTGAAGGGGATGAGTACCGTGACCGGCACGAGATCCCGTTCGGCAAGCCAATCGCGCTGCCGCTCGACCCGCCCGTGACGATCGAGACCTCGGACTTCTGACCGGCCATCGCCGCGTGCACCAGATCGCTGCGCGCGGCGGCCTCGGCTCAGCCGTCGAAGCGGTCGAACTCCAGGACGCGCAGGATGGCCCGGCCCGCCGCGTCGGAGGCTGCCAGGTCGACCTCGGCGCGGAGTTGCCAGTCGTGGTTGCCGGCGGGGTCGTCGAGGATCTGGCGGACCTTCCAGGTCTCGGGGCCCTCGTCGAGGACCAGGAGCTTCGGGCCGCGGGCGTCCGGGCCCGTGCCGAGTTCCTCGTGCTCGTCGAAGTAGTCGCCTAGGGCGTCGTCCCAGTCGTCGTACTGCCAGGGTCCGGTCCACTCCTCGGTGTGCTCCAGGCCCTCCGCGTCCTCGGCGTCCAGGGCCACCAGGCCGTCGACGTTGTCGCGGGCGGCCAGTTCTACCCGGCGGAACAAGGCGTTGCGGACCAGGACGCGGAAGGCTCGGCGGTTGCCGGTGACCGGGGGCGGGGAGTCGTCCAGCAGGGCCTGGGCGGCGGCGTGCGCCTCGGGGTTGCGCAGCGCCTCCCACTCGTCGACGAGGCTGGAGTCGATCTGACGGACCGTCTCGCCGAGCCACTCGATCAGGTCCACCAGGTCGTCGCGCTTGACCGACTCGGGGATGGTGTGGCTGAGCGTGCGGAAGGCGTCGGCGAGGTACCGCAGCACGATGCCCTCGACGCGGGCCAGGTCGTAGACGGCGATGTAGTCCGAGAAGGTCATCGCCTGCTCGAACATCTCGCGCACGACCGACTTCGGGCTCACCGGGTGGTCGCCGATCCACGGGTGCGCGCGGCGGTAGGTGTCGTAGGCGTGGCCGAGCATCTCCTCGAGCGGCTTCGGGTACGCGATGTCGGCGACCCGCTCCATCCGCTCCTCGTACTCGATGCCCGAGGCCTTCATCTCCGCGATGGCCTCGCCGCGCGCCTTCTTCTCCTGGGCGACGAGGATCTGGCGCGGGTCGTCGAGGATGGATTCGATGATGGAAAGGAGATCGAGGGCGTAGGCCGGGGATTCGGGGTCGAGGAGGTCGAAGGCGGCTAGGGCGAAGGTGGAGAGCGCCTGGTTCATCGCGAAGTCTTGCTGGAGGTCGACGGTGAGGCGGACGATGCGGCCGGTCTCGTCCGGGGTGTCCAGGCGTTCGACTACGCCCGCGTCCAGCAGCGAGCGGTAGATCGCGATGGCGCGGTGGATGTGCTTGCGCTGGGCGGGGCGCGGCTCGTGATTGTCCGTCAGCAGCTTGCGCATCGCCTCGAAGGCGTTGCCGGGCCGGGCGATGACCGCGAGCAGCATCGCGTGCGTCACCTGGAAGCGGGAGACGAGCGGCTCGGGCTCGGCCTCGATCAGTTTCTCGAAGGTCTGGTCGCTCCAGTTGATGAAGCCCTCCGGCGGCTTCTTCCGGGTGTAGCCGCGCCGCCGCTTCGGGTCGTCGCCGATCTTCGCCAGCGCGCGCTCGTTCTCGACGACGTGCTCGGGGGCCTGCGCGGCGACGTATCCGATGGTGTCGAAGCCGGCGCGGCCCGCGCGGCCGGCGATCTGGTGGAACTCGCGGGCGCGCAGCAGCCGGGAGCGGCGGCCGTCGTACTTCGACAGGGCCGTGAACAGCACGGTGCGGATCGGCACGTTGACTCCGACGCCGAGCGTGTCCGTGCCGCAGATGACCTTCAGCAGGCCGGCCTGGGCCAGCCGCTCGACCAGGCGGCGGTACTTCGGCAGCATGCCCGCGTGGTGCACGCCGATGCCGTGCCGGATGAACCGGGACAGGGTGCGGCCGAAGCGGGTGGTGAAGCGGAAGCCGCCGAGCAGCTCGGCGATCGCGTCCTTCTCGGCGCGCGAGCAGACGTTCAGGCTCATCAGCGACTGGGCGCGCTCGATCGCGGCGGCCTGGGTGAAGTGCACGATGTAGATCGGCGCCTGGCCGCCCTCGAGCAGTTCCTGCACGGTCTCGTGCAGCGGCGTCATCCGGTACGAGTAGGACAGCGGCACCGGGCGCTCGACCGAACGCACGGTCACCGTCTCGCGGCCGGTGCGCCGCTTGAGGTCCGCCTCGAAGCGCTCGACGTCGCCGAGGGTCGCGGACATCAGCAGGAACTGCGTCTGCGGGAGCTCGAGCAGCGGGATCTGCCAGGCCCAGCCGCGGTCCGGGTCGGCGTAGAAGTGGAACTCGTCCATCACCACGAGCTGCGCCTCGGCCTGCTCGCCGTCCCGCAGCGCGATGTTCGCCAGCACCTCGGCGGTGCAGCAGATGATCGGCGCACCCGGGTTGACCGACGCGTCGCCGGTCATCATGCCGACGTGCGCGGAGCCGAAGGCTTCGCAGAGGTCGAAGAACTTCTCCGACACCAGGGCCTTGATCGGCGCGGTGTAGAAGGACCGCTCGCCGCGGGCGAAGTTGGCGAACACCGCACCCGCCGCGACCAGCGACTTGCCCGAGCCGGTGGGCGTGGCCAGGATGACGTTGCTCCCGGTCGTGAGCTCGATCAGCGCCTCCTGCTGCGCCGGGTAGAGGCCGATGCCCCGACCGGTGACCCAGGCCTCGAAGGCGGCGTAGAGCGAGTCCGGGTCGGTCGTGTCGGGCAGGTGGTCGAAGAGGTTCACCGGGACATCATCTCAGGGCGCGGCCCCGATGGTTAAACGCCGCGACCGGCGCCGGAGACCTCCGGACACGATGAGACGCGGCTGAAGATCGCCCCGGGCATCTTCCGTACGTTAAGCCTGGACCGGTAACCTTTGCCGCCATGGTGCTGAGAAGGCTGATGCCGGGACGCAAGACCGACTCCGCGCGCGAGGGCGTGCTGGTGACCGCCACGGAGATCGCCGAACTGCTCGACTCCCTGGCCACCGCTTCGACCTCGGCGACCTGGAAGTGCCGGCACGCGTCCGGCTCGGTGCTGATCGAGGGCACGGTGGACTTCGGGGCGCGCGAGTCGAGGGCGACGGTGATCCGCGGCAAGGCGACGTACGAGTACATCCGGCGCGGTTCGACCGCGTTCCGCGCTCCGGTGGTCGAGGACGACAAGTCCGAGCCGAACTGGGAGTACGCCGCGGAGACCGACGCCTGCGGGATCCACGCGTACGCGATCCCCGGGGTGCTCGCCGCGGCGGTGCGCGCGGCCGGGCAGATCTCGGTCGGCAAGCCGGAGGAGGTCGGCGAGCGCAAGCTGGTGCCGGTCACCGTCTCGCTCAAGCCCAAGCCGACCGACCCGGACGGCCGGGTGGCCCGCCTGGCCCGCCAGCTGCGCGACCACGGGGCGATCGTGCTGCAGGTCAGCGCGCTGGTGGAGCAGTCCGGCTGGGACGACGAGGCGGACGAGCCGACCGGCCCGCGGATCGACCGGCTGCGGCTTGAGCTGCCGCACTGGACGCCGGCGGACAACCCGATGGACGACCACACGGTGACCGTGGACCTGTTCGACCTCAACGAGCCGGTGGAGATCGACGTGCCGGAGGAGTCCGAGTCGGACCGGCGGCGCACGACCCGCACCTGCGCGGACCTGGCGCTGTTCTGAGCACGTACTCTGACCACCTGCTCACTACATACGTGAGTAGGCGCACCGCCGATCTTCGATAAGGTGTGCGCGTGCACGTGGACCTCTGGACGGCGAACGGTGTGGTGGACGAGTGGCAAAGACGGTACCTATCGGGCGCGTGCTGACCGTGGCGCAGCTGCCCCCGCGGGCGAAGGTGGCGGTCGTGGCCGGGAAGCTGACCGGCGCGGTGTCGCGGGCGGCGGGTCGCGGCTCCGGCGCGGTGGTGGGCGGCCGGGTGGCGCTGCGGCTGGACCCGGAGCTGCTGCGGCGGCTGACGGCCGGGCGCGCGTGCGTGCTGGTGTCGGCGACCAACGGCAAGACCACCACGACCCGGCTGGTCTCCGAGGCGCTGCGGGCCAAGGGCCCGGTGGCCTCGAACGCGCTGGGCGCGAACATGCCGGCCGGGATCACCGCGGCGATGGCCGAGGACCGGGCCGCCGAGTACGCCGTCATCGAGGTGGACGAGAAGTACCTGCCGGGCGTGGCCGAGCAGACCAAGCCGCGGGCGATCGCGCTGCTCAACCTCTCCCGCGACCAGCTGGACCGGGCCGCCGAGACCCGGATGATGGCGCAGAAGTGGCGCGACGGTCTTGCCGAGACCGACGCGACGGTGATCGCGAACGCCGACGACCCGCTGATCGTGTGGGCCGCGGGCCGGGTGCGCGACGTCGTGTGGGTGGCCGTCGGACAGAGCTGGAAGGACGACGCCTGGTCGTGCCCCCAGTGCGGCGGCGTGCTGCACCTGGAGGCGGACGACTGGAGCTGCGGGACCTGTGAGCTGCGCCGTCCGACGCCGCAGTGGTCGCTGGACGGCGCCGAGCTCGTCGCCCCGGACGGCGCCCGGGTGGGCCTGACCGGCCTGAAGCTGCCGGGTCGGGCCAACCGGGCCAACGCGGTGAGCGCGGCGGCGACGGCTGCGGTCTTCGGCGTCGAACCGGGCGTGGCGATAGGGCGGATGGAGCACGTGGCGGCCGTGGCCGGGCGCTATGACACGGTGACGTACCGAGGCAGGACCCTGCGACTGCTGCTGGCGAAGAACCCGGCGGGCTGGCTGGAGACCTTCGACCTGGTCGCGCCCTCTTCCGGCGCCGCACCGGAGGGTCCGGTCCTGCTGTCGGTCAACGCCCTGTCGGCCGACGGCACGGACACCTCGTGGCTGTGGGACGTGGACTACACCCGGCTCGTCGGGCACCGCGTGCTGGTGATCGGCCAGCGGCGGCTCGACCTGGCCGTGCGGCTGCAGGTCGCGGGCGTGGACTTCGAGGTCTTCGACGAGGTGGAGGCCGCGGTGGACAAGGCCCCGGCCGGGCCGATCGACGTCATCGCGAACTACACCGCGTTCCAGCAACTGCGACAGAAAGTCGGGGCCTGACAGCCATGGCCGGACAGGGACCGAGCGCGCTGCGCATCGTCTGGATCTACCCGGACCTGCTCTCCACCTACGGGGACCAGGGCAACGCCCTGATCATGTCGTATCGGGCGCGGCTGCGCGGCCACGAGGTCGAGCAGGTCAACGTGCGCAGCGACCAGCCGCTGCCGGTGCAGGGCGACGTGTACCTGATCGGCGGCGGCGAGGACCGTCCGCAGCGGCTCGCCGCCGAGCGGCTGCGCAAGGACGACGGCCTGCAGCGCGCGGTCGAGGGCGGCGCGGCCGTGCTGTCGGTGTGCGCGGGCTTCCAACTGCTGGGCCACTCGTTCTACGACGAGGAGCAGGGCACGCTGCCGGGCCTCGGCCTGCTGGACGTGACCTCGAGCCGCGGCACGGTGCGCTGCGTCGGCGAGGTCGTCTCCGAGGCCGACGCCGGACTGACCGTGGGCGGCAAGCCGCTGCCGAGGCTGACCGGCTTCGAGAACCACATGGGCACGACCGCCGTCGGACCCGGCGCGAAGCCGCTGGCCACGGTCCGCACCGGCAACGGCAACGGCGCGGGGACCGGCGTGGACGGCGCGTACGCGGGCCGGATCGTCGGCACCTACCTGCACGGCCCGGTCCTGGCGCGCAACCCCGCGCTCGCGGACCTGCTGCTCAGCTGGGTGGACGGCAATCCGGCGCCGACGAAGGCCGACGACGTCTGGCACGACAAGCTGCGAGCCGAGCGGCTGGCCGCCGTCGCGGCCTGATCGGCTTCGCCGCTGCGCCGTATGGGTTAGCCCGACGCGTCGTCTGACGCGACGTCACCCGAACAGGCCGATTCCGCCGCCCGCCGCGGGGCATCCACCGACCTGATTGACGATTCATCAAGGTCGAAGGGAACTCCGCGGTGGGCCTGGCGGTACTGATTTGCCTGGTGCTGGCCTCGGGCGCCGCCCTCGTGATCACCGATCGCGCACGCAAGGGGCACAAGCCCGAGCGCAAGGACGCACCAGCGCTCGACTATGTCAATACCTTCATCTCGACGCTGTACATGGTGCTACTGGCGCTGGTCGTCGTGGTCCAGTGGCAGAACGTGGACGAGGTCAACTCGGACGTGCGCACCGAGGCGTACACGCTGACCACACTCGTGCAGACGGCCTCGCGGATGCCGACGGCCGAGGCCGCGATCGTGCGCGCTTCGACTGTCGAATACGCGCAGGGTGTGCTGCACGAGGAGTGGCCGCCGCAGAACGCGTACGGCTCGGACGTCGTGGCGAAGGCGCTGAGCAGCGGCCAGGACGCCGTCACCCACGCCGTGGACCCGGACGTGCAGCTCGGCACGATCGAGGACCAGGCGATCGGCGAGTACCAGTCGCTGCAGCAGGCGCGCGTGGACCGGCTGGCCGTCGGGAGCCAGGGCATCCCGCCGATCCTGATCATCGCGCTCGGCGCGCTCAGCCTCGTCGCGGTGCTCACGCCGCTCGCGTTGGGCCTGCGCGCCGACGCGCTCGCGTTCGCCGGACTCGTCATCTCGACGGCGCTGGTCTGCCTGGCGTTCTGGCTGGTGCTGGACTTGCAGACGCTCTACAACGGCCTGATCCACGCCGACTCGACGCCGCTGGGCCGGTTCCTCTCCGGGCCGGGCGGGGCGGCGGGGTGAGTTGGGTGAGGCCTGGGCGTACCGCGCTCGTCCTCGGCTTGGGCACTGCCCTGCTGTGCGGGAACGCGGCGTTCGCCACAGTCGCTTCGGCCGATGATGTTCAACCTCTTGTGGACGTATACCTCCACGCGGGCTCGTCGGTAGAGCTCTGCATCGCGCTGCTCGGCGAGTGCGCGCCGCCGCCCTGTCCGTGTTCGTGCCCGCCGCCGGTTCAGCCCACGCAGCCCACGACGCCGACCAGCCCGCCTCAGCCGACGCCGCCCGATCCCCGGCCGACGCCAACCGACCCGGTCTCGCCCACACCGTCCCGGCCTGGGACGATCACTCCCCCAGCGTCGCATTCCGATCCCCCGCGAACGTCGTCGCCCATCCCCCGCCCACCTGCGGTCGCTCTCGCACGGCCCAGACGCGTACACGTGTTCGTCCTCACCTCGCCGAGCCCCGCCGCGTCTCCCCCGCCATCAGTTACGCCTGCGCCGCACATCGCCGCAGTCGCGCATCCGTCCCCTTCGCATACGAAGCCCACCCCGCCGCAGATCACGCAACTTCCCAGCGCGATGCTGCTCCAACCCCCGCCTCCGCCGGCGCGGCACGGCCTCAGCATGCTGATGGTCGTCTTCCTGGTGATCGTCGTGCCGATCAGCCTCGCCCGACTGCGCCGCTAGCTCTTACCCGACCCGGGAGCCGGCTCCTTCCGATGCTCCGTCAGCACACCCCACGCGCTCACCGCCACGACGCCGACCGCCGTCAGCAGTTCGGCCCAGAAGAACGCCGCGTAATCCAGCACGCAGCCGATCGGCGGGGCGCCGGGAGCGGTGTTGCGCAGGCCTGCCAGCGCGAACAGCGTGGCCGCCATCCAGCCGAGCGCGGGCCAGACCAACCCTCGGCGCCTCGAGACGAGGATCCACGCGCCGCCGAGCACCGAGAGGGCGAGCGCCCACATCACGACCATCATGAAGCCCGCGAGGAGCTTGCTGCCCTGGGCGCGCGAGACGTGGACGGTGAGGTTGACGGCGTCGTTCTGGTAGCCGCCGTCGACGGTGGCGATGTGGAAGAAGGGGTCGATGTCGCCGAAGGTCATCGAGAGCGGGACGGACTGGCCGTCCATGCTGGCGGCGAAGCTGACCTGGGCGTCGTATCCGTCGAAGGGGTAGTCGGAGACGGTGCCGCCGTACATGCTGAGGTCGAGGTCCTGGGCGGGGGCCGGGCGGTCGGCCGGGAAGTCGATCTGAGCGCGCGTCGGGGAGCTGGTGTAGAGCGAGAGGTACTTGGCGGGGACGTCGAGGCCGTCGGCGGCGAGCTTGCCGTGCGGGATGATCTCCACGCGCAGCTGCAAACGCTGTTGTGCCGCGTTGACCTGCTGCGCGGTGACGTAGAGCTCGATCCGGTCGGGCGATGACGCGTCACCGACTGCGGTGCCGCTGTTCTGCGTGGTCCGCTCGTGCAGGTACATCAGGATGCCGGCGCCGCACAGCACGGGAACGAGCAGCACGGCGGCGATCCGCAGGACGAGCCGCCGACTCCGCATAAGCCCACTGTCACCCGGCCGGGACGCGGCGCGCACCCGCAGGCGGACGAATGGAGGAACCGGGAGGGAGCGCGGGCTACCGGGAACGCGGGCTACTCGGCCAGCGCGTAGCAGGCCACGGCCGCCGCCGCGGCGACGTTGAGCGAGTCGACGCCGGCCGCCATCGGGATACGCACCTTGAGATCGCACGCGGCGAACGCCCTGGCGCTGAGCCCGTCCCCCTCCGAGCCGAGGAACAGCGCCGCCTTCTCGTCCTTCGCCAGCCGCAGTTCCCGCAGGTCCACGGCCTCGGGCGCCGGGGTGAGGGCGATGCGCCGGTAGTCGTGCTCAGCGAGCAGGTCGAGGGACCGCGGCCAGGGCTCGAGCTTCGTCCACGGGATCGCGAAGACGGTGCCCATCGATACGCGCACCGACCTGCGGTAGAGCGGGTCGGCGCAGTCGGGGGCGAGCAGCACGGCGTCCATGCCGAGGGCCGCGGCGCCGCGGAAGATCGCGCCGACGTTGGTGTGGTTGTTCACGCCTTCGAGCACGACGATGCGCCTGGCCCCGTCGAGCACGACGGCCGGGTCGGGCAGCGGCTTCCGGCCCATCGCCGCCAGCGCGCCGCGGTGCACGTGGAAGCCGGTCACCTCCTCCAGCAGTGCCGGGGAGCCGACGTAGGCCACGGCACCGGTCGCCTCGAGGACCGGGGTCATCAGCGGCAGCCACTTGTCCGACAGCAGCATCGAACGCATCGGGTAGCCGGCCGCGACCGCGCGCTGGATGACCTTGTCACCCTCCGCGATGAACAAGCCTTGTTCCGGCTCGGTCCGCTTGCGCAGCTCCATGTCCGTCAGGCCCACGTAGTCGGCCAGGCGGGGATCCGCGGGGTCTTCGATCCGTAGCAGCTGGTCATCGCGGTAGCTCGGCACCGGGAAAGCCTAACGGTTCACCGCGACGGATCCCGCAGTACATGAAGAGGTCTGCGTTATGCATACCGGCCGTGCTAGCTTCTGCGCGTGAATAAAGCATGGCGCTACGTCATAGGCCTGGTCCTTTGCGCTGTGGCGCCGATTCTGTTCGTTCCGACGCTCTATTCGCTCACGAGCGTCGGCGACTGCGGCGACGTGGGCGAGCAGGCTTGCCCGGCGGGCACGGCCACCCACATCGTGGTGATCATGCTCGCGTCCGTCCTCGTGGTCGTCGGCGGGATTCTGACGATGGGGACCGGCATATTCCTCACGGTGATCGTGGGCGGAATCGAGGTGCTCGTCTATGGCCACGGGACCGTCGCGCACATCGTCGGCCCCTCGCTGATCGGCTTCCCCGTCCTGCTTGTCGTGGTCGGCTTGATCGGCGCGCGCGGGAACGCCAAGCGCGAGGCCGCGCTGGAGCAGTTCAGGGCGCGGGCGGTGCGGGTGCCCGGCATCGTGGCTTCGATCACCGATACCGGCGTCACCATCAACGAGGACCCGAAGGTCGCGCTCGGGATCGAGTACACGCGTGAGGACGGGGCGCCGGGGCGGATCGAGCGCAAGCAGCTCGTCTCCCGGTTGAACCTGCCGCGCGTCGGCGACCCGGTGACCGTCTCGTACGACCCGACCGGCGTGGAAGAAGCCGTCTTCGAGTTCCCGGATGCCGCCGCGTCCGCCGCCGAAGCCTTGGCCACCGCGAGGACCGCGGGCGTCACCGACGCCGTGCCCGAACCCGCCTCCGGCCTCATCGCGTCGCTCGAGCGGCTCTCCGCGCTGCACCGCGAGGGCGCGCTGACCGACGACGAGTTCGCGAGCGCGAAGCGCCGGCTGCTCGGCGCGTAAGCTCGACCCGTTGTCCCCTTCCTTCACCTTCGCGCCGCGAAACAACGAAATGTTCACCGGATATACGCAATGCAACGGTGCGGAGATTGGACCACCCGCCGACGCTGCCGGTATACCTCTCGTGGACCCACTGAAGATCGCGTGAAGGAGGGTTGGAGACTTGGCCGCGCCCCGAATGTTCCCCACCAGCGGCGCCTGGCGGTTCAGGACCGTACGGCCGGCGGACATCCTCGTCCTCCTGGCGCTGTTCGCGCTGCTGTTCGGCCTGCTGGAGCTGGTCCCCTCGCTGAACAGCCCCTCCCATCCGCAGGCCGCGACGGCCACGATCTCCACCGATCCGGCCGAGATCCCGTACTACGCGGTACGGTCCCTGCTGCGGATGTTCATCGGGCTCGCGCTCTCGGTCGTGTTCACGTTCGTCTACGCCACCGCCGCCGCCCGGCTGCCGCGCGCCGAGAAGATCCTGCTGCCCATTCTGGACATCCTGCAGTCGGTGCCGGTCCTCGGCTTCCTCACCGTGATCGCGAGCACGCTGGTGGCCCTGTTCCCGGGCTCCTCGCTCGGGCTCGAGTGCGCCTCGATCTTCGCCATCTTCACCGCGATGGCCTGGAACATCACCTTCGCCTTCCACGCCTCGCTGGTCAGCCAGCCGCGGGAGCTCGACGAGGCGGCCCGGGTGATGCGGCTGACGAAGTGGGAGCGGTTCTGGAAGCTCGACGTGCCCAGCGGCATGATCCCGATGATCTGGAACGGGATGATGTCCTTCGGCGGCGCCTGGTTCTTCCTGACCGCCTCCGAGGCGATCACCATCGGCCACAACAACTACGTGCTGCCGGGCATGGGCAGCTACGTGGCCGCCGCCTCCAAGCAGGACAACCTCGGCGACATCGGCTGGGCCATCCTCGCGATGATCATCATGGTGGTCGGCGTCAACTTCCTGTTCTGGCGGCCGATGGTGGCCTGGGCCGAGCGCTTCCGGATGGGGGACTCGGCGGCGGTCGACAAGCCGCGCAGCCTGGTGCTGGATATGATCCGCCGCTCGCAGATCAACGAGTGGATGGCCCGGCCGACCCGCCCCTTCGGGCGCGCGATGGACAACGCCACCCGCCCCTTCGGCCTGGCCGAGCACCCGCTGCGCAAGCCGGTGCTCCAGCAGCGCACCGGGGACGTGGTCTTCGGCGCGGTGGTCGTGCTCGGGGTGATCTTCGGGGTCTGGGAGGCGCTCTCGTACATCGACAGGAACGTCGGCTTCGGCCAGTTCGGCACGGCCTTCGGCGACGGGGCGCTCACCTTCGCCCGGGTCGTCGTCGTGCTGCTCATCAGCACCGCGGTCTGGGTGCCGGTGGGCGTGTGGATCGGGATGAACCCGCGCGTCTCCCGGCTCGCGCAGCCGATCGTGCAGGTCGCCGCGTCGTTCCCGGCGAACTTCCTGTACCCCTTCCTGATGGCGGCGTTCATCGCGCTCGGGATCGGCCTGGACTACGGCGGCGTCGTGCTGATGCTGATGGGCGCGCAGTGGTACATCCTGTTCAACGTGATCGCGGGCGCCTCGACGGTCCCCAACGACCTGCGCGAGTCGATGCGGGTGATGGGGGTGCGCGGCCGGCTGCGCTGGAAGGTGCTGATCCTGCCCGCGATCTTCCCGGCCTACATCACCGGCGCGATCACGGCCGCGGGCGGCGCCTGGAACGCCTCGATCGTGGCCGAGTTCGTGACCTACAACAACAAGAACATCGCCGCCGACGGCCTGGGCGCGTACATCACCCAGGCCTCCAGCGCCGGGGACACGTCCAAGGTCGTGGTGGGCGTGGTCGTGATGTCGGTGTTCGTGGTGCTGGTCAACCGGTTCTTCTGGAGACGGCTGTACCACCTGGCTGAGCGGAGGTTCTCGCAGTGACGACGACGAGGGAGGCTTCGGACATGGCAGGCGCGCCCGCCCCGACCCCGATCATCACGGTGGAGCAGGTCACCAAGGCCTTTCCCACCCCGGACGGCGAACTGCCGGTGCTCGACGGCATCGACTTCGAGCTCTACCCCGGCGAGATCGTGGCGCTGCTCGGCAAGTCGGGCTCCGGCAAGTCCACGCTGCTGCGCTGCATCGCCGGGCTGATCTCCCCCACCACGGGACGGGTCGCGTACAAGGGCACGCAGCTCAACGGCGCGAACCCGGGCGTGGCGATGGTCTTCCAGAGCTTCGCGCTGCTGCCCTGGCTCACGGTGCAGCAGAACGTGGAGCTCGGGCTGCAGGCGCGCGGCGTGCCGGAGAAGGAGCGGCGGGAGCGGGCACTCCAGGCGATCGACGTCATCGGTCTCGACGGCTTCGAGGCGGCGTATCCGAAGGAGCTGTCCGGCGGCATGCGCCAGCGCGTCGGCTTCGCCCGGGCGCTGGTGCTCGAGCCGGACGCGCTGCTGATGGACGAGCCGTTCTCGGCGCTCGACGTGCTGACGGCGGAGAACCTGCGTAACGAGATCGTCCGCCTGTGGGACTCGCAGGACCCGGCCACGGGGTCGCCGTCCCAGTCACTGCTGATCGTGACGCACAACATCGAGGAGGCCGTGCTGCTCGCCGACCGGATCATGGTCCTGTCCTCGAACCCGGGGCGGATCAAGGCCGAGCTGACGGTGAGCCAGCCGCGGCCGCGCGATCGGCGCAGCCCCGAGTTCGAGGCGCTGGTCGATCAGGTCTACGGCATCCTGACGGGACGTGAGGATGCCGAGATCGAGGCTGAGGAGGAACACGAAGAGCAGGTGCCGGCAGTGCCGGAGAAGGCCGCGGCGAGCAACGGCGGCGGCAAGCCGCGCAAGGCCCCGAAGTCGCCGATCGAGGTGCCGCTGCCCGCGGTCTCGGTCGGCGGGATGGCCGGCCTGCTCGAGATCCTGCTGGCCCGCGGCGGCGAGGACGGCCTCGCGGAGATCGCCGACGACCTCAACTTCGAGGTCGACGATCTGCTGCCGCTGGTCGACGCCGTGACGATGCTGCGCCTCGCCAAGGTCAAGGGGCCGCGGATAGAGCTGACCGAGGCGGGCCGCGAGTACGTCCAGGCGGACATCCTCACCAGCAAGCAGATCTTCGCCCGGCTCGCGGCCAAGCGGGCGCCGCTGGTGCGCGCGATCGTGCAGGCGCTGCGCGCGAGCGCGGACGGCGACCTGCGCGAGGGCTTCTTCCTCGACCTGCTGCGCCGCGGCTTCTCCGGCGAGGAGGCGCGCCGCCAGCTCGACACGGCGATCGACTGGGGCCGCTACGCCGAGCTGTTCGACTACGACGCGGACGACGGCATGCTGCTGCTCGAGCGGGAACCGGCAGAGGTCGGATGATTTCTTGCGTGCCGCCGCGGCCCGGCTCTAGGCTCGCGGCATGAAACTGCTGCGAGTGGGAGCGCCGGGCCGGGAGATTCCCGCGGTGCGCTCGGACGACGGTCGGCTGCTGGACATCTCCGAACTGACCGCGGACGTGGACGGGGCCTTCCTGGCCGGGGACGGCGTGGACCGGGTGCGCGCGGCCCTCGCCGCCGGGACGCTGCCGGAGCTGCCGGCGAACGAGGGCCTGCGGATCGGCGCGCCGGTGGCGAGGCCGGGCAAGGTCGTGTGCATCGGCCTGAACTACCGGGACCACGCCGAGGAGACCGGGGCGAAGATCCCGGAGCGTCCGGTGGTCTTCCTCAAGGCCCCGTACACGGTCGTCGGCCCGCATGACACGGTGCTGATCCCGCGCGGCTCGACCAAGACCGACTACGAGGTCGAACTCGCCGTGGTGATCGGCCGGCCCGCGCGCTACCTGGAGAGCCCCGAGGCGGCGCTGGAGCACGTGGCCGGGTACGCGATCAGCAACGACGTCTCGGAGCGCGAGTTCCAGATCGAGTACTCGAACCAGTGGGACCTGGGCAAGAGCTGCGAGACCTTCAACCCGCTCGGGCCCTGGCTGGTCACCCCGGATGAAGTGGGCGACCCGGGCAAGCTCGGGCTGCGGCTTTCGGTCAACGGCGAGCGGCGCCAGGACGGCCATACCGGGAACCTGATCTTCGATGTGGCGTACGTGGTCTGGTATCTGAGCCAGTACATGCTGCTGGAGCCGGGCGACGTGATCAACACCGGCACGCCGGCGGGCGTGGCGCTGGGCCGGGCGGACAAGCCGTACCTGCGGACGGGCGACGTGGTGGAGCTCGAGATCGACGGACTCGGCACGGCCCGGCAGGAGTTCGCCGCGGCGTAAGCGGATCAGCAGACGAAGGGGCCCGCGCCGATCGGCGCGGGCCCCTTGCCTTCCTGACGGCGGATCAGGCGTAGCCGAGGTGCTGGAACGCATGCAGGCACTCGGGCCCGGCCGTGGTGGCGCCGTAGCTGCCGTCGATGCCGAGGGCGCACAAGGCTATGTCGTGCTGGTCGTCGAACACGACGAACCAGCTGTTGTTGTACAGGCTGGCGCCGCTGCCGACCTCGGCCGTGCCGGTCTTCGCGTAGAAGTGGCCGTTGTTCGGGAAGCCGACCCCCGCCGCCGTGCCGTAGCTCTCGGAGATCACCTCCGCCATCATCGTCTTCAGCGAGGACTGCACCGAGGACGGCAGCGCCGTGGCGGTGAGCTGCTTGTAGCCCGGCACCACGATCGGCTGCTTGAAGCTGCCGTTCGCCACCGTCGCGGCCACCGAGCACATGGCGAGGGGGCAGGAGACGACGTCTCCCTGACCGACCAGCGACTCGGCGAGGCCCGCGCCGCTCAGCCCGCCCGGGATGTTCATGTACTGCGCGGTCTCGCCGAAGCCGATGTCCCACGGCTGATTCAGGCCGTAGTAGGTATTCGCCGTGTCCGACAGCAGGTTCTCGGTCACCCCGGAGTTGCTGTAGAAGCTGGAGAACGCGTTGTTGCAGGACCTTGCGAAGTCCTCCGCGTACGTGTAGCTGGGGCTGCCCTCGCCCTCGGAGTTGTTCAGGACCACGCTCTCGATGGTGATACTGGTCGGGCAGGGAACGTTCGTGTTCAGCGTCACCAGGTTCTTGCTGAGCAGCGCCGTCGAGGTGATGATCTTGAACGTCGAGCCGGGGGCGACCCGGGTCAGCAGGGCATTGTCGTCGTAGTACTTGGTCGTGTTGTTCGCGATCGCCAGGATGTGCCCGGTGGACGGCTCGATCGCCACCATCGAGCTGTTGCCCTTGTAGGTCACCGCCGCCTCGGCCGCCGACTGCACGCTCATGTCCAGCGTGGTCTTCACGATGCCGCTGTTGATCGGCTGGGTCAGCGTGGCGACGGTCGAGAGCTGACTGCCCTTCGCGTCGACCATGATGATCTGCTGGCCCTCGGTGCCGCCGCTGACCTTCGCGCTCTTCGTCAGCCCGGCCACCAGGCCGGCCAGGCTCGGGTGCGCGGTGGTGTCGATGACCGTGCCGTTCTTGTCCCCCACGCCCTGGATCGAGGCCGGGGTCCTGGTGATCTTGAGCTGGTAGCCGGTCTTGAGCGAGGTGTAGAGGATCTGCGGGTTCCACTGGACGAACCAGCGGGTGTAGCCGTCGATCTGCTTCGAGTAGGCGGCGAAGCCGCTCTGGTACTCCCACTGCCCCATCGGCGAGCCGGCCTGGGTGGTGACGGAGTAGGTCATCCAGCCGACGCTGTTGGCCGCGTTGGGGTTGAGCACCATGCCGACGACGCCCAGGTTCTTCTTGTACCACTTGAACGCGGCCAGCGCCTCGGTCGGGTTGTCGGTGATGTTCGCCGCGGTCTCGAACTCGCCGTTCTGCCAGGCCGTCAGGAACGCGGTGCCGGTCTGGGTGGCCGAGGAGGCGCCGGAATCGGCGGCCGGGGAGAAGCCGACGGTCGGCACGCTCGGGGTGGTGCCGGGCAGCTTGATGAGGCCGGACACGGTGAGCCCGGCGGCCGCGGCCACGGCGGCGGCGGCGCCGATCAGCAGCGCCCGGCGGCCGAACTTGCGCCCGCCCTCCTCGTCAGCGGCGGCGTCGAGCTCGCGCCGGTCGAGCCGGAAGTTCTGCGGCGGGGGCAGCTCGGAGCGGCCCGCGTCCACCTTGTGGAACTCCGGCGGCCGGTAGGAGCGCGGGTTGCCCGCCGCGGCGACCCCGGCGGGGACCGCCGGCTGCACCCGGGTGGGCTGCGCGTCCTCGCCGGAGATCCGCGGCTGGACCTGGGTCGGCTGGGCGTCGGGCAGCCCGCCGGCGGGCGTGACGGCCGGGCCGGCCTGCGGGGCCGGCTGGTCCGAGCCCCAGGAGGTGCGCGCGGAACGGGCGCCGTAGCCGGAGGGCGCCGAGGTGTAGGGCCGATGCGCCATGCCGGGGGTCGGGGCGGAGACCGGCGGCATCACGGTGGTGGACTCCGCCGGCCGCGTGTCCGTGACCTTCGGTATCAGCGTGGTCTCCTCGACCTCGGTGGCGGGGGGCGCGGGCTCGATCGGCCCGTCCTCGTCCTCGTCCACCAGGGTCTCCGGCTCGTCCTCGACGGTGTGCTCGACCAGCTCGGTCAGCGCCTCGTCATCGTCCTCGCCGTCGTCTTCACCTTCGCCTTCGTCCACCAGGGTCTCGGGCTCGACGGCCCTGGCCGCGGCCACACTGCTCAGGAACGTGGTGACGGCGCCGGGGTCCGCGGCGCGCGCCTCCTCCTCCGCCTCGGCCTCGATGTCGGGGGCCTCGGAAACCGGGATCGGCTCGGGCTTGCCGCCCGCGAAGACGTCGAACGTGCCGAACCTGCCCTTCGCGGGCTCCGTCTTCGGCTCCGCGTCCTCGACCTGCTCGGTCGCGCCCTCGTCGGCCTCGGTCGCCGCGGAGCCGTGCGCGGCTTCGGCGTCGGCGGCCTGCGGCACCGGGGGGCTGGCGGGCTGCCGCTCCTCGGTCCCGGGGTCCTGTCCGTCGACCGGTGCGTCCGCCATCTGTCCCTTACCGCCTCGTCAGTCTCGCCTGCCGCGTCGCCGTCCGGGGCGACGTCCCGTTTACCTTCGTTACGACTCTATTAGACGCGGCCCGCCGCCTTCCAGTTGCCGTCCGCCAATGCTCGCCACGCCGTGGACGCAAGGCCCGGACGTGGGTTTCCGTACGGTAGCTTGGAGCGCCGTATGACTGCTGTGGCAGTGGTTGATGTCGGTGGGTGGCGTCGGGGACGAGGCGGGAGGGACGAGGGCCGTGTTCGAGAGCTGGCTCGGCGGCGAGCTGGGCCGGGACCCGGGCTGCGCGGCCTGCGCCCGGCACGCCGAGGGGCTCGAGGCCGCCGCGCTGCGCCGGGACGAGCGGGCCCTGGAGATCTGGGCCCCGGTGCTCGGCGGCGATCTGGCCTGCGAGCACCAACCGCACGGCGTGCTCGGGTCCGCGCTGCTGGTGCTGCTGCGCCGGGACCGGCTGGACGACGCGATCCACGCGCACCGCCGCGGCTACCGGATCTCCCGGCGCAAGCCCAGGTTCCGCGCCGCGATCGGCGAGCACCTGGAGTTCTGCGCGCTCGCCGGGAACGAGCACCGGGGCCTTGAGCTGTTGGCCGAGCACGCCGACTGGCTCACCGAGCCAGCGCCCGGCCTGGCCGCGCAGGCGGAGTTCCTGACCGGGGCGAGCGTGCTGCTGGCCCGGCTCGTCGCGCTCGGCCAGGCGCAGCTGCCGGTGCCGATGCCGCCTTCCCCCGGCGCGCACATGCCGACCGGCGAGGAGCTGACCGTCGGCGTGCTGCGCGGCTTCGTCGACGCCGAACTTGACTCGCTGGCCGCGCGGATCGCCCGCGCCGAGGCCGAGGCCGGGCGCGAGCCGCATTACGCCGCGCGGCTGCGGAGCCGCCGGCTGCGCCAGCCATCGCTGGCCCCTTTCGACCTGCCGACGCGCAGCACCATCCGCGAACCCGCGCTGCCGCCGCCCGCGTACGCCGAGCCCGCCGCCGCGCACCTTGAGGTGCCGGGCATGGAGGACCTCTACGCGCTCACCGACACCCTCTACCAGGCCGGTGAGCTGGACGAGGTCGGTTCGGCGCTGCGGCAGGTGATCGAGCGTTCGACGGCCGCGATGGCGCCCTGGTACGCGGCGCGAGCCGGGATGAACCTGGCGCGGCTGGCCGGGGCCGAGGGCGAGCACGCCGAGGCGGTGCGGCTGGCCAGGGCCGCGGTGATGGACTGCGTGGACGTGCGGCTGCGCGGGGCGGCGGCCCTCACCTTGGCGAACGCGCTGTGGGAGCTGGACGGCCGGGAGTCCGAGGCGGTGCTGCCGGCCCTCGAGTCGGCCGAGATGTACGCGGCCGACGACCGCAACGCCGAGGCCGCCACGGCCCGGCTCAAGGCCGCCGACGCGCTGGCGTTCATCGGGCGGCGCGGCCCGGCCGTGAGCCTGTACCGGCGCTCCTTCGCGGAGCTCGACGACGACGGCTACTGGGATCCGCAGGACCAGGGCAGGACGCTGGCCGGGCACAGCGTGCAGTTCGCGCGGGCCCTGCTGCAGCTCGGCGAGAAGGACGAGGGCGTCGCGGTCCTCGACCGGCTCAGCCGGCGCACGGCCGCCTGGGAGGACGACGAGGTCCGCTTCGAGACCGCCGTCAACACCGCCTACACGCTGCGCGACTGCGAGATGGGCGAGCACGCGTACGCGGCGTTCGTGCGCGCCGCCGAGCTCGCCGAGGGCGACCCGGACCGGCTCCGGATGCGGGCGCGCTGCCTGCGCTCGGCGGCGTGGCTGATCCACGAGGACGACCTGCCGCGCGCGATCGAGCTGATGGACCTGGCGGGCTGCGCGCTGGTGCTGCGTCTTGACGCGGAGCCGGAGCCGAACCGCGGCGAGCTGCGGATCGAGCTGGCCGAGACGCATCTGCAGCGCGCGGAGCTGGCCCGCGGCAGGCGGCGCGAGGCCCTGCAGGACGCCGCGGCCGCGTACGAGGGGCTGCGCCGCGGCGTGGAGTTCCGCGCGGCGCAGGGCGGTTCGCGGCCCCTGAACCTCTACCGGCGGCTGGCCGACGCGGCGCTGCTGCTCGGCCGGCTCGAGACCGCGAGGTACGGTTCGCCGCTCTCGGCCGCCGAGCGGCTGCGCACCCTGGTCGAAGAGCTGGAGGCGGCGGGCGACGAGGGCTTCGCCGACCTCGTGAAGGACCTGACCAAGCGGATCGACGAGTTCGACGCGCACGACGGGGCGGAGTAGCGGCCATGTCCACCCAGCTGGAGGCGCTGCGGGCGCGCTTCGAGGAGCTCGACGAGCTGCCCTACGACGCCAAGCGGATCGAGGGCCACCTGGCGCTCGCGGCCGACGCGGCGGGCGCCGGCGACCCCTCGTTCCACCTCAAGGTGCTGATCTGGCTCTCCGACGACTTCATGGAGACCGGCGACCGGCCGCGGATGATCGAGTACTTCGACAAGGCCTGGGAGCGGTTCCTCGAGCACGAGGAGGACATCGACCCGTACGTCCGGTTCAACCTGCGCACCACCTTCGGGCCGACGGTCAACGCGCTCGCCTCGGACCCGGACGTGCCGGACCGGGAGATCCAGATCCGGTTCAACGTGATGGAGGCGTTCTACCGGAAGTACGGCTACAGCCTGCGCGCGCTCTTCCGGACCCGGTTCCGGTACCACCAGCGGCGCGGCGAGAACGAGCAGGCGACCGCGCAGGTCGAGCTGCTGATCGACGAGCCCGGGGACTACGGCGCGCGCTGCGACGCGAACGGCCCGATGATCGGCGCGCAGTGGTACCAGGGCGCGGGCGGGAACCTGGAGCGCGCCGCCGAACTGTGGCGGTCGGTGCTGGAGCTGGCGGACGAGCGTTGCGCGGACGATCACCGGGCCGAGGCGTACAGCGAGCTGACCCACCTGGCCTCGCGACTCGGCCGGTACGCCGAAGCGCGCAGCTCTCACCGGCTCGGTTACCCGCTGATCCGCCGGGCCGCGCGGGAGTGGCGTTCGCTGGACCTGCACATGATCTTCGCGCATCGGACGCGGGACGTGGTCGGCTTCCTGCGGATCCTGCACGACCACGTCGAGGTGCTCGACGCGCCGCTGGACGACGACGTGTTCTGGTATCAGGGCCGTGTCCTGCAGACCCTGCACCTGCTCGCTTCGCGCGGGCACGGCGCGCTGCCGGTCACGCTGGCCGACCGGAGCGAGATCACCGCCGACCAACTGCGTGTGCGGCTCGAATCAGGACTCGCCGAGTACGTCGCGGCGGCGCCGAACTCCGCCGAGCGCGACGAGCGGACACGGCAGCTGGAGAACTTCCGCGAGCAGGTGCTCGAGAAGATCGACCTGCCGGAGGAAGAGGACACCGACGCGTTCTGGGACTCGGTGCTCCCGCCGGTGCCGAGCCCGTGGGCCGCCTCGCCGAACCTGGAGGACCTGCCGAAGGGCTGGTCGGCGCAGGACGCGCTGCTGGCCGAGGCGCGCGTGCTGGACTTCATGGACCATCCGCACTCCGACGGCGCGTGGGCCAGGGTCGCGGCCCTCGGCACGCCGCGTTCGCTCGCGGACCAGGCACGGTTGGCCGAGTACCGGTCGAACGTGCTGGTGCGCGAGGGCGACCACGTCTCGGGCCGGACCATGCGGCTGCACGCGGCGGAACTGCTGGAGCAGGCGGGTCGACCGAACAAGGCGGCGTACAACCGGATCCTCGCGGCCCTGTGCGCCTTCCTGGCCCGGGACCAGGCCACCGCGCTGGCCGAGCGGGACGCCGTGGTCGCGCACGCGCACGCCGAGCACGCGGCGAGCCGGATGGACGACGGGGAACTGCTCAGCATCCTGGTCGAGGACTTCCGGCTCGACTCGATCATCGAGATCATGACCTTCGGCTCGGATCCCAATGCCCTGATGGACAACACGGTCTCGAACGCGAAGTTCAGCGCGGCCACCGACCTCTACCTGGCCAAGCACGTCGCGCACGCGCAATGCGCCCTGCTGCTCGACGCCTGGGGCTTCTACCGGCAGCAGATGAGCCGCCTGTACGCGCGTTACGGCCTGGCCCACGAGTTCGTGCGTTCGTCGATGCAGAAGGTCGACTACTGGTACGCGCGATCCCGGGACGGCTACCGCGACGCGCTGATGTTCACCCGCGAGGCCGAGCGGGAGGCCTCGCGCGGCGAGAACCTGCTGGAGGCCGAGCTGTTCGAGGACGCGGAGGCCGCCGCGGTCGAGGCGCTGCGACTGAATGCGGGCCTGGAGCCGAAGAACGTCGGCAGGTTCCGGCTGCTGCAGGCCGAGTCGATCCGCGGGCAGCTCGGCGCGGAGACCGACCGGGACGAGGAACTGCTGGAGGCCGCGCGCGAGGCGGCGGCGCTGCTGGCCGAGGACGACGACGAGGGCGCGGCGGCGGCGCGGGCGCTGCTCGGCGACGTGCACGTGCGGGCCGGGCGGTACGACGTGGCCCTGGACGTGTACGAGGCGGTGATCCGCGTTCTCGGCGAAGGCTGGGGGCAGCGGGGCACGCGCCGGACGCTGCGCCGGGCCACGGCCGGGAAGTTCGTCTGCCTCTTCCACCTCGATCGGATCGAGGAGGCGCACGCGCTGGTCGACGGGCTCTACGCGACACTGCCGGAGTGGAACCGCGTAACGGTCGCCTGGATCCGGCACGACGTGGGCCGCGCCTTCCAGTTCATCGGCGACGACCAGCAGGCCTTCGAGGAGTACAGCGAGGCGATCCACCTCGCTGACCTGCAAGGCAAGTACGAGCCGCACTTCGCCGCGCTGATGGACTCGGCCGAACTGCTGGCGCCGAAGACCCCGAAGTCGTCGATGACGATGCTCGACGAGGCCGTGGCGGTGGTCGGCAAGGCGATCGAGGACGAGCTGGCGGTGCTGGCCGAGCGCGAGGAGCGGACGGCGCAGCGCGCGATCGAGCGTGGCGAGGCGCCGCCGGAGCGCGCGCAGCCGACACCGGACCCGGTCCTGCTCGCACGCCGGGCCCGGGCGATGACGCTGCGGGTGGAGCTGCTGTTCGACCCGAAGCCGGCGTCCGCGACGGTGCTCGAAGAGCTGCTGCCCGACGCTTACCGGATCGCCACGCAGGGCGCGGAGGCGCTGGCCCAGCTCGTCCGGGCGGCGGAGGACGATGACCCGCGGCGTCGCTCGCTGATGGGCCACCTGGAGGCGGCGAGCGGTTGGCTGGTGGCCGTCCAGCGCGGCTCGGGCGACCTCGATGGCGCGGCCGCGCGTCTCACGGCGCTCGCGGAACTGGCCGAGGCGGCGGGTTTCGCGCAGGTCGCGGCGCGGGCGACGGAGAAGGCGCGGGCACTGGGGCCGGCTTCGGTACCCGGCCAGGCCGTGGCTGCCGAGTCCGCTCCGGCAGCGGCGGTCGTCTGACGGAGGGCTCGGCCGCGACGCGCCGGACTGGACCGAACGGGTGAGGGCCATGGCTCCCGAGCCCGCTCGTTCGGGCGATTTTCAGCTGATCCGATGAGTAGGTTGACCAGGGAGATCAGGTCCAGCGATCTTCTGTTCATATACTCAACGTGATGTTACGTATCCGCAGAGCCCATCCGCACCTGTCCGCCAGGTGGTCGGCAAGCCGTCTCGGCCGCTTCACCGACCGGCTGCTCGACGGCGACGCCAACGCGGGCCGCCCCGTGCTGGGCCTGCTTGTGCTCGTCGTGGCCGGACTCACCTGGGGCTCGGTCGCAGTGCCGGACTGGGACCCGCCGTCCTCGCTGGTCTTCCCCGTGCTGCTCGGCGGGGTGCTGCTCAACCGGAAGCGCCAGCTGGCGCTGTTCGGCGCGGTGCTCGGCGCGCTAGTCGCCGACAGCGTGCTGCGCCAACCGCACGGGCTGACCGCGGGAACCGTGGTGATCGTCGTGCTGCTGGCCGCGACCGTGATGTTCACCTCACGGGTCCGGGTACGCCTCGGCCTGCGCGGGCACCGGGCCGAGATGCTGCTGCTGGAACTGCGCGACCGGCTCCAGCCCGACGCGGCCCCGGCCACCGGCCTGTCCGGCTGGAGCTCGACGCACGCGCTGGTCCCGGCGGGCGGCGCGCGCTTCTCCGGGGACTTCCTGATCTCGTGCGCACCGGAGTACCCGGGCGTGCACGTGGCGCTGGTGGACGTATCGGGCAAAGGCAGCCGCGCGGCCGGACGCGCGCTGCAGCTGTCCGGGGCGCTGTGCGCGCTGCTCGACGCGGTGCCGGCCGACGGTTTCCTCGAGGCCGCGAACGACTACGTGATACTGCGCGGCTGGGAGGAGAACTTCGCCACCGCCGTGCACGCGAGCCTGGATCCGGCGACCGGAAGGTTCGAGGTCTACAACGCCGGGCACCACCCGGCCGCGCGCTGGCGGCACCGGGAGCGGCGGTGGGAGCCGCTGGAGCTCAGCGGCCCCGCGCTGGGCCTGCTGCCGAACGAGAAGTACCACCCGTCCGAGGGCGAACTGGAGCCGGGCGACGCGCTGCTGCTGTTCACGGACGGCCTGATCGAGCGCCCCGGCCAGAGCCTGGAGGCCGGGACGCAGCGGCTGCTCGACGCGGCCACCCGGCTGCTGGAGCAGGAATGGGTGCTCTCGGCGTCGGCCGGCGAACGGCTGGTGCGCTCCGTCGCCCCGGCGGGCGGCGACGACCGCGCGGTCCTGCTGCTGCGCCGGGACCCGGCCGGGACGATCACCCATCCCCCGGCGGCCCGGCAGGAGATTCACGGAGATCACAGCATCGGCAGCGCCATCCCGTTGGACCGGACCGCAGCGGTGCCTGCGGCGGCCCGGACTCTCGGGTCCTTCTGACGCCGCGTCGGCTCAGCTCCGACCGGCTCAGCCGACGGTCGCCGCGTTGGAGCGTTCGAGGAAGAAGTCAGCGGCGACGACCGGCGGGTAGTCCTGCCGGCGGCCGATCGGGGCGGGCAGCGGGCTGACGACCGTGTCGAAATCCGTCTCCATGAAGATGATCAGCGAGACCAGCTCCTCGCTCGGGGACTCTCTCGGCGGCGGCAGCACGCGGTGCCGGGTCGAGCGCCAGCGGTCGCCGGTCCAGCGGGCCAGCAGATCGCCGACATTGATGGTGAACGCGTTCTGCACATGCGGCGCGTCGATCCACTCGCCGGTGAGCGACTGGATCTGCAGGCCGCCGTAGCCGACCTGCCGGTCCAGGATCGTGAGCATGCCCCAGTCCGTGTGCGGGCCGACCCGGAACTGCCCCTCGCGCGGGGTGCCGGTCTCACTCAGCGGCGGGTAGCGGTTGATGTTGAAGGTATGCGGCGAATCGCGGCCGCGCTCGACGAACCAGTCCTCTGCCAGCCCGAGCGCCACGGCGCAGATCGCCAGCAGTTCGTCGTTCAGGGCACGGATCGCCTGCGCGTACTCGGCGCACAGCTCGGCGAGTTCGGGCACCTCGGCGGGCCAGACGTTCGGCTGGAACCAGGCCTCGTCGAGCGCGGCGTTCCCGGTGCGGTGGTCGCGGCCGATCGTGTAGCTCTCCTTGAGGTCCGCGCGCGTCACATCTGCCTGCACCCCGTAGAAGGCGTTGGCCTCCTTGCCGATCGGGATCCAGCCGCGCCCGCTGACCGGCGCCGCGTACGCGGCCTTCCGCTCAGTCGGAAGCGCGAAGAACCGCTTGGCCGACGCCCGCAGCCGCTCGCGCAGCTCGACGCTCACCCCGTGGCCCGAGACCATCAGAAACCCGGACTCCCGCAGGGCCGCGTCGGTCTCGGCCGCCACGGCGGCCCGGTCGCCGGAACGCCAGCGGTCGAGGTCTATCAGGGGGATCATTCCGCGCCCTTTCGATGCTGATGACAAGACGTGCAGACGGGACGCCATCGGCCACGATGTCATCGTAGGGCAGGGTCATTGCAGAGCGGAGTCACTGTAAGGCGGGGTCCTCATTGCAGGGCAGCGTCATCGCGAGGTGGGGAACCCGAACGTCGCTGGGCCTGTTATCTAGCTTATCTAGCCCTGACGAGGACGCCGCGGATGAACTGGGCCTGCCCGATGTGCATCATCGTGTCGTTCACGACGCTGATCAGCCGGACGCCGAGGGTCACCGCCGGATCCCACGACCGGTCCACGATCCGGTCGAAGTCCGCATCCCGCAGACCCCTGACGTATTCGACCGTCTGCCGGTGTACGGCCTCGTAGTAGTCGACGAGCAGCCGGGGGTCCTCGACGCGGACCGCGGCGACCTCCTCGCCGGTGTGGCCGTAGCCGAGCGCCTTCGGGTCCAGCGGCAGGTCGAAGCGGCCGACCCAGCCGTCGCGCAGCCAGACCTGCTCGAGCCCCGCCGCGTCCGCCACATGGTCGTCCTGAACGCGCGCGAGGTGCCAGACCAGCCAGGCGATCGAGTTGGCCGCCGGATCGAGGCGCGCGCACAACTCCTCGGCGCTCAGGCCGACGACCGTCTGCTGCACGGCCTCGCGCACCCGGTCGAAGGCGTCCACGAGGAGTCCGGCTCCAGTGGTCATGATCACTCCCGAGTGTGCGTGGGGAACTGCTACGGATTCGACGCTACCGGAGCGGACCGACAGAGCCTCGCCCCCGCACCGAAGGGGCGAGGCTCGCGGAATTTTCTTCTAGTACGCCGCCGCGGCCAGTTCGGCGGCGTACCGCTCGCAGCGTTCGGCGAGGCCGAGGCACTCGCCGACGAGGCGCGGCAGCGGACCGCCGAACCCGGGATCCGCCGCCTCGCGCCACCTGCGCTCGAAGGCGTCGATCGCGGCACCGGCGTTGTTCGAGGTCAGCGCGCCCGCCGCGCCGCCCGCACCGGCCAACGCGTCCTGCGCCGCGTCCGCCAGCCCGCGCCACGCGTCGGCCGCCGCGTACGCGCGCTCGGCGGCGGCGCTCACGGACGTCCGCCGGTCGGGCCGAGGGCGTCCGAGAGGGCGTGGCCGAGCCCGTCGAAGGCCTCCGCGCAGGCCGAATCCGTCCGCTGATACGCGGCGGACGCTTCGGTGAGCTGTTCGGCCATCGCACGCAATGCCCGCTCGCACTCGGCGGCGAGATCGGCGGTGTCGCGCCAGTCGCTGAGATAACCGCGGCCGAACTCCTCGTCCCGGCCCCAGAACGGGCCCTGGCCTTCAAGTTCTCCCACGGTGCGGTCGAACGCCGCGGACAGTCCCTCGGCCGCCTGCGCGAAACGCGGTGCGGCGGCGGCCAAGTCGGCGGGCGCGGCCTCGAATCCGCTGTACGTCATGGTCCTTCTCTCCTCCGGTCGGTTCGCGCAGTGACGTTATGTGACCGGAGGAGGCGGCACGCGGCGAGGTCACCGGCGCCGGGCGTGTCCCGCCGCAGTTCCTAGTAGCCGGACATGCCGGTGGAGCTGGCGCTCGACATCGCGGTGGGCGAGGAGGACATCATGGCTCCGCTGGTGCTCGCCTTGGCGCCGGTCGGGGTCACGGCCCACCACGAGCCGCCCGAGCCCTGGCCGGAGGTCGCGCCCGCGCCGGAGTCACCCGCGTAGGTGTACAGCGGCCAGCCGTCGAGGGTGAGCTGCTTGGTGCCGTCGGAGCGGGTGACCTCGCCGACCAGGGTGGAGGTGACGCCGCTGACCGACGGCATGGCGCTGCCGGTGACCAGCACCGGCGGCCAGGCGCTGGCGCAGCCGCCGGAGCAGTTGCTCTTGGACGGGTTCGCCGAGTCGGCGTCGTAGCGGTAGACGGTCATGCCGGAGCCGGTCGTCACGATCTGGCCGAGGCTCGAGTTCGTGGTGACCTTGAGCGCTGCGGACGAGGCGGTGGCGGTCGACATGCCGGTGCTGCTGCTCATTGCGCTGCTAGTGCTCATCGCGCTGCTGGTCACGGTGGCCGTGCTGCCGGCGGTGGTGCCGCTGGACGAGCCACACGCGGCGGCCCCGGCGAGCACCAGGGCGGCGGGTGCGGCGAGCAGAAGAACGCGGGTGCGAACGGCGTGCATTGGAGTACTTCCCCTTCCCAAGGTCGGCCGTGATGGAGGCCGGCGAGGACGACGTGCCCTCTCGCCGCTGTGCACGGATCCGGCCCCGCCCCGGTTCATTAACATTTCAGCTTGGCCGCTGACCTGCTAACTTGCCGGAATGCAAACCACCCGGCCGACGCTGATCGTGATCAGCGGCCCGCCCGGCTCCGGCAAGACGACGCTCGCCCACCGCATCGCCCGCAGGATCGGCTGCCCGGCGATCTGCCGCGACGAGATCAAGGAGGGCATGGTCCTCAACGCCCCCGGCTTCGTCCCGTCCCCGGGCGACGAGCTGACCGCGCGCACGCTGCCGACCTTCTTCGGCACGCTGCGGCTATTGCTGGAGGCCGGCGTGACGACCGTGGCCGAGGCGGCGTTCCAGGACCACATCTGGCGACCAAATCTCGAGCCGCTCAGCGAAATGGCACGAATCAAGGTCGTCCACTGCCTCGTAGACGACGCTCTCGCGCAGGAGCGCGCAACACACCGAACGACGAGCGACCCGACCCGCCGCGCGCACGCCGACGGACAGGCGGATTCGCTTCGCCGATCATTCAACCGCGTCGCCCTCAAGGTGCCGACAATCGAGGTCGATACGACCGAAAATTACATACCAGACCTCGAATTTATCGCCTCATTCGTACTAGCCTGACCTCATTCTGCCCCATACCAATTAAGGACACGCAGGGCACGAAGCGTGTTCCACCGGCTCGGCTTTCCTTCGCCTTCGTCCATCGCGAAATACTGACGACCGGGGTGGACATATTCGAGCGCCCAGCGGCCCTGCGCATCCCGCTTAGACCGGACGAGATCGACCGCCTCGGCGACTCGCTCATCCGGAGCGGCACCGGCAGCGCGGAGGTAGTCGAGGCCGCGGAGCACGTCGTAATGCCAGTAGACCGGAAACGCGAAGCGAGTCCAGACGGCGGGGGCCTCGGTCGTGCGGTCCTGCTCAATCACCTGGCCGGTAGAGCGCCTGCGGAACATGCGTCGCTCAAGCAGATACTCCTCGCCACGCAGCCGGGCGGCCGTCACCTCAGGCCTGTCCCCCGCCCTCGACTCGAACTCCAGCAGCCCTTCCAGCACATTGATAGTGGTGTGGAACGAGCCGCGCGTCGACCCGTTCTCCTGCTCGCAATTCCACCCGCCATCGCTCATCTGCTCGCTGAGCAGCCGCGTAACAACCGACTCAACATCCACGCCAAAGTACGCCCCGAGCGCGACAGCCCTCCCGTTAATACACGGCTCCACCTCGCCGGCGAAGTAGGCCTCGCCATCGTGCTCCCACTGAACATGATCCCGAACCCGTCCCACGGCCGAGCGTGCCGCCGCACTCCCCGGCTCCAGACCGAACGTCCGCAGTAACGCAAGACTCCACGTCGTCGAGGTCCACTCCGGAAACAGCGTCCCCTGCCGCTCCGGCCCCAACGTCTTCCACCACTCCGCCGCCTTGCTCGAGTCGAACTCAGGCACACCCGCGTCCCACTGACCATCCGCTCGCTGCAAGCCCAGCAGCCGAGCACCCCACCCCTCGTCCGCGACCCGCGCCCGCTCCCCCGCGACCATTTCCCCGGGCGACTCGGCAAGATCCCGCATCACCTGCCAGCGAATCGCCGGGTCGCTATCCAAAAGCCAGTCAATAACGCCCATTCAACATCACTCCCCGTAATAGTCTAAAGAACATGGGCCAAGACAATGTCGGCGACCCGGGATACCGGAACCGTCGTGACGACCTCGAGTGTCGCTGATGCCCGCAGCAGCGGCTCCACGGTCTCAACGTACTCCAGAGTCTGCGCGAGTTCGACCGGGTCCTTGCCATAGGAATTCGTAGTACGGGTCTTGAGCCGTCGGACCAATTCCGCGACCGGCGTGCTCAAGAGCACGACGTCATCGGACCACGGATAGAACAAGCCTTGGTTGCGGGTCGTGCCCTGGACGAACAGCAGCTCTTCGCCACGGTCCGGGACGGCGCGCAGCACGGCCTCAATCTGGTCACGCCGCCACAGTCGTTCGCCGTCGACTTCCTCGTAGAAGTCGCCGTAGTCCGTGTCGACGGTTCGGTGGCCGCGCCGGGCGAGTTCCTCCAGCAGCGCGGACTTGCCTACGCCCGACATGCCGGTAATCAGCACCCGTGTCATACGACGAAGACCGGCGCGTCCGCGTCCTTGGCGGAAATCTGCGCAGGGTCGGCGGCGTCGATGGGCAGCGGCCAGGCGATCGCCAGCGCGGGGTCGATCGGGTTGACCGACACGTCGGCCATGCCGGCGCGCCATTCCTGGTCGAAGCAGTAGAGGTATTGGGTGACGCCGGGGCTGACGGACTGGAATCCGTTGCACACGCCCTTGGGCACGAGCACCTGCGTGCCCTTGGTCAGCCGCACGGTGACAATCTTTCCACGGGACGGGGAGTCGGCGCGTGCATCGAGGTACGCGCCGAACGCCTCGCCTTCGACGACGGCGACCAACTTGAACATCTGCTCGCCATGCAGGCCGCGCAGCGCCCCCTGCCGCGTCTCGGTGATGTTCACCTGCAGCCACGGGCCGAGCGAGGGCAGTCCCGCTTCGAGGAAGCTCGACTCGCGATAGAACTCCCGCACCGTCCCGCGCTCGTCGGTGATCTGCTTCATCCGCAGGACCTTGAGATCATGAATTTCAGTGTGCTCGACGGCAAGCGGGATGATGTTGGTCGGCGGCATGGGCAACAGTATGAGGCAGCCCCGCGCATCGCAGGGGCTTGCGTGTGGGCTGAGATTGCAGTGGACCTTGTTGGGACTTAATCCAACCATCGGAACCTAGCTGACCTGCTAAAACATACCCGGCGAGCTCTCAGCGAAAGTCGTCATGGCACGCTCCAAGATCCAAAAACCAGTATTCGGTCCACGCCGAAGGCGATCGCACCGCGGCGGGTCGTCGATCGCCTGGGCGAGGAGACGGTGCGCGAGCTGATCGAGGCGCGGCGAGCTGGCGCCAGGCTACGTGAGCTCGTTGAGCGCTACGAGGTCAGCGAGAGCAGCCTGAAGCGGCTGCTCAGCGCATCCATTCGGAATCCCCAGGCCACTGATTGAGAGTGGATCATGCGCGGGTTATGCGTGGCTGGCCTCACCTCGCGAAGGGGGTGCAGATGATGGAGAGCGACTTCGTCGGTCAGGCTGCAAGTTGGTATTACTGCTGGTAGCGGGCTGTGTGATTGCGCTGGTGTTCTTGGTCTACGTGGTAGCGACAGTAGGCGTCGAGGTGGCCGTTGGTGATCAGGGCCCGGAGTTTGAGGGCGGCGCGGCTTCCGGGCACGGCATCGGCGTCACGGGGTGTAGGACGCCCGGACGTTGGCGCGCAGCCAGCTGTGCCCGCGGTCGCCGTCGAGGCGCGGGTGCCAGGCCATGCGGTAGCTCATGGTGTCGATCTCGCGGGGTGCCTGGAGCACGCGCACCTGGCTTTCGTCGACGAGGCCGTTGACCAGGCGCGAGGGCATGGTCGCCACGAGCCGGGTGCCCGCGAGCGTGGCGGGCGCGAGAGCGTGGAACGGGACGGTGAGGGCGGCTTTGCGGGGCGTTCCCAGTCGTCTGAGTACTCGGTCGACGGCCGGTTGCTCGCCGTTCCCGGTGTCGATGACCAGGTGCTGGCACTGCAGGTACTGATTCAGATCCAGCGAGGGGCGCTGGGCAAGGGGGTGTTCTGGGGCGAGGAGGCAGACGAACGTGTCCGTGAACAACTGCTCGAAGCTCAGGTGCGCGGGGGCCTTGGCGCCGAAGAAGACCAGGTCGAGGTCGCCGCGGTCGATCTGAGCGAAGACCCCGTCGTGCCAGGGGTGGAAGCGCACCGTCGAGTGCGGCGACTGGGAGAAGATCCGCTGGAACAGCCGCGCGCCGAACACGTTCACCGCATAGTCGGTGCCGGCCAGCTGGAACGTCTGCGCGGTTTCCCTGGGGTCGAAGTCGTCGTCGGCGAACAGTGAGTTCAGACGGGGCACGATCGCCGCGAGCTGCGCACTGATCCGCTCGGCGCGCGGGGTCAGCAAGTAACCGTCCGCGGTGCGCACCAGCAGCTCGTCGTTCAACGCCCGGCGCAGCCGTTGCAGCGCCCGGCTCATGGCCGGCTGACTCAGCCCGACCCGCTCCGCCGCCCGGGACACCTGCTTCTCGTCGAGCAGCGCGATGAGCGGTGGGATGAGGTTCAGGTCGACGTTCTCAATATGTACCGTACGCATACTCGCTAGTCTATCTATGCATTGGACGAATCACTGGGGCGCACGCAGACTGGGTTCAGACCCGCTACGGATCAAGGCCAAGGAGCAGCCCGATGTCACCCCAGAACACCATCACGACCGCTGACAGCAGTACGGACACCGGCCGCGTCGCCCTCGTCACCGGTGGATCGCGCGGCATCGGCCGAGCCTGCGCCGTACGCCTCGGCCGCGACGGCTACGCCGTCGTCCTCAACTACGCCGCCGACACCGAGCAGGCCCAGAAGGCTCTCGCCGAGATCCACGAGGCCGGAGGCCGGGCCGTCGCCGTGCAGGGCGACGTCGGCGACGAACACGCGATGGCCGCGGTGTTCGACCGGGCCGAAGCCGAGTTCGGCGGCGTCGACGCCGTCGTGCACGCGGCCGGACGGATGTCCCTCGCGCCGATCGTCGACCTCGACCTGGACACGCTCGACAGCGTCTACCGCACCAACATCCGCGGCACCTTCGTCGTCGACCAACTCGCCGCGCGCCGGCTGCGCCCCGGCGGATCGATCGTCAACTTCTCGACCTCGGTCATCGGCACCTCGTTTCCGACCTACGGCGCGTACGCGGCCAGCAAAGGCGCGGTCGAGGCCTTGACCCTGATCCTGGCGCGCGAACTGCGCGGCCGTGACGTGACCGTCAACGCGGTCGCGCCCGGACCCACCGCCACCGACCTGTTCCTCGACGGCAAGACCGACGAGCAGGTGCGGCAGCTCGCGCAGGCCGTCCCGCTGGAACGGCTCGGCCAGCCCTCGGACATCGCCGACATCGTCGCCTTCCTGACCAGCCCGGCCGGGCACTGGATCAACGGTCAGGTCATCCGCGCCAACGGCGGACTCGTCTGAACCGTCGGATCCGCCGACCCCGACCCGTTGACAGAAGAAGGGTTCCACCCATGACCGTGCCCCCGCCCATGCCGTCCCCCCGAACCGCCGAGCCGAAGACGATCGTCGTCACCGGAGCCTCCAGCGGCTTCGGAGCGCTCACCGTGCGCGCCCTGGCCCGCGCCGGCCACACGGTCTACGCCGGCATCCGCGACACCCGCGGCCGCAACGCCGCCGCCGTCACCGCCCTCGACGCGCTGGCCAACGAGGAGGACCTCGCGCTGCGGGCCGTCGAGATGGACCTGTCCACGCAGTCCTCGGTAAATGCGGCCATCGCGCGCATCACCGACGAACAGAGCCACCTGGACGTGGTCGTGCACAACGCCGGCCACATGGTGCTCGGCCCGTCCGAGGCGTTCACACCGGAGCAACTGACGAGCGTGTACGACACCAACGTCGTCGGCGCCCAGCGGGTCAACCGCGCCGCGCTGCCGCACCTGCGCGCCCGGGGCAGCGGCCTGCTGGTCTGGGTCGGATCCTCCAGCACCCGCGGCGGCTGCCCGCCGTTCCTCGGGCCGTACTTCGCCGCGAAGGCCGCCATGGACGCCCTCGCGGTCAGCTACGCGGGCGAGATCATCCGCTTCGGCATCGAGACCAGCATCGTCGTCCCCGGCGCGTACACCTCCGGTACCAACCACTTCACCCACGCCGGCCACCCGGCCGACACCGGCACCGCCGACGCGTACGAGGCGAGGTACGGGCAGCTGATGGCCGAGGTCAACCAGCGCCTCGCCGACCTGATACCCCCCGACGCGGACGTGGCCGAGGTCGCGCGCGAGATCGCGCGCATCGTCGACATGGCGTCGGGCACCCGTCCCTTCCGGGTCCACATCGACCCGAGCCGGGACGGCAGCGAAGTCGTCTCCATCGTCGCCGACCGCATCCGCGCCGAGTTCTACCACCGCGTGGGACTGGGCGATCTGCTGTCGACCGGCAGTTCGGTCTGACGAACCACCACCTATCCAGGAGCCGCCCTACCCGCCACAGAGAACGCCCCCGCAACCCCGGTGCGACGAACGCCGTCACCCCGGATCCCGGCAAAACAATAGAAAGAGAAAACAATGCCGTTCGCCAATATGAAAGTCCCCGCCGGCACCCTGAGCACGGAGCAGAAGAAGCAGGCCGTCGACGCCATCACCGACCTGTATGTCGAGTTCTACGGGGAGCAGGCCCGGCCCAACGTCATGGTCCTCGTCGACGAGGTCGTGGACGGCGGCTGGGGCATCGGCGGTCAGGTCCTGACCAAGGCCATGCTCGACGGCCACTGACCACGACCGACGCGTAGCACGTCTCCGCCCTTCACCGGGCCGGGACGGGCCTCGCCCGTCAGATCCAGTGCAGGTTCGCACCGGATCTCCAGTGGCCACTTCCCCTTCAGCATCTGCACCCCTGTGCATGGGAGTGGTCGAACGGTGCCTGTGCAGCGCCCAGCGCGCTGCACAGGCACGCACTCGCCTGAAGCGCCCGGGCTCCGTCCACGGCTGTCGGTTTGGCCCACGTAGATAGTGGCGCTCGTCCAATGCCGCGAAGCTTTCCGAGCACCGGTTGGTAGCGCTCGACGCAACCAGCGCAGTGCTGTGACCTGAAGCCTGGTCAGATCGCAGCACTGCGAACCGATGCGGCAGTGCCGAACATCAGTGACGGCCCGTCAATGCGGATCTGATGCATCATCAGGTGGACCTTACGTGGACCTACTCCAACCGCCGGGACCTCGCCGACTTGCTGCGACGCGCGAGGCGATGGGTTAGCGAAGATCGCCAGGGCCCTGTTAAAGATCCGAGCCCCAGCGTGCGGGCCAAGTCAAAGGAGACCGTGCCACGGCGGGTTATTGATCACCTGGGCGAGGAGACGGCACGTGAGCTGATCGAAGCCCGGCGAGTCGGCGCCAAGCCACGTGAGCTCGTCGAACGCTACGAGGTCAGCGAAAGCAGCCTAAAGCGGCTGCTTCGAGGAGCCGCGGAACCTCCGGCCCGCTGATTGAGAGTTGATTGCACGGCCAACCGGGCGGTATCAATCGATTGCATCCTGTTCCATTTCGATATGGTCCATCCGCCATTGGGCGGATTCCAGCGGTCGTCGCAACGGCGCTTGTCAGTGGAGTTCAGTGTTCTGACGGTTGAGCAGTAGCCTGACGGTCGCGACTCGGGAATGCCCCACCTTTTGCCTCGGCCTGGGAAGCTCGTTTGCGCCCAGACGCATCTGGCGAAGAATCGAGGATTCCGGGTCGCATCGGAGCGTAGGCAGGATGGCGGCGCCGCCTCACTGCGACATTCCCAGTTTCCGGCGGCGTCTTTCCGGCAACCAAGCTATTTCGGACTCCACCCGCATGGGTGAGGCCGCGTCGGTGTCCGCGAATCGTTCGATTCACGACGCCCGCAGGGTCGTTTCCGGTCCGGGCTGTGGCCGTGCTACGGCCTGGGCAAGACGGCCATGGCTGTTTCGGCGATTGCGTGCAGCGATTCGGGACTGCTCCCGCCTTTGCCGAGGGCTTCGATCCCGCGCAACACAGCCAGCAGGAGTCCGGCGAGCCGGGAGGGGTCCGCGTCCTGCTTGATATCGCCCGCCCGCTGGGCTCCGGCGATGCAGGAAGCGAGCAGGTCCTCGATGGCTGCGAACGTTCTTCGGGCCGTCGTCGCGACGGCCGGGTCGTGCTCGGACAGTTCGGCGGTGCCTTTGGCGAGCAGGCAGCCGCGTCGGCAGACGTCTGAGGCGGTGGCGTTCGCCACCGCCATGACGTGTGCGTGCAGCCGTTGATAGGCGTCGGCATCCGGGCCGTCCAGGGCCCGGCGCACGGCTTCGACCAGTGCGGCGCTGTGGTCGTCGAAGGTGCGCAGGAACAGTTGGTGCTTGTCGCCGAAGGCGCCGTAGAGGCTGCCCTTGCCCAGGCCGGTGGCCGCGGCGATCTCGTCCACCCTGGTCGCCGCGTAGCCGGTCGACCAGAACTGGTCCCTGGCGACGCGCAGCACCTCGCCTTCATCGAAGCTTCGGGGTCGCGCCATGGTCATAGGATACCGGTTCTTGACTTTCTCGTCCAGAACTGGATACGTTCTGGACGAGGCGGTCAAGAAAATCGACTGACCGTCACCCGTAGCGGCTATGAGCAGCGCAAACGCCATAGCCATCTCGAAAGGATGGGTGTCATGAGCCCCATGGACGGAAAGACGGCCCTGGTCACCGGGGCCTCCAGCGGTATCGGATGGGCGATCGCGAAGCGCTTCGCCGACGACGGCGCCCGCGTCTACGTCACCGGCCGGCGCAAGGACGAACTCGAAGCCGCGGCGAAGGACATCGGCCCCAACGCGGTCCCCGTGCCGTCCGACGTCTCCCGCGCCGCCGACCTGGACCGCGTCATCGACGTCATCCGCGGCGATGGACGGCAGCTCGACGTGGTGGTGGCCAACGCCGGCCTGGGCGACGGGTCCCGCCTGACCGATGTCACCGAGGAGCAGTTCGACCACGTCTTCGGGGTGAACACCAAGGGCAGCCTGCTGACCGTGCAGAAGTCCCTGCCCCTGCTCGCCGACACCGCTTCGGTGATCCTGCTGGGGTCCACCACCATCCACCAGGGCGCCGACCGGATGGGCGTCTACGCCGCGTCCAAGGCCGCCGTGCGCAGCCTGGGCCGGACCTGGGCCGCCGAGCTGGCCCCGCGCGGCGTACGCGTCAACGTCATCACGCCCGGGCCCATCGCCACCCCGGCGATCGACCGCGTGGCCGGCAGGCTCGGCATGGGTACCGAAGACTTCCACGGCGTGCTGTCCGCGAACATCCCGCTGCGGCGCATGGGCCGCCCCGAAGAGGTCGCGGCGCTGGCCGCCTTCCTCGCCGGGCCGGAAAGCTCGTTCATCACCGGCGCCGAGCACTTCGTCGACGGCGGACAGGTCCAGGTCTGACCAGCCCCGCAGGCGTCGTCCGCCGCGCCCCTTGGCGGGCGGCATCGCGAACTTGCGAAAGGAACAGCACCATGGGCAGCAACATCCGAGCGGTGATCGCCGACGTCGAAGTCGAAGACCTCGAGGCCGCCATCCCCCTCTACCGCGAGCTGGCCGGAGATGTCGAAGTCAAACGCTTCCCCTACCTCGACCTGGAACTGGCAGCGGTGGGGCCGTTCCTGCTCTACTCCGGCCCGCTGGACAAGTACGTGTCCCAGACCGCGACCATCGTCGTCGACTCACTGGCGCCTGTGGTGCAGGCCCTGAGCAACGCCGGCGCCCAGGTACTGGAAGGACCGGACGAAGTACCCAACGGCACCAGGATCCTGGCCCGCCACCCCGACGGCTCCGCCTTCGAGTACCTGCAGCCACGCACCTGAAGCAGTCCGACGCCGCGGTCCCTGTGAGGACCCACGGAGGAGATATCCGCCAGAAGGCCTCACAGCGCCTCGCGGCCGATACGCACACCCCGCAGAACATTCGAATGTGAAGGGCTGAGCAAAGTGGATATGACGCGGGCACTGGTCTTGGGTGGAGGAGGAGTCGTCGGCACCGCCTGGATGACCGGACTTGTCAGCGGGCTGCGTCGCGCCGGGGTGGACCTGGCCGAGGCCGACGTGATCGTCGGCACCTCGGCGGGCTCGATCGTCGGCACGATGCTCGCCACTAGCCAGAATCTTGACTCCGGCGCCCCTGCGCGCCCCGCCGACCAGGGCGACTCCGCGCCTCAGGCGGACGGCGGCCGACTGGCCGAGGTGTTTGCCATTCTCGCAGACCGCGGCCTGGAGCCGGTGGACGCCCGGCGCCGGGTCGGCCGGATCGCGCTCGCCGCCGAGACCATCACCGAGCAGGCGCACATCGCCGGGATAAGTACGCTGATCACCGCAACCGAATGGCCGGACCGCGCACTGCTGATCACCGCGGTCGACGTCGAGACCGGCGAACTGAAGGTCTGGGACCGCGCCGGTGACGCACCACTGCGAACCGCAGTAGCGTCCAGTTGCGCGTTGCCGGGCGTCTCGCCGCCGATCACCGTCAACGGGCGATGGTACATGGACGGCGGTATCGGGTCCGGGACCAACGCCGACGTCGTCACCGGTGCCGACGTGCTGGTCCTCGTCGAACCGCTGGCGCACCTGTTCCCCCGCGAGCCACTTGAACGGGAACTCGCCGCGGTCGGCGCAGGCACTGTCATCACGATCAACCCCGACCAGGCGGCGCTGAACGCCTTCGGCCCCGACCTGGGCAACTGGGCGGCCTGGCAGTCGGCCCGCGAGGCCGGAATCAGGCAAGCCGCCACAACCGCCGGGCAGATCCGCGCCGCTTGGTCCGCCGAGGGCCGGTGATATCTGCTGCAGTCGCCGATATATCCGACACCCCTGCGGAGCTGAAGACCGGGAAACGATCTTCTCCAACACGGGAAGACGCAACGGCACGCTCCGTAATCTTCACGGTTCGAAGCTATTTCGTCGGTGTCCCAGGAGGGCTTGCGGGGTACGTCGGGTCACGTCACCAGCACCTGAAGCGGCCAGAGGAGCCGATCGAGGACCTGCCGGTGTGTGTGCGTGCGCCGAGAGAGGTCGGTTCCCTTCGGGAAATACTGGCGTAGCAGGCCATTGGTGTTCTCATTCGATCCGCGCTGAAGCGCCCCGGGTGCCGCCCACCGCTACCGGTTTGGCCCGCGCAATTAGTGCCGCTTGTCGAACGCCGCGAAGCTTCCCGAGCACCGGTTGCCGGAGACCTGTCGACATCGCAGCGATCACCCTGGTCTGACCGGATTGTTGGCGGGGTGCGGTGACGATGTGGTGTTCGGAGCAGGACGATCCGCGGTTGGGCTCCAGTGCTGCGGGTCAGGGCTGCTCGCCCACGAGGGCGATTGCGCGGGTCTCGGGGACTCCGAGCATCAGCAGGCTCGTGATCGTCGCTGCTCGGGCGCCGAGGGTCCCGTTCGATAGGTCGCTGTCCGCGATGGCGAACACGGCGCCGTAGGCAAGCTGGCTCAGAATGGCTGCCGGGAGGTGCTGCGCGAACACGTCGCTGTCCTGGCCCCGTTTCACGAGGTCGGCGAGGAGCTCGTCGACTGGCCCGAGTAGGCCGTGGATCGCCTCGCCGTACTCGCCGCGGCGCAGCGCCAGCAGCACTCGGTACCGGTGTGCCACCGGCCAGAGGCGGGCGATGAATTCGACCCATGTCGCGTCCGCTTCCGCGTTGGAGGCGTTGACGTCGGTGAGCACGGCTGTCATCTCGGTGACGGCCCGTTGCGTGAGTGTCCGAATCAGGTCGAGGCGCGAGGGGAAATGGCCGTAGACGGTGCGGCGGACGACGCCGGCGGCGGAGGCGATGTCGCCCATTCCGGCGTCGGGGTTCTTTCCGAGCACGTCGAGGGCGACGTCGAGGATGCGATCGCGTGTCTCGTTCATCGAGCGCGCGCGGGAGGACTCGGTGGGCACGACACCATCATTGCACACCGGTGCGCAACGAAGTAGGCTGCACAGCAGTGTGCAACGGACGGTTGCGCCGTGTTTCGAAGCTCAGGAGAAGAAGGCAATGACCGCACCGACGCCGCCGGCCTCGACCCTCGTCCGCCCGTTCACCGTCTCGATCTCGGATTCGGAGATCGACGACGTGAAGCAGCGACTGGCCAGAACTCGATGGCCGGATCCGGAAACGGTGGGCGACTGGTCGCAAGGGGTCCGCGTAGGCAGTGCCAGATCCCTGGTCGACTACTGGGGGCGCGGCTATGACTGGCGGCGCTTCGAGTCCGAGCTCAATCGCTTCCCCCAATTCCTGACCGAGATCGATGGGCTGGACATCCACTTCATCCACGTCAGGTCCAAGAATCCCGACGCGATGCCGCTGATACTCACGCACGGATGGCCGGGCTCGATCGTCGAGTTCCTGAAGCTGATCGGCCCGCTGACCGATCCGGTGTCGTTCGGCGGAGACGCCGCCGATTCATTCGACGTCGTCGTCCCGTCGCTCCCCGGGTTCGGGTTCTCCCAGAAGCCCACCAAGACCGGGTGGAACGTATCGCGCATCGCAAGCGCGTGGGCGGAGCTGATGAAGCGTCTCGGCTACCCGCGATGGGCCGCGCAAGGCGGCGATTGGGGTGCCGTCGTCACCACCGCCCTCGGGGCCATGCAACCCGAGGGGCTTCTCGGAATTCATCTGAACACCCAGTACGCCTTTCCCGCACAGATACCCGACACCTTGTCGCCCGAACAGCGCCACGCCGTGGAGACCCTCGCCCTCTACACCGGCGATCTCGGCGGGTCGAACCACCTTCAGGGCACGAAGCCGGAGACCGTCGGATTCGCCCTGGCGGACTCTCCCGCCGGCCAGGCAGCCTGGATCTACGAGAAGTTCCAGTCCAAGACCGACAACCACGGGCTCGCCGAGGACGCCCTCAGTATGGACGACATGCTCGATGCGATATCCCTGTACTGGTTCACCAACAGCGCGGCGTCGTCCGGCCGCATCTACTGGGAGAACAGGTCGCTCACATTCGCCGGTCCGAAGCTGGCGCTTCCGGTCGCGGTGACCGTCTTCCCGCGGGACATCCCCCGCCTGCCACGAAGCTGGATCGAAGACACCTACAGCAATCTGATCCACTACGGCGAGGCCGACAAGGGCGGGCACTTCGCGGCCTTGGAACAGCCCGAGATCCTGGTCAGCGAAATCCGCACCGGCCTGCGCACCCTTCGTTCCTGACGCCGACGCGCGAGCTCAGGAGCGCACGCGTGTCACCCGGGCTCAACGTGGGAATGACCCCGGTTCCCTCGACAGCGCGCTGGCGCGAATCTTCCGCGACGCGAACGTCGCCCGGGCCGAGCCGCGGAAGAAGCCGCGGGCCTCCTACCGACGATTCGTCTATCCAGCCCCGAACGCGTCCTGGCAGCTGGACGCGACCGACAAGTTCCGCGCCCTCGAATGGCCGACGGACGATGATCGCCAGGGCGTGCAGCGAGAAAGCCGACCGCCCCGGTAGGGACAACTCGCCGTGCTTGTCTGAAGCGCGCGACTTCTTGCACGATCCTCCCGCTGCCGGCCCGTCGGCGCGCGGGGGCGGCGGGTTCGTGCTGGAATCATGGAATGCCGACTGCCGTCGAACCTCTTCTGGTCGAGCTTCGCGACCGGCTGGAGCGGCATGCGCGCCCCGATATGGCCACGGCGGTTGAGGGCGTGCGTATCTGCAGGATCGGGCCGGACGCTCAACCGGGATCGTCGATGTCGGGCACGGTGCTCGCGCTCGTCGCCCTGGGCGGCAAGCGGCTCGCCCTCGGCGACCGCGTCTACGATTACGGTCCCGGCCAGTACCTGGTGGCCTCGGCCGACCTGCCGGTGACGGGCAGCGTCATGCCCGGCAGTCCGGCGCTCGGCTTCGGGATGAGCTTGGATCCGGCTGTCATCGCGGAACTACTCGTCCAAGCCCAGCCGGGCGACCTGCCCGGGTCCACCGGCGCGGCCCGCCCCGGCATCGCGGTCAGCGACGCCCCGCCGGACCTGCTCGAGGCCGTCGTGCGCCTGCTGCGGCTGCTGGACCGGCCGGGCGATCGCAGGGTGCTGGCACCGCTCGTCACCCGCGAGATCCACTGGTTGCTCATGACCGGCGCGCAGGGCGAGGCAGTACGACAACTCGGCCTCGTGGACAGCAGCCTCAGCCACATCACCCGGGCGGTGCGGTGGATCCGGGAGAACTACACCGAGGCGTTCCGGGTCGAGGATCTGGCGCGGCTGTCCGGGATGAGCGTCTCGGCGTTCCACCGCAACTTCCAGGCGGTGACGGCGATGAGCCCGATCCAGTTCCAGAAGCAGATTCGGCTGCAGGCCGCACGGCTGCTGCTGGCCAGCCACCCGCATGACGTGACCGGCGTCGGCTCGCAGGTCGGCTACGACAGCCCCTCGCAGTTCAGCAGGGAATACCGGCGCCAGTTCGGTCTCCCGCCGAGCGCCGACGCGGCGCACCTGCGCGAGCACGCGGATCTCGCCACCGCACTGCCGTAACCCGACAGGTTTATGCAAACACGCAAGACGATCTTGCTGTCGGCGCCCCGCCAACGCTGATTTCCTGGAGATGCCCGGCGCTGATCGCGTGGCGCACAGCGAGCACCCAGGAGGATGATCATGGAAGAGGCGACTCTCGCCGCCGTCGCCCGCGCCCTCGCGATCGGGCCGGACTCGACCCGAGCCGAGCGCACGATCGACATCACCACGATGGGACGGCGCACCGGCCGAGCGCGCCGGATCGAGGTGTGGTTCCACCGCGTCGACGAGCGCTGGTACATCACCGGCATGCCACATCCGCCACGCAGCTGGTACGCGAACCTGTGCGCCGAACCGCGCTTTACCGTGCACCTCAAACACGGGATCACCGCCGATCTGCCCGCGACCGCGATGCCGGTCGACGGACCAACCCGGCGCCGGGTGATCACCTCCGTGCTCGACCTGCAGAACCGCCCCGAGGTCGCCGGCCGGCCGGCCAGGCGGCAGGACTTCGACGACTGGCTCGCCCACAGCCCGCTGGTCGAGATCGTGTTCGACGACGAGCGGCTGCGCGTGAACGCGCCCGACCAGACCCGCGAGGAAGGCAGGAACCAGGCATGAAGCACCGCACGCTGGGCCGGACCGGAATCCAGGTCAGCCCCTACGCCCTGGGCACGATGATGTTCGGCGCCGCCGGAAACCCCGACCACGACGAGTCGATCCGCATCATCCACCACGCGCTCGATGCCGGGATCAACTTCGTCGACACCGCCGACATCTACTCCGACGGTGAGTCAGAGGAAATCGTGGGCAAGGCGCTCAAGGGCCGCCGCGACGAGATCGTGCTCGCCACGAAGGTCCATTACCCGATGGGCAAGGACCCGAACCGCCGGGGCAACTCGCGCCGCTGGATCATGACCGCGGTCGAGGACTCCCTACGCCGTCTGCGGACCGACCACATCGACCTCTACCAGATCCACCGCCCCGACCCCACGGTCGACATCGAGGAAACCCTCTCCGCCCTCACGGACCTGATCCACGCCGGAAAAGTGCGCGCGATCGGCAGCTCGACCTTCCCCGCCTCCGAGGTCGTCGAAGCCCAGTGGGTCTCCGAGCGCCGCGGTCTGGAACGCTTCCACACCGAGCAACCGCCGTACTCGATCCTCAACCGCGGTGTCGAACGCGAACTGCTACCCGCCGTACAACGCCACGGCATGGGCACGCTGGTCTGGAGCCCCCTGGCCCAGGGCCTGCTCACCGGCCGGTACCGCAAGGCGCACCACAACGGAACCCACCGTGCGAATGCCATGCCCGGGCACTTCGACAACGAGCGCAAACTCGATGTCGTCGAGCAACTCATCCCGCTCGCCGCGGAGGCCGGGTTGAAGCTCACCCACCTTGCGATGGCCTTTGCCATCACCCACCCGGGCGTCACCTCCGCGATCGTCGGACCGCGCACGATGGAGCATCTCCAGGACACGCTCGCCGGCCTCGAGGTCACTCTCGACGACGACATCCTCGACCGAATCGACGAGATCGCCCCGCCCGGCACCGACGCCGGCCCCAACGACGTCGCCTACAACCCGCCCTCCATCACCCAGACCTCCCTGCGCCGCCGCCCGGCCCCCGAACGGCCCGCCGCTTGATCCTGCACGGCCCCTTTGGAGAGCGAGCAGGTCGGCGCCGTGTGGTTCCGCGGCGAGGTGGTCCAGGCCGAGGACGTCCGGTAACACCGCCCGGGCCCTGCTGGTTGCCGAGGACGAGGGGCTCGTGCCCTGCTACGTGACGAACCTGATATACGAGGGCCCACTGGCTCCGCAACGGCGAACGACCTTGCGTGGATAAAACCGCCGCATGTCGCTGACCAGTGCCTTTGCGCAGCGGCACAGACACTCGCGCGAGTGAAAAGTTGATAACTCCTGGTCGGAGCATACGTGCAGACTATGGTGGAGATCGCCCGCTACTTTGCAAACCGCCCTGACCTGCTGGAAGTCTTCGGACGGGTACGCCAGAGGTGCGGCACTGGTACCTCTGAGCCAGCTATGACGGTTCGCAGTACCCGGCCAAGTACCTACAACCCCCGGACGCGCCTACTCTCGGAGCGCCTGACTGACGACGACCTAGCCAAGCTCGTTGCCAGCGGCCGGGAAGGTGTCCCGATGGCCAAGCTCGCCGAGCAGTTCAAGATCAGCCGTTCGAGCATCAAGCGACTACTTAAGGAGAACGGCGTGAGCGTGGGACGAGGGAACTATCAGCGGTAACGAGAACAGCCCAACCCCAGCCCTTCCACAGAGCGGCTGGGGTTTCTCCATGCCCCGAAACTGTCGGCAGGCGGAACTAGGGTTGGCCTCATAGCCCTCTACTCGGACCGTCCCGACGTGGCAGAAGACCTCAAGAGAGCCCGCTACCAGCTCGAACGAGCCATCGCCACCGACGACCCGTCAGAGCGCTTCAGTAGGCAGAGCGACAGCAAGAACGCGGGTCACGCCTGGAAGCTGAGCGATCGGCTGAGCGAGGACGACGTAGCCGCGATCGTCGCTGCCTGGAAGGCTGGCACGCCGCGCCGGAAGATCGCTGAGAACTTCGGTATCAGCCAAGCCAGCGTGCATCGGCTACTCGTCGAGAACGATGAGCAGCACGGAAACCCCAACCAGGTGCGCCGCATCGCTGACCGCTTCAGCCCCGAGAAGGTGCAAGAGATCGTCAACGCATACCGGGATGGCATGAAGCAACGTGAGGTCGTTGTCCACTACGGCATAAGCGCCTCGGCGTTGAAGCGACTCCTCAGGGAGCGAGGTGTGCGAAAAAATGACCGATAACCCCGTCACCCGTATGGGCGCCCCGGAATGCCGCCTCACCGGTGGGGGCTACATGATCGTTCGGCGTCCCATCGCGATCCAGCAAGGAGCGTAACTTGAACATGCCATACACAAGGCAGGACTTCATCAAAGAAGTCATCACCGAATTCTCCGACGAGCACGGACTGTCTGACCTGCTTATCTGGAAGTTCATCGCACACTACCTAGAAGACGAGGCTTTGGTATCCGATCAACAGTGGTTCGAGCACCAAGCGGCGAATGGCTTGCAGTTCACAAACGATATTGCGCGAGCAAAAGTCATCGTCTTCGACTGCTTTAAGGAAATGAAGAACCGCGAATTGCTCTCTGAAGAAACTCCCGACACGGAAGAAGGAGTGCGCGAAGTGATAGAACGAGTCGCCGGGAAGGAGCGCAAGTGCCCATATCCCTTCCATTTCTGCTAGAGGTCTTATTGTGACCGATCATAATTCCGGGAGCGATGATGACAAGCGCGCAGCGCTGAAGGCGATTGGCGATTACACCAATGGCCTCATTGTCTTAGCAGTAGGTACGCTCGCGCTCAGTGCAACCCTGCTTAGCAATACATACGCGGGACGGTCGATCTGGACACTGTATGCAGGATGGGCTTCGCTTGCATGCTCTCTCGGTATAGGCCTTTTAGCGCTCGGTCAACAGATTAGCATGTTAGCCGAATCCGACCTAAGGCCACGCCGCACGACGCTTGAGACGTACAGTCTCATCCAGGTCTCGCTGGTAATAGGCGGCCTTGTCTTCCTTGGCATTTTCGCAGTTCAGAACGCTACTGCACATCGCTGAAGAACTTATTCTCCCTACGCACCAAACGCACGGCGCACGCCGAAACCTTAATTAGCACCGTAGGTCAGTTTTTTAAAGGTCTCGACCGTCGGGAACCCCTCATCGAGCGCACGTAGCAACCCCCGCCTCGCGAGCTCCTCGGCACTCTTTCGCCCCTTCACGATCTTTTCCTGCGTCGGATACTTGTTGCCATGGACCAGCGTACTCCGCAGACCATAAAGATCATTCAGAGTCTTGTGGACTGCGAGCCGATCTGCTTTATTCTTCGCGAGGTACAGCGCACCATGCAAACGGAAGCGGTAAGAGAGGTCGCCATGACGTGTCTCATTGTCGTATGGAAGGAGCAGTGACTCTAATGCGACGACAAAGTCGACGACCGCGTCGGCCGCAGTCTGACGGGAACCGCCTTGCCAGAAACGATGCAGGGCAAAATCCTGCACCTTTCGAGGTTCCGCGAGCTTGAATTCCTTAAGCCTATTAGCCGTTGCGCCAATCTTGCCGAAAGCGGCCGGCCGCACAGCAAGCCAGTCGTTTGTGGTATTCGGTAACTGTAAGGGCACCGCCGGTGAACTCATCGGTAACGACCACTGCGGAAAAGGCTCAAAACTTCCGGTCCTTCCGGCGATGGGGAACCCATGCAATTGAAACGCACATAGCCACCTAGTGAGCGGTTCTTGCGGGTTGAGGTTCTGAGCTTCTCTATCTGTACCCACTAGCACTTCGAGCGCGACGAGCGGGAGCGATGCAAAGATGCCCAAATGATGCGAGGTTAGTCCCCATCGCTCGATGACCTCGCCCTGTTCTTCAGGCGTCAATCGATACAGCCTTCCCCCGGCAGCCAAAAGCCCTGAGCTTCTGGACTTTGGCAGGGTAATCCCAGCGAGCGGAGCAGAAGTCCGGTAAGTCATTCCGCTCGACCGTGCGAATAAGACCACCTCATCAGCAAAGGCAACTCGGGCACGACCAGCTTTTTCGAGAGAGGGGAGCATCTGAAGATGCGTCAAGAGTGCCGGAAACACAACATAGCGCGCGACCCACTCGCCGGGATCGCTGGCATACTCCGGGGAAGGAGGCATCGTGTCGCTATCATTGAATAGCCAGTTAGCATGTCCGATGCCAAGAGGTGCAAAGAATGGAAATTTGGAGTCGGTAGCGCTTGCCATCTGGCTAGCGACCTGCCTAGCGGCAAGAACCACATCAGCCGCTAGCAGCGGCGCGATGCGATAAAGGCCGAATCCCTGGTCGGATAAGACATTTTGCTGCACTTGTTGACCAAAAGCTCGCCACGTAGATAGATTTTCCTCGTCTCGCTCGACCACTTGCCTCACAGCAAGGGTCGTCAGTGGCAAACCATGCTCACGCAAGCGCGTAGTTGCCGCTTTAGCCGCAGCAACGAACAACGATTCAAGATCACCCCTGAGATCATCAAGTACCATGTCACTAGTATAACGTTGATTCCCCAGCGGGGCGTGACTAATACGGCCTACCATCCCTCTAAGCCTGCTATCATGCCCTTATGAGCATCGTCATTTCTGCACATAATGGTTCAGAGATCGCCATTGCCTGGGATGGCCTGTCGAGGAGTGGTAGGACTGGCAACTGGGAAGCTGACGAGACGGTTGAGAAGGTGGGCCAAATCAACCCGAGCCTTGCTTTCATGATCACTGGGAATTACGTGAGCGACAAGCTCGCATTCATCGGCAACTTCGTCAGGTCAGTGCAAGCAATCACAGAGCTAGACACCGCTTTTTGGTCATTATTTGAGCGCGCCGAACGTTCCATGAAAACATGGCCTAAGGAAGGATTTCGGCTCGGCCTCGCCGGATTCAACGCGGGAGTTCCAGACTACAAGTGCATCACTGCCGTGCATAGCAAGGGTATTGTAGCTGAAGGAGCATCCGTCAACCATTACATCAGTGGCGAGGCTGATCCCGTCATGCTGTGCGAACAGCGAGTACTACGCGCTGGAATCAACTCAACTACATCGACCGACGTTATCTCCACAACTCTGCGCGATATTGTCACGGAGTGCATTGTTGCCTATCCGCAGACGCTCGGGGAGCCAGTCAAGACGCTGGTCTTGACTGCTGCGTAGCTTTACTGGTCGAACTCCCCGTCCTTCGCACCCTCGATGAACGCCGCCCACTCAGCAGACGAGAAGGTCAGGCGCGACCCATCGGGGTCCTTCGAGTCACGTACCAGCACGTAGCCGTTCGACACGGCGACCTCGACGCAGTTGCCGCCTTGAGCACCACTTCGGGTGGACTTGCGCCACACCAGACGTTCCGTATCCGGAAGCTCGTTCATAGTTCCTCCATCGTCGCAACGATCATGTCTGCCGATGCTTCCGGCGACAGCGCTACGGCTCGTACTAAATCGTAAACTAGACGGCATCGCTCGACCTCTTCCGGCCGGGTCATGAGCTGACCGCTGCCGATTCCCTCGACGTAGACGGCATCCGAACTCTCGTCGAACGACAGAATGGTGAGCGGCCCGTCTACCCCCGCGTGTGCGCCAGCGTCGTACGGCAGGACTTGCACCACGATACGCGGCGAGGCGGTTAGTTCCACAAGCCGTTTTAGCTGCTCCCGCATGACTTCCGGTCCACCGACGCGACGCCGCAACACGCCCTCGTCCAGTACGACCCAATACAGCGGCGGTTCTGACTGGCCGAGGATGCGTTGCCGGTCGAGCCGAGCAGCCACCAGTTCGTCAACGTTGGGATGGCGGCCTGCCAGCAATACTGCACGGGCGTAGTGCTCGGTCTGGAGTAGGCCGGGTACGACCTGCACGTCGAAGGACAGGATGCGTGTTGCCGTGGCTTCCAGCTCCACATAGCCACGGAACCAGCTCGGGAAGAGCCGCTGATTGACCAGCGGCCACAGGCGGCTGAGCGCGCCCTCGGTGTTGAGTACGTCATCACAACGCTCTGCGAAGTCACGCGAGGGCGTGCGCTTGGCAGTCTCGATCAGGCCGACGAGCGCACCCGTGTAGTTGATGACCTCGCCAAGCCGACCCTGACTCAGGTTGGCCGCCGTGCGGAAGCGTCGCAGTTCGCTGCCGAAGTAGGCCAGCACTGAGGAACTGGGGTCGAGTTCCCGAGCTTGCGTCATGATCGCTACCGCACCTGCCCATCCAACAACGCTGCCTGTTGAGTGCCACTGTATGGCTCAACGTAGCCCCGCCGCCACAAGCTGGAGTCCGCACATCCGTCGAACTCCAGGTGGTAAACCACTGATGTCTGTATACCCGATGCGGTCGCTCACAGACGCTTCCGCTCACGCTCCACAGATCAAGAGGCCTGCGATGGCCACGCCGGTCATCGACCTCATCGCGAAGCGGCTGGCCGACGACCAGGCGTTCTATCCGATCTGGACGGTTCGCTGTACGTGGGGTCTGCACAACGGAAGCACTGAGGTGATCAAGACGTATCACCGAGCGCTGAACTGGCCCAACGCCATGGATCGGGCACAGATCATCTTGCACTGCTATCAGCACTCGATCGAGCCGCCGCTTCGTCGCGTGGACATCCTGCGTGCTGATCAGAACTGGGTGCGCGTGCTCCGTCCCAGCACGAGCCTGCTGCATCCGCGATTCGCGTTCCAGCGTCAGCCTGTCCGGCCGAGCCGGTAGCTCATCGGCATCGCTACCAGCGCATCCTTCGCTTCCACAGCTGAAGTGCACCCCACGTACTACGCGGGGCCGAGCCACGGCTGTGGTCGCGTTCCACCTCATCCCCAACTTCCATACCTGAGACGGGTTTCTCCGTGGATACCTACCTGAGCGACTTCCCGACCGAACCGGGACGCGTCGTACTTGCCGGGGGCACTCTGCCCGCCGACATCGCCCAAATCACCGGTGTTGACGAGGCAACCTTGGTCCAAGTCCTCACGGCTCTTGGTCACGAGCACATCGATGGGTTGAGGCTACGACCGAGGCGAGCCGAGTACCAGACGCCATTAGAGCCGAGGTTCCCTGACGAGAGCGTCACCGACTCCGACTTATGGGAGCGCCTTCACCCGGGAGCTCTGCCCCGGATCGTTGCGATGCGCTTCAACGGCAAGCGCTTGCGCAAAGTGCGGCACGAACTCTGCTACTCGCAGGAGCGGTTCGCCAAGGCGATTCGGGATGCTGGTGTCAGGCTCGGCGAGCCGAACCGGTGCACGAAGCGGAACGTCCAGAAGTGGGAGAACAGCGAGGTCACGATGCCGCAATCATCGCTTCAGCGTGCCATAGAGGCGGTGACAAAACTGCCGTTCATAACCCTCTGTACGCCGGAACTGCCGCCCGATTCAGGTGAGGTTGTGGCCGAGATTTCGTCGGTCATTGCCGACCTAAGCGAGGCGGCTCGGCGGATCTTGGGGATAGTGAGCTATTTCAGCCAGTAGATATGAAGAAGGATCGACATTCAAGCTTCGCTTGTGCATAAAACATCGTCGCAGAAGCCAAGGGTCAGCCTAAAGCTCTTGGCTCCCACAAGGGGCCGTGTTATCATTTAGACGACATATAAGGCAAATGGTAGTGAATACACCCCATGAAATACGTGCGAACCCAGATCGGCTTGAAATAATTCCAGCCGATCTATTGCAGGTTTCAGTGGGTGAATTTGTGCAACAGGTCCACTATTACGAGCACCTCGCCAACTTAGATGCGGCAGACGCTCATAGCCATGAGGAAATGCTTCAAAAACGCAATGCTAGCCAGAATGGTCAGCGTGCGAACTCTCTCCGTGAAGGATTAGTGCCGTTGGCGCGCAGTTCCCGACAACGCGGCCAAGTTTACTTTGACACATTACGCATGCATCCAGATCGGGATTTTCGGGACTTGTCCCTAGAGTTAATCACGCCGCTTCTAGAGCATGAAGCAACAGCAGATGAACCAGCCCCCGCGTCGATCTTCGAAGCATGGGCTGCTCTCGCCAGTGATTCAGATCAAGACATACAAGCCGAAGCAAGTGGGCTCCTCGTGGGCCACATTTTGGGTGAGCATCCACTTATGGCTCGATTTACGCTTGAGCAAGCCGCTCCGCTGCTTCGTGCAATTCTTCTGCGCTAACCTCGCGAATTCAGCCGGGGGCGCTTGATCTGATGCCGTGTTGGGAGAAGGTGCCTGCTACCTGGGATGATCGGATTGCGAAGTCTGATAAACCCAGGTGAAGCGAGGCACCTTCCCGGTGAAGCAGCGTAATCGATGGGACCGCGCTCTGAAACTCGAGGCGTCGGGCGAGGGGATGGTCGGGCACGCGGGCGCGGTGCTGTTGCACCGCACCGCCGATCGGATCGACCTGGTCGGGCGGCTGCGCGGGGTGCTGCGGGCAAGTCCGTGGCTGCTGAACCGCGCGGACGTGCTGGTCTCGCTGATCGTCGGGATCGCGTTGGGCGCGGTGAACCTGGCCCAGGCCGAACTGCTGGCCCGCCACCACACGGTGGTGCTGGGCGGGCAGGCCTCGGACTCGACGCTGTGGCGCACGCTCGAGGAGATCGACGCGAAGACCCGGGAGGAGATCGGGAAGGCGCGTACTCGGGTGCGCGTGCGGGTCTGGGCGCTGCTCGAGGCGCGTGAGGCGGGATTCCCGTGGATCACTGTCCTCGGCAAACAGCTTACGGGCTGGGTCGTGATCGACATGGACGCGACCGTCATCACCGCCGCGTCGAAAAAGGAGGGTGCCGCGGGCACGTTCAAGAAGACGTTCGGGCATCACCCGCTGGCCGCGTGGTGCGGCAACACCCTCGAATGCCTCGCGATGATGCTCCGGCCGGGCAATGCGGGCTCAAACACGGCGTCCGAGCACGCCGGCGTGCTGGGCGAGGCGCTGCGGCAGGTTCCCTCGAGGTTCCGGCGCAAGATCCTGGTCCGGCTCGACGGCGCCGGCGCGAGCCACGAGTTCATCGAGCACCTCACCAGGCTGTCCACCGCGCGCCGGAAGGTCTACTTCACCAGCGGATTCCCGATCACAGACGCCGACGAGAACGCGATCGGGCAACTGCCGGGTAAGGCGTGGGGGCCGACATTCGAGCAGGACGGCACCTTCGACGAGCACGCCGAGGTCGCCGAGTTGACCGGGATCAGCCCGCGGACCGGCTGGGGCCAAGTGCGGTTCATCGTACGACGCGTCAAGCCCTCGCGGCGGCACGCGAAGAAGCTGACCGAGTACGAGAAGAAGGTCGGCTGGCGCTTCCAGCTGATGGTGACCAACATCCCGGCGCGCGGCATCCGCGGCGTGCCCGGCTCCCACCACCCCTTCTTCCTCGACGCGTTACAGCGTCAGCACGCCGTGGTCGAGGACCGGGTGCGCACGGAGAAAGCCACGGGCATAAGGAATCTGCCGTTCAAGTCCTACGCGCGCAACCAGGCCTGGCTGCTGGCCGCGAACATCGCCTCCGACCTGCTCGCCTACCTTCAACTGCTCGGACTCGAGAAGGACGGGGAACTCGCCGCCGCCGAGCCGGTCACGTTGCGTGCCACGATCCTGCACATCCCCGCCCGCCTCACCGCTCACGCTCGCCGACGCATCCTGAAGATCGAGCGATCCTGGCCCTGGGCCGAAACAGTCGTCGCCGCCTGGAACCGCCTCGGCGCGATCCCCGCCCCGAGCTGACCAGCCGACCGGACCAGAAAGGAGGGTAACCCGGCACGTCAACCACGGCAATGGCCTCATACACCCCGGCCATCGCCGCGTCCCATCCCCGGCATTGCGAGCACAAAAGCCGTGAACCGGACGTCAACCCAGCCAGCCGGAACCATAAGTCAACCACTGACTACGGCTGAAGGATCGAGGCTAATATCTGATTCACGAGCTAGGCTGAAAATGTGCCCCGCACGATTTCCTCCCAAGAAGTTGGTTTTCCTGGGGTGCTAGTAATCGTTGATCCAGTCGGGCAACCGGTATCGACTGCTAAGCGCTGCGCTTCTGCAATATGAAACTGCTGGAGAAGTGAAGCCATGTCCTCTACTGACATGCTGCGGACTTGCCTCAACTCTCTGTGCACAAATGGCGATGGCTCAGGGACGTACCTGCCGGTTGCTGGATCCTTTACTGCGCTGACGGCCAGGCGGAAACCGCCGTATTCTCCGCTGTTGAAGAACGATGAGAATATGCGCGACCCAACCTTGGCGTACTCAGGGCCTAGACTCCACGAGCCGCCCTTCATGACGACTCGTGTGTCTAGGTAATTGCCACGGTTAACTGATAGCCGCTCGTCAGCCTGCCACCATTCATATGTTATTAGCGGTATCATGATATCAGGGAGAACTATCTCTGACGCAGGCATCGGCTCCTCTCCATCCCATAAGGACGAGGTAAATTCCCAAATGTTCCCTGAAAGGCCTACCATGTTAAATGGACCGCTAGGGCGTGCTGCGTCAACATTCACTTTGCCCGAGGAGCTAATATTCGCTCGCGAGTAGTCCACATTTGAACCCCACGGGAAATCTCGCCTTTTGCCTCCGGTAGCAGCGTAATTCCATTCAGCTTCCGTCGGAAGTCGGAACCGATATGGCGTGGTCAACCAAAGCCAAAAACAGTACCCGACGCAGTCGAGGTAGGTCATGCATACAGCTGGCAGCTTGCCGCCGCTAGCAAGGTTGAAGTTTCCCGGTATTTTTGATAGCTCAGCCCAGTGACCGATGCCTGGCCACTCGAACTTGGTTAGAAACTCCACCCACTCCATCATTGATACTGGCAGGTGGGCCATGTAGTACGGTTGAACCACCTCGCCAGTGAACGGATCGGTTCCTCCGCTAATTGGAGTGAAGCTCTCACCTTCTGGATACCTCATGCCTGGAAACGGCAGGTGTGGTGGATGGGATGGCCCTGGGGATGTAGATTCAAGGGACCCCATGAGATCAAAAACGGAGAGCTTCAGATATTTTCTACTTAGAGCGTCGAATGAGATGAGCATGGTTGCTCCGCTTTCATCTCTGCCGGCGTTCCAATTTGCATAACGCGTAAGCAACTCATCGATCTCAGCTCTGGCTTCTTCCTTAGCATGTAGCCTGCGCTGTGCCAAGGTTCTCGCAACATGGAGCAGGCTGCGACTTATGATCACGTCTTCCGGCAAGACCGCCAGGTAGTCGAGCCGTACTAGTGGGTCTTCAATTACCGGCATATTGTGTTCAGCGGCGAGATCCTGAATTGCCTGGGCAACAGCCATAAGCAGCGGGCGCTCATAGCCGCCTTCAGCCTTCCGGAACGTCGAAAGACCTTGGTTCAATCGTAGTGCTGCCTGTTCTCTGCGCTCTGTAGCACTGCTTCTGTGCGGCTCTGCGCCTTCAGTGATGTCAAATAGAATGCTCGCGGCTTCTTTATACTCGACGCTTCGAAGACGGCTGATTGCAAGCTGCAATGTATGCTCCACTAGCCGGTGTTGATCCTCATGGTACTGAGGCGGGCAGAGCGTCTTCGCTATGTCCTCTAGCGGCTTGATCGCGATTCGAGTACGCCGAAGCTCCCAAACACCAGCTTCGCGGATCTTCAGCAGTGACTCGACAAGCTCCGGGGCTTCCTTGATCCATTCAGGTCTCCGCACCCCCTCATCTTCGCAGAAAGCCGAGCAGTGCGAGCAGGCTTCTAGCAGCCTGGCGGCAACTTGCTTTGCCAAGCTCCCCTTCATGCCGCTTGATCGAGCGGCACAACCGAAGGAAGAGTTCGCACATGAGTGGAGATCTTGAAAGACCGGCCCTCGTGCCGCTCAACACCAAGACACGCAGGCAGATCCACGCCATCGTGCGCGGGACGCGCACCGAACAGGCTGCCATCCGAGCTGTTGAGACGGTGACAACCGAGGCCATGTACACGGCCATGCGTATCAAGTCGGTGCAGGTGCAGCTCGAACTCGCGCTGCCTGCGGCCAGCCCCGAAATCTCCATGATCGCGGCGGCTGGCTGCATGGCCATCACGCGGGCCGTCCAGCAATTCGGCACGAGCGTCACCTGATGACAGCCCTGCTCATCCTGCTCGCACTCGGCGCCGGCTTCGGCGTCGGGTGCTGGCAGTGCCATCCGGCCCGACGCCGCTCCGCCGTGAACGACGCCCGAGATCGAGCGCTGTCAGAGCTGCACGACATCGAAACGCAGACCACCGACCAATTGCGGGCTGTGGGTCTGTCTATCCGTCAGCGCGGTGCAGCACCAAAGCACGCTGCGCCGAAAAAATAGAAAGGAAGTGGTCAACTTGAACGTCCTTATGCAAGCCGCCACTGCGGCGGCAACACCGTCCGCCCATGACCTGCCGTGCCAGACGTGCACGGCACACGGACCGGGGGTTAGTTCCCTGGCTATGGCCTTCCTGGTGGCCGTGGTCTTGGCCTACGTCATGGGCTGGATCGCTGGACGCGATAGCTTCTGGAAGAGGGTTCGCAAGACTTTCGGCAACCAGCCCAACAGGCGCCGGTGATGACCCCCGACGAGAACGAGGCTCAGCAGGGTGTAGCGGCTTCGCCGCTTACCCTGCTTGACACCAAACGAATCACGGTATTGACCGACGCGGCCATGCACCTATTCGGCACACTGGCTGACGTTGAACGAGAAGCCAAGCGAGTGGCTAAAGCTCGACTGGCGGCTGAGATGAACAGGCTCGACTTGTTCGGGCTGACGGCCAACAAGGCAGGTGGATCAGCCGAGGAGTATCAGCCACAGGATAAACGGGGCTGGTGCCAGTGAAGCTCATGGGGCCGAAGGATGTGGGCTGGCGCGTGTTCTACGTGCTGGCCTGCATCTGGGGCATCGCTATAGCCGCCAGGTTGGCAATGGATGCTGTGGCGCGGATATGGCCGCTTGTCATCGTGGCGGCAGTACTGGCCGTGGTGTGGGTGGTCGTGATCGGACGGCGACAGTGAGCGTCGTTCCTTCAGGTTTTATTGGCACTTCCCTTGAGGCCAGCGTGTACCGGCCGGTGTTGTGGAATGGACAAACACACTTGACTGTTTCCGCGTGGCACCGCATAACTATGGATGGAAGGCGTTGCCGCGTGGCAACGCCTTCCATCCATAGTAGCGGTAACGAAGGGGGGGATATATGGCAAAGTTTGATCGACTCATAGTGTCAGGCGAACAGCGAGCGGACATCGACGCGAATGCTGTCGCACGGGTTGTCATTATGCTGGCGTGGCGTTTGCTGCGTCGGCCTACCGGTGATACGCAACAGGCTAACAACGGGGAGACCATCTCATGATATGGCTCACTCCTTTGATCTTGCTGCTCGGGGGATGCGGCATTCTCGGAGTTATTCTCACGGCTCGGCTTATCGAAGCGCGTTCGTGGCGCTCGAAGCTGACGGCCTACTGGCTCGTATTGCCAAATCAGCTTTCCGCTGACGACGTAGCGAGATGGCTCACCCATCTCGGCGGCGTGACACATCCGCCGCTCTGGTCATTGTTCCCTATGCCGCCGGTCGGCCTAGAAATTGTGGCTACTGCATCGCAGGGCATCACGCATTACTTGCTGGTCTCGAAGCAGAACGAAGCCCAGGTACTATCCGGGCTACGCAGCAGCCTGCCCGGTATACGGCTTGAGGCGGAGCCGGAATACCTCAGTCAGCGGCCGTCATGCACGGTAGCGGCGGAGTTCGGTATGACGAGCTACGCACGGCAACTCTCGGTAGATCGCGCTGAAGCGATAAATAGTGCCGTGCTGTCGTCCTTGCTTCCGCTCGTCGGGAACGAAGAAATCCGTTTGCAGTGGATTATGACGAGTGCGGGCACGCCGAAGCCGGTACATAGCGCGTCTTCGAGCAAGCGTGACCGCGCATGGAGTAGCTACCTCTTCGAGGGCGACGTACCGGCTGACGTGGAAGCGCTCCGGGCGCTCCGTCTTAAGCGACAAGACGCTCAACTCATCGCGGTAGCACGCATTGGGGTTAGTGCGCCGAGTAAGGCACGAGCACGCAAACTGCTCGGCCGAGTGTGGGGGAACTTCCATGCTGCCAATGCCGTTGGCGTGCGCATCGTGCGGCGCTGGCTGCCTTCGTCCGTCGTGGCTGACGGGCTGGCACAGCGGAAATATCCGGTCACTAAATGGCCGCTGCTGCTCGGTGCGCGCGAAGCCGCAGCCCTCGTAGCATTTCCGACCGCTGGCGCTGTTGTACCCGGGATTACTCTCGGCAGCGCTCGACAGTTGCCACCGGTAGCGGCAAGTAGTTCGTTTGGCGCGGCCGTACTCGGAGCGAGTAATTATCCCGGCATGACTGACCGACTGCTGACTATTTCGGCCGAAGACCGTACCCGGCATCTGTATGTGGTCGGGCCGAGCGGTTCCGGCAAAAGTGTGTTGCTTACCCGGCTCATTCTCGGCGACATAGCTAACGGTTACGGTGTCATCGCCATTGATCCCAAGGGTGACATGATCCCAGAGGTCCTTGCGCGGATTGCCGCCAAAGATGCCGAACGAGTACTCATAATTGACGCGAGCAAACGTGACCAGCCCATCGGATTCAATCCGCTGGGAAGTGCTCGCACTGAAGAGGAGCAAGAGCTAGCCGTTGATGGCATCCTGACCGTCTTCAAGGAAATTTGGTCCGGGTTTTGGGGACCGCGTAGTGACGCCATATTGCGCGCCTCGCTATCCACCCTCATCCGTACTCGGGCTGCCGATGGTTCGCCCTTCACTTTGTGCGAACTGGTGCCCTTGTTGACCGACACCACATTCCGTCGGTATGTGGTGAGCCGGCCGGGGTTGCCAGATAGCCTCAAAGCGTATTGGCAACGCTATGAAGTCCTGTCAGATGGGGCGCGCGAGCAAGCTATCGCGCCGCTGCTCAACAAGCTCGAAGCCTTTACCTCGCGAGCATCCATCCGGCTGATGCTCGGGCAATCGACGGGTGGTTTGAACTTCTCCGACGTATTCACATGGCGGAAAGTCGTGCTCATTTCACTGGCGCAAGGCTCGCTCGGTGAAGAAACGGCCGCCTTGCTCGGTTCGCTGCTGACGTTTTCGATGTGGCAGGCAGCACTTCAGCGCATCAATACACCACCAGAGCAACGGTTTCCGGTGTTCGGGTATATCGACGAACTACAGGCCATGATGAAGCTCTCAACGCCGCTGCCGGACATGCTGGCCCAAGCTCGCGGATTTAAATTTGGGTTGTGCCTAGCAAATCAGTATGTCTCGCAACTGTCCGATGTTGTGCAGGCTGCCGTGCTGAATACCGTCAGAAGTCAGGTCGTCTTCCACGTTGAGGACAGGGATGCGCGGCTGCTGGAACGTCGCTTCGCGCCGCTGACCGCTGATGACCTCATGGGACTTGGCGCCTGGGAGATTGCCGTCCGGCCCAGCGTCAACGGTGGTACCGGCGCGGTGGTCACGGGTACGTCGTCGCCACTCTCTGAGGCAACGTCCGACGCTGGGCTGTTGGCCGTAGCTTCTCGTGATCGGTACGGCCGTACCAGAGCCGCCGTCGAGGCCAGCTTGACGGCTCGTATCCAGGTACCGCGTCGGCAGTACGGCTTCGGCCTAGAGAAGCAAGCATGACCTCATATCCATACATCGTCGGGCCACCGGTCGGCCTACCGATGAGCTCAAGTAGCTCATGGTCTGCGCTACTGGTCAGCAAGCCGCAGATAGCCGGATTGCCAACGGCTCATGGGGTATTCCGTATGGAGATCTCTCCATGACTGCGTCCCGCCTGCCACGCCGCTACGTCAGCAGCGCCTACATAGACAACCTGCTCGACCGACTGTCGGATCGAGACTGGCAGATCATCGCTGATGTCAGGCGTTGTCGGGTGCTCAGTGGTGATCAGATCACTCGTCTTCATCTCTCTAATATAAGTGAGTTGACACGAGAGCGGACGCGACGGGTAGTCGTTGCCCGTTTGGTCGAGTGGGGCGTGCTCAGCCCCTTTGCTCGTCGCATCGGCGGCGTTCGCGGTGGCTCGGCCGGATCGGTGTTGGCGCTGGATGTCGCCGGTCAGCGGCTGGTGCAAGCACGCTGGCCGGATGCGATCGAGGAAGCGCAGCGGACACGGCGGCCGTGGACACCAGGGCAACTGTTCGTCGCCCATGCCGTAGCCGTCAGCGAGGTCTATGTGTCGCTGGTTGAGCTGAGCCGGTCAGGCGGCTTCACGGTGGCGGCCTACACCACGGAACCGCTGTCCTGGTGGCCGAGTGGCCTCGGTGGATTCCTGAAGCCGGATGCCTACCTGAAGCTGTCAGCACAGCGGGTCACCGGCCATTGGTGGCTTGAGGTAGATAGAGCAACGGAAAGTCTGCCAACACTGCAACGTAAACTTATTACCTACCTCGATTTTACCGCCCGTGGTCAGCTTGGGCCGAATGACGTCATTCCACGGGTCATGCTGAGTGTCCCTGATGAACGACGACGGCTTGGAGTGGCGGCGATCATTGAGCGTTTGCCGTCACCAGCGGATGAATTGTTTGCAGTCGCCACGGCGGCTGGCACAACTACCCAGCTCACAGCCCTAGTCGAGCGTCCGCCATGAGCAAGTATGTCGCCTATGTTATATTAACTTAAGCGTTGCTACGTGGCCACACGAGGAGCATAATGGATGTCAGGAAGGAGAACACTATGAGTAGCAAAGAAGCAACGACGCTCGCGGCATATCTGCGCGACAAACGCGAGGCCGCCAGACTGTCACAACGACAGCTTGCAGCAAAGGCGCATGTTGACCATTCGTATCTCGCCAAGTTGGAAAGCGGGAAGATTTCAACAAGGCCCAACGTGGACCACCTGCAACGGATATGCGATGCGCTTGGCGCTGAACTATCCGAAGCCATGGCCTTGCTGGGCATTCGGTCAACGCTTCCAGAGCCGCGCGTCTATTTCCGGCGAGCGTTAAGGGTATCCTCAGATGATGCTGAGATACTGGCTCAGCTGGTAGAAGAGTACCAAGCCAAGAAAAAGAAGGGGGGAGACAATGAACAAGCCGACTAAGCGAGCCGTACAGGCCATGATTGCAACACTGCGGGCTGTGCCTGCAAAACGAGCTTTTACCTACGGAGAGTCAATTCAGATTGCCCGTATCCAAGCCTCGAAGCTCCGTGCGTGGGCTGATGCGCAAGAGCCGGAGATTAACCTGATCTGGCTGGTCAATCAGCGGGCGGTACCGGTGAACTTTGCGCCGAGTCACCTGCTCAGTGAGCAAAGCGGTCTGGCCACAGACCACATCACTGGCAAGCTGGAGATGTTCATCAACGACGGCGAGCCGCAAGTGCGGCAGCGCTTTTCACTGCTGCACGAGCTAAAGCACGTGCTCGACTGGCCGGACGCTGACCGTATGCACAGCAAACTTGGCTCCGGTGACGAAGAACTGAAGAGGCGGATGATCGAGTGGATTGCCAACGAGTTTGCCGCCCAAGTACTGATGCCAACACGGCTGATTAAGCGGGCATGGTTCATGAGCCAAGACTTGCCGCTCATGGCCAGCCTGTTTAACGTCTCGCGCGAGGCCATGACAACCCGCCTCGAAAAACTCGGCCTCACTGGAGAACCGAAGCCACGGCCACGCGTGTACTTCCGTACGACTGGCCTCACATTCGCTGACTGCGCGACATGCGCATAAGAAAGCAGGACACCATGACCACTGACGACACATTCGGTCAGCCTGAAGCTATCGAAGCCAATGGCGTGCAGTACTTGCGCGTCTCGGACATCAGCCAGGTCAAGACCGACTATGACCCCGAGGGAAACTCAATCCCAGCACAGCGCGCCAAGAATAATGTGCGTGCGGTAGAGCTTGATATCACCTTCCCCGAAGGGGTTGAATTTATCGACCCCGGCAAGAGCGCCAAGACGATTGACGGGCGTGAAGCGTTCAAGGAAATGATCGCCTACATCAAGGCACACCGCAACATCAAGTTCGTCGTGGTGTATGCGCTGAGTCGCACGGCACGCAACCGCTACGACGACGCCATTCTGATGATGACCATGGAAAAGCTCGGGGTTAAGCTCATCTCTGCTACTGAGCGCAACATTGATGACTCGCCTGCCGGTAAGGCCATGCACGGCTTTATTGCCGTCATGAACCAGTATCGGTCCGACCTCGACGGCGAAGACATCACGTACAAGATGGGTCAGAAGGTCATCGCCAAGGGCGGCAGCCTCGGGCAAGCTCCGGTCGGCTACCTCAACATCCGGGACACGTCAGAGGGCCGCGAAATCCGCACCGTGGCCGTGGACCAGCAGCGGCGGGAACTGGTCTTCGAGGCCTTCGCGTTGTTCGCCACCGGTGACTACACCGAAGAGACGTTGCACGACGAGATGGTGGCTCGCGGCCTCACCATCCGTGCGACCTACAAGAAGCCGGAACGGCCGATCAGCAAGGCAACGCTCGGCGCGATGCTCCGAAACCGCTACTACGTCGGTGAGGTTAGTTATAAAGGAGTGTGGTACCCCGGACGGCACGAGGCGATCGTCCCGGTTCCGCTCTTCGAGCGTGTGCAAGAGGTGCTCGACTCACACAGTGGCTCAGGCATCCGCACTCGCAAGCACCACCACTATCTCAAGGGGGTGTTTTGGTGCAACCGCTGCGGTAGCCGGATGGGGCTGGCCAAGGCTAAGGGCAACGGCGGCATCTACTACTACTTTTTCTGCCACGCTAGCCGACGCCACGAGTGTGACCAGCCGTACGTACCGCTGGAAGACCTGGAGCGAGAGACCGAGAAGTACTACACGCGGGTCAAGCTGTCGGACAGCTTCCGAGAGGCTGTCAGGGCCAAGGTCGATGGCACCTTGCTTGACGAGCTGGCCGTGCAGGCGGCCCAGCAGAAACGTGTCACGGCCAAGCTCAAGGATCTGGAAGCCCAGGAAGACCGCTACCTTGATCTGCTCGGCGACCCGGATTGGCCGCAAGCCAAGCTGAACGCCAAGATGGCCAAGCTCAAGGGCGAACGCCAGCGCTTACACGAACAACTCACCCAGAGCGACGAAAGCCTTGAAGTCGGCCGGAAGGTGCTGACCGAAGCTTTGGGCCTGCTGGCCAACCCGCAAGAGCTGTACCGGCAGTCTGACGCCGCGGGCAAGCGGCTGCTCACCCTCACCGTGTTCGGCAAGCTGAAGGTGGACACCTACAGCGTCACTGGACACGAGCTGAACGAACCGTTCGGGGCGCTGCTGAGCGTCCAGGAACGACGCTCACTCACACCCGGCAAGTCGGCTGCGCCTCGGGTGTACTTGCGCCGTACGGGTCTCGTCATGGCTTCGGCCGGACATGAAAACAGGGGCGCTGTCCTGACGGACAACGCCCCCGGAAAGCCGAGTCTCGCTGAAGCACTTGATCGCGCTTTAGTGGACCACGGTTCGGATAACGGGGTCTTGGTGGGCCTTACTGGGATAGAACCAGCGATCTCTCCGCAGGCAGCCGACGCGACGGAGTCGGGATGAGACTGGGGCGGGCGGATGCTCTCCTGTCTGTCAAGCGGGTGTGCCGGCGCGGTGGGGGTGGTCGTGGTCGTGTTTGATCAGGTAGTAGGCCTCGCGGGCGGCGTAGCGTTTGAGGCATCTGA